>QFCE01000311.1_pt1 | contig 71806 bp, 66 predicted proteins | sample 5346091 | NCBI WGS metagenome assembly QFCE01 (sample SAMN09062252, study PRJNA434731) | Human gut metagenome, whole genome shotgun sequencing project. | isolation source: stool timepoint A chromium assembly | host: Homo sapiens | collected 2015
ACTGACCACCTCCATAGGGCCGATCCCCCTTGCCACCATGACCAACCGTGACTGGAGCTCCACCGGGCAGAACTACTTGAAATCCCTGTTGGCCCTGGCTTTCCAGGCGTTCCTTATCATGGTGTGCGTGGGTATTTATTCGGTCCTGGTACAGAGTATTGCCACAAGCGGCGATATCTCCGGGGCCATCTGGAGCTGCATGGGCTATACGGTCCTGCTGTGCTTCGCATTGTTCAAAACGGGAAGTCTCTCTAAATCCCTTTTCGGCGCCCATTAAAGGAGGCTTGATAGATTGGCGTATGTAACAATTCCAAAGGATTTGACGAAAGTGAAATCCAAAGTCATGTTTGGTCTCACCAAACGGCAGTTAATATGTTTCGGCGCGGCGGCACTCATTGGAGTACCGCTTTTCTTTTTGCTCAAAACCGCAGTCAGTTCCAGCGCCGCAACACTCTGCATGATCGTGGTGATGCTGCCGTTCTTCCTTCTCGCCATGTATGAGCGGCATGGCCAGCCTTTGGAGGTGATTGCCGGGCAGATGATCCAGGCCATGTTCATCCGTCCGAAGGAGCGGCCATATCAGACAAACAATTTCTATGCCGCCATCCAGCGGCAGAACCAGGTGGAAAAGGAGGTGAGAAAGATTGTTCAAAAAAGCAAAACCGCAGAAAGAGGCGGCCCCGGTAAAGGCAAGGCGAAAGCTGACGCCCGCTGAAAAGCGTGAGATCAGGAAGGTCCTGGAGGCCGCCAGGGGTGATGGGAAACCCCATTCGGCACAGGACACCTTACCCTTCCGGCAGATATACCCGGACGGGCTGTGCAAGCTGGACGATAAGACCTGGAGCCGGTGCATCGAGTTTGAGGATGTGAATTACCAGCTCGCCCAGCCGGACGGACAGACCGCCATCTTTGAAGCCCTCTGCGATATGTATAACGCCCATGACGCTTCTATCGGCATGGAGCTGTCCCTTATGTGCCGTAGGGTGAACAGGGAGGATTTCCGAAAGCGTATCGAGATCGCCGGCCAGGGTGACAGGTTCGACGGGGTACGCGCCCTTTACACCGATATGCTCCGCAGACAGTTGGAGCATGGCAACAACGGTATGGTAAAGACGAAGTTCCTTGTGCTGACCATCGAGGCGGACAACCAAAAGACCGCAAAGGCGAGGTTTTCCCGTATCGTGCTGGATGCCCTAAACCACTTTAAGGCCATGGGCGCCCTGGCAAAAGAGCTGGACGGGAAGGAATGGCTGGAGGTGCTGCATGGCATCCTCCACCCGGACGGGGACCGTTTCCGTTTTGAATGGGACTGGCTTGCCCCTTCCGGCCTCCATGTGAAGGACTTTATCTGCCCGTCCTCTTTCCGCTTTGGGGAGTCAAGGCGTTTCCAGATGGGCGGCAAGTTCGGCGCGGTGTCCTTCCTGCAGATCACAGCCCCGGAAATGAACGACCGACTTCTGGCGGACCTGCTGGATACGGACAGCACCATTTTAGTGAGCCTCCATATCCGCAGCATGGACCAGAATGAGGCAATAAAAACGGTCAAGCGCAAGATCACCGACCTGGACAGTATGAAGATCGACGCCCAAAAGCGCGCCGCCCGTGAGGGGTTCGACATGGATATCCTCCCCTCCGATCTGGCGACCTACGCAGGCGAGGCAAAGAATATCCTCCGTGATCTGCAAAGTAGGAATGAAAGGATGTTCCTAATGACCTTCCTGGTGGTGAATATCGCGGATACGAAGCAAAAGCTGGACAATGACGTGTTCCGGGCTTCCAGCGTGGCACAGAAATACAACTGCCAGCTCACCCGCCTGGACTTCCAGCAGGAGCAGGGCCTTGTGTCGGCGCTGCCCCTGGGTGTCAATCAGATAAAGATACAGCGGGGCCTTACCACTTCCTCCGTATCCATCTTTGTACCCTTTATCTCCCAGGAGCTTTTCCAGAGCGGCGAGGCATTGTACTACGGCCTGAACGCTACTTCCGGCAACATGATCCTGGCAGACCGAAAGCAGCTCAAAACACCTAACGGTCTGATCCTTGGCACGCCGGGCAGCGGCAAAAGTTTCTCCGCAAAAAGAGAAATCCTCAATGTGTTCCTGGTGACGAAGGACGATATCATCATCTGCGACCCGGAGGCGGAATACTTCCCCCTGGTCCACCGCCTGGGAGGGCAGGTCATAAAGATATCGCCTACCAGCAGCCAGTATGTGAACCCCATGGATATGAGCCTGAACTACTCCGAGGACGACAACCCCCTGGCCCTGAAATCCGATTTTATCCTGTCCTTCTGTGAGCTGGCGGCAGGCGGGCGCAACGGTCTGGAGCCAGTGGAAAAGACCGTCATAGACCGTGCTGTGCGGACCGTGTACCGTCCGTACCTTGCCGATCCGAGACCGGAGAATGTCCCCATCCTGGGCGACCTCTACGACGAGATCAGGCGGCAGCCGGAGCCGGAGGCCCAGCGGATCGCCGCAGCCCTGGAGCTGTATGTGCATGGCAGCCTGAATGTCTTTAACCACCGTACCAACGTGGATATCAATAACCGCCTTGTGTGCTTTGATATCAAGGAGCTGGGCAAGCAGCTCAAAAACCTGGGGATGCTGGTCATCCAGGACCAGGTGTGGAACCGTGTCACGGTCAACCGCAGCGAGGGCAAGGCCACAAGGTACTATGTGGACGAGTTCCATCTTTTGCTGCGTGGCGAGGTAGGTTCCTGGAGCGTGGAGATTTGGAAACGCTTTCGTAAATGGGGCGGTATCCCTACGGGTATCACCCAGAACATCAAGGACCTGCTGGCCTCCGCTGAGATCGAGAATATCTTTGAAAACAGCGATTTCATCTATCTTCTGAACCAGGCCAGCGGTGACAGAAAGATACTCTGTGAACGCCTGAATATCTCCAACCAGCAGGCGGCGCACATTAGCAATTCCGGCCCCGGACAGGGGCTTATCTTTTTCGGCAACGTGATCCTGCCCTTCATGGACCACTTCCCGCAGGATAACGAGCTTTACAGCATTATGACCACAAAACCCGGAGAATCGATAATATCTGACTCAGATTGACAAATGCAAACTATATTTTCAGTAAAGGGTGTGATATAATTGTAAAAACGAGGTGATGAAATGGAAGAGTTGTGGAGCAAAATAAGTGGCCTTATCACAGCAGATAATGTTGCATTGCTGTCCGTAATCATAACGGTGCTAATCTTTGTGATTAGTCGTCGGGTGGAAATTAGATATAAAAAGCATGATGATAAGAAAGTACAGTACCTAAAACTCATTGACCTCATGCAACAGACGCTCTCCAACCCCAAGAAGGATAAAAAGGGAGAGCTTGTTTTATCCGATGAAACAAGGCGACTGTTTTTTGATACGGGAGCATCATTGCTTTTATACGGATCAAAGAGAATATATCGCCAATACCTACTTTTTCGGGAATTCACAACTAATCCTCTGATTAAGCAATGTAAGTATTATAAAGACAGCATTGTGATGTTCATTATGGCTGATATCTTGAGAACCATGCGTAAAGAAGTAGGACTCAGCTACTTTAACAGTATTGGCGACAACGAAGCACTTGCATTTTTTGTCAATGACATTTCAAGCAATCCAGTTGCAAAAGAAAATGCTATGGATGCCAAATTCCGTATTAGGATGATTAGATTTGAACTTGCAATGATTGATAGAACTCGGTTCATCTTTGTAAAGCAGTTTTATGTGGGTTGTATTAAGCCAATTTTTGCAGGAATTTCAATCCTCCTAAAGTATATTGTGGTTATCCCGTTTGGTCGCCTGATTGCAAAGCTATTTCCCAAATTTGCTCAAAAGGTGCAAGAAGAACACAAAATTTCTAAATAAAGCTTATGCGAAAACCCGCCCGAAACAAGGCGGGTTTTCTTATGCCCAAAATCAGGAGGTGACAAACAAAATCAACACTACATTGACCCATGTGAGCCTGTTTTCCGGCATCGGCGGTCTGGACCTGGCAGCGGAGGCGGCCGGGTTCAAGACCGTCTGCCAGTGCGAGTGGGCGGATTTTCCGCACGCTGTCCTCTCCGCACGGTGGCCGGATGTTCCTAGGTTCCGGGATATCACAACTTTTACGAAGGAGGCGTTTTTTGAGAAAACAGGACTTGAAACAGTCACCGTCATATCAGGCGGATTTCCCTGCCAGCCATTCTCAACCGCCGGAAAGCGGAAAGGGTTTGAGGATGAACGCTACTTATGGCCGGAAATGTGCAGAGTTATTACCGAGCTGCGGCCCCGTTGGGTGCTTGGGGAAAATGTTGCTGGCTTCATCAATATGGGGCTCGACAAAACGATCTTTGACCTGGCAAAAGCGGGATACGCTGTTCTCCCATTCGTATTTCCGGCTTGCGGTGTCGGCGCATGGCATGAGCGCCAGCGAACTTTTATCGTCGCGGCTGATGTTTCCCACGCCCCTTGCCTCCGACAACAACACCGGCAGGGACGCGCGAAACCTGGATGTGTTCCTGTCCGACAATGGGATTTTCCGAAAGAAGAACAAAAACGGTACGATCTGGAGCCTCCCGCTGTCGGCGGCGGTATTCTACCTGACCCCTGTGGCGTCGGATGGGTTCCGCTCGACCCTGAAACCTTCGGCCTTCGACCCGAAGAAGAAGGACGGGAACCTGGCGGCGCAGATGATCGCCCTGGAACAGCGGGTATCCGACACGGCGGCGCTGAACCCGGATTGGGTGGAATGGCTGATGGGCTTCCCGAAAGGATGGACGGACGTATCCTCTGGGAACGGGAACCCGATGGAGTCCCCCGCGTGACCGAGCGCATGGACGGGCGGGCCCTTCGGCTGAAAACCCTAGGCAACGCCGTTTGTCCTCCCCAGGCCTATCCCATCTTTCGGTATATCGCCATGATTGAAAACGGCACTTGTGCAAATATCTGTCCCTATAGAAAGGATGGTGGTTGCCTATGAAAGAACTGAAAGCAACCGATAAGGTGGCGCAGAAAATGACCCGTGACGGCGCTGTGGCGGAAAACCTTGCCACGGGCGAGGTAACGAGTATCAGCGAAAGGGAGCCGGAAACCGACCTCTCCGGCGGGAAGGAACCCGTTGCCACCGCCGAGGCTGCGGCGGGGAGCTTATCCCAGGCGGGAGCAAGACGGTCCGCAAAGAAGCAGGCAAAGGCCGAGGCGGTGACCATCCGGGAAGGATCGGAGGCAAGGCAGCGCCCTTCCTCCCGTCTGCAATTCACCGACGAGGAAAGGGCTGATCCGGCATTGCAGAAATATATCCGGCGCTCTGACAGGGCGGCGGATAAGCTGGACGCGGCGAAGGAGGCCATCCCCACAAGGAAGGTTTTGAAAACCGAGCGTGTCTTTGATGAAGCGGCAGGCCGGGGCAAAACCCGACTTAACTTTGAGGAAGTGGAGAAAAAGCCAAACGGCAAGCTGCGGCAGAACCCCCTTTCCTGTCCCATCCAGAAGATCGGCCTTGCCGCCCACAACGAGGTCCACAAGGTGGAGCAGGAAAATGTGGGTGTGGAGGCGGGCCATAAGGGTGAGGAACTGGCGGAGAACGGCGCTGCCTATGCCGGGAGCAAGACCAGGGCCGCCATCCGTCACCACCGCATGAAGCCCTGGCGGGATGCGGCGAAGGCGGAACAGACGGCAATCCGGGCCAATGCGGAGTTCCTTTACCAAAAGGCGCTCCATGACGATCCGGCGCTGGCGGCCTCCAATCCCGTATCCCGGTATCTCCAAAAGAAGCGTATCCAGAGAAATTATGCCAAAGAGATACGCAACGCGGAGAAAACGGCGAAGAATACCGCCGCCACCGCCCAGAGTGCCGCAAAGAAAGCGAAGGAGGCGGCAAAGGAAACATTCCTCTTTGTCAAGAAACACAGTAAGGTGATCCTGCTGGTGGTGGGGATCGGCGCCTGTGTCGCCCTGCTGTTCGGCGGGATATCCTCCTGTTCCATGATGGCAGGCAGCGGTGTGGGCGGCGTGTTCACCTCCTCCTATCTCTCCGAGGATACGGATATGCTGGCAGCGGAAAACGCCTACCTTGCTATGGAGGCGGAGCTTCAATATGAGCTGGACAATTATGAGTCCCTGCACCCCGGATATGACGAATACCGTTTTGATCTGGATGATATTGAGCATGACCCCTATGTGCTGATCTCCATTCTCACGGCCTTCCATGAAGGGGTGTTCACCATTGACGAGGTACAGGCGGAACTTGAAATGCTCTTTGAAAAACAGTACATCCTGACCGAGACTGTGGAGGTGGAGGTTCGCTACCGAACGGAAACAGATACTTGGACGGACGAGGAAGGAAATACCCATACTGATACCTACCAGGTGCCCTATGACTATTACATTTGCAACGTGAAGCTGGAAAACTTCGACCTCTCCCATGTGCCGGTGTATATCATGGGGGAAGAAACCCTGTCCCTGTACGCCACCTATATGTCAACCCTGGGAAACCGGGAAGATTTGTTCCCTTCATCATCTTATGTGGCGAAGTACACCAACCCTCCGGCCACCTACGATATCCCGGCCTCTGCCCTAGAGGATGAAACCTTTGCGGCGCTCATTGCCGAGGCGGAGAAGTATATCGGGTATCCCTATGTGTGGGGCGGCAGCAGTCCCAACACCTCCTTTGACTGTTCCGGGTTCGTGTCCTGGGCGCTGACGGAAAGCGGCGTCTGCAACACGGGCAGGCTGGGAGCCCAGGGGCTATACAACATTTCCACCCCGGTATCCTCAGCAAACGCGAGGCCGGGCGACCTGATCTTTTTTGTAGGCACTTACGATACACCGGGCGTATCCCATGTGGGTATTTATGTGGGCGGCGGGAAAATGCTGCATTGCGGCGATCCGGTCCAGTATGCGGATATCAATACGAGCTACTGGCAATCCCACTTTTACGCATTTGGCAGACCGCCCTATGATTGATGGAGGTGAGAAGTTCAATATTGTTTCCTATGGCGGCGGAGCCAACAGCACCGCCTTACTTGTGGGGCTGCACAAGCACCGTATCCCTGTGGACCTGATCCTGTTTGCGGATACGGGCGGCGAACATCCCCATACCTACGCCTATCTGGAAGTCATGGACCAATGGCTGAAGGACCACAGGATGCCAACGATCACGCGGGTATATAAGACCACCCGTGACGGAAAGCGCCTGACGCTGGAGGATGAATGTTTGCAAAGCGGCACGCTCCCTTCTATCGCCTATGGCTTCAAACGCTGTTCCCTGAAACACAAGATCGGGCCGCAGGAAAAGTTCTGCAACAGCCATCCGGGATGCCGCAAGGTCTGGGGCAGCGGCAAAAAAGTGGTCAAGTTCATCGGCTACGACGCCGGGGAAAGCTACCGCAGCGACAAGGTTTTTCTGCGGGACCTGGCAGACCCCAAATACAGCAAATGGTATCCCCTGATGGAATGGGGATGGGACCGGGAGGATTGTATCCGGGAGATCGAGGCGGCGGGGCTGCCCCAACCCGGTAAATCCTCCTGTTTTTTCTGCCCCAGCATGAGGGCGGAGGAAATCATCGACCTGCGGGAGCGGCACCCGGATTTGTTCCGGCGCGCGATTGCCCTGGAGGATAACGCCCGGCCTAATCTCAAAACGGTCAAGGGCCTGGGCCGCAACTATTCATGGAAAGAACGATACGGAAAGGAGTTTTGTGAACATGGCAACTGTTGAGAAGATCCGCAAGGATATTGAGAAAACGAAGGAGAAGATCGCCGAGCAGCAGAAACGCCTCCGCACCCTGGAGGCCCAGCTTGCGGAGGAAGAAAACCTGGAGATCGTGCGCATGGTAAAGGCCGTGAAGATGGACAACCAGGAGCTGACCGCCTTCCTGAAGGCCTATGCCAGCGGCCTTATCACGCTGCCGGAGGATATGATGGCGGCGGACAGCGGCGCGGAAATGGAGGAAACGGAGGGATATGCGTATGAAGAATAAAGGTGTGTTCCGATTTTTGACCTCTCTGCTGGCGGTGGTGCTGTGTACCACCGCTTTTTCTGTGACCGCCTTTGCAAGCGGCGGGGAGGAATGCTATGAGCCCCCTGCGGAGACCACCGAAGCAGCAGACGAGGATACCACCGAGCCGACCGAGGACGAGATCGCTGACCTGTTATCCATGCTGACCGGGGCAAAGGTAACATTTTCTGTCACCGAGGATGGTATCCAAATCAATACCAATGGCGTGGAGGATGCGGAGGCCGGCCAGACTGGCACCGTCACCACCAACGGCGGCAGGCTGAATGTCCGTACCGGGGCAGGGCTTGACCACACCGCCTTTACCCAGCTTCCCAACGGGACCACCGTGGAAGTGATCGGCGAGGATGGTGACTGGCTGAAGATCATCCTGCCGGAGCGCATCGGCTATGTCTATTCGGACTATATGACTGTGAGCGATGCGGAAACCGGGATCGAGGGCAGCGGCCTTTCCTTCTCCCTTGCTCCCGAAGAACTGGAGGCCCTGTTAGGGATGTTCGGCGGTCTGACCGATGGTAGCAGCGCCGCGCTCTCCCCGGATGGGAACCTGTCGCTCATTGACGATATCGGCAGTTCCACCGCAAGCGGCAAACAGTTCATCACGGTGGAAAGCAAAAACGGCAACGTATTCTATCTTATCATCGACCGTGACGACGAGGGCGAGGAAACAGTACATTTCTTGAACCAGGTGGATGAGGCCGACCTTATGGCGCTGACGGAGGACGGCGAAGCGGCGAAAACACCTATCGTCTGCTCCTGTACCGACAAATGCCAAGCCGGAGCCGTGAATACCGCCTGTGAGGTCTGCATGACCAATATGAGCGAGTGCGTGGGCGAGGAACCCGAACCCGTAACCCCTGACGAGCCGGAGGAACCTGTGGAGGAAAAGAAAAGCGGAGCCGGTGTGATCGTTGCGGTGGTGCTGATCCTGGCAGCGGGCGGCGGCGCGGCCTTCTATTTCTTTGTACTGAAACCGAAGCAGGGCAAGAAAGTCCCTTCTGACCTGGATGATTTCGACCTGGAGGATGAAGAAGAATATCTGACCAATGATGAAGATATCGAGTAAAAAATCCCGCCGTTGCAAAACGGCGGGATTTTTTGATGAGAGCAAAAGATTTAGTGCATGGGTGGTATAACTTTGTATGTAACTGAAACAGAGTCGTCAACATCACCACAGCGATGCCAAGCATGTTGATTGGAGATCACGCGGCAATAAAGCGTGAAGTTGATCTTAACGTTGTGTTCATTCAGCGTCGCAGTAAACTTTCTGCCTTCGTGCCATGTGTTTTCAAACAGCCATGCTACCGAGTATGTGGATTCATCAAACGAAGGATCAACCTCTGCTTCAATGGTAAAAGGCTCGCCAATCGTGATGACGTCAAGAGGTGCTTCGGGACGGCAATGACCACGGCCTGTACTGTTACGGAATATTTGCGAATCAATGAATTGATTTCCAAGAGAATCTGTGATTTTTACAACCAACGGAACATTATACACCTGCTCAGCGCCTACTTCCTTGTAGTATTTTTTTAGGCTATCAATAAAGTCATTTGAGTAACAAATTGCTTTCTCAGCCTCACGGACGGAAATGTGGTTTGCATGGTTAAGTTTGTTTCGTATTGGAACCAGTCGCGAAAGAAATTCATTTGCTTCATCTTTCCCCTGTGGAAATGCTCCAGCCATGGCTGGTTGAAAAAACGCAGTATATAAATCTTGGCGACATAACAAATAAACAATATCTTCGATGAACAAGGTATCTACTGCTCGTGGGCAACGCAACGGGTCTTTGGCCAACATGGATTTTATCCTTGCGTTAAATTTACTGTTGATTAGCGGATTTCCATTTTCAACATGATCGTACCAAGCAGTACCATATTGGGCTACGAGCTTAATATCAATCAATCTTCTTGCCCATAATTCAAAGTTTTCTATCGCATTTTTTGCCACAACACGGAGTTCATCCTGCGTCATAGAACAATACATATCCATGCCCCCCATCTGTTATTTTCAATTATATATCGTTTTTTAGATAAGTCAAATTATGAAAGGAGTATCAATGAGCACAACTTTGAAGCTGATTATTGCAGAAAAACCGAGTGTAGCAAAATCTATCGCGTCGGCCCTGGGTGCTAAATCCGGGGCCGATGGCTGTTTTCAGGGAAACGGCCTGATCGTTTCCTGGTGTGTGGGGCACCTGGTATCCCCGATGGACGCGGCGGGTTATGACGAGCGTTTCAAAAAATGGCGCTATGACGACCTTCCCATCCTGCCGGAGCCTTTCCGTTATGTGCTGGCGCCCGGCAAGGAGGACGCCTTTGAAAACCTCCGTACCCTTATGAACCGCCCGGATGTGGATACGGTTGTCAATGCCTGTGACGCCGGACGCGAAGGGGAACTGATCTTCCGGCTGGTGTATGAAATGGCTGGATGCACGAAACCCATTGAACGCCTCTGGATTTCCTCTATGGAGGATATGGCGATCCGTGAGGGCTTTTCCGACCTTCGCCCCGGTGCGGAGTATGACAGCCTCTATCAGTCTGCCCTTTGCAGGCAAAAGGCGGATTGGCTGGTGGGGATCAATGCCACCCGTCTTTTCTCCGTCCTCTACCATCGAACCCTGAATGTGGGGCGCGTCCAGACGCCTACCCTGGCAATGCTGGCGGAGCGTGACGGGAAGATCATGCTCTTTAAGAAAGAGAAATACCACCATGTGCGCCTGCAGGTAGACGGAGCCGAGGCGGTTTCGGAAAAGTTCACCGATCCGGCGCAGGCAAAGCAGGTACAGGCCGCTTGCCAGAACGGGCAGGCCGTTTGTACCTCCGTCACCCGTGAGAGAAAGAAGGAACAGCCCCCGAAGCTCTATGACCTGACCACCTTGCAGCGGGAGGCAAACCGCATTTTCGGCTACACGGCGAAGCAGACCCTTGACTACGCCCAGAGCCTCTATGAAAAGAAGCTGCTGACCTATCCCCGTACTGACAGCAGATACCTTACCTCTGACATGGCGGAAACGGCCGCCTGTGTGATCCACCTGGCGGCGAAGGTGCCGCCCTTCGATGGGTGCGGCAGTTTCTTCCCCCTGGTGGAGCTTATGGTATCGGACAAGGATGTATCCGACCATCACGCCATCATCCCCACAATGGAGATCGAAAAGGCGGAGATCAATGCCCTGCCTGTGGGTGAGCGCAATTTGCTCCTGTTAGTATGCTGCAAGCTGCTGTGTGCGTCGGCAAGCCCTTATGAGTATGAGACCGTCACGGTCACTTTCGATTGCGGCGGCCATACCTTCACGGCGAAAGGCAAGCGTATTCTGGCCGAGGGCTGGCGGGAGATCGAGCGCATCTTCCGTTCCTCCCTGAAGGAAAAGCCGGAAGATACCGACAATGGCGGTGTGCTGCCCGACTTCACCGAGGGCCAGACTTTTGAGAAGGTTGAGGCAACAATTACCGAGCATTTCACTTCGCCCCCAAAACCCTACACGGAGGACACCTTGCTCTCCGCTATGGAGAATGCGGGCAAAGAGGATATCCCGGAGGATGCCGAGCGCAAGTGGCTGGGAACCCCGGCGACCAGGGCAGCCATTATCGAAAAGCTGGTGGCGGCCGGTTTCGTGGAGCGCAAGGGCAAGAACCTGATCCCCACAAAAGCCGGTATCAACCTGGTCACGGTATTGCCGGAGGCCTTGACCTCTCCCATGCTTACCGCCGAATGGGAGCAGCGCCTTTGTGCTGTAGCGAAGGGTGAATCTGATCCGGACGAGTTCATGGAGGGTATCCGCTCCATGACGCGGGAGCTGGTCCAGACCTATTCCCGTATCTCCGAGGACGGGCAAAAGCTGTTTGCCCCGGAGAAGGAAGTGATCGGCAACTGTCCCCGCTGCAGCAAGCCGGTGTATGAAGGAAAGAAAAACTTTGCCTGTTCCGACCGATCCTGTACCTTCGTCCTTTGGAAAAATGACCGTTTCTGGACCTCCCGCAAGAAGGAACTGACAAAGAAGATGGCAGCCGACCTTCTGAAAAAGGGCCGTACCAATGTCAAGGGGATGTGGTCCGAAAAGAAGGGTGCCACCTATGATGCGATGGTGATCCTGGACGATACGGGCGGCAAGTTCATCAATTTCAAGCTGGAGTTCCCGAAAAAGAAAAGCAAGTGAAGGAGGTGCTATCATGCCGAACTATGAATATGACAAGGATTATCCGTTTGCTGCCTTTATCACCAACCTGGGCAAGTACAACGAGGGAGAGCTTGTGGGCGAGTGGGTGAAGTTCCCCACCACCGCCGACGAGCTGAAAAAAGTGTTTGAGCGTATCGGGATCGGTTCGGAGGATGATTTCGGCAACCCCTACGAGGAATGGTTCATCACGGACTATGACTGTTATGTGGGCGGACTCTATGACAAGCTGGGCGAGTACGCCAATCTGGACGAGCTGAATTACCTGGCGGCGAAGCTGGATGATATGGACCGGAGCGAGTACAACCAATTCCTGGCCGCTATGGAGATGGGCGATCACACGGGCAGCATCCAGGACCTTATCAACTTGACGGAGAACCTGGATTGCTACGATGTATACCCGGATATCGAGGACCATGACGATCTTGGCCGGTATTATATCGACGAGCTGGAGGCCATGCAGGTACCCGACCATCTGCGTAACTATATCGACTATGAGGCCTACGGCCGGGATGTTGCCCTGGAGGAAGGCGGCGAGTTTACCGAGTTCGGCTATGTCCGTGATACCGGGAGCCGCTTCTATGAGGTTTACGATGGAGACCGGGAGAACATCCCGGAGGAATACTGTGTGATGAACTTCCAGGACGAGGATATGGAGCTGTCCGAAAGTGACAAACTGGATATGGCCACCGACCTTGCCTTTGATCTGGACGAGTTTTTCCGGCAGCACGATCCGCAGTATGCGGCCCAGCACCCGGAGCCCCACGAACAGAAGGAAGTTATTGCCGACCTTCTCCTGGAGGGAAAGACCGCTGCACTCCGGCAGCAGTTGGAGGAAATGGCGCAGACGGAGGATGATGTTCTCCCCGGTAGGATCGCCGAGTATGAACGTGAAACAGGATATGACCCCGAACAGGATACCTCCATTGAGGAAGATCGCGCCCTGTTGGTGCAGCGACCGGAGCAGCCGGACGACCACCTGACCGGCGATAGAGTCCAGACCCCACGGGGTAGCTTCCACCTGACAGACCTTTCACGGGAGCAGATGGAGGTCGCCGGGTATGGCGTCCACCACAATTCCGATGATGGCCGGTTTCATATCATGGGCAACGGCACCAGGGCCTTTGCGGTGGTGAATGCGGAACTGCAGGAAAGGGACAATCCCCTCCGTACCGCTGAAATGACCGTGGAGGACGACTACGGCATGATCGACGGGGTGATCAACAACGGCCACCGTGACGAGGCTGTGGCAAAGCCCTCCATCCGGGAGCGGCTGGAGGACGCAAAACGGGAATGTGCCGAGCGCAAGCCCCCGGAAGTGAAGCGTTCCGGCCGTGACGCCCCGGAGCATGGCGACCTATGAGCCGGAGCAAGAAATGGCGCCTGGAATGGTCCTTCTTCCTGGGGGAGAACGGCAGGCGGCAGTATAACAAAACTTGTCTTGGCTGCGCCCATGAGTGCAAGCAGAGTTCCCGGGCGGTTTTAATTGCCTGCCCCCGCTATCTTTCCAAACGCTCCAAATACTGCGGGGATAAGGGTGCAAAAATGGCAAAATAATCTCCTGTATCAGCTTTTTCAGATGAGGCCTTTATGATTTCCCTTGTGGCTATGCCCTTGCCGATATGAAGGGAAACAGGTTCGGTTTCGCACACTTCCCACAAACACAAAATGGGAGTACAGCTTTTCGGTTCGTCCGAGGGCTGTACTCCCGCTCTTTTTTATTTTAATTAGAATTGCGTAAAAATTTCAGCTATTTCCGATTCATGTGCGGCATACTCTTCAGAACTAAAAAGATGGTTTTTGGGGTTAGAAAGAGTGATAATATTTACTCCGCCAATTTCTGCAGCAGTGTCTTTCCCCTGAATAGACGCAACAATTATTTGATTATCCGTTTTGTTCCAAGTAAGCAAAGTGCGGATAACGGTGTCCAAGTGGTCATCGTCTTGCTCCAAAACATTTGGCGAGTCAATAACAATCGGAAATGTTATTAGGTCTGGGGCCACTGCGTGCTGAGTTTCGATAAAAGCTAACATCTGTGCTATTTTACAGCGGGGACCATATGCTCCGCTTGCAACTAAAGCGGAACCGGGTTCACTGTTTTCCCCTATTTGATCCGCAGGAATATCAAGGCCAACAAATAGCTTTCCAAGGTTACCCAAATAAGCTGTGTTAACCTGCGTTTTTTCTTGAGCGTAAAGTGACAACTGTTTATTGATTTCAGTGTTATCTTTACGGAGTCGCTCAATTTCCGAAGTATTATAGCCTATCTGTTCCCAGTATTCTTTTAGAAGCTGATTTGTAGCTTTGGATTTTACGTATGCATTATAGGATTCACGATCTGATGCCAAGCTTCTTTCGAAATCGTTCAGCATATGTTCTTTGTCGCTGAATTTCCTTCGCAATTTGGCAATTTTCTTTTCTAATCGAACTTGTTTTTCGGAAATGGTCGTATAATCATCGTGCAAAGATTCAAGCAGATAGGCCTTCTCAAGTTTCTGTATTAGCGCCTGCTCAAATACCATTCCACAGCGAGGGCATTCGATTGACTCACCAGCGGAAAAATCTGTTTGAGGCACTTTTTTCTTTATATACTTAGAAAGCAATTCCTTTTCGTGAACCAACTGCACAAGTTGATCTTCGGCGTCAAGCAAATCACCGCGCACTTTGGATAATTCATCAAGAAGTTTTTTGATTTCTTGCTGCCGAAGTGCTATGGCCTGTTCCAGAGAAGCCGTATCAAAAGACATTTGCACGGCGTTCAAACCCGCCTGCAGTGTTTCTATAACGGTACGATATTTTTCATTCTCTTTTGTAAGCGTGCCAATTTGGCGACTGTTTGTCTTTTGCCGTTTTGATATTTCCACATAACCATTGTCAAGAACGCCCAAATGAAAAAAATAACTGCTTTTCCGCTGGGGCATATCAAACTGAGTCATGCGATCAAAAGAGAACGAGTTCACTGCCCAACCGTTTTCTTGATCCACATAGTAAGGCATGTAGTAATATGCTGGAGGGCATTTTACAATTGTACCTTCTTGATCTTTTGCGACCAAATTTATTTCCAAGCCAAATAACTTGCTTAGTTCATCATCAAATTCTGAGACGCTCGAAAAGTATCCACCAAAAGAACCATCACAGTATAACACAAATGTGTTATTCAAACGTGCGACTCGATACTGATGAGAATTGAGTGTAAACTCTATATAAGTGAGGAGATTTAAATTTTTAATCGGATGCGGATAGTAGACTTCTGCACCGAGCGTGTAGTAGATGGACTTCATTATTACTGACTTACCTAAGTGATTGTGCTCACTGGTAATAAGGTTTTTACCGGGAGAGAAATCAACTCGCTTGGCTTCTTTGTTTGTCAAATCAACCATCGTGACTGCAGATATTACCAAGTTCAAACACTTTCACCTCCATAGCAGTATTTGTAAATAAGGATCATAATTAGCATTTTAAGATAGTATTCATCCTGGTAGCCAGTTGGAACAATTTCACTATCATTGGTTCTGGCATAAACCGCTTCAAGTAATCCAGGCATGTCATCGATGCCATTTGAATTTTCCGCCTCGATAAAGGTTAACAGAGTTTTTTTCAGCATCACAAATAATGATATGTTGGAATACATATCCATCTTAATTTGTGTGTATTTGGAGGTATAGCGTCTACGTTCTAATACCGAAGTTATATTGAAGTCTGCAAACAGTTTATCAAGTGTTGGAATCTGAATCGCTAGGCCACACGAAATGATAGACTTAATATCTTTTCCATCCAGCCCTTTCTTGCTGAAAATCTCATGCGTATCCGAACAATCCTCGCTAATCTCTTCATTAAACCGTTTGTCAAGCTCGTCATACAGAAGCGAAAAAATCGATTTGGCAGTTGCAACCTGCAAATCAGCATCTTTTGTGAGCAAGAATCCTTGAAATTGATGCTCAACCTCCTCTTTATGTCCTTTGGTAGAAAGAGTAGACCTCACAAAATAGAATTTGGATAAGTCAATTTCAGACTCATTCACATTTTGATCGTCCGCAATTGCTTTACGAATTTTTTTGATGTTTGCCTGTACTGTTTTATCATCCAGAACAGTCCTTGTGTTAGAGAACACTTCACTACCCGGCTTTGAGTTGGATGTCACAATGTCAGTATTACAAACTACTGATGCGCTGCCCAGATGCTCTCCATATTTTTGTGCATTTGCATATAGCTTTTGGAACCACTTATCCCCGATAACAGCAGACATAAGGTATTGTTTATCAGAAGATTTTGTTTTTACTTGATACAAATGGATTGCAGAAGGAGCATCTGGATCACTGATGACAGAAACATCCTCTATGTAGTCCATCATGATAAGAAAATCTGTTGAATAGAACTCCATTATGAGTTGAATTGCGTAACTAATTTGAACAGTTAAACGATTTTTAGTTCTGGAGCCGGCAATTTCTTTGTGAGTGCCAGAGATTATATCGCTTAATGACATACGCAACCCTTCTCTCGAAATGAAACGTTAATGTTTTCAAGTTAATAATAACATCAACATAACAATTTCACAAGAAAGACATGGTGAATTTGCATAAAAATAGTAAAGATTAGGTTGCATTCTGAGCGGAGGAATTACTGCAAATCAAGTTCATATTTCTTTTCTGTTGATGTAGGAGCCAAATGGATAAGGCTATCAACGTTCCTTTTGATGGTCTCATACTCATGAGCCTGACTCCTGGCGGTGCGATATTCTGCCAGCAGGGCATCTTTCTTTCCGGCGAGTGCGGCCAGTTCTGTTTTCATGCTCTCCGTGGATGGCAGCGGAACGGCGCCCATCCTCTTTAATTCCCTGGCGGAGCCCTCGAATAAGATGATCTCTCTTTCGTGTCCCCGCAAAAACTTCTCCTTATCTCTGGATTGCCGGTATCGGTCATAGACCGGCTTTAGTTGCCGGTAGGTGGCTGCGTGCTTTATCACAAGGGAAAGCTCCGCTGTTTTTGCCTCTATCTCTTTGATGGAGGCATGGGCGGCGTCCCTTTTCTCTATGATGGTGGCCGCCTTGCTTTCAAGGTCGGCATAATTATCTATCCCATGTTCGTCCAGCCAAGCGAAGGTCTTTGCGGCCAGTTTCAGGTTTTGCAGCTTCGCCCAATGCTGGAGCCCTCCTTGCTTGGATTGGAGATCGTAAAGCAGGCGGATACGGTCGTCACGTTGCTTCGGTTGCCTGGAAGGTCTGGAGTGTCCGGCGATCCGTGCGGTAATGGCTTCCTCCGTGTAGTCGATACCCAGGGTCTTCATTCGGGTAAACCGTTCCTGATCGGAGGCGCGGCAGGAGATATATTTTCCTCTCTTTATCTCATAGCCTTCACGCTGCAGGCGGGCAAGCAAGTCCTCAAAATCCTTGCAGGCGGGAATGAGCCGGTCAATGGCCGCTTTCAGTTTTGCCTTGTAGCTGGTGCCGTCCCTCTCGGCCCGATGTTCAATATAGCTCTTGCCCTTGTCCTGTCTGGGAACGACAACGGACAATCCGTGTTCCTTGCACAGCCGGTCGCTGGCGCGGCGTATCTCATGGTAGCTCCGCTTGTTGGAGTGGTAATGCCGATGATCCGCAAAACTGACTGCATTGAAAATCAGGTGGTTATGGACGTGATCCCTGTCTATGTGGGTGGTAAGGACAAACTCATACTTGCCGCCCAAAACTTCCCTTGCAAGCTGCATCCCGATCTCATGGGCTTCCTCCGGCGAGACCTCACCGGGCTCAAAGGCTTGTATCAGATGGCGGCCCAGGTTTGTCCCCTTGTCGATGGAGTGGCGGCGGGTCCAGGCAAATTCAATGTCCGCTGTTTCGGCGGCGCAGCCATAGGAGGATACCAGCAGCTTCCCGTCCGTCTTGGCCGGGTTGCAGATATAGTCGATGGCCGCCTTTAGCGTTGATTTGATAGGATGCGTCTTTGTAACTGCCATATCTGATCCAGCCTTTCCCGTATCTCGTCCATGTCGGCCTGATACGCGGGGCCTCCGGCGTTGAGCTTCTTTGCGATCTGATTGATATTGCGGCCGATGGCGGAAAGCTCGGCGGTGAACGCCTTGATATCTGCGGTGTCGGTATAGATGATATATCCGTCAATCGCCATCTTGCGGAGGTATGCGCCGATCCTCTGTGTGGGGAGCTGAGCCATTTTCTGTTCTATCAATGCCCGTTCCTCCGCCGTCACCGGGCAGCGGAGAACGATGGGGCGTTTGCGGTTCGCCATAGCGTGTACCGACCTTTCTTCATAAGGGTCTGGGATATCCCAGCAAGCGATTTTTTATTTTCGGGCAAGGGACCTGAAAATGGGAAAAATCCGCAAGTGTGGCTACACTTGCTGTGCTTGCTATCGTTTCTTTTCCCTACTTATAAAGCGTTACGGACACTTGAAAATACCCGCAAAAGAGCAGAAAAAGACGCAAAAAAATAGAAGCCACTTTACATCTTCTGTAAAGCGGCCTCTATTCGTCCAGTTTGATTGCTCCGTCAATGGTTGCCTCAATGATTGACAGGTATTTTTCCGGGCAGAGCTGCAATTTGTGGTTGACCCTCTGGCGCTGTTCGGTGTTCTCCGCAATCAGGGAAGGATTGAAATACCGTTCCACCGGCAGCTTGCAAATCCGTATGAGCTGAAGGACAACGGGTACGCTGGGAACCGTCTGCTCCAACTCGATATTGGCAAGGTAGCGAGGATCAATGCTGACCTGTTCTGCCAATGCCCTGCGGGAGATATTCAGAGCTTCCCTTGCGGCCTTCACATCGGAGCCGAAGGTTTCAAACCCAGGACAATCTTCAATTTTAGCCATATAACATCACCCTCTTACATTTTATATTTCATAGTTTTTCTTTGGAATGATGATATATGCACATAAACTACATTTTATAATTCATGCACAAAGGACAATGAAATATGGTTGGGCGGCTGACAAACTGCAAATTGCATTGTAAAATACTTTTTGAAACCCTTGACTCTGACGTTACGTCATAGAGTATAGTATAGATATGTTCGGACATAAGAAACAAAACGGAGGTTCTGATATGAATATTCAAGCTGTTAGGTCTGATGCGCTCTATCGCAAAATGATGGGCGCAGAACAGATCGAAAAGGAAAACATCTACCGCAACGAGCTAATGAAGCCCTTTGAATTTAAGTGGATGTGTGTTGGCATTCCGCTAAAAGCAGAAATAGTGGGGGGATTTGATGTGGTGTCCTCCGCTGGCATGAGCGGCTTTTATGCTCCAATGCAAATCACAGAGGAACGCTGCGATGAAGTTCAAAAAATCAGCGATGATGCTTTTTGGAACAACTGCGAAAATAGTATTCGCAATTCCCTCGAAAATTTTGAGAGGCACGGGATTTTCCTCACTAAACAAGACTATGTGTTTACGATCCTACTGAGTGATCCCCAAAATCCGATGACAGCTATGACGGGCGATTATTGCGGCGATGGAGGCATTCCCGGATATATTATTGGCTCCATCGTTCCGAATGAGCGGTCATTAAAACTTCTGCCCGTTGCCCTAGCACACGAAACAAATCACAATGTTCGTTGGCAATTTATGAAGTGGAGTCCTAATGTGACGCTTGCGGATATGATCGTGTCAGAAGGTCTTGCTGAAAACTTTGCCACGTCGATGTTCGGGGAAGATAAGGTTGGAAAATGGGTCAGGGAAACGACCGGTGAGACGCTGAATGCAACGATTAAGCCGCTTGTCCGGGAAAGTCTATTGACAACAGATTTCAGCACAATTTCGGCTTATCTCTATGGTGACGAGATCATGTCAGTGCGTGGCGGTAAAGCTGTTGGTATGCCATACTGTGGTGGGTATGCCTGCGGCTATGCACTCGTTCAGCACTATTTGAAGAAAACTGGAAAGACAATTTATGAGGCGACAATTACGCCTACAGCAGATATATTGAAAGAAACGGAGGATTTTTGGCAGTGAAGATCAGCGAAGTGGCAAAATTAACAGGCGTCACAGTTCGCACATTGCATTACTACGACGAAATTGGCCTGTTAAAATCCAGTGAGGTAACAGAGACTGGGTATCGCGTTTATAGCAGTACAGATTTAGAAACCTTGCAACAAATCTTGTTTTTCAGAGAATTGGATTTTCCGCTGAATGATATTCGTGAAATCATGGGAAACCCAACCTATGACAGAGAAAGTGCGCTACAAAAACACAAAGAGTTGCTTTTGCAAAAGCGTGATCGCATAGATGGATTGATTTCTCTTGTCGAAAAAACACTCAAAGGAGAAAATGATATGAGTTTCCGGCAATTTGATACGACCGAAATTGAAGAAACAAGAAAGAAATATGCAGCCGAAGCAAAGCAGCGCTGGGGAAAGAATACTGCTTATGCTGAATATGAGAAAAAAGCAAGCGGCTATGATGATGCACAATGGAAAAAGCTGGACGGTGAGGGTGCGGCTATTCTGAGCGAATTCGGACAAAACCGTCACCTTGATCCTATGAGCCGTGAGGCACAGGCACTTGTGAAAAAGTGGCAGGCATATATTACGGCTAATTATTACAACTGCACCACCCCGATTTTGTCGTGCCTTGGCCAGATGTATGTTGGTGACGAGCGATTTACCCAAAACATTGACAAGTTTGGAGCGGGCACGGCTGCTTTTATGGCTGCGGCAATTGAGATGTATTGCCGGAGGGATAATATTTGAGCAAAGCTGAATGGTTGCCATGCCCTGTCTGCAAGAACAAAACACGGACAAAGATCCGCCGGGACACAGTACTTGAAAACTTCCCGCTGTTTTGTCCAAAGTGCAAACAGGAAACGCTAATCAGTGTAAAAGAATTACATACATTTGTTATCATAGAGCCAGACGCAAAGACGCAGAGCCGATAACCCGTTAGCCAGCAGGCGTACGGATTATCGGCTCTCTTTGTTTAATATTCTTTCAACCACACTACAAGACCGTTGAGATCGGCCTTGCGGCGCAGGACGGCGGTTTTGAAATATCACATTTCAAGCCGCCGTTTTCCTTTTAAAAAACTGGATTTACGGAGGGTGTATTAAAGTCGCCCATTTTTAAGGACACGGCGGTATCCGGGAGGTATTGTCATGTCCTTTTTGCTTTGTCATAGCACACATGATCTACACCAGCTAAAAAAAGCGTAGCTCCCCCAGCGGCGCAGTCCGGCGTTGAGTATGTACTATACTGTGTAGCATCCTGCGGTTCTGCATCACTGCACGCCCGATTGGTCTTTGACCAGTCGGGCGCTTTTTGTTGTTTTACAGGGCGGCCAAAAAAATATTTTCAAAAAAATCGAAAAAGGAGGCTTTTAGCGGGCAGCGAGCGGCCTTGCGTTCGCCTTGTTAGCGGAAAGGGAGAAACCCACCTCATTCCCCCAGGAAAGGGGGTGAAAAGATGGATGTGATCCCCCGTAATGACTATGGCGAGCGGTGCCAGTTCGATGCCTATTGCAAGCTGGTACTCTACCATGAGGCAATCGACTATCTCCGGGAAATGCAGAGACGCCGGGATAGGGAACTGTCGTTCAGCGATCTTCCGCAGGCCGAGATGGACAAGCTCTATACGGTTGACAGGTATCCCAGCGACAGATTTACTTTCTCGTCACATGGGTATGACCTGCATATCGACAACGAGCTTGTGGCGGATGCCTTTGCCGGTCTGTCCTCCCAGGAGCAGAGCATTTTGATCCTGCATTGTGTCCTGGAACTGCCGGACCATGAGATCGGCCGCCTTGTGGGAATGTCCCGCAGCGCCGTACAGCGGCGACGGACAAAATCGCTCAGCGAGCTTCGGACCAAATTGATGGTGCTTATGCCGAAGGGAGGTTAACGCGAATGAAGCAGCCTAAATACAAAGGGAAAGAGCTTCTTCCTCTTTCGGTGATCGACGCCGCCCGTGACGGTGATGCCCAGGCCGTGGATAGCGTACTGAGGTACTACGAGGGCTATATCAACAAGCTCTGTACCAGGACGCTTTACGATCCCGACGGCCGGCCCCGTGTCCGGGTGGACGAGTACATGAAGCGCCGACTGGAGATCAAGCTCATCCATTCTATCGTCAGCATGAACTGACTAAACCGGCCCCGGCAGTGGAAACAGCTTACCCTTTCCCTGTTTCCGTTTCCCCTGGGCTGAGGCTGCACTTTGAAAAAGAAAGCCCGGCGGGAGGCCTCCGGCGCAGTATAAGGCAGACGGATACATTCCTGTCTGTGCCGAGCCATACGGCCGGTGCGCCATGACCCTGTTGCAAGTCCGCAGGACGGGACCCCTACTAAACAGGCGAGCGATCAGAACTAGGCCGAAAAACAAGCGTGGCAGCTTGTGGGCGACGACGCATGGGCAGGGTTAAAGATACTCGCGCATTGAACGCCCACAAAGCATTGTGCGCCGCACCCATCAGCATGGACCGGGGTGAAACTCCCGTGGAGCTGTGCCAGCAGCCATCCGTTTTCTGCCTCTGTCACATTCACTTTGTATGTTTACTGAAAGGGGAAAACTATGCAAGAAAAGAAGTTGCCTGATTTGAATCAGGATCATATAAACGAAAGTCCTCTGGAAGAAACAACGACCTACCACATTGAAGGCAGGTCGTTTGTCGTACAGCCGGTATTCAAGAAGGAAAATGCCAATACGCTTGGAGCGATCCTGCTTCGGCTCATGCAGGCAGATTGCGAAAACAGCAGATAATATTCCTGCCCCGGCTGACAAGGGATGGTCGGGCGCGGTATAATCTGAGCGTGAAGTTATCACGCAAGAAAATAGTTGTCCGACTGTTCCCGGAAAGGAGGACTAATGAGACAGTCGAACAACAAAAAATCCCGTGACGTGACAGCCTTCCTTTATGAGAGGCTTTCCCGTGACGACAATCTGGAAGGTGAGAGTTACAGCATTGGCAACCAAAAGAAGCTCCTCACCAAAGTGGCAAAGGAGAAAGGTTATACCAACCTGGTGCATTTCCTGGATGATGGTATTTCAGGCGTCACGATGGACCGCCCTGGTTTTGTAGAGATGATCCGTCAGCTTGAAGAAGGCAGGGCCGCCGCCGTGTTTGTAAAGGACCTTTCCCGTCTGGGCCGTAACTATATTGAGGTAGGACGATTGACCGAGGAATTTTTCCCGGAGCATGATATCCGGCTGGTAGCGGTGTCTGACAACATCGACACCGCCGAGGGCGAAAATGAGCTGGCCCCGATCCGCAATTTATTTAACGAGTGGTACGCTCGCGATATCAGCAAGAAGCGGCGCATCAGCAACAAGATCAAGGGGAACGCCGGTGAGCCGATGGGACAACCTCCCTATGGGTACATCAAGGACCCCGACAATCCGAAGCGTTGGATTGTGGATGATGAAGCGGCCCAGGTGGTCAGACGCATTTACGGTATGACCCTGGACGGGCTTGGAACGGAGCAGATCGCTGCCCAGCTTGAGCGGGAAGGTATCCTCACCCCGCGGGCCTACTGGCTCCAGAAGGGGATCAAGAGGCCCGGAAAAGGCAAGCAGCAGCCTCCGACAAAATGGAACAGCTCCACCATCACAAAGATATTATCCCTCCAGGAGTATTGCGGCGATATCCTTAACTTCAAAACCTATTCCAAATCCTACAAGAACAAAAAGCGGATCGAGAATGACCGTGAGAATTGGGTCATTTTCAAGGATGTGCATGAGTCGATCATTGACCGTGCCGTGTGGGAACAGGTCCAGCAGAAGCGGGGGAAAATACGCAAGCGCCGCACTAACGATGGGGAGCGCAATATGTTCTCCGGCCTTCTGGTATGTGCCGATTGCGGCAATAACCTCCACTTCCATTTCAACCAGGGCAACCCCGATATCAAGTATTTCAACTGTTCCAACTACAAGGGCAACCGGGGGACCTGTACCTCTACCCATTATGTCCGGGTGGATTTTCTGGAACAGGTGGTGCTTAGTGAGATCAAGCGGCTAACGAGGTTTGCCAGCCACTATGAGGACGATTTCGTAAAAGCGGTGATGGGCAGCACCCAGGAAAGCGTGGAGCTTGACCGCAGGCTGAAACAAAAAGAGCTTGCGTCGCTGCAAGCCCGTGATGAAGAACTGGATGGATTGTTTGAGCGTATCTATGAGGACAATGTTTCCGGCAAGCTGAGTGACGACCGCTTTGCCAAAATGTCCCGCCGGTACGAACAGGAGCAGAAAGAGCTTGCCGAGAAGATCAAGGCGCTCCGTTCCGAGATGGACAAGCTGGGCAGCAAGGCGATGACTTCGGATATGTTCATCTCCACCGTCCGCAAATACACACGGGCCAAGAAGCTGACGCCCCGGATGCTGAATGAGCTGATTGAACGCATCGAAGTCCATCAGGCAGAGAAGATCGATGGAAAGTGGGAACAGAGGTTGACCATCCATTACAACTGTGTGGGAGCGATCTTCATTCCAGATGTGTTCCCTTTACCCGCCCCGCAGGTGTCCGTGAATACGAGAAAAGGCGTAGTCGTCAACTACGCCCCATGCCAGATCGCTATATGATACATAAAGAAAGGCGAGTGTTCTTACAGCCTTTCAAATGCTATAAGAACACTCGCCATGTCTTCCTGTTACAAAAAAGATATCGACAAAAAAACATTTTCTATTATCAGTCTGAGAATGACAGCCTCACCTGCAATTTCGTTATCTACAACAAGGGTGCCCTGGAGAGGCTGTGATATCTTTTTTGCATAGGGGACAGTACGAATTTCTTCGTGCCGGGTGGCGATCTATTTATATATAGGGAAATGCAAAATTTCGCTATTAGCGAATAATTATATTGACACAGCGATAAAAGGTTGCTATAATAATATTGCAGCGAAAAGTAGCGGCAACGCCCTACTGGTCTTCTCCCCTAAATTGGAGTGCATGATATGCACTCGCGGAACATCTTCGTGGTGTTCTACCCCACGGGGACGGCACACGGCTTGACCGCCCGATGCGTCGCCACCCGTCATGGCCCAAGCCGGGCGCTTGGGCCATGACCAAAAGAATTAGATGGGTCGTCCTGTATGCACCACCTCTTTCCCGGGAGGGAGCCACACCAAACTATATTTCGTGGTTCTCGAAGGAGTAAAATTATGCATAAGCATAAGAAATCGCTGTTCATGCAGGACAAACCCGGCAACTCGTCGAACCCCCGAAGCTCTCACTGTTTCAACTTCAAGCGTAAATGGCGCAAAACCTTTTTTCAATTAGCTTTTAAGGTACTTGAAGTGTTGCTGGTGATTTTACAAATCATCCAATGCTTTTGTGAGATGTTCAAGAAGTAAGACGAGGTGGTGCAGCAAACGGGTAACCCATCTAATTTTTGTTTATTCAGCCGACGAGCTTATATTATAAATTGAAAAAAATGAGAGGTGACGAGCATGATTGGCGATATACTGAAACGGACACGTATTATCTATGGATGCAAGGCCAGCGAAATGAGCTCGAAACTTGGTATCTCTGCGAGTTACCTTTCAGAAATCGAAAACAATAAAAAGCAGCCCTCCTTGGAACTACTCCAAAAATATGCCGATATTTATGGTATTCGATTGTCCTCTTTGATATTACTTTACGAAAATATGGATGAAGCTGAAAAGTCCGGTAAAGGAACCGTCTTTATCAAAAATATGATGGAGCACTTGATACAAAGTATGTCTGAGGCGGCGAGTGATCCAGATGAAGAATAAGACACCTCTTAAAAAGTATGATATAACTCAATGTGCGCTTTATAAATGTCGTACAAAGAAAAGGCTTGAATATCTATTGCGTCTTGAATCCGGCAGCCTCAAAATGATTGATAGTATTATTGAGTATCACAAATTTGAAACGGATAAAAAGCACTCCACTGAAAAAAGAAAAATAACTGCCCCGAACAAAGCACTTAAAACCGTACAGAAAAGAATCCTTTATTTGCTTCAGCAAGTCCTTAGACCCGACTGGCTCATCTCTGGCGAGAAGCGGAAGTGTTATATAGATAACGGAAAGGCACATTTGGATGGTAGATATGTTTTGACCATAGATATTAAGAAATTCTATGACCATTGCACACGGGAGCCAGTATACCATTTTTTTGTACAAAAATTGAAAACTTCGCCTGATGTCGCTGAGATATTGACAAATATTATAACATATGATGGGAGCATTCCAACAGGATGCCCAACAAGCCAGATTATGGCGTTTTATGCTTACTTTGATATGTTTTCAGAAGTTTATGACATAGCTCAAAAATGTGGTTGTAAATTCACTTTGTATGTGGACGATATGACTTTTTCCAGCAAGGAGCCTTTTTCACCTCATCAACTTCGTCAAATGGTTGATCGTGTGCTAAGAAAGTATGGACATAGACCTAAATATCCCAAAGTGAAATATTATGGTCCTTCTGACTATAAGCCTATTACAGGAACGATTGTCACACCTAGACAGTCTCTCGCTGTGCCTAATGGACTTCAAAAAACTATATATAATGCGTTTCAGTCAGTAAAGCCTTTTATTGATGCTGAAAGTCATTCAGAAGAAGATGTTAAGCAAATCCTCTCATTAAAAGGTCAAATACAAGCAGCACGCAACATAGAGGAAGGAAAATTTCCAGAGATTAGGCGGCTGATTAATCAAATCAGAATTCCAGACAACCAAACCGCTTCGAAACAAAAAAGTTATGCTCGTTTGCATAGTAAAAAATCCGAATAACCCGAAACGCAATCAATAAGCAATATGCTGGGAGCGTCACGCTCAATCAATATCGAGCGTGACGCTCCTACCTCTTTTTCGCTTCGCTCAACTCAATTATAATTGGAGCGATGATGGTAGGCGCTTTGGGATAGTCACTAGCTTTCCCAAAGGGATGTATGTCCTCCTATGCCTATCTGCATTCAAGGTATTACCAGTATAACGCTCAGCCTGCTGCATAGGTGCATTATAACTCCACACACATTTCTTGTCCCCCTATAAAGCGGATTATTATCCATTCACAGTTCTCTACCGTAACTCTCTCAATAATCCTGGCAATAAAGGAATCATTGTATTCTGTAAGCTTTTCATGTTCCTCAAGCAGTATATCAAACACCTTTTTGATATTCCCTTTAGAGGCCTGTTGGGTTGTCGCATCTTTCTCTGTCTGCTTTATTTTCTGCTTTAAGCATAATATCTCATCATTAAGTTGGCTCATCTTTGCTTCCACAAATTCGCTTTCCGCCCCATCCGTAAGCGCCATCTCCAAAAATCGGGCAAAATCCCTGTTTTTTTGTTCCAGTTGATTTTTCAACATAGTGAGCGATGTATCCGATCCGCCTGTAGCGCATTGCAGTATCGTATCGTTCAAACATTTTGGGGTCCGCTCCTTTTGTTGCTGAGCCAGCTCCCGGATCGCTCTCAGAATCGCATTGTGCAGTACATCTTCCGATATGCTCGGTGACGACTTGCAATACTTCTTTCCGAACTCCAGCCGATTGATGCATCGCCAAACGATTTTCTTTTTCCCACGGATATTCCAAGTGACCCGCCTGTAATAACAGCCACACTCTCCACATATCAAGCGCTCCGAAAACGCATACTGGCTGGTATAGCGTCCCCGGTTCGTTCTGACTTTTTTCTGCGACGCAGGACTTTTGCTTTTCCTTCGCGCAATTTCCTCCTGCACCAGCAGAAACATTTCTTGTGACACGATTGGTGTGTGGTTATTCTCTATATAGTACTGGGGCAGCTCCCCGTTATTTTTCTTGATCGTTCCCGACAATAAATCTGCCGTATATGTTTTTTGAAGCAGTACATGGCCCGCGTATTTCTCATTTTGAAGGATCCGCATCACCGTCTGGCTCGACCACTTCCCCTTGTTTTTCGGAGTCGGGATACCGCGGGCGTCCAGATTTTCTGCTATTTTTTTAAGGCTGTCTCCTGCCAGATAATCATTGTAGATTAGCCTCACCGTCTCAGCCTGCTCGGGGATGATCTGCGGATTTCCATCCGGCCCTTTTCTGTACCCTATCATACAGCTATATGGAAATGAGAATTTTCCCTGTCTGTACCCCATCCGTTTTCCCCGTGCAACGTTTTGGCTGATCGACTCACTTTCTGCCTGCGCAAAAGCACTCAGCACCGTGAGGATCATCTCGGACGTCATCGTCCCCGTATTGATATTCTCTTTTTCGAAAATCACAAAAATGCCTTGTTTTTTGAGTTCGCGCACATATTGTATGCTGTCCAAAGTATTGCGTGCAAAGCGTGATATGGATTTTGTAAGGATCAAATCTATTTTTCCTTTTTTGCATTGCGCAATCATGGCCAGAAAATCATCGCGCTTTTTTGTATGTACACCGGAAATCCCATCGTCTGCAAAAATCCCCGCCAGCGTCCACCCATCATGGCTTTGTATTTTTTCCGTATAGTAGGAACACTGCGTCTCAAAGCTTCCCTTTTGTTCCTCTTCCTCGGTGCTGACGCGGCAATACGCAGCCACACGCAGCAGCTTCCTCACCTTACGTGGCTTTCTGTCTATTGGATGCGGTGGAATTTCTCTTATAATCTTTCCCAGCATTGTACATTGGCTCCTTTATCCTATGGAATCAGTTGGCCGTTGATGAGCTGAAGGCGGACTGATCCATTTCGTTCTACGATCACTTTCTCCACTACTTGTTCAAAAAATGCGATGTCTGTTTCCATGTTCCACACCGATTTTTTCTGCTCTAATATTTCTTTCAGTCTCAATGTCAGCGGATCATACGCTCCCGCATCCAAGAGGCTGTATTGTTTTGAGCTGCGCGATAAAAGCAATCCTGTTAGATGATCTACATCTATTTCCCTCTGATCAAATGTGCGTGATATCTCGTGTGCCAAGCGATTTAATTCCAGTGAAAAAAGATTATTCTTATCTCCCGGCGGGCGTAATCTCTCAAGATGGCTTGATAAGTCATTCAGTAGACTGCAAATCGCATTCAATATATTTTCCGTTGTTTGCTTATCGGTTTTCATCCCACAGTTCGGGCATTCCCACCGTTCGCCGCTTGTTCTGAAATACACCTTGTTCGAGCAGCATGCACAAACTGCATGCGCTCGTATCGCAGATAGCTCCTTGCGTGGTACTTTGGCTTTTCCCATCCGAAGTATACACGCTCGCTGAAAGATATCCGCTGTAATCAAAACAGGCAGCTTCTCGCCGGAGCAATATTTTTTACACACCAAAATGCGATGTATCATGTGCTTTGTCCACATCGCAGTATTGTTGTTGTACTGTACCTCTTGACAGTTCAACCGTTCTGCGATCCGCTGCATCGTTTCCCCTTCTAAATACCATTTGAACACATTTTGGACAATAGGGGCCTCTTGAGGTTGCAGACGTATTTCCCCTTTTGCGATGGTGTATCCAAACGGGAGATAGCGTATTTTTTTCATTGCCTCACCTTTTCTCCAATAAATGCAGACCGTTCTTAAGGTAAAAACAGAAAGCCTCATGACCTACCTCAATTTTATCCACAATATCTCCAAATATATCTGCATCAAACCGCGTGATCGGAGTTCCCTCATATAGAATCGAAAGCAATTTTTCGGTCTGCCCGATGACTTCATCCAGCTTATTCGTCTGCTGGCTGGATAGCAGTTTTTTCTGTAATTCTGCCGTTTTTTTATCTAAAGCAGTACGGCGTTCCAGATAAATGTCGGCGGAAATCACTCCTTTTGAATGCAGCTGTGTCAAGAAGTGGACTTGTTTCAGACTTTCTAAAAGTTCTCGATTCATCATTATTACGTCCGGATGACTGCATTGGCCACGCCGTTTTATCTCCTGTAAATCTTGCAGCAAACCCTCTAAGATTACAGTTTTATGTAACAGGAGTTTGTTGTAGAGAAAACAGAATGCCCGATGAATCTCTGTCTCCGCGACAGGTTTCATCGGGCATTTTTCGGTATTAAGATAATGAGCACGGCACACCCATGTAATCGCGTTGAAATCCCTTCCAGAGGCTTTTCTTCTGAAAACCGTTCCGCAAACACCACAAACTAGTTTTTTGCTTAACGGATATGCAACGCGGACAGATCCTGTCAACCGTTTTTGTCCGATCAGTTTTTCCGCTTGAGCGAACACTTCTTTTTCTATAATTGCAGGATGACTGTTTTCCACATAGTACTGTGACAAATCTCCGTCATTCTTGACGCGCCTGCTTGGAAACTCGCCAACTGTGAGCTTCTTTTGCAACAAAGAATCTCCAATGTACTTTTCATTTGTCAATATATACTGTATATCTGAGATGCACCACTCTTTGGCCCTACGTGGCGGCTGTATGCCATTGCTCATCAACTCATTCACAATCTCCTGCATACCCATACCGGAAATGTAGTATTGAAAGATGTCCTGTACTACGGCAGCTTCCTTTTCATTGGGCACAAGCGTTCGATCAATATACGAATATCCGAACGGCACGCTTGCCGTGACATATTCGCCCTTTTGCATTCGCTTGCGAATTCCCCACTGGAGGTTGCGGGAGATCGATACCGATTCCTCCTGAGCTACCGCACCAAGCATACTGAGCAACATTTCGCTCCCCATATCTGCGGTGTCGATGCCCTCTTTTTCAAAATAAATGGAGACACCAAGCTGCTTCAGCTCTCTAGTTACCGAAATTGTATCCGCTGAATTGCGCGCAAACCGCGAAATGGACTTCACCAATATCCGGTCGATTTTCCCTGCCCGGCAGTCTTTCAGCAAGCGTTGAAAACTTTCCCTTTTATCTGCCGCCGTACCGGTGATTCCTTCATCTGCGTAGATTCCCGCAAAATTCCATTCCGCGTTATCCTTTATAAGGCCCGTGTAATGTTCCATCTGCACCGAAAAAGAGTTCAGCTGATCTTCGGAATCGCTGCTCACACGAACATATGCCGCAACGCGAAGCCGCTTAACTTGTTCTTCAAGCGGTTGAATGATTTTGACTTGTGGCACTCTCAACGTCCCCTTTCCGCATGCCGGACATCTTTTTTGTCACACCCAACATACCCTAAAAACGCATTGAAAGCTATCACACAACCTACTAAATCGAGTATTTCAAAACTCCATATTTTTCGGCAATACCAACATTGATTCTTTTAAAAAGCGCTTCGGAGATTTCTCCTTTTTCCCACAGGCGCTTCAAGGCAGCAAAAGATATATAATAGCAGATCTCCGCGATAAGGCGTGAAGACGAAGTTTCACGCTGTGTATCATCTATCTCTCTCACCACGGAACTATCCCCCCTTTAGACATCGCCCGCTGTTGCAGCGGCTGCGACAACCCTTTGATGTACAGTTCATAACGCACATCGGCCTGTGTACAAATTAAAACAGCGGCGTGATCCTGCAAAAACTCCAGGATGCGCAGCGCCGTACTGTATTCATGGCTCAGCCGGCCAACATCTTCTATCAGAATCCCATTGGCAAGCCCCTGCCGTACCGCGCTCTGTGCCTCCCGCAGTCCCATGCGGGCCAGCGTTCTGCCTGTGCTCATGTCCTGCGATGTCCCCACAACAGTCCAATGGTTGCGTTCCGCATCGGACAGCAGCTCCTGCATCTGCTGAATCAAAACGCTGGGCGAGATGAACTGCTGCGGGCATATGCCCAAAGTTTTAAATCATGCTTATTTGTCCCATTCTGTTGCTTCATTGTCAACACTCCGTATATATGTAATGTAAGGAAGGGCTTCTCACTGCTGAAAATATTCCGGCGTCTTCCGTTCTCGGATGAACCGAGCCACATCCTCTAAACTGTCCGATAACCGGCACTTTGGCAGGGCTTCCAGCACAGCCGCATGGTACCGCTGCCCCTCGGCTGCCCGCCTGTCCAAAACTGCCACGATGCAGGTATCTGTTTCCGTGCGGATTGCCCGTCCAAATCCCTGTCGCAGCTTACTTTGCATGTCCGGCAGCACTACTGTATGGATATATTTCCGCAGGCCGGGATACTGCTTCCGCTCCGCCTCACTGACCGGGTCCGGTACGGGGAACGGCAGGCGCGCGATCACCAGCAGCGACACCATATCTCCGGGAAAATCCATCCCTTCCCAACAAGGTCCCGCTGCAAACAGCACTGCATTGGAAAGGTTCTTGAACAGTCGGACGGCCTGATGTCCGTTCCGCCACGCCTCCAGCAATGGAAACGGCAGACGGTTCTGCAAATGCGTATGCACTTCTCCCATCAAGCTGTACGATGTGAACAATACCAGCGCATGACCATGCGTGGCTATGATCAATTCTTCTATGCGTCGGGCCAGATGCTCCGCTTCTGTCCCGCTTCCGCTGTCCGGCATATCTTTCGGAATGTACAGCAGGCAATTCCGTTCATAATCAAACGGCGACAGCGCCACAAATTTTTTTGTTCTGCTACACTGTTCCAGCCCCAGCATCTGTTCGGCCCGCGCAAAGTTCCCGCCTGTTGCAAGCGTACCGGAGGTAAGGATCGCCGGCCTGCCGGAGGCCCACAGCGCCCGCGCAAGCTGCACGGGAGTTTCCCGGCTGGCCGCGCAGAGCGCCGGCGTACCAGAATGGCTATATTGAATGTACAGGACATACCACGTGTCCTGGTTTCGGAACAGTTCAAGCGTATCCCCCATTCCTTCCAGCCGGTGGATCAGCCATCCCGGCAGGTGCGGGGCAAGCTGAACGGCTATTTGCCGCAGACAGACAAGGGCAGCGTCCATCGCGCGGGCGCGCTCCGGAGTGGACACAAATGCAACACTTGTTTCTTCCTGCTGATGCTCCTGGCGCGAAAGGCTTGCCATGAGCACCGCCTGCTTTTCAGCCAGCCGTTCTGATATGGAAACAAAGCGCTCTCTTCTCAGCGCTTCGCACACTCCGCGCATATCCTCCCACGATACGCTCCGGCTGTACATCTGGCGTGCCGCCTCCGGCAGCTTATGCGCTTCGTCCACCACCAGAACATGGTGTTCCTTCAAGAGAGGCCGCAGTTCCTGCTGACGGTGTACTGCGTCGGCCAGCAGATAATTGTGGTTGCAGATTTGAATCATAACTTTCGCACCGCGTGATTCCCTCAGATATTGCTGATACCGGCAAAAGTCCCGCATAGTACAGTTCCGCGGACACATGGGCGGTACACATACATGACGGCGGTCAAAGCCCGAAAGGTCTGGCGCCTCGTCCAGGTCATATGTTTTTTCCAAAATTCGAAGAGAAGCCGCCTGCCGTCTGCTGATATTTTTTTTTGTACGCACCTGTGCCATGCGCTCCGCAAGTCTTGCTTCGCATACAAACCGCTCTTTTCCTTTCCGTACTACTGCACAGATCGGGCATTCCAGTATCCCCGCCTGCAAAAGCACACGCGATAGAAATGGGATGTACTCGCTCACGATCGCCCTCTGAAGAGCAACGCTGGATGTGGAGATCACCACTGTGCCCGGAAGATGTACAGGACGAAATCGCTGCCACAGCAGGCATGCTGCCAGATAGGCGTGCGTTTTCCCAATGCCTACGCCTGCATCACAGAGTGCGATTTTCCCCTCGAACAGCGTATCCAGCATTTCATGGCACAGCATGATCTGCGCTTCCCGTATCATAAGGCCGTGTTCGGGCAGCAGCGCCCGAAAAATGTGTTCCACCATGGCGTGTGCCTTTTCAAAAGACGTTTGTTGTTCCATACGGCATTTCTCCAGTCTCATCCGCCGTTGACGGCAAACGGATGCGGCGCAGAGTCCCGCTCTGCGCCGCACGGATCTGACGTCAACGACAGCGTCGTTTTCATCGTCTGATTTGTTTTTTGTGCCGTATTTGCAGCTCGCCCCCCGCACACATGGGAACACGGTAGGCGGGTCGATCGCTTACAACCACTCGCTGGCTCCCCAGGGGTCTTACTGATTACAACCCAAGGTCGGCCACCCGGTCTGTTGTGCCGGGCAACTGGCGTATCATTATTCCCCGCTCCATAGTCGTGGCGAAAAAGCCCGCTCCGGCTTTTTTTCGGGCAAACTGGTTCGCTCGGCGCAGGCTGGCACACACTGCTGCCCCACGGAGGGCAGCAGCGCGGCCGTCTGCACGTCATGGCGTTTTCCCCGGTGTCGCTCGTATGGGCGAGAACGTACCTGCCGTGCTGGTATGCGGTTGTCAAGCTACAGATGAAAGGTGTTTTTAAGTCCCTTCACCCTATAGCCAGCGGGAAAGGCCAAAATATATCGCACTCAAAAAATTTTCTTTAATTTTTTTCGCAATCTTGCAATACGGTTATTAACGGCCAGTTCCGGGATCCCCGTAAGATGGGCAATTTCCTTACTCGAATGTCCTCTGATCCGTAACACCAAAATCTCAAGCGTGAACTTGTCCACTTTTTCCAAAATGGCCAGCATCTCTTCATTTTCGATACTGTTCAGCAGATCTTCGGCATTCCGCAGTTCATATGTATCTGGCTGCGGTGCCCATTCAAGTGTATCGCTCATATCTGACTGCCATTCATAAAAATTTCTTTCCGCCTTGAACTGCTGCCAGTCGTATGTATGCAGTCGTTGGATTGTATCTTCGTCCACCTCCATCCCTCTTAATTGCTTTTCTTCTTTCTCTTTCCAATTGAGCCATTCTATTTCTGCCTTTCGATGGTTGTATGCCATCATTTTTCCTCCAATCAATCTGAATTTTTTGGGTTTCAGATTGATTGGAGGCGCACGTGACCAATATGCTGCCATGCTTACCGCTGTATATATATATCAGCAATATCGCCGATGAAATAAAAAAGCAGCCAAGCACAAACTGTGCATTGGCTGCCTTGCATTGACTACCTTTACATACTAGGGAACCTCTGAATAAATAGCCTTCATTCAGCGCCGAGCGAGAAAATAGACGATTACTGCTTGGTTCAAGCGATTCAGTCGGAAAATAGCCAGTATTCCTTTGCATTTCCGCCCCATTTCCTGAAAAAGGGCAGACTGCCCATATATCAGGTTGTGGAAAGTTTTCGCCCGGCCATGGCAAGGGCGTATAAATTGGCACAGGCAAACATAGCGTACAGCCGGTTCTCGGTTTTCTTCAGACCTCGATACACGGCTTTCTTATAGCCAAATTGGCACTTGATGATTCGGAACGCATACTTATACTCTTACAACTCTTCCATAAATTGCAAATTAGGAGCATGGCGCAATGTATCAAGTATGCTTTCACGTGGTCGATATTCTTTACTTTTAACTGTTGCTACAAATGCAATTCCTTTGTCAATCGACATATAATCATTTTCAAGCTGTATATTACTCATTTCCATTCCCACTTCTCGTAAAAAACGTATAAAGTTTCCCATATCCTCCTTTCTTATAAGTTCTACATATATATCCAAAACATTACTTTTCCGGCGGGCAAGCGTATCCAAACCATGAAGGGCCGTGAGCACAATAAAAACTAAAATACCGCTAGCAATTCCAATCTCATAGAAACCGATTCCAATAGCCAGACCAATACATGCGGCTGCCCACAGACCAGCTGCTGTAGTAATCCCTCTAATTTGATTGCGTCCTGTCACCATGATTGAGCCCGCACCCAGAAAACCAATCCCGCTGATAACCTGCGCGCCCATACGCACAGGGTCGCCCGTGCCCATGCATTGCGTTACATATTGATTCGTCATCATCACAGTAGTAGCTCCAAGACATACAAGCATATAGGTTCTTAGACCTGCTGGGCGATTTTTTCGACCGCGCTCAATTCCCAATATTCCTCCTACCAATACTGCTAAAAGCAATCGTAGTGCTGCCGAAGCATAAGTTAAGTCTCTTAACTCAAGCATTATTTCCTCCCGTTTCATAAAAAGCACAAGGCACTCGCTTACATAGTGCGAGCGCCTTGTGCAACTCTTAAATTCTTTGCCTTTATACAATTTGTTTTTTTAAGGTTGCTCTCCGGAGGGCTTCTCAAAAGTATTGAAAACACGTTGTATTGCCTCGCGATAACAAGCTTCTTCCGCAAATACCGATTTCCCCTCACTAAATATACCAGGACGGCATAACTGTCCATATCCTGTATTACATTCATGTGAAGCATCCACCCACATATCGGCCCACTGCGTAAACCATTCTATTAACCTACTACGTAATTGTTTCTTAATATCCGCAACTGTCGCGTCATTCGTCCTATTGTTTCGCTCATCTGGATCTTCACTTAAGTTGTATAATTCATCTGGTCCATAGGGTAAACGGGATATATATTTCCAATAATGTGTGCGAATCATTCTTACAGGACCATATTCATCAAATATCATTACAGGATGTTCCGCCTCCAATGATTCACCGCGCAAAACAGCAGCAAAACTATGTCCTAGAAGCAGTTGCTTTGTATTTGGAACAAATCCAAGATAATCCATCAATGTTGGAAATACATCATAATGGCTTAGCAAGTCAGTACACACAGCCCCAGCTGGAATATTTCCTGGCCATACAGCAAGAAACGGAACTTTTACAGAAGTGTCGTACATATTTTGAGGAAAAGTCCCATTTCCTTTTCCCCATATCCCATGATGTCCCATATTCATACCATTGTCCGATGTAAAAAAGATAAGAGTGTCTTTCGCAAGTCCCGTTTCTTTTAGATGCGTTATGATACGACCGATTCCTGCATCCATCGCACTAATTGCCGCGTAATATCCTGTTAGATTCTCACGTCGACCCAACTTACCAGGTTTATATGGCGCTCCCGGGCTCAGCCAGGGATGTAGTGGCTCTTGTGGAACACTTTCAAATGGACAATCTTCATATAACTTCAAAAAATGAGCCGGGTGATTTTCTGCATCCCATGGACTATGGGGAGCAGTGTAGTGCACGCTGAGATAAAACGGTTGCTCAGAACGTGAAAAATCATCAAGATTTTTCAAAGCATCCTCTGTGATGAGGTCGGTGATGTAACGGCTCTCTGTATGCACTATTCCATTTTCTACAATATCCGGATGATAATATGAACATCCGCCACGCGCAATGGTATACCAACGTGAAAAACCATGCTGTGGATGCACACTGTCTCCCAAATGCCATTTCCCGCTCAATGCACAGGTGTAACCCTCCAGTGCCAACACATCGGTGAAAGTAGTCATATCCTGAAGATATTGAATTGCTGTGTTCTCGCTTGCATATAAAGGATTCTCCCTTAGTTCCGTATGCTCCGCCATATTTAAATTACCTGAACGTAACCAATCCTGTACTCCGTGCACAGAAGGGATTGTGCCGGTAAAAATACTGGCACGCGCAGGAGAGCATACTGGAGAGGCGCAAAAAAAATTATCAAATCGCATTCCGCACTTCGCAAGTGCATCTAAATTCGGTGTCTTTATTTCTCTATTCCCGGCACATCCAAGTGCCCATGCACCTTGATCATCAGAAATGATAAAGAGAATATTCGGTTTTTGTTTCACGCCATCACTCCTCTATAATTGCCGCTACGTCAAATCCCGCATGACGTATCGCGATTCGAAAATCTGAACCCAAATGCATACAAATAATTTTTTCACGTAATGGCATGGGGACAATATTGCATAGCTGCTCCAATGTACAGTGCGCTGGATGACTGCCACATTCAAAGGTCGTTTCTTGATAAATTCGTGCCAGATCTCCGCCAGCCAGCTTCTCAAGGGTTGTTTGAAGCAGTGTGCTAGAGTCTCCGCTATAGTAGATTGTTTCAAGCGAGTCCGTTAAGTAATACCCATAGCATGCCATATCTGGTGCATGAACTACACGTACAGGAGTAACGATAATGCCACCGGGCATAGGTTTGGAAAAATCTTGCTGGAAAATATAATAGTCGTCAGATATTCCCATCAATGATAGCAAGCGCGGCAGCATCGCATCGGGTGATGCAATAAGGACTTTTTTTTTCAATACGCAAGAGCAGTACGAAATAAAGCTTCCAAGGCTTCCAATGTGATCCGTGTGGAGATGTGTGATAAGTATATTTGCCTCGGCACACGCAGCAAGCTCTGGCCGTATGACTATATGTTGAAAAGTCGTTTCGCCACAGTCTAACAGATAAAGTTGATCTTCCGCAGTAAAAAATGCACTGTTACTGCCCCACACGGGATTATATGCCGATCCGATGCCAAGAAAATGTAATCTCATGAGTGGAACACCTCTTTTTTTCATTATCTCTAAATGCTATTCTCATCCCTTCACTCCACCTGCTGTCACACCAGAGATGATTTTATCTGACAGGAAAATATAGATAACAACTGTGGGAACGAAAACAATGACAACTGACGCGAACATGCCAGCCCAATCGCCAGAATTCATCATGGAGGTAACCGTCTGATACAAGCCGACACCGATAGGACGCAATTCGGATTTATTGGCAAAGATGAGTGCCATAAAGTATTCGTTCCATTTCCCGATAAAGTTAAAAATCGTAACTGTTACAACAGCGGGTTGCGCCAGCGGAAACATGATGCGCCAGAAGCATTTTACGGGGCCACAACCGTCGATTGCCGCTGCTTCCTCGTAGGTACCGGAGATGCCCTTAAAGAACGTCATGAGGAAGAAAGTTGTATACGGAACAGATGTAGCTGTATAAAGGAAAATCAGCGTAAACCGCGTGCCTGAAAGATTCAGTGCGCTGACGATTGAAAACAGTGGCATAACGATCATAATCCCGGGGATGGACAGCCCGACTAAGATTAATTTCTGAAGCAGTGTGTTGCCCTTAAACTTAAAACGAGACATACAATAAGCTGCTGGCGCACACACCACAATGATGAGAATGCAGGATGGAACTGTATAGATAACGGAGTTCATTAGGTTCAGCAACGCCTTATTCTTGAAAAAGGCCTTGATATAGTTAGAGAAATTAATACCTCCAGCCAGCAGTTCACCGGTGAAGATTTCCTTTGTAGTGGAAAAGGACGCCAGAATAATCCAGCCAATCATAAAAAACGTAAATGCGACCCAAGTGACAACCAAAAGATATCCGGGTAAACGTGGTAGCTCTTTTTTTAGTTTGAACGATTCTGAGGAATGTTTCGATTTTGCCATCTCATCACTCTCCTTACAACTCATAGCCTTCATCTTTAATGAATTTTTTCGAAAATAATGAAATCACGACCACCACTACAGTCATTAATACCGCAGAAGCTGCGGCTACACCCGCATTCATACTGTCGGCACTGATTTCGCTGCCAAACAATGTCTGGTAAGTATACATCATCGGAGTGTATGTGTTTACACTGCTGAACACTTGAGAAAGGGCGAAAAAACCCATCGTCTTAGTCGTCCATAGCACCAAAGAAGTGCTCAGTACTCCTTTAATCAGCGGAAGAGTGATGAAATAAAACTTTTGGAACACGTTGGCCCCCTCGATGGTAGCCGCCTCATAATAGTCCGGCGATATCTTTTCGATTGCGGCAATATACATTAGCATGAAATACCCTGTATTGCTGAACACATAGGCAATACACATGGACAGGAACATATTATCACCGGAAAGCCATTGAAACTGAGCCATTTTTTCCCATCCAATCACCGAGAAAAAGGAGGTGAGCAAGCCAAACTTATTATTATATACATAAAGCAACCACATATACCCCACGGCCACGGCGGCAATTACATTGGGCATATAGATAACCGCTCGGAAGAACTTCTGCAACCGTACGCCCAGTGTGAGAATAATTGCCAGCAATAGAGCTAGCCCTAATGTCGCAATTCCACAATACACCCAGATTTTTCCTATATTCTTCATGGAGATGATAAATAGCTGTGTATGAAATAATTTATCATAGTTTTGTATTCCTGCCAGCGACCAAGTGGAAACAGCGCTATTCACACTTTGCACATTAAAGAAACTCATCAATGACGTGCGAATAACTGGGTATAAGAACACAAGCAGGAATAGTAATACTGCAGGGGCCATGAATATAAAGATTGATCGTTTAGATTGTTTCATATCGTCCTCCCCATTCTTGAAAAGGCAGGATGTCTCCACCCTGCCTTTTTGGCTCTCATGAATTACCGTATCGGCCACTCTTTGCCTAAATACTTAGAAATTACTGGCTTCCTTCACAAATTCTTCCGCCGAGATCTGCCCAGCCATCAACTTTAGGCAAGCGTCAGAAATAATCTGTTTACTGTCACTATTAACGATCAAGGAAGTCTGAGAGGAATATCTTTGTGTGTAGCCGTTTATCACTTCGCGCGCAGCCGCCAAGTCTTCCGGCCATTCAGCCTCCAAGCTCATAGGGATTGCAGATGCTTTCTCGGAAAACATCTGGTCGTATTCGCTGGTTGTGAGGTATACAGCAAATGCAACTGCGGCATCGGCAACGTTCTGGTTCACATCCTTGTTCACGGCAATCGCATAGGTACTGTAACAGCCTGCCTCTGTACCTTCCACGCCACCTTCAACTGCGGGGAACGCAAATGCACCCCATTTGAAATCATCCGGTGTGGTATCGGCTACTTCATTGGGCAACCAAGTGCCGTTGATATACATAGCCACGTTCTCGCTGATGACCATATCTTGCTGGGCAGCCGGGTACACATTCGAAGCGATGTTTGGGTCGAAGTATCCTAGTTCAGCCAGTTGTTCAATGGCCTTAGCTGCCTCAAGTACTTTCGGGTCATCCCACTTGGTCTTATCATTGGCCAACTCCTCTACCTTGGCATCACCAATCAAGCGGGAGAGATAATACCCCATCCAACTCGTGCAATAGTTAGCGTCTGTCGTGATAGGAATGTAACCGGCCGCTTTAATTTTTTCGCATGCATCTAGGAACTCATCCCATGTTGCAGGATATTCCGTAATACCCACCTCATCGAAAATATTCTGGTTGCAGAAAATCATAAATGCCTGCGGGATATATGGGATGCACATCGTCTTTCCATCGAACAGAGAAGTGGCAAGAGCAGTCATACTTGGCATGACGCAGTCTTTGTAGGCTTTCCCGTTGGTGGAGTCATAGGTTTTATCCATGTAACTCGAAAGATCCAAGATATTATTCGACCATAATTTTTGCACGTTATCAATATTGGCATCCATCATGTCAATCTGCGTTCCAGATTCGATAGCGGAAACGACGAGATTACGGTTGTCGCGGCCATTGAATGTGAAGTTAATCTTTACGTCTGGGTGCAACTTCGTAAATGCTTCAGCTGCCTCCTGCAACACAATCGCTTGGTTTTCGGTTTCACTCCAGCTGGACCAATACTCGATAGAGCCGCTAAGGGACTGTGTATCATCTGCCGGTTCAGAAGAACTGGCAGCATTTCCCGAGGTAGACATCGAAGTTGCGGAGCTTGCCGGAGCACTGCCACATCCGGCAAAAACGGCAAGTACCATCATGAGTGCTAAAAGCATGGAAACAATCTTTTTCAAACTTTTCTCCTCCTTAATTTGAAATAAACAAAAGGTCTACTGCTATATGATACGTGCTAAAATATATTATGCATACATTTTTGAAACGTGTCAATAATAAAATGCCCAAAATTTCAATATATATATTGTCTCTATTTCACAAATATGCATTTTTTATCAGGATTATATTTCACAATTGCTTTGACACGTTATATTCTCTTTCCACAATTGCTCCATCCAGTTGCCTTCAGCCAGCTTGAGCATTGCAAAGTCCAATCCGTCTGAATAATCCCAAATCCGCGCTTTGCTAACCATCCCCAGCCGACGTCGGGGGTTCCCATTATGGAAATATCGTCACTGTGGCCTGCCGCCAGTGGTATTTTTTCGTTGTACAGCACTCCGTTGCCCCACAGCACCAGTCCCTTTTGACGCATACTCTCAATGTAATCTACCTGTATGACTGGCGATTCCTCCGATTGGAATACCAGCTCCGCGCCTACAAAGTTGATATTCATCTGTTCAATCTGAGATGTGGCCGTATCAGTTTCTATATAAATAGGCAGATACATGTATTTGGGAGCATATGCTTCCACTGCTTCTAAAAGCGCCTGTTCCGGCGCCGTTTTCAGAATAATCTGTTCGCGCATCGAGTGGCGCTCCACACACTTTACCACATCTTGTAAAAAGCATCCGCATCGGTCTAAATTTAAAAAGCAACGACCCTTAAACTGCTCTAACACTTCATCGAATGTATTGATTCCGTGGCATGTTTCATTAAAATCGACGTTTACAAGCCTCAGTTCTCGAATTTCTTGCGCTGCCATTTGAGTAAGGTCAATATTTTTCCCCAGCTGGTACGGTTCTTTTCCTGTGTGGAAAATAAATATTTCTCCATCTGTGCTTTTAAATAAATCCATCTCCAATATTTTTGCGCCGCTTTTCAGTGCAATCTCAAATGCGGGAATTGTGTTGCAAGGGATATTAGCACCTGCCGTCCCTCGATGCGCTGCCACAAGTACACCACATTGCTCATACGCTGCCTTAAGCCAATTCATGATTTTTCTACCTCCTAAATTCTTTGTTTCACATGTGTAAACAACTTCAAAACAGTTAATATACCACAAATGTGAATATTTGTGGTATAATAGCTACAGTTTTAGCCAAAGAAAGGATGTGCTGTACTTGGCTACTATAAAGGACATTGCTCGCGAGGCCGGTGTGGCGCAAGGTACCGTTTCTAACGTTCTCAATGGAAAAGGGAATGTAAGTAGCGATAAGATTCGTCTTGTTGAAGCCGCCGCCGCCAAACTAGGTTATACGATAAATCGGCGTGCAAAATTGTTGCGTAAAGGCACCTCCAACACTTTGGCCGTATTGTTGCCCAATATATATGATCGCCATTATGCAGATTTTTTCCTCAGTTTTAAGAATTATGCAGAGGCTCACGGTTATTCGGTAGGTCTGTATCTGTCGGGCGATAATTTTGAAAACGAGAAAAAACAGGTTGCGTCTATCCGTTCCGATGGTGCGGTGGGTGTTGCCTCCTTTAGTTGTCAGCCTACGGAACGAGAGGCTCTATATATGGCATCTGGCTTTAACCCAAACGAAGTCGTCTTTGTCGAGCGAGAGCATGGCGAGGTTTTTTCTTACCTTGGTTTCAACTATGCGCAGGCCGGAACCGCTTTAGCGCATAAGGCCGCAAGCAAAAATTTCCGTGAAGTTATTTTAATTGCAGAAAACCTCGCCTTTTCTAATGAACGTGCTTTCTGTGACAGTTTCTGCGCAGCATTAAAGAATACATTTTGTCACGTACGCATCGTTCAGACGGACGCGCTTCACTGTAGCAATCATTTTTTGCAGGTGCTTAATGAAATGCCCGAGTTAGACGCAGCCTTTGTGACAAATTATGGACTGGCGCAAACTTTTTCAAATGTTCAGCGTACATTCTACAGCGATACCAAAATCAGTATCTATACCTTGTCCCCGCTCTTCACTATGCCTTCTAAAGACTTTATCAAGTATGAGCTTAACTACCGCTTGCTTGGAAAGACTTCCGCAGAACGACTAATCGAACAGCACGATACCCCGCAAAAAGCGTGTCAACACACCGTTTTGGCAAACGATGGTATTCGCAGGTGGAGTTCTCTCTTACAACCGGTCGGCGAAAAAAAACGTCTAACCGTCCTCACCCTTGATAGCCCTACTGCTCGCGTAATTGACTGCCTTTCGAAACTTTACACAGATACCACCGGCATAGAGGTGAAAGTTGTCATTAGTTCTTATGATGGAGTGCACGAAATTCTGAACGATATGGGAGATATGCCTTTGTTTGATGTGATTCGGCTAGATCACACATGGCTATCTTGGTTCGGCAAAAAAATATTCATGCCTTTAGATCCCGTTGAAAACCAGCTTGACAAAACACTGAAAACCTTCATTCCCGGTCTAATTCCTCAATATTCCAATGTGGGCAATACGATGTATGCTTTACCGGAGACTCCTAATGCGCAGCTATTGTTCTATCGACGCGATTTGTTTGAAAATGTTGCTCTGCAACGACTATATAAGGAGCAATACCAGGCTGAGCTGACTCCACCCACAGATTACACCAGCTTTAACCGCATCGCCCGCTTTTTCACAAAGAAATACAATCCAATGTCTCCAGTCTCTTACGGCACTACGCTCACATTGGGCAACAGCGGCGTAGCAGCGACAGAATATCTCACACGTTTTTTCAGCCATACGCAGGATATGTTTTCTCAAAGTGGCGAACTTTTGCTGGAAACTCCAATCGGCCTTACTGCCATGAATGAGGTCATTGAGGCAAGTCTGTATGCTCCCAGCCAGCACAATGATTGGTGGCGTAAGACGGCCCGTGAATTTGCGGCAGGTAATACCGCCATGACTGTGTTGTTCAGTAACTATGCCTCTGAATTGCTTTGGGCGGATTCCAAAATTGCCGATCGCATTGGCTATGCAGTGGTGCCTGGCTCCAATCCTTTGATTGGCGGAGGCACTATCGGCGTATGCCGAACCAGTCAAAACCAGAAAGAAGCAATCGATTTCATCAAATGGGTGTGCAGTGAAGAAGTTACGACAGCCATGACCCTTCTCGGCAGCGTATCGCCGTGCAAAAAAACATATGAGAATTACGAAGTTCTAGATACCTATCCTTGGCTTGCGCTTTCTCGTGACTGCATTTCCCTTTCCCATACGAACCGTATTCCGCCCTCGCTTCGGACGCATTTTGATGAACGCCGTTTTTTGAGTATCCTTGGCACAGCAGTAAATAATGCCATTAGTGGAACCATCGATGCTGCCCAAGCACTCTCTTTTGCCACGCAGGCATATCGACGTGCATTCTCTGCTCCTTAATCCTTCATTACAGTTGCCAAAAAAATGGAGTCTTCGAATTCGGAAGCCTCCATTTTTTGTGCTTTTATTCTACGGTATGGGAAACAATTTCGCCGGTAAGCGGGTCATACCCCACAATCTCGCACCAGCCTTTCCCTGCTACCGGTTTCCAATGTACACGCAGCAATCCATTGCGCGTATCGTTTTCGCTTTGCAATATTCCCAATTCCTGGTTATTCTCGCGCAGAACCACCCCTTCTGGCATATAGGCATCCATAGAATACTGATGGTATCCTTCTCTGGTTACTGTCATTCCTCCTTGGGTATCCACGCGGCATTGCATCAACGGTCGCCCATACATGTCCACCAGCGTACACCATTCTCCTTTCTCGTAAACATGCCGCACTTTGGGAATTTTGTCGATGCACATAAGGTTATGCGTACTGGCTCCCTGTTCATCTAGGTAAATATGTGGTGCCTGTGAACCACAATGATTCGGCCAACGGAAGATTAAATGCCAGTGCGGGGGCCAATCCCCGTGCACTTCGTTGTTTGTCTCAAATCCCAGCAACAGCATATATCCCAATTTTTCCCGCGAAAGATATTGCGGAATTTCCAAAAAATGTAACAACTGCCGCATTGCGAATATATAATGCCGTGCTGCCTCAATCTGTACTAACGGATAGTCCTTTTCTTTGCGATATTCGCCTGCACGCCTTTCCACATCATTCTGCTCTATGCGAAGCGTGACCCCTGGTTCCCGAAGGATGGTATGGATATATAATGTCCTCGTCTTACCAAGCAGTCCACTAATCTCGAACGTAAAACACACCTCGTCTTCTTTCATCTCAAAAAATATCTTTTTATTCTCACACAAGATAGCAGTTGGCTTCCATCGAGGGTCGGACTGGAACGATATTGTTGCAAGACACGCATCGGCTAGGAGCAAATGTTCAACATAAATGACATATTCTTTTTCTGTCTCATAGAAAAAAGCTGGATCATCCATACAGACACAGTAAAAATCTGCGTCTAGGTGCAGGTCGGGCATACCGTATAAACCAGGTGTGTCCTTAACAATACGGAGCGCCGTTTTTCGAAGGAGTTCTTCCTGGGGCTTGTTTTTATCATATTCCATATGTTCTCATCCTTCCTCACTCAGTCAATGGCAAAATTACAGACACTCTTCTCAAGGCCACTCCAGCTTACGATTCCTTATTCCCGCTGTGGGCATGGGATACATCCCAAGATGCCGCGGCCCCGGCTGGACAAATCGCCCTTGTATTCCCTTTACCTGCATTCCCATTTCATCCAATGTAATAATGGCAAATATGGGTTTCTGATATGGAAGCGTAAACCGCAAACTCGGAAATGCCTCATCCACGGAAGATGGATAGCGTAGTGTCTCATAGTCTGGGCCGGCCCAGTAATTTGAAATGCTGTTCAACGTATAATACACTACTCCATCCTCGCAGCTCAATCGATCTTCATGAAGGTGTCCGTTCATACAAAGCCGTACTTGCTTCCCTTGTTTTCGCGCCCTGCGAATTAAAGAGCGTAGCGTTTCTGCGTCGCGCAAGCCACGCTGGGATATATTCATAGGCTGGTGGCAAAACAGCACTGTGGGTTCCAGCCCAGTGGCTAATTCCTGCTCCAGCCAAGACAATTGAGCATCACCCAAGTATGGCAAATCCTTTGTTTCGAAATATTTACCATACCAATAATCTACAATATCACCATTCTCCTCTCGGCAATGATTACCATCAAGAACAATAAAATGCCATCCTCCACACCGAAAAGAATAATATGACGTACTCATCCCATAAAGTTCCATTGCATCTGCTTTTGTACAAAAATCCATTTCGTGGTTTCCTAGCATGTGATATGCAGGCTTAGGGAACGTCTTAAATCGCGCAAGCAACTCTATTTTGGGCACGTTGGGGGGAGGGCACTCCATCGCAAGCTGCAAATTAACAGGCATTTTATCTTGAGCACACATACAGCAGGAAGTATCTTTGGGATAACAAAAGTCCCCAAGGTGAATGATAAAGTCAACGTTCTCGGCTTGTGCCGCTGTAAGAAATGCATCAATACGACGCGCGCCATCGGGCATAATATCGAGATGAAGATCCGAGAACGCAGCAAATTTTACTATATTTTCTCCCATACAAAACTCACCTTATCTCATCATTTAGATTTTATGGGCCTAAAAATAAATATATAAACTACTCACCTTTCTAATCGGTATTTTCACCGCCAAAGATTTGTTTAAAGTAGTGTTTTTAGAATACACCATAAATTGAAACGTGTCAATGGTGCATATGCTTTTTCAGTATTTCACATACTAATGCTCACACTCAATATTTGCTGTAACAAGCAATACAGCGATGATATTTCTAGGGAGCCGGGATGATATAAAACATGTTACAATTAAAGCTATAAAATTATATTGTAACTCCAGTATCCGATTTTCTTACACACTTTCGCTAGAATTATCTCATCCCCCATCGCTGCAAAACTTGCTGTTCCTTGTTGGCCTGCTGTCAGTCGTACGTAAGCAGGCGCTAAATGGTAGTTCTTTCCACTCTCATCTCCCGCAACTGCTTTTCTTCTCTTCGATGGACAGGATATGCTATAGGTTCTTCTCTAACCAATCTAAATCACAAATTCAAGTTAATTGGAGGCACACGTGAACAATATTTTACAGGTAGATACGAATCATCAATATTGTGTGTTAAGAAAGCAGTCACGTATGGTAATAAGTTGTATGGAAGGTATCCTGTGTGATTTTACCCCTCATTTTAGGGAAAACTTTTATACTTCATTTTTTCAAAGTACTCTAAAGGGTCTGTCATTTTCCCTCTCTCTAATACCTCAAAATGCAGATGATTTCCCGTACTGTTTCCCGTACTGCCCACATAACCGATCACCGCACCTTGCTGCACCTGCTGGCCCGCTGTGACGGCGATAGCGGAGCAGTGGGCATACAAGGTCTCCATCCCGCCGCCGTGGTCGATTTTCACATGGTATCCACAGCTGCCGCCCCATGGGTCAGTTCCGTTGGCAATGGTCACAGTACCGTCTGCCGCCGCGAGGATGGGCGTGCCCTGTGGGGCCGCGATGTCTGTGCCGTTGTGGTAGCTCCATTCCCCGGTGAACGGATCCTGCCGATAGCCAAAAGGAGAGGTGATCGTAAAACTCTGCGGTAAAGGCCACGCAAATATACCTGTTCCCACCCAATCGGTATCCGGGTCGATAATCTGCCCGCCGCCGCTGACATAGCCGCCCAGCAGTTCCATCCAGAGCGTGTCATACTGAGAATCAGACAGCAGCGCGAGCTGCTCATTCTGGCGCGGAGTGAAGCCATATGCCACCGCCATCTCCGCAGTGGTTTTGTGCGCCACTTTGATTTCCAACACCGTTTCTGACACAGTCACCCATTCAGTAATCTCGTTTCCGTCCTCGTCCGTGGTGATGATCTCTTCCTCATGTTCTACCGTGCGCGTGCTGTGGCTGATCTGGTGCATATCCGCCAGAACAGTCCGCAACTGCTCCAGCTGGGCATCATCCAGCGCTACGACCTGCTGGCCGTGCTCGTCCGCCGCCATGTCCGCGGCGAACACCGCCAGCACGTCCTCCCAATGGATGGACACCGAGGCATCCGCTGAGATATATTCCACCCGGTCGTGCGGGATTTCAGCTTCGATCTCTTTGAGCTTCTGGTAGTATTCTTCGTTCAATGTCTGCACTGCCTGTTTCATCGTCATCCCCTTCCCTGTCGGTTCGGACGAAAAGAAGATACCGAATGCGGAACCCGCCACCAGCTCAATCAAACAGATGAGCAGGACGATGCACAACGCAAACCCACCGCCCGCTGTCAGCAGAGCTGCAAGGCTTTTGGCCGCCGCAATACAGGCTTTGGCAGTATTGGCCAGCGCCCGGCCTGCCGCCTTTGCTGTTTTCTTCGTAGCTCTCGCCGCCTTCTTTGTCCGCTGTGCCGCCTGTTTCGCCGCGCGTGCGGTTTGCTGGGTTGCCGTGTGGATCGCCCGCGGCGCCTTTACCGGCTGACGTTCGGCCTTTATGCCTGCCTTGGAGCCGTGCGCCGCGCCCTGTTGTGTGCGTGGTCTGCCTGGACTTTTCTCCTTGAACTGGCGTGCCGGTGGGCCGCCATGGCCGCTGGCAGCATGCTCCTGCTGGCCCCCCAGCCGGTGTGCGCGCCGGGCTGCAGCCTTGCGGCCTGGCGCGCGGCAAAGCATGTTCCCGCCACTGGAGGCGACCTCCCGGCTCCTCTCTCCTGTTTTTCTCAACAGTTGATCCCCAGCACTTTCTTCCGAAGCAGCCTGATCCGCACCGCCCATTCCGTTCTGCGCCGCCTGCAGCAGCTGCTCTTTTTCCTTCTCTTTGGCGGCCAACAAGCCTTTCCTGGCCAGTTCTTTCGGGGCATGCCGGAGCATCTTAGGCAACTCCGCCCCGGCACGATGTTCTTTTGTTTTAATATCCTTCAGCAGAATCCCTCCAAAAAGAAAAACAGCGCCCGTGAGGATCTCTCCCCACGGGCGCTGCCTATATATATATACAAGGTCATATCTCTGTTATGCGTGCTTTACGCGGTCGTTCAATTCAGTCTTCTTCGCGTCATTCCAGCGGTCCACCGTCCCCACAAGATAGCCTGTGATGCGGCGAATCCGCTCAAACTTCACGCCTTTCCCGGCGCGCTACGCATTGCCGATGTTGTTGTTTTCCATATACCGTCCCCCCTCCTGACCGCTATATATAGTACCCCTATTCCAGCGAAAAATCAAGATGGATCCTTCATTTTATCGGCCTGCTACGGAAAGGAAAATTTTTTCAAAAACAACTGAGACTCTTCCGGCCTCAACCTTTTCCGTTGTTCAAAACTTTTCATCAGGGCGCTTATGTAAAGCTTTGCATAAAAAACCTAATGAAAAGTTCTTATAAATGGAAAGAATGATTGTAATTAGCTGCCCATAGCCATTTTTATAGAAAAGACTTGCGATAATAATTGCATAGATATCTCCTTCAACGACAATAGGCACACCACCTTGAAAGGAGAGTGTGTCTATGATTACAAACAATTTCAACAAAGAGCTTCGGGGTATTTCAGATGCATTACGTGATCTGGGGTACACTGACAGCACCATCGGGCTGCGTCAACGCTATTGGAAAGAGTATTGCGTCTATCACGGAAGTCTCGACATTGATGAATCGTCAATGGATAAGTTTCTGCTGGTAAATTACGTTATTCAGAGAGAGAACATCAATATTTCAAAACGACAGTACGAGGTAAGGGCTGCGCTCCGCTCCGCAATTTGCTGGAATACCGTCGCTATGGAAAAATTAAGAGTTATCATACGCCGTGGTTCAAGCAGGAAATTTTATCGAAAGACATTTGTGTAAGAACGGCTGAATTTCAGCCGTTCTTCGCGTTTCTTTCCATTATTCAAAACTTTTCATTAGGCTTCGTCGTCATCAGCTGATACAGCTTCGTATTTTTCGGGAAGCTGTTCTCGAACGGGATGATCGCCCCGCCGCATCGAATGAGCCCGTGGCCCGCGGGCACGTTGGTGATATACGACAGTTGATTCTCCGAAAAGTTCAGCAGCTTTGCCAGTTCCTCCCGGTCCGTCGCCGCCTGGTTGAGCATCACCAGCAGCTCGCTGTTTGCCAGCATGAGTCGGGCGGTGTCCGAGCGCAGGATCTCGTCCACGTTCTGCGATATCGCCGTGATGAACGCATTGTATTTGCGCATCCGCTTGAACAGGCGGTAGAAAAACTCCGCGCTGAAAGAATAGCGGAACAAAATGTAGAACTCATCGGCCAGTATCCATGTTCGCTTTCCCTGCCGCCAGTTGCGGATCACACGGTTGAAGATGGCGTCCAGCGTCACCACCATGCCTACGGGCCGCAGCTGCTCATCCAGCTCCCGGATATCATAGCACAGGATGCGCGCGTCGGTATTCACATTCGTCTGATGGGCAAAGATGTTCAGACTGCCGGTGGTGTACAATTCCGACGCCAATGCGAGGTCATGTGCTTCTGCCTCGGGCTGCTCCAGCAATACCCGGCGCAGGTCCACCAGCGTGGGCGGCGCGCCGCGATACCCGCCGCGTATATATTCCCGGTACACCAGCCTTGCACAGCGGTCCAGAATAGACCTCTGCTTTGCCGTAAGGCCGTTTTCCGTCAGCGGCTCAAAAACAGACAGGATGAGCTTCACCTTGTCTATCAGCGGGTTCTTTCCCTCGCCATACGCCCTGTCGATATCCAGTGCATTGAGGTGGATGCTGCTGTGCGGGGAAATGGGCAGCACCTCGCCGCCCAGCGCCTTGACCAGCTGGCCGAACTCACTCTCCGGGTCCAGGACGAGGATATCATCTCTTGTGCGCAGGGCGATCTCCACCAATTCCGCTTTCGCACTCATGCTCTTGCCGCTGCCCGACACGCCCAGCCGGAACGAATGGCCGTTGAGCAGCTGCGCCCGGTCGATGCGGATCATGTTGCCCGACACCGCGTTCTGTCCATAATAGATGCCGTTCGTGTGGTTGAGCTCCTGTGCCTTGAACGGCATCAGCACAGCCACGCTTTCCGTTGTCAGTGTACGCAAGGCATGAATACGCCGCACGCCGTAGGGCAGTACCGTGTCGAGGCCGTCCCTTTGCTGCCAGCGCAGGGTGGAGAGCTGGCACAGGTGTTTGCGCCCCACGGCCAGAAGGCTTTCCGTATCCGCGTCCAGCTGTTCTTTGCTTTCCGCCAGATGCACCACCGTCACAAGGCCGTACATCATGCGCTGGTCGCGCTCGGTCAAATCGTTCAGAAACTCTGTGGTTTCTTTCCGCTGGAGCTGCATATCGTAGGGAACATTCGCCGTGTAGTTGTTGGCGTTGTTCTGCCGCCGCTGCCATCCGGCCACATTCGTTTCCACACCCAACAGCTTGTTCTGCAATTCCCTCACCGCTTCGTCCGTGGGTACCGGCAGGATGTCGATGGACACCATCATGCTGCGGTCCAGCTCGCACAGCTCCATGATGAAATCATCCTTGATGAAGCTGGCGTAATTCTGTAGATACAGCACCCGGCCCCATCGGATGTCGGATTTGAAAAAGTCTGCGTAAAATTCCAGGCTGTCCGGGCAGAACCAGTCCTTGAAATCATGGCCGCGCTTTGCTCTCTGCTCCATATTGAATGGCACAACAGCGGGTTGGCCTGCCTTGAAAAAGTCACGCAGAATTTGCAGCCGGGCGGAGGCTTCCAGTTCCTCAGCCTGCGAGGATAACTGCCCGAGACGTGCTGTGACTTCGCCGCCCATGCGTTGGAAGTACGCTCGCGCCTCATCAACGCTGCGTTTGTGGGCGCTGATTGTGAGATACCGCTCCTGCACCACATTGTTGTTGCTGGCCGCATGGGAGCGCAGCATATCATTGTACTCCTGCCGGTATTCGTTCAGCTTATCTTCCTGCGGCCGGATCAGCAATTCCTGTTCAAACTGCCTGCGGTCCACACGGCGGTTGTTGATGGTGATCTTAGCGCATGCCCCGGAATCCAGCGCATTGAGCAGTTCTGAATAGTCCAGCAGCATCGCCGTCTTATCCGCCTTGCTGGCGATGGCGTAATTGATGTCTGTGAGACGGTAGGAACGGCTGTAGGCATTGCCTGTCCGGAAGATGCCGTCCGGCCAGATACGCCTGATGGGAATAACGTCCTGCACAGAATGAGGAATGCGGAAATTTTCTTTTTCCTGTTTAATACTCCGTGCCAGTGTTTTAATCAACGGCACACCCCCGCTTCACGTTTCGGCCTGCGTGCTCCTGCTTCGATTTTGGCGCGCATTACCGTGTAGTAGAGATTTTCCGCCTGGAACACGAGCCTGTGCGGAGTGAGCAGCTCCGATTTGATCACGGCCCACAGCAGCTGCTCGGCCGTCATGCCGTGATAGCGCACAAAGCCGCAGGCCGCGAACGGGGCCGCACCCAGCATACAGGCCCAACCTGCTATTTCCGTACCCGCCGTATCCCGCAGCAAAAAATACAGGCCCACGGCAGCGCCGAGGGCCAGAAGTGAGCATACAAACTGCCGCGTATTGAGCCCGAAAAAGATGGACTCCTGGTACTCGCGGATCTCTTTTGGAATTTTGATCTCGATAGGCTTCCCTCCCGTTAAACATTTTTAATACAGATGTGTATGTGCGCAGTTTCTACAATCCCATCATCTCCCGCACGACACGGTCGCTGGCCTTGACCGCGCCGACCAATATAAGGAGATCAAACAAAAGCTCCGCCACATAGCTCCAAACCGCCGTAACAGCGGACACACTGTTGTCTACTGCAGGCGGTGCGGAAGCCATCGCGGAGAATATAATACACGCCAGAGCGATCACCGCGCCCTCCAGGCAGACACCCGCATAGCTTTTCACAAAGCTGCGGCCCACGCTGCTTGTCGGCTCACCCGCAAATGCAGCCAGCGGGATAGGGGCAAGAGCTGCATAAAAATAGAGTCTAAACATACGCCCATATACTGTCATGATCATAACAAAGGACAAAACTGTAATAAACAGCCCGCCCAGCAGCGTGACAGCCCACAGCGGGATGCTGCTCCAGAACCCCACTGCGTTGATCTTGTCCACGATCTCCTGCGGCAATGTCGTGGAAGTCAATCCACCTGTACCCGCAGCACCCATGGCGCGTGATACAATGCCCTGCACGATGTCGAAGACCGCCAGCATAAGTTCCAGGCCATACTGTACAGCGGCCTTCGCCAGAACAAACCGGATGAACAGCTTCAGCGCGTGCTCCGGCCTTCGGGCTTCCGCGAAGCTGCCGCAGGTCTTTACCACTCCCACGGCGAAGAACAGCACCAGCAGGCCCAGACCGATGGCCGTCATCGCGCTGTGCACGTTCAGCATGACATTCCACACGCCGCCGCCCTTGAAGTCTGCAAGCCCCTGTGTAAGGAGCTGCCAGATTTCCGCCAGCTTTTCGTTCCAGGTGTTGAGCGCGGCGTTCAGATTGTCGATGATCCATGAGTTTTCACCCATGCGGCTTCACCCCCTCCCGCACCGATCTGTGTGCTTCTTTCATACTCACACAACACCGATCAATGCGAGGATCTCCCGCGCAAAAGTGATCACAAGCCCGCCTGCCAGCGTCAGAAAGCCCTGGCTTCTCTGGCTGGGGTCGTGGCTCTGGAACGACAGGCCGACCTGTACCACGCCCCAGCCCAGCAGGATAACCCCCACCGCACGGATAAGCGAAAACACAAAGTCAGATAAGTTGTTTACAATGGCCAGCGGATCGTCTGCGGCGAAGGCCGGCGCGGCAAAGCACAACACGCACAGCGCCAGCGCCGCATACAGCGCAAAGGCACTTCGCCCTGCCCGACCAAGCTTTGCCGGATAGCTTTTCACCCCTTTATGAGCGAATTTCAAAATATTCCAAATGTTCAATCGGATATACCTCCCTGTTACAATACATTTACGGGTTAAGGTACGGTAGCCAGCCGTGTCCTTTTCCTGATTTGCTTTGTCATCCGGCACAGTGATGTACTCTGCCCCGGATGGATTTGTTGCTTCTTCGTATGCTGCTATGCTAAAAAATCGCGCATATCCAGCAGTTCATAGTTCTCCGGGCTGCCGGAAAGATCGTTTTCAACCAAGCGCGCGGCTGTATAATCATAGGGCGGCGCGCCGCCGTCTTCCGTGTGCCGCACATTCGGATGCTGCAGCAAATCAAACTTGCCGTCCATCATGGGGCGCTCGCCGCGCACAAACAAAATCGCCTTTCCATTGTCCAGCAGACGGACCTCGTCCGGCATGAGAAGTTCCCGGCCTGAAAGCTGCGTGCTGGTGCTGCAGCTTCCATTGCGGCCTCGGCTGCGGTTCTGGATGTCTGATGAGATCGTCTGCTTGCCGATGAGTTCCGAAACATATTTGTGCATTTCCTTTTCACTCCCGCCCAAATAGAGAAATGAATCGCACAGGCCCACAAGCGATTCCCACTGCTTGTTGAACAGCGCCTTGATCTGCGCCATATTCTGGCAGATGTAGGACGTGAAGATGCCGCGGCTGCGCATCGTCGCCAGTGAGGTAAGAAAGCTGTCGGTGGGCAGTGAGATATTCGGCGCTTCATCGATCAGCAGATGAACCGGCACCGGCAGCCTCCCTTTGTGTTTTCGGTCCGCCTCATAGTACAATGTCTGGATGAGTTGGCCGTACATGAGGCCAACAAGATAGTTCAGCGATTTCTCGCTGTCGGGGATACAGCAGAACAGCGCCACCTTTTTCTCCCCCAGTTCCTCCAGATGGAGTTCATCCGTGCACGTCATTTTTGCGACCTCCGGCAGCAGAAAAGCTGACAGACGCACGCCCACGCTCACGAGGATGCTTTTGGCTGTCTTGCCCGCGGCCATTTTGTAAACCCGGTATTGTTTGAGCGCGATGCTCTCCGGGTCGCGCATCTCCAGCCGGCTGAACAGCATATCCAACGGCGACTCATATTCGTCATCTTCTTCCCGGACTTCCGCCGCCTGCAGCATTTCCATCACCATCGGAAGGTTCTGTTCTTCTTCGGGCGCTTCATGGACAAGATACAGCACCAGAGCCTGCAGCAGAGCCGTTTCACTTTTGATCCAAAACGGGTCGCTGCTTTTGCTGTCGGGTGGTGTGGTCGCCTGGATGAGCGTGTCGATCATGCGCAGCGCGTCTTTGTCGCTCTGGATGTACCGCAGAGGATTGTAGCAAAAGGAAGTGGCGGGACTGGTCAGGTCCAGCACACGCACCTCATAGCCCCGTGCAATGAGAAGCGCGCCCGTTTTGCGCAGAATCTCCGCCTTGGGATCACTACAGACAATGGAGCAGGGTGGCGCATTCTCATCCCGGCCTGCCGCCTCCAGTATGTTCGGCACACAGTAGCCCCGCGTCTTGCCCGCGCCGGAGCCGCCCACCACAAGCACATTGGTGTTGTGCTTGTGCCTGTACCCGTCCCAGCCGATGGCAAAATGCTGCGTGAGGATGAGGTTCCCGCCTCCTTTATCGCGGTATTTCCGTGCAATGCTAAACACATCTCCCCAACGTGCGGAACCGTGTTCCTCGCCCCGGCGTGTGACAGCCGTACCGGAAACCGCCGTACCCGCGCCCACGCCATAGACGAGTGTAAACAGCAGCAGACATCTGCCGGAATACTGCGTCCAGCGAATATCCCACGGTCTTTGCAGCACCGTGCTCAGTTCTGCCACCAGCTGCAGCAAATTCGTCCCGGGCTGCCAGACTCCGGCTACAAGCAACGCCGCCCACCAGACAAAGGGTAAAGGCAAAATCCATATCCACCATGAAGTTGATCTCTTCAGTTTTTTTCAGCTCCTACAATAAAGAAATCCCCATGCAGCGTTCTGTGATGCTGCATGGGGTGATCCATAGCGGTATTCCGCTCTACAAGCTTGCGTGTTGTGTCGAACTATGATATATTTCTCTTAGCGCTGCTGGAAGTAGCGGTCGGCCCTCATTTACTGGGGGCATCTTCTTGCCCCCTGATCTCACGAAAGGGGGGCTGCCCAATTGAGTACATCCGAAGTTTTTCAGCTTTGCCTTGTAATCATCGGCATTTGCGGCCTGTTCATACAGGCAAAAAAGAAGTGACCGCCGGCACCCTCGAAAAGTACGGCGATCACATCAAGTAGTTTTTAAGGGCTGACCGTTTCCGGCAGCGCCCTTTCTGTATTCAGTATACCTTCAGTGTCTCAAGTTGTCAAGCCGCGTAGGGCAGCCGGCCCTATCTCTCCGGCGCTTTTTTGTACTTTGCAGACATGACCCTGAGCAAAGCATCGTCCGTCCCGCCGTCGCCCTTCCCTACTGAGAACCGCCAGCTGCGCAGGGCGTTGAGCGCATCCCGCGCCATGCGCCATTCCGCATCGTTGAGATAAAGGTCATACAGTCTTTCCTTGTCCCACGGCAAACGGTTTTTGTGCCGCGGCGCATCTTCCGCCCGGACGGCGAGCCGGCCGATGGGCGGATACGGCACGCCCCGGGCTTTCTGCTTTCTGTACTCGTCCATCAGAGCCACAACGAGCATGTTCCTCTGGATCTCCGTCATCCGGTACAATCGTTCTCTCGCCATCGCCGGCGCCTCCGTTTCCTGTTTCATTACCTCAAGACTACCACACCGCCATAGCGAAAGCCATTCCCCGTCTGAAAACTTTCTGAAAACAAACGGCTCATTCCCGCTGCGGCTGTGACGCCTTTTTTGTACAGGCGGGCCTTTCTGTCTGCTCCATGGACACATGTACTTCCACGGAACAGGCCGGCTCCGGCGTGGCGGACAATTCCATTTCATTCAATCCGCGCCGCACCGTGCGCTCCACTGTATACGCCGCCTGCTTCACATCGCTCAAAAAGCGCCTCTGCTCCTGCGGCTCCAGACCGGAGCACATTTGGCACACACGGTCAAAGGAAAAGGAACGGACGTCCAGACCGTATTTCTTTGCGGCCACATACGCCGCACAGTAGCTCTGCGCACTGTATGCCGCACGGCTGAAACGGCCGTCATGGATGTCATAGCTGGCCGCCGCCTGTTCCCGCGCAATGGCAAGGAACGTGGTCTGCGCGTCCATATTGTTGCGCACATAGATGGTACGGTTTTGGGCTGCATACTGCGCCTGTATCCCCTCCGGCACCGCTTCGCTCACAGCAAGCCGTACCGGGCTGTTCGTGAACACCGCCGTCACCAGCTCGTCCGCTGCATAGACCGGAGCCCTGTCCGGCTGCCGGCCGCGGGTCTGGCTCACGTCGAACTTTTTGCCCACATAGTACCCGCTGGCCGCCGTGCCGTCCTCGCGTGTGTAGTCCTGCCCGATCAGCGCCGTATATCCGGCCTCTCCGCCGCGCACACTGCGCCCGGCCTGCTTCCATTCGTCAAACGTCTTCAGCCATGTGGCCTCCGGCGCGTCGCTGTGGAACAGCAGCAGGTTCTCGATCCGCTCCGGGCTGCACTGCGCGGTGAAATCCAAAAATCCCCGCAGCGAGCTGCCGTCTTTGAACGCATCCACCGTCAGGGCGTCGATCCGCGTCCACAATTCCTCGCGCTCTGCTTTTTTCTGCGCTGCGTATTCTTCCCTGGACAGCTTCGGCTGCTCCTGTACCGGCTCTGCCTCAGCCGGGCCTTTCATCAGTTTTGTCAGATCCATTCTCCGTCATCTCCCCTTCTGTTTTTTCCTGTTTTCCGGTGGACGCCGGCGCTGCGGCGGCCTGCGTTCCGCCGCTTTTTTCCGCGCCTGCTCCCGCTTCAGTTCGCCCAGCTCCTGCTTTACACTGGGCCTTCCGCCTTCAGCCCGGATCCTTTCGGCACTCTTTTCGGGCTGTGGCTGCGTAGAGCTTCGCTGTGGCGAGGAAGGTGCGGACGGACTCTTTTCTGCCGCCGGCATGTCCGGACCCGTCCGCTGCGTAAAATTTCCGCCCACGTTGAATGCGTCGTCCAGCTCTGTGACTTCAAAGGCGATCCTGCCTTCCGGCATTTCCAAGACCTCCGTCTGTACCGCAGCCTGCTGCTCCGCCGCAGGCATTGGGCCCACCTCTGCTTTTGCACCCGTATCCGCCTGCAGATAGTCCACGCCCATCTTCTCCAGCACGCGGTTGACCTTGGCCGCGTCCTCCGCCCACACTGCAAACTCGATCTTTCCCGCTGCCTTCGATCTGTCCCGGACCGGCACATACAGCAGGCCGCGCACATTGGCTTCCCGTGCAAATTCCTTCATCCGGCTTTCGGGTACTTCAAAAAAACGCAGCGGCTTGTTCTCCCGCAGCAGCCGCGTCAGATTGGTTTTGCCATGCATTTTTTTCTGATCCCGGAGCACTGCCGCCGCGAACACCGCAAAGTTTTTTGCCGCCTCGCCCGTCAGCTTGAGCGCCACCTCCGTCCCCTCAAGGGAATATCGGACGATTTGGTCCGCCGCGTCTCCGCCATAGTTCATCGTGCGTCACCTGACCTTTCCCGTTTTTTCGCCGGAGCATCGATGCGCGAAAAAGAGTCTGCACCCGGAACCAGCGCCAGTGTGCGGCCGTTGTCCCACTTCATGTGCAGCTGGCCCGCGTCATCCACGCATAGCACCGTCCCTTTCGTCCCTGACGGGACGGGAGACCAGGGGTCTTCCATCCTGTGCAGTTCGACCCGGCATCCGGCCGGATACTGTTTTTTAATGAAATCGATCCTCTCTCTGCAGGGCGTCCCGTCTTTTCTCAGCCTTATCAGCACCTTTCTGTTTTTCGTTTTCCACATGTTTTTTCTGTTCTGCACGCGCTTCCGTCAGCCGCTGCCCGATCTCCACAGAACGCTTTTCGATCCTGCCGCACATCCGGCTTTCCTTCCGCAGCACTTTCAGCCGGGCCGTGATCTGTCCGATACGCGGCGAATCCGGGGCGCTGCGGTACAGGCCGTGCCGCTCTTTTGTCAGCACCGCGATCTCGTCGAGCAATGGCTTACGGTATTCCGCCAGCTGTTCCCGGCTGTCGATCCCGTGCCGCAGGAGAAACCGCATCTGTTCCACATATTGATCCAGCTTCCGGATATCCTGCCGCACGGCATAGCCGGGATATACCGGCTTTTTCGGCAGCGCGCCCAGCTCATACAGGTAGCGGTAATACAGCGCCCGCAGGCCGGTGAACCCGCGCACGGGCCTGCCGTGGGTGCGCAGCCGGGTATACCGCACCCGCGGCCCGGCCTGCCTATTTTCCACAGCCGATACCTTGCGGCGCGGATACAATATGCGCATCCGGATGACTTCGGGCGTGTACTGCTTTCCCAGGGTCTTAAAGCGCACGCAGCGCTCCTTGCCCGGCGGTTTCAGGGTCGGATATTTGCGCTGCATCCGAAGTTCATAGCCCTGTCCCTCCAGTGCCTTTACAAATTGCCGCCACGTCAAAGATGCCGCGATGGCGCCGTCCACATCCTGCCGGATGGCTGTGCGCCACGTCGGCTTTCCATTTTGCTCCGCCATCCATTTCCCGTACTGCTTTTTTCCACGCTCCGACTCCGGGCTTTCGATCACCGACAGCCCATATTGCCGGCACAGCCTGTCCGACTCAGCGCGCACCCCGGTATAGTAGGTTTTGGCGCTGCTGCGGTATTTCCGGCCTGTGTCCATCGCCACCGAATCCCATACGATATGGTTGTGCAGGCAGTGTGTATTGAGATGCGTCGCAATGACGGCCGGATATTGGCCATGCAGAAGTCTTTCCGCCAGCTCCAGCCCGATCCTGTGCGCCAGTTCCGGCGTCAGTTCCCCCTCGGCAAAGCTCTGCACCAGATGATAGCCCTGCACGCCGTCCATTTGGCCCCACCGTTCCTTGTTGGCCCGCATATCCCGATATGCCGTCTCCAGGGTACAGCCGATGGCGCTCTCGAATACGCCGCATTCTGTTTTTTCCCGGTCGCGGGCATAGTCCACGGCTTCCTCCAAAGACGATGCTGCGCTGCCGGCACCCGTGCGCGAAGTTTTGTCCTTGTCCATCACATATTCCACGCTGCAGTCCAGGCGGTGCACGGCAAGGATGCTCGTATATGCCATAGCCCGTCACCATTGCTCTTTGACGGCACGCCAGACTTCACGGGCGGTGCGCGTCATCTCATCCACGTTCTGCCGACCCGCAAAGCCCGTGCTGTTTGCCACATGGGCAAGCTGGTTTGCATTGTTGCACAGGCCCGATACCTTGCGCAGCAGGTCGGCGTGATGGGTACAGGGCCGGGCGCGCACCTCGCCGCCCATGACGAGCGCGCGCAGATATTCCTCCCGCGGCATCCGGCTCATCGCCACCTGTTTTTCAAGGTATGCCAGCTCCTTTTTGTTCAGGCGCAGCGGGATCACATGCTCCCGTTTCCTCACCGCGCCTCATCCCTGCCCGTAATATCGTCAAGGCTGCGCGCCCTGTGGAAAAACGCCGCACGCTCCTGATACGTTTTCTGTTGGTTCAAACGTTTTGTTTCTTTTGTGTATCCCAATTTTTCACCCTTTTCCATATTCAGATCTGTATCCCCGGGGTTTGGGGCCTGCCCCAAAATGCGCGTGGATATCCACGCGCTATGCTAGCCAAACCAGTCGCTGCGCGGACTCTATGCCGCCTCTGTTCAGCAAGCGTACCGATGTTCGTTCTCCCTGATTTTCGCAAGGCCGTCCAGCGTGGTGCAGATGAGCTTCAGCTTTTCCGCTGTCCCGATCTCACACGCCATCGCGGCCGTGGTCTCTCCGCCGCACACCACCAGCATCCGGCACCGGCGCAAAAGCTGCTGGCTGATCTGGCTCATGGCCCGCTGTTCTTCGGGCACGTCCTCGCTCAGATACTGCGGCAAACTCAGCTTTGGGCAGATGGGCACATATCCCAATTCGTATACCTTGTGGCAGTATCTGCGCAGAAGGCGGGGCGCGGCGTCCTGTGCCGCACAAATGTATGCAAATGCTTTTTCCATTTTCGTTTCAAATCCTTCCTCTAATGTAGTTCCCGGTACAGCCGGGATCTTGTATGGATTGATATGCCGCCTCTTTCTTCCCATTCACAAAAGTGGTATATTGTAGATACCACAACACTCGATGCAGAACAGGAGGCGCTGTATGAAAGAGCTTAAAAGAAAACATTTTCGCTTTATCAAACTTGCAGAAAATGTTTATGCCGCCATTGCTCCGGCCGAGGAACTGGATATTACCGACGCCGGCCTTATGGACAACTTTTCCAACTCCGGACTCGTATTACAAGGCGGCGGGCTGGTTTGCGATACCTGTTTCGACTTGCCGCATGCAAACGAGTTAAAATCTTTCTGTGAAGACGCAATGGGCCATGCGCCGGAGTATGTTGTAAACACACACGGCCATTGGGACCACTTCTGGGGCAACCAGGTGTTTTCGCAGGCGCGGGTCATGGGCCACCGCGACATGCTGAAAGACTGCGGCAATGATAAGTCCAAAGTACCCGTTTTCCGAATGCTGCACAACGCCAAACGAGCTGAACATATTTTAAGCAGTCTGATGAGAACACAATTCAAGCCGTATCTGCCCAAAGAACAAGCGTTCCACATGGTTGTCCGGCAAAGTGAGCACGATTTTGATTTGACAGGCGTTGTTCCTTCTCCGCCTCAGGAATTGTTTGATAAAAAGGTAGTTCTTCAATTGGGCGATTCGACGGTTGAACTGATTCCTGTGGGAGCCATCCACTCCAGTTCTGACACTGTCGTATGGCTGCCCAAAGAACGCGTCCTGTTTGCCGGTGATATCTTTGCCGATTGCAGCCTTCCAATGGATTTGGCTTCCGGTCATCGCTGGCTTGAGGTTTTGGACTATCTGCTGGATGAACTTCAGCCTGTATGGATCGTACCGGGGCACGGAGAACTCTATGACCTTGCCCGTGCGCAAAATCAACGTGAATATTTCCGCGCACTGGTCAGCCAATTCGAGCGTTTCTACACAAACACGATCTCTGAAAAAGAACTGCTTGATAAAATGGAACTAACGCCATATCTTGACCACCGGCCCAGACTTGGTTGGGTCATGGCCGTAAAATCCTTTTTCAAAGAAAAACGAAAAGCGGCAAAATCCGGTAAATGATTTGAAGGACGGAAAAGCAGGCATCCAATGTGGATGCCTGCCCTCTCCGTGTTCATCTCTTTTGGGCATCCAATTGGATGCCCTGTTCTCCGTTGGACGCTTCCGCCGTCCGTTCATCACCGTCTGCAAGCGCCGTGCGCACACGGTCGCCGCCCAGCCTGTAGTACGCGTCCGTCACTTCGACGCCCACTGCCTCATACCCTTCCTGCACAGCGGCAAGGATGGTCGTGCCCGCTCCCGCGAACGGGTCGAGGATACGTCCGCCCGGCACACAGATATGCACGATATCCCGCATGAGCTGCAGCGGCTTCTCCGTCACATGGATGCGTTTGGCCGGGTTCGTGTACCGGAACACGCCCGGCAGACATCCCACCGGACGGTCGATGGGAAGCGGGCCGTTGGACGCCCACAGCATGTACTCGCTCTGCTGGCGGTACCGGCCTTTCTGCGGCCGGCTCGTCATCTTGTCCCATACCACCTGACCGCGCCAGATCCACCCGGCCCACTGGATCGCATCGGAAAGGCACGGAGCCATGCGCCAGTCAATGAACACGCACAGCACAGCCCCCGCCTTGCAGGCTTTGCGCACATCGCTCAGCCATTCCGCCATCCAGCGCGTCCAGCTCCGCTGGTCTTTCTGGTCGCCGTCAAAATCCGGCAGCGCCTTGTCCGCGCGCATGCTGCTGTATTTCTGTGTGGTCGTCCGGTTTTTCTCGCCGGGCTTTGCACCGCCGCTGGCATAGGGCGGGTCGGTGATCACCGCATCGAACACGCCGGGCTTAAACGCACGCACGATGCTGAGCGTGTCCCCATGCAGGAGCGTCCACCCATCGCCGCCCGTGTGTTCCCGCACCGGAAACCCCTCCACCATGATATCCTTCAGTTCTTCATTTTCGTTTTCTGTCAACCGCATCCTCCTCGTTACCGTTCCTGTGAACGCTTTCTTTTTTGATCTGTAATGCATTCCCTGTCCGCTTCCCGGCCCGCAGTATACACCGTATCCGCCAGCAGATCGCCGATCACCGCATGGTCCGGTTCCCACCGGTCATAGATGTATTGCAGCGGACGTTCCTGCGCCAGCAGGCCCTTGAGCTGCCGGCGGTCCAGGAATGCACATTCCACCCCGGCCGCCAGCTCACTCTTTACCGACAGCTCGTAAGCGCTGTCCATGACCGCCTGCGCGCCCTGGCTGAGCAGGCCGGATCTGTATTGTTCCAGCTCCGCGTCCACTTTCTGCTGCAGGCGTTCCAACAGCGTGCCGCTCATCTGGCCTCTCCCCCATGCTGTTTTTCCTTTTTGCGGCGTGCCGGATCGGGCGGCAGGTCTCGCGGGACAGACAGCTCCGTCTCCACATATTCGCTGATGATCCCCAGCGCCTTGTAGTAGTTATCGCAGTGCGTCACACGCCTGCGCATCTCGACCGACGCCGCGTTCTGCCCATTCTCCCGCAGCAGCTTTGCCGCCCGGCCCAGAATGGCGAAAATATTTCCGTCATGGCCCGCCAGCTCCATCCTCGGGCGTTCCGGCACAGTCCGTTCCGCACTGCTTACCGCAATGGGAATCATTTCAAATCCGTCCGGCTGCCAGAAATGGACGTTCAGAATGCCTCCATCCACTTCAATATCCCTCTGCTCAAATCCTTCGCCCCAACCATCCGAATACTGGCCCTCGATGTCCCGGAACAGTGCGTTCCACTGGTGCTCGGACAGGTCCTGCCGGTACGTGATGGCCGTACAGCCGCACAGCTTTCCGTCCTGCACCGCAACCGACGGGATGATGCTGACAAGGTGCTCCCGAACTTCCTCCGGCCCGTCATAGTACGCAAGAAGATCCACTGCCTGTTCTGCAGCAGCCTGTTCGATTTGTTCCCGGTAGGGCATCATGCCCCGGCCGTCCAGATCCTGTATCTCATCCTCCCCGCTCCATCTGTCCGGAACGAATTCCGCCGCGAGAGGAGATATTACCCTAAGTATATTTTCTTCCATTTCTACAACTCCCTATCCAAACAGACCGCCCTGTTTCGGGCGGCCCGTTTCTCTTTTTCTTCTTTCGCCATATCCGCCCAATCGTATCCCTCTATGGGCGGCAGATTCACGGTGACCGTGTATCGCCCGGCGTATGCTTTGGCGATGTTCTGCGCCGCCCACCGGCCCGCGCGGTCGTTGTCCATACAGAGCTCCAGCTCATCCACTTCGGGATGGTTTTGCAGAAAGGCTTCCAGTGCGGCGGGAGATTTGGCCGGGCGATCTGTCGATGTGTCCCGGGGGACATAGATCCCGCCCAGCGACAGCCGGTACTTGTCCGCGCGCCCGCCCTCCAGCGTCATGTGGGCCAGTGCGTCCGGCGCTGCCTCATACACTGCGGCATGCCGGCTTCTCACCTCCGGCGGGATGCAAAAGGAATGCCGTTTGTCGCTTCCCGCCTGTTCTCCCTTGAACGCTTTCGGCCCGTCACAGGTCGAACGCAGTGCGGCATAGCGCGGGACGCCATTCCGGTCGAGGCCTACGAACACACAGCTGTGATACGGCAGGCTTTCGTACAAGATCCCTCTGGATATGCAGTAGCGGATCACATCCAGGCTGACACCACGGCTTTGCAGATACAGCTCCACCCTGTATTCTTCACGCGCCGCCGGAGGAAGGACAAATGGCCTGCGTTCTTCGATTTTCCGGCACGGGACGTATGCGGGCGCATCCTGCTCCAGCAGATACCGCACCGCGTCTGTAAAGGGAACGCCCTCCACACGGACAAGGTAGTCCAGCGCGCTTTTTCCGCCAATGTCCCGGCTTTTCCAGTGCCACAGGCTGGTGCTCTCGCTGATCTTGAAGCTGTCGTGGCTGCGCAGCTCGTATTCGCCCGTACCGCAGCGCACCAGTTCTTCCGGCCGGTACCGCTTCAGGAACTCTATCGCCGACATCTGTTTTGCCTGCCGGAGCTCTTCTTTTTCAAAGTACAGTTTTTCACCCCCCTGTTCCAACAAAAAGACGGCCTGTGATCACTCACAAGCCGCCTGTTGTTTTTTCTCTTAACATATATATGTGATGAAATATGGAAAATCGTCATCGTTCCATGTCATCCCGCCTGCGCCGTTCTTTACCGCTGTACGCAATATTCTTTTTCACATCGTGCGTTGCATCGTCCCTGCCATACTCCCTGGTGCGGATATACTCTTTCACCCGCTCCGTCCGTTCCGCGACAGCCCCGGCGATCGCTTCAGCACGCGGGCCGTCCACAAAGTCCGATCCGGCAAACACTTCCCGGACAATGTCATCCAGCCCAACCAGCGCGGATGGGGCGAGCCATGCAAAATCCGTCACCAGCTGCAGCTGTTCCTCATGCGTGGCTTTAAATGGCTTACAGACTGTTCTTGCCCCTGCCCGGATCTGTGGTGTCGGCATTTCGAACCACAGTGCAGACCCGCTGTCAAAAACCGGCGCGGGAGATATGAATTCCAGCGTTTCCGCATCCCGCACAGCTCCAAAATTGCCCTGATGCCTGTCCTCGTTGGCAATGATATAGTCCAGCACGATCTGCTGGCTCAGCATTCGTTCCGCGCCTGGGATCCCTAACGCTTCACACCGTTCCAGATAGTGCTGATACAGTGAGACATGATTCGGCTTCGCTTTTGTATGCATCAGATACCAGGCCGGAATGTATTCCGTTTTCGGCGTTATGAAGTCTCTGCATACACTGTAGGGCAGACCGTCCCGTATCTGGAGCATATATTCCACATGAGGAATACCCAGCTTCTCCATGATCCCGCTGGCGATCACTTCATTGTAAGGTTCCTGTTGGATCGCGCCGCTGCCGCCTTTCACGAGACAGCGTTCCCCGTCCATGATCACCCACTTTTTCCGCAGCCAGCCATCTGAAGTGTTGTCCGGAGACATGAGGTCAGGCATTTCTCCAGCCGCGCCGCCAAACAGTACCTCACCCACATCACCCGAAAATGGGTGTTCAAAGAAGTTCACTTCTTTCCAGCGCAGTCCGCTATCCTGCGGGCAGATCCAATACTGGTCGGACAAACTAAGGCCCAGACACTTTTCCAGCAGCTTTTGCGGCGTGGCTATATTCAGTTCTTCCAGTGCATGACGAAGCCCGGCACGGCTGGCTGGGATCGCACGGCCCATCCACCACTCGTTGAGAGCAGCACGGTCCACGACGCCTTTCCGCACATTGACACCCAGCGGAAGGTGTTCCGCATTTTCAACAGCGTTCACCGCGGTGATCAAGCCTGTTGCTTCATCCAGCACCACCCGGGCCACGGAAAGCTCTTTGTGCATCAGTATATATTTTTTGAATCCATCGGCCATCCTGTTCACCACCTTTTTCTGGCTGTTCATGTTTTATTGCTTTCATCGCATGCGTATGACCGCGTAAGCGGCAGCTTTGGGGCTATTATACCACAAACCCGCAGTCGATATCTACAAAACCGCATCCCGCAGTGCCTGCACCCTGTTCTCCCGCTCCCACGGGAACTCCGCGCGCCCAAAGTGGCCGTAACAGGCTGTCCGGGCAAAGATGGGCCGCGTGAGCTGCAAGGTGCGGATGATCTCCAGCGGCGTCAGGCCGAACACATGCCGCACCGCCATCGCGAGACAGTCATCGGCGCACACCGTGCCTGTGCCGAAGGTGTCCACCTCCACCATGACCGGCTGCGCCGCGCCGATGGCATAGGCGAGCGTGACCTGGCATCTTTCCGCAAGCTGCGCTGCCACGATGTTTTTTGCAATGTACCGCGCCATATATACCCCGCCGCGGTCCACCTTGGTGGCGTCCTTTCCGCTGAACGCTCCGCCGCCGTGCGGGACAAACGGCCCGTAGCTGTCCACCATGAGTTTTCGGCCCGTGAGGCCCGTATCCGCGTCCGGGCCGCCCAGCACAAAACGCCCGGATGGGTTGATAAGGATACGGGTATCTTCATCGGGGGGCAGTGCCCGCAGGGCGGGAATGAGGACTTTTTCCCTGAGCGCCTGTTCAAGCTCCGCAGGCAGGACATCGTCCCTGTGCTGGGCGGACAACACCACCGTATCCAGCCGCACTGGCTGTCCGTCCCCGTATTCCACCGTGACCTGGGCTTTTCCATCCGGCAGCAGGCCCTCTGTTTCTCCCGCCTTACGCACATCGGCAAGCCGCCGGGTGATGCGGTGCGCCAGCATCACCGCCAGCGGCATTTTCTCCGGCGTTTCGCTGCAGGCGTAGCCCACCATCACGCCCTGGTCGCCGGCGCCAAGCTGCATTCCCTCCGCCTGCCCGGTCCTTGCTTCCAGCGGGCCGGTCACGCCCGCCGATATGTCCGGGCTTTGCCTGTGCAAAAGCACCTCCAGCGTATAGCGGTCCGCCGGATATCCCACCCGCCGCAATACGTCCCGGACGATCTCCGGTACACGCGGGATATATCGACTGGTGATCTCACCCGCCACCAGTATATGCCCTTTCGTTGCCATCACCTCGCAGGCCACACGCGAGGCCATATCGAAGCGCAGGCATTCATCCAGAACGCTGTCCGCGATCCTGTCGCACAGCTTATCCGGATGCCCCTCCGTCACCGATTCCGCGGTGTATTTTTTCATTCACATTCTCCTTGTCCAACAAAAATACGGGGCACGGTTTTCCGCCGCGCCTCGCTGTGTCTGTGCGTGTCACTCGCCCGCACATTTCCAAAAGTCTAAAATGTATTCCCGCACCTGTGCCATACCGGTCTCACCGCCGCCTTTTTCAGAAGCTTCCAGCCAGTCCGCCACGTCCCGCACGGTCTCCTGTTTTGGCTGCTCCGGCGCGGGCTGCGGGAGGGGCGTCAGCCCGTGCTCCGCAAGCCGGACGTCCATCTCCAGCCAGCCCAGCCGGCGCTCGGCCTTTATCAGCATTTCCAGCGGTATCTCTTTTTGTTCATACAGCGCGTATACCACATCCCGAAGCTTCCCGTACCATGCATCGCTGCCCAGCAGACAGCTTTCTTCCGCGGTCTGCAGCAGTACATCCATTTTCACCTGCATCCCGGCACGTTCCGTTTTTTCCATGTTTTTTGCATCCTTTCCGCCTCTTTTGAGGGCAGCACAACCATATCAAAAGGGCGCGTGCCAAAGGATGACACACTGTGGACGAATTGAAAACGAATGGAAAACAAACGCCTACCGCTGCCGGTCCCCATGTTTTGGCCCATGCCGTTTCGGCATCCCCTGTTCGTCATACCTTGCCGGGTCAGCCGCGGGAATGTCCCAGCCGAACATACTGCCCCAAAGCATTGCCGCCTGCTGCTGCTTTGTGACGCCCAGCTGCCCGTTCAGACGGCCGGCGGTTTCTTCCGCCCTTTCTCCCGGCTCCCGTACTTCCAGCGGAACATACGAACGCTCTCCGTAACGGACAAGGACCGGCATCTCCGTACCGGGCAAAAGGCAGCAGCAAAACTCCGGCAGACCGTTTCGTTTTTTAAACTGGTCAATAGCCTCCTGCGGCGCGCCGGGCAGCGTGACATTGTCATACTCCAGATACCCGACGCCGCGTTCCGTATGCAAAAAAATCTGAGGGCGCAGGAACATCTTCCGGTATTTCTGCACCTGTGCGTCCGTCAGACTGCAAAAGTTTTCCCCGCTGATCCCGCAGATGAAAAACGGACCGGCCAGCGCGCCGTATCTTTCAACGGTACGGTTCATCGGCATCCCGTTGATCAGCCCTTCATCGTTGCAGACGATGCACACCTTTTCCCGCCATGGATACGCACAGTCGATCAGCCCGCCCACTGCTTTCTGCAAGGATTCCAGACCGTCCCCGATCTCCGCGGCGCGGGCGTACTGTCCCGGCTCCACCATTACAACTTTCATCTTCAATGCATCCCCTTCGCAAACGGTTTGAGGCTTGCTGTTATCTGGCCGTAGCTCTCAAAATGTACGGTACAGCCCAGCAGGTAGGATACAGCCTCCGACCACTCGGCCAGCGGGTACTGTTCCTTACCTTTTAAAGCGTGGAGCTGTGCCAGCGCGTGCCACTTGAGATCCGGGAACAGCCGCAGGTCTGAAATATACCGTTTGTTTTTGCGGGCGATCTCATCCAACAGCCCGTTTTTCAAACCACACCGCTTCCTTCTCACACATACACCATCAGCGTATTGTCCGCATAGGCACAGCGCGCCGCCAGATATCCTTGTGCGCCAAACTGTTCGAACGCCGCGTTCATCGCTTCCCAAAGCAGACAGTAGCTCTCATCCTCCGTTTCTGCGGCGTAGTCTGCCAGAACAAAGGATGCCGCAGGCTGCGTACAGGCGTCGCTGCGCTCCATGCCCGCATGGCCCATCATGCTGTCCGCCTGGTTGGTCGCAAGCAGGATCGCGTATTCTTCCGATACCGTAACAGGGACCGTCTGTTCGTCCGCTGTTGCTGCCGTTACACCAGACGAATCTTCGCCATTGGCGTCCGATTCCGCTGTTTCGCTGCCGGAAGCCGGTTCCGAGTCAGCGTCCATTTCATCGGACGTCATACTGTCGGAAGCAGGCAGTGAGCTGCCGGTTTCAGCTTTCGAACCCACAGAAGTGCTGCTGTCAGACTCCACCGGCATACTGTCGGATTCGGGCTGCGAAACATCAGCCCCTGCATTGCTGCCGGACTCCGGCGCAGTACTCTCATCCGCTGTACTGCCGGAACTGGATACGCCGCTCTCATCCTGCGCCACGCTTTCCGAAATGCCGGAGCTTTCGGGGATGGATACGCTTTCTGCTTCCTGCGCCGCCAGCGCGGGAAGCAATGCGGAAATGGACATGAGGCCCGCAAGGGCCAGTGATACGATCGTTTTCATTCTGCAAAATCCTCCATGTTTTCTTCATCAATTTCTTCGGGGTCGTTTTCTTCTCTGCGTTTCCAGATGAGCATGGCCAGCGCCGTGCCGCACAGCAGCACGAACAACACCGTCCACCAGTCTACGAAGCGGAAACGCCATACGAGCGGCTGTGTGAGGAAGAACAATACCACAGACAGTACCGCCAGCACTGCATTTACGGTTTTCTGGACAGCGTAGCCCCTCGGCTCATCTTCTTCTACGTCCTCATCGACCTGTTCATCTTCATCGTCTGCATCCTCACCGCCGTCTTTTTTCCTGCGCAGCCACACAAGGATGGCAAACAGGATGGAGAGCAGCGTACAGGCAAGGTCGGCCAGCGTCAGCGCGCGGGCGTCCTCCCGCACAGGGACCTCCACCGGTGCCGCCGGTCCTTCCGGCTCCGAATCTGGCTTCGACTCTGGTTCGGCTCCTGCTTCGGCTCCTCCGGCTCAGAGGACGCAGGCTCCGGCTTCACAGGCGCTGCGAAGCTGTCGACCGGCACGGTGTACTTCAGCAGATTCCCGCACCGGTCCCACACGAAAAAATCATAGTCTCCGTTCCGGTCCACTTCAAACACGAGCGTATCCACGCCATATGCCACACTGCCGTCTGGCCGCGTGATGGACTGGACGCCGCAGATGCTGCCGTCCGTTCCCAGGTTGATGTTCACCTTTCCGTCCCTGCCCGGCGTCAGCGTATGCGAAGCCGTGGGCGGCGTTTTGTCCAGCACGATGTCCCGTGCTTTTTCTTCGCTCACATTCCCGGCAACATCCCATACACGCACAACGATATGGACGATCTGTTCCTCCGTGAACTTCGGCGGGTCCGCCGGGTCGAACACCGTCCATTCCCCGTCGCCTGCTTTGTATTCGTACCGTTCGATGCCGGAACCGACATCACCGGCGCTGGCGTTCATAATGATATCGTAATTGTAGTACTCGGTTTTGCCGTATTCCGTGATGATGGTGCGGTCGCCGCCGTCCAGCGGCTCAAAATGGAAATCCACAGTCGGGCGCGCGGTGTCCACATTACCCACTTCCGCATGCAGCGTAGTTGTATTCCCACCGTTGTCGGTAATGATGAAGTCATACGTACCATTGACGCTTACCGTAAAATCCGCCGCATCGCCGTCCACTACCGTGCCGTCCGGCATCGTGATGGACTTGACGCCGCTGGGCGCATAGCCGTCCTCCGGTTCCGGGTCGCTGGCCGTCACATGGATGGCCGCAGGCCCGTTCGTCCAGACATCCGGCGTCACGGTATATTCCGCTTCGGGCGCGAGGTAATCAATATTGCTCACCTCGGTATGCAGCGTGAACGTGTTGCCGCCGTTGTCCGTGATGATGAAGTCGTATTTCCCATTGACCTCCGCAGCGAAATCCGCGGTACCGCCTTCCACCACCGTACCGTCCGGCATTGTGACGGACTTGACGCCGCTGGGCGCATAGCCGTCCTCCGGCTCCGGGTCCGCAGCCGTCACACGGATGGTCACGGGCTTGTTCGTCCAGTCACCGGGCATCACCTCATAGTCCGCGGCCGGCGCAAGCCGGTCGATATTGCTTACTTCCACGGGATAGGACAGGATGTTGCCGCAGTAATCCCGCACAGAGAAGTTGTACACGCCGTT
>QFCE01002294.1_pt1 | contig 70973 bp, 66 predicted proteins | sample 5346091 | NCBI WGS metagenome assembly QFCE01 (sample SAMN09062252, study PRJNA434731) | Human gut metagenome, whole genome shotgun sequencing project. | isolation source: stool timepoint A chromium assembly | host: Homo sapiens | collected 2015
GAGCTTTTGGCATTTCGCCGGAGGAAATTTGGCAGGTGTGGGGAGACGCGGCGGTAGAGATGATTCGTATGGATCCCTATGTCCTTTGCCGGGAGCCGGTTTCCATTGACTTTGAGCGGGTGGATGCGATTGCTGCCTCTCTGGAACGGCCGCACGATGAAAGGGGGCGGATTCGGGCGGGAATCTCCTATGTGCTGCTGCACAACATGAACAACGGGCATACCTGCCTGCCCAAGGACCGCTTGCTGCCTGCCGCCGCCAGCTATCTGGAAATCGAGGAAGAACTGGCGGATGAAATCCTATATGAGATGATCCAGGACTTGACGCTGGAGCTGGATTTAATCAACGGCAGAGAGTTTATTTTTACGCCGAAAATGCATCAATGCGAGATCTATATCGCGGCCAGAATGCTGATGATGCTGAATTTTCCCGCCCAGAGCATCACCGGTGTGGAGGAAGCGGTGGCCGCCATTGAGGCGCAAAGCGGGATACAATACGCCCAGCAGCAGAAACAAGCGATCACAGAAGCGCTTTCTAAGGGAATGCTGATCCTGACCGGAGGCCCGGGCACGGGAAAGACGACTACTCTGAACGGCATTTTAAATATTTTAGAACAAAATGGGGAACGGGTGTATTTAGCCGCTCCCACGGGGCGGGCTGCCCAACGGATGTCGGAGGTGACCCGGCGGGAGGCCAAAACGATTCACAGGCTGCTGGAGGTGGAATGGGATCCACAGGACAGGCCGGTGTTTACCCGCAACGAGAAAAATATGCTGGATTGCGATACCTTGATTCTGGACGAGCTCTCTATGGTGGACAACGCCTTGTTCGAGGGGGTTCTGCGGGCTCTTCCTCTGGGCTGCCGTTTGATTTTAGTAGGAGATACAGACCAGCTTCCCTCTGTCGGCCCAGGAAACGTATTAGGGGATCTTATCGCTTCGGGGCTGCTGCCAGTGGTACAGCTGACAGAGATTTTCCGCCAGTCCATGCAAAGCCTGATCGTCACCAACGCTCATCAGATCGTCCAGGGACAGATGCCGGAGCTTGGGAGAAAGGACGGCGACTTTTTCTTTTTGCCGAACCAGGATCCCGTTTCTATCCGGGATACCATCGTGGATTTATGCCTGCGCCGGCTGCCGGCCTCCTACGGCTATTCTCCGGTGTTTGATATCCAGGTGCTGTCTCCCGGCAGAAAAGGGGAATTAGGGACGATTGCTCTGAATCAGTCGCTGCAGTCGGCGGTCAATCCTCCGGAAAAGGGGATAAAAAAAGAGATTACCGTCAATGGTGTGCTGCTCCGGGAGGGCGACAAGGTGATGCAGGTGAAAAATAATTATAATATTCCCTGGGAAAAGGATGACGGCACCTTAGGGGAAGGCGTGTACAACGGCGACGTAGGAATTTTGCTGGAGGTAGACCGGACCGGCAGCGCCGCCGTACGGTATGACGACAAGGTGGCCGCTTATGATTTGGAAAGCATCGGGGATCTGGAACTCGCCTACGCGGTTACGGTGCATAAAAGCCAGGGCAGTGAGTTTGAGGCTGTGGTGATGCCTATGTATCCGGGCCCCCGGCAGCTTTACTACCGGAACCTGCTGTATACCGGCGTTACCCGGGCGAAAAATCTCCTGGTGATGGTGGGAACGCCAAAAACTGTGGAACGGATGGTGGAAAACAACCGTAAGACTAAGCGGTATACAGGACTATGCTACTTCCTGCTCCGGGCCGCGGAGGAAGCGGAATGAAATTTTTGAGAAGATTATTAAGAAGCTTTTATCCCGCCCGGTGCCCCTATTGCGGCAAGGTTACCACGCCCTTTGAGGAGGGCTGTAAGAACTGTGTGTCTCAGAATCCGGGGCAGTCGGAAGCCTTTTGGATTTATCATCCATATTTGGGAAATGATAACATTGAGCTTATCTGCTGTAGTGCCTGGCCTTACTGGGACAAGCCGAAGGCGGCGGTGCTCCGGTTTAAATTTCACGGCCGGCGGGAATACGCGGAGGCCTTCGGCCTTTCTATGGCCAGAAGCGTAAAAGAAAACTTTTCCTCCGCTGCATTCGACTTGGTTTGTGAAATTCCCTTAACCAAGCGCCGCCGCCGTGAAAGAGGCTTTGATCAGGCCCGACTGCTGGCCAAGGAGCTGGCGCGCGGGCTAAAGCTGCCTTACGTCAGCGCTTTGGAAAAGCCAAAGGGGAACCGAATCCAGCATGAGCTGTCGTTTGCTGAGCGATGGGAAAATGTAAAGGGGGTTTACCGGCTGAAAAGGAAGATTGACGTTCGGGGAAAAACTGTTTTGCTTTGCGACGATATCGTTACCAGCGGCGCGACAATGTGGGAGGCGGGGAGAGTACTGCTTCAGCACGGTGCGAAGGCGGTGTACGGCGTCAGTCTCTGCCGGGCCAAGAAGTGGGAAACGGAAGGTTGAAATTTACCCATCGGTATACTATAATAAATTTATATGCAGCCTATCCAGGCTGGAACGATGAAAGAAGCTATACAAAGAGAAAAAGGACAGGAGGCGTTTTCTTTGCTGGGAACAGATGCCGCAATTGATCTTGGGACATCCAGAACTCGAATTTATCTTCCGCAACAGGGAGTTGTGATAGATGAGCCATCCGTGGTGGCAGTGGACAATATGACGGAGGAAATTATTGCCATCGGCCAGGAGGCCTATGAAATGGTGGGACGTACGTCTCAGAGGCTGACGGTAACTTATCCGCTGGTAAACGGTGTAATTTCAAATTTTATCCTTGTGGAGCAGATGGTCGGCTATTTTCTAAAAAAGGTCAGCTCCAGCATGGTGTTTATGCCCCGGGTGGTGGCCTGTATTCCAGGCGAGGTGACCGAGGTGGAAAAACGCGCTGTGGTAAATTCCATCAGCACTGCGGGCGTGCGGAAAATCTGTCTGATCGAGGAGCCGATTGCCGCGGCTATGGGGGCGGGAATTGATATTTTTACCCCTCATGGTTCCTTGGTGGTGGATATCGGCGGCGGAACCACCGACATGGCGGTGGTGTCTTTGGGCGGCGTTTCCACAATGCGTTCTGTAAAGCTGGCGGGAACCCATTTCGATGAAGCGATCATCAAATATATGCGGCGGAAATATAATCTGATCATCGGCCAGAAAACGGCGGAAAACGCGAAGACCGCCATTGGCTGCGTGTATCCCAAGGAGGAGCTTTCCTATTATGTCATGAAGGGCCGCAACGGTCTTTCCGGGCTTCCCCAAGCGGTGACGGTATCCTCGGATGAGATGCTGGAGTGCCTCGTGGAATGTGGGATGCAGATAGCCAGGGAGGTCCAGGATATGCTGGAAGAAACCCAGCCGGAGCTTGTAGCGGATATTTACGCCGAGGGCATTGTCCTGACCGGAGGAAGCGCGCGGCTTTACGGCTTTGACAATCTAATTGCGAAGAAAACGAAGCTTCCGGTCCATGTGGCGGAAAATCCGGATCACTGCGTGGTGCTGGGCGCCGGCAAAGGCTTGGAGTATATTGATAAAATGGATCAAAAGGGAGAGGGAATGCTGAATCCCCTTTTGGCGGAATATTGAAGAATCGTGAATTTCAATGAAAAAGGCGGGCTGAGAAAATTCTCAGCCCGCCTTTTTTCGCCTTGACTGCGTCACAAGGAGCACAAGATGGCTGTGACGCAGAAGCCCGGCATTTTTAGAATCGTTCTGACTTGCGTTCAGATCTTTCTGTGATACTGAAGGCCTGAAACAGATTTTATAGAATACGTAAAGTCTCAAATCTTTATCTTCCGGTTTGCTTCTCCTGCCCCTGAAGGCGTTTTAAGATCATATCAGCGCATTGGTAAACGTTACCGCCGCCTAAGGTCAGAATTAGGTCTCCCGGCTCAGCGTGGGCGGTGACGTAATCTGTGATTTCCTCAAAGGTGTCAAACCAAACGCTGCCGGGGATTTTATCCGCCAAATCTTTCGTGTAAATATGATAAGTGTTGACCTCGCGGACCGGCAGAATCTCAGACATCACGACCCGGTCGGGAATAGACAAGGCTTTGGCGAAATCCTCCAAAAGCAAGGCGGTTCGGGAATAGGTGTGAGGCTGAAATACTGCCCAGACGGTATGAAATCCCATTTTCATGGCGGCCGTCAGGGTAGCGGAAAGCTCTGTGGGATGATGAGCGAAATCATCGGCTACCATAATGCCGCTTGGATTTCCCAGCACCTCGAACCGGCGGTGAACCCCGGTAAAGGCATGCAGGCTTTTAGCGATATCTTCAGGGCTGACTCCCAGAGTGTGAGCGGCTGCGGCTGCGGCAAGAGCGTTGTAAATATTGTGCTCTCCCGGTACGCTTAAAACGATCTCCGCCAGCTTCTCGCCCCGATACATTAAGGAAAACTCCTCGCACACGCCTTTCTTTTCCGCGATGCTTCCTGCGTAATAATCATTGGTGTCCTTCATGCCAAAAGTAACCGCAGGCAGGCTGACGCCCGCAATGGCCTTTTGCGTGTTGGCGTCGTCGCCATTTACCACCAGCCTTTTCGTGGTTTGCAAGGCAAACTGATGAAAGGACTTTATAATATTGTTCAGATCCTTAAAATAGTCCAAATGATCGGCGTCAATATTTAAAATGATGGAAACCGCCGGCGTCAGCTGTAAAAAAGTGTCCACATATTCGCAAGCCTCGCACACCATGATCTCGCTGCTGCCTACACGGCTGTTTCCGCCCAAAAAGGGCAGCTTGCCGCCGATGATAGCCGTAGGGTCTTTGCCGCTCTGTACTAAAATCTGAGTCAGCATGGCGGTGGTAGTGGTTTTGCCGTGAGTACCGCTGACCGCCACCGCGTCGGCGTATCTGCGGCACACGATACCCAGCATGACGCTGCGCTCCAGAGTGGGAATCCCTTTCTCTCTGGCGGCGGCCAGCTCTGGGTTATCCTGCTTCACCGCGGCGGTATAGACCACCGCTTCCGCGTCTTTAATATTCTCCGCCTTGTGCTCGGTATATACCGGAATCCCATAAGCTCGGATCCGCTGAAGAGTGTCTGACTCGAAAATATCAGAGCCGGTGAGGGAAAAGCCTTCCTTATGAAGAATCTCGGCCATAGGGCACATGCCCGAGCCGCCGATCCCGATGAAATGGAGCCGGTGGATCCGGTCCAAAAGATCTTGATGTTCCAAACTGCTGCACACTCCTGTCAAATTTTGCATATGTTTCTATTATATTGCGTTTGCTGAAGAATTTAAACACTTTTTTATAAGTTTTACAAATTTATCACCGCTGCCCCCTTGCGGCCATACTATGGTAAAGAGACGGGACATGGATTTCTCTTAAATAAGACGGGGAATGGGTCCCGAAAAGGGCCTGCGGCGTTCGGGAAATGCCGGCAGGCTGAGCCTGTTTTATGGAGGTTGTACCTAATGATTGAAATAAACAGCTTCGGGGTACTGGGCGGGGATCAGCGGCAGGCGTCCATGGCAGAGTCCATGGCGGCGGATGGCTATCCCGTGCTCTGTGCCGGTTTGGAGCATGTAAAAGGGAAAAACTTAAAAAAGGCCGGATGGCAGGAGGCGCTGAAAGCGGACTATATTATCCTGCCTCTTCCGGTAACAAAGGACGGCGTGACCCTGAACGCTCCTTATGCGGCAACGGAGCTTTTGCTGGATTGGGAATTCTTTGAAATGCTGAAGGGGAAAAAGGTGTTCTGCGGTATGAAAAACACTCTGCTGAAAGCGGGAGATTATTTTAAGGAGCTAACGCTTTTAGATTACTCCAAGCGGGAGGAATTCGCGGTAAGAAACGCGGTGCCTACGGCGGAGGGCGCGCTGGAGATCGCCATGGGAGAATACGACGGCATGATCGCTGGCTCCCGGTGCTTAGTGACCGGCTTCGGCCGGATCGGAAAGGTGCTGAGCGGGATGCTTAAGGGCATGGGGGCCAGGGTAACGGTCAGCGCCCGAAAGCCGGAGGATCTGGCCTGGATCGAGATTTATGGCTATACACCTGTTTCCACTGGGAAATTGAGCGAGCATCAAGGATTTGACTTTATTTTCAATACCGTTCCCACCATGATTTTTGACGCCTATACGTTGGCGAAAACCGCTCAAGGAGCGATTTTAATCGACCTTGCCTCGCTGCCCGGCGGGGCGGAATGCCGGGATGCACAAGAAAAAGCGAGACCGGGAGAAGTCGGCCTCGCTTTTTCTTTTCATTGATATATCTTAAATGGTGATGTTATCGCCTTTTAGACCCATCCATGCGCCCTGCTCCTCTAAGCCGGAATCGGGATGGGCAACCAGCCATTTGTTCTTGGCGAACAGCAGAGAGTCCTCCCCTTTCTTTTGGGGAACAAAATCCAAATCAGTATTGGTATCTCTGGACAAAACAACCACACTGCGGAAGCCCTCGCCGCTCACGTGGCAGGGAGCGTAGTGCAAGGTTGTGGCGTAAACCTCAATGGCAGCGCCCTTCGGCACAAGAAACGCCTCCACCTTTTGAGTGTCATAGGTATAATTGTCCAGATCAATATCCTGCTGGGCGCCCAGCAGCAGAACCATATCAGTGCAGGCCACGTTAATCTCGGAGCACCGATGGTATTCCAGAGCGTTCAGCTTTTTATTATGCCCGTTGCAGTAGCCAACCTGAATGGGAACGCCTCCAAAGCCTCGGTTTTGCAGCTCCTGAAAAACGGGAAGCCGCTCCAGCTCAGGGCTGGAAGCCACATAAACCACATCGTCGGGAATCTCAAAGCTGTCCATAGCAGCTATCAGGCCATCTAAATCATAGCCGGTGAGAACCTTACCGTATTTCAAAAACGCCGGGTCATTAATTGACTGAATTTTCACGAGAAAGACCCCCTTCTTCATGTTGTGCCCGAGCACGTGCCTTTTCTATAGTGTAATTCACAATGAGCGTAATGTCAAGATCTGAAAGAAAAAAGATATGAAACTTTTTTCCTCCGCATAAGGATAGAGGGAGGTGATCTTTATGAAAGAAACGGATAAGGTGAGGTTTGTGTTCGCGTCAGAGGAGACGGCACTGGCAGAAAAATTAAAGCTTCTGCTGTCGCTGCTGCTGGAAGCCGGCGGGAGCGGAAAATGATGGAGCCGGCGGCGCTGTATCTGCGGCTGTCCCAGGAGGATGGAGAACGGTGGGGGGAGTCTCAGAGCATTTCCAATCAGAGGATCTTTTTAACCCAGTATTGTCAGGCGAACGGCTTCACGGTGGCGGAATGCTACATTGACGACGGGTATACCGGTACTAATTTTAACCGGCCGGGGTTTCAGAGGCTGCTTCGGGATATCGAACGGGGAAAGATAAAAACAGTGATTACCAAAGGCCTGTCCCGGCTCGGGCGGGATTATATTGAGCCGGGAAGATATGTGGAATGCTATTTCCCGGAAAAAGGGATTCGGTATATTGCCGTTAACGATGGGGTGGACACCGGCAAAGAGGAGAGCGCTGGAAACGATATGAGCGCGTTTAAGGCGGTGTTTAATGATTTTTACGCCAGAGATGTGTCCAGAAAGGTGCGAAGCGCCCTGACGGCAAAGCGCCGGGCGGGGGAATTTATCGGCGCCTGGGCGCCCTACGGCTATCAAAAAGACCCGAAACAGCCGGGGAAATTGGTTCCAGACCCGGAAAGTGCCGGAGTGGTGAGGCGTATCTACCGGGATTTTTTAAAGGGAGAAAGCGTTCGAGGAATCGCGGAAGGCCTGACAGAGGATAAAATTCCCACGCCGATGGAAAAGCGGAGCGGCGGCCTGAAAGCCCAAAGGCGATGGAATGAAAGCACGATCAGGCGTATCCTGACCTGTGAGACCTACGCGGGCAATTTGACCCAAAATCAAAGTAAAACCATCAGTTATAAGGTGAAGAAACGGATCCCTGTTCCCAAAAAGGAATGGATTGTGGTATCCAATACGCATGAGCCCTTAATTACAAAGGAGGAATTTCAAATGGCTCAGCAGCTTTTTAAAACGAGATCCAGCCCCCGGGAGCCGAAGGACCGGCACCTGCTTTCCGGCCTGGTGTTCTGCGGGGACTGCGGCTCTCCAATGACCTTTGTAAAAGACGGTCCCAGGACTTACCTGGTTTGTTCCTCCAGCCGGCGGTATCCCGGCTCCTGCAAAACCCACTGCGTCCGGGAGGATGAGGTGGAGCGGACGCTGCTGGACAGCCTAAGAAAGCTCAGCGAAGGCATCCAGCCCCAAAGCCTATATCCGGAGTTTCCTAGAAAATCCCGGGAGCTGGCGGCAAGAGAACTGCGGAGCGCCAAGGAACAGCTTGAATTTTATCGCCGGGCAGGCCGGGATTCGGAAAATTTTCCGAATATTCAGCGGCAGTTTTTGAGTTACTGCGAGCTATGGCAGCGCAAGGTGGACGCTTTGGAGGAGGAGCTGACTGCTGAAGACCCGCAGGACCGGCGGGAAATGGCCGCGCGGGAGCTTCTGAGGTTTGAGCGCCCCGGCAGGACAACGATCCAGGCTCTGGTAAAAAAGATCGTGGTATGCGGGGATAAATCCCTGGAGCTTTACTTTTCATTCCCGGATCCCAGAATAACGCCCTGAGTCTATATGGAAAGCGATCGGGCGGGTAAGGCAAAGCCTACTTGCATTTTAAACAGGGAGACGGAGGTGATTGCCGGCAGGCTGAGAGGCGTCTCGCAATAGGCCTGCGGGAAAGATGGGGAAACGGATCCGGCTTCCGTCCTCGCCCAAATAGTTTTTGCCGTCTTGGCCGCGCCGGGCGCTGGAATGACTGAAAAGTCTCTCGTTGCGGGAAGTAAAAATAAGTGGTATGATGATCTCCAAGGGAGAGATTGTATGAAGGAAGCACAGTATCAAAAGATGACGGCGTTCTGCCGGAAAACAAAAACAAGAGCAAAGATTACTGCCGGAATCACCAAATATCTGCCGGATCTATTGGCGGCGGCTTATCCCGCCGCTATTGTTGTTCTGCTGGTCCAAGGGCCTCCCTGGATCAGGCTTCTCAAATTCATTTTGGTGCCGCTGGCAGCCCTGATTTTAGTAACGGTACTGCGGCACGTATTCCACGCGCCCAGACCCTATGACCAGATGAATTATTATCCCTTAATTTCTCACAAGCCCGGAAATTCGTTCCCCAGCAGGCATACCGCCAGCTCGGTGATTATCGCCATGGCTTTTTGGTATGTCTGCCAGCCGTTAGGAATCACCGCCGCGGCGCTGGCTGTGCTTGTGGGAATTTCCCGAGTCGTCGCCGGGCTGCATTATCCCCGGGATGTGCTGGCCGGAGCGGCAGTCAGCCTAGTCGTGGGCGGGTTGGGCTTTTGGGTGGTTTAGAGAACCGGCCTTCAGGGGATGATTTTGCTGAATGATGTAAATCCCGGCTTTTGAGGAGAACGAGCTGTTTTCTCAAGAGCCGGGATTTTTTATCAGACGGCAGGAAAGCCTGCAAAAGCGCAAGAATGCTGGAGCGGTTTTCCAGGCGGCTTTTCGTCAGCTTTGAGTGACGCGCCGCTGCGCGAAACTATTTTACCCCCGACATAAGCGGCGTCTCTCCCTATCACCAAGCAATCAGCTTCTCCCGCCGATGCTTTATAAGGCGGAGCGTAAAATGGCGGGCAGGTTCCCGGCGCTTATGAGGCGTTTGGTTTCTTGTTCTATTCTCCGATCCGGGGGGGTGGACTTTGAGGCAGCCGGCCGCCTGGGCATCAACGCCCAAAGAGCGCTGTCCCTTCCCGGAAGGGTAGCACCGCAGGCGGCGGGAGAAATCATCAAAACCACCATTTACCATATGATTGAGGAGGGAGCAGAATGACACTGAGTGATTTAACCGTCGGTTACGCGCTGTGCGGCTCCTTTTGCACCTTTGAGAAAGCGATTGCCCAAATGCGGGCGTTAAAGGAGCAAGGGGCCACAGTGCTGCCGATTATGTCGGAAAACGCTTGCAATACTGATACCCGTTTTGGCCGTGCCAGCGATATTGTCTGGGAAATAGAGGATATTTGCGGCCGAAAAATTATTAAATCCATCGTTGAGGCGGAGCCCATAGGTCCGAAAAAAATGTGCGATATCATCGTAGTGGCCCCGTGTACCGGCAATACCCTTGCAAAATTGGCTAACGCCATTACAGATACCTCGGTGACAATGGCCTGCAAAAGCCATTTGCGCATTGGGAGGCCGGTGCTTTTGTGTTTAGCCACTAACGATGGACTCGGCGCCACCGCTAAAAATATAGGCGCCATGATCAACACAAAGAATATTTATTTTGTCCCCTTCTCTCAGGATGATTATGATAAAAAGCCGAAATCCCTGGTGGCGCATTTTGAGATGATTCCTGAATCAGTACTGGCGGCCATGGAAGGGAAACAATTAAAATTATGAAATAAATTGCCCAAACCTCCCTCTGGAATAAACTGTATAACCGTTAAAAAATGCCCTGATTCGTTTAGAATCAGGGCATTTTTAGATTTTAGATTGGATTCGGACAGGTCCTTTATTAGGGAAGCTGAAGCTCGGCGCGGTTGACTACTAGATATTGACCCTCTTGAACGGTCACATAAACATCGCCGCTGAAATTCTCATTGGTAATAATGCTGTCAAAGCCCTCAGAGGCCAGACTGCTGCTTCTCACCTCATAATAACCGTCGTATTCAGCGTTATTGCGGAGCTTATATTCCCCGGCGGGGATATCAACGCCTACCCGGTACATTCCTTCCGGAACTACGCCGGAGGAGATATCCACCTTGGGAGCTTTATCCAGAGGCACCATCATGCAGCGCTGAATGGTCAAATACTGTCCATCCTCCACGGTGAGATAGCGGCGGCCGTCAAAATTATCGTTGTCGATAATGTCCTCCAGTTCCCCGGTGGAAGAGGAGTTCACCTCGTAATAGGCGGAGAACTCAGAAGCCGGCAGCAGGACATATTCCCCCGCAGGAAGATCGGCGCCGATTTTATACATTCCCTCTCCGTAAGCATCCTGAATAGCAGCAGAACCGCCGTTAGAGGAAGCAGAGGAGCTTGCGGAACCGGCGCCTTCGGCAATCTGCAAGGTCGCCAGGACATCCTCCAAGGGCTGAATCCCATCAGAAGAGGAAAGCAGCGGCCGGAAATAATCCACCGACATGAGATCGTCGCCGATGGTGTAATAGAAGCTGTTAATCTCGTAGTCAATATCGGATACATAAGCGTAATAGGTATGGAGCTTGCCGGAGATCCCGCCGACAGAGGTTTCCTCCAGGCTGATGTATTGGTAATCATCGTAGCCCTGAGCGTAGGTTTCAAGATAATCGTTTTCGGAATAATACTGTGCTTCGCCAGCGAAGCAGTAAATGACGATGACTTCGTCAGCAGATGGATACAAGAAGATAGTCCCATCCTCATCAACGTCCCTTTCCCATTCGGAAGGAACAGTAAAGGAAGCGCTGCCAATGGTAAGGGTAACTGTCTCGCCGGAAGGAGCGGAGGAAGCGCCGTCAGACGCTTGGCTGGAAACGCTGCTGGAGGCCGCGCCGGAGGGGGGAGCGGGCTCCGTGGATTTATTGTTGTTCAGCAGCAGCACCACCAACACAACGATCAATACAATGATCAAGGCGGCGATTCCTAATACAATGCCTAAAACAAGCTTGCTGGATTTTTTAGGCGGCGTAGGACCCTGAGGATATCCGGGCTGAGGGTAGTAGGACTGATTTGGGTAAACAGGCGGGGTGCCGCCGTTATTGCTCTGGGGATAAGCGGGAGGAATGTTCCCGGCGTAATTTTGGGGATAAGCGGGCGGCGGGCCGCCGGCCTGGCTATAAGGGGCGGAGGGCATTCCATCCGCTTGTGCCTGGTGACCGGCAGGAGGCACAGCGCTTGGGATATCCCCACATTCAGAGGGTGCTTCCTGCGCCGCGGAGCCGGAGGCAGAGAAACTATCTTGGGAGATACTCTCTTGATAAACAGGCGCGGACTGCGACGCGGACGGATCTGATCCGCCTGCGGCGGAAATTTCCTCTGCAACGCTGTCAGGGGAGCTGTTTTCCGGCGGCGCAGTAAAATCAGAGGCGGGCCAATTGCCCATTGGATCCTGAGAAGAGCCGGTATTGGGAGATGGGACAGGGGTCACAGGTTCGGAAACCGGAGTGCCGCAGTTTGTACAGAATTTGGAGCCGGGCATCAACTCGTTACCGCAATGAACACATTTCATAAGATCACTCTACCTTTCTTGCGGCCTATCCGCATTTATACAGCGTTTTCATGCGCCTTTAAAGACGGCCGCAAACCTTGATTTCAGTATAATATAGAAAGTATGTTTTGTAAATGGTTTGACACATTTTGTCGCTTTTTCCGGTATAATTTCATTCCTGACGCGCGTTTCCCGCCGTTTTATGATATAATATTCTCAACCTATCATGGTTGGAAGGGCTGCCGATGCTTAGAGAAGATCTTAGCCTGTGTTTAGACCGTGCGCCGAAACACATAACGCCTCTCCGGGCGGAGCTGGATTTAAACGGCCTTCCGTGCTGACAACCATGATCTGGTAAGCTTAGCATAGCGCCGTATGAAGGTAGGAGAAAACTATGAAATACTGTCCGAAATGCCGTTTAGTCTATCCTGACAGCCGAGAGAAGTGCAGCTGCGGAAGAATCTTAAAACATTACGAGGCCTTGCGGGGAGATACGCCTGTGCGCGTGGCCCGGACGTCAGGGCTTGAAAAGGATAGAATTACGGGGGCCCTGGCAGACGCCGGGATTCCGTACAGCGAAACCCCTGTTCGGGAAAGGAATATGAGTGAGGCCGTCACTGGACAGGAAAGCGTGGAATGGGAGCTCTGCGTTCCCTGTGAGGCTTTAGAGCAGGCCAGGAAAGCGCTGTACGGTATTGGTGCCGGCGCGGAGGAAGAACCTGGGGAAGAGGCCTCCCAGCTGCGGGAAAAGCCGGCCGAGACGCCTTCCGCCAAGGGGAAGGCTGAGGAAAAGAAGTCGGGACAGTGGGAAGAGATGAGCAATCAAAAGCGCTGGTTCTGGCGTATTCTTTCCATGATCCTGTTTTTCCTGCTGGTGTGGGGCGTGGTAAGCGCTACCGACTGGGTGATGGCTCTTATTATGGGAAACAACTAATGCTGCGGGAAAATTGTTATCTTTACCTAAAGGACGGAAGGCGTTTGGGCTATTTGGAATGCGGTGATCCCAAAGGGAAGCCGGTGCTCTGCTTTCACGGCTATCCCGGCAGCCGGCTGGATTTTCGCTGGCTGGAGCAGGAGGCCGGGAATCGCGGGTTAAAGCTGATTGCGGTGGACCGGCCGGGAATCGGGCTTTCCGACCCGGTGGAGCCAAGGAGCCTTACTGATTTCGGCGGAGACATAGAGGAGCTGATGGAGCGGCTCCGGCTGAAAAGGCCGGTGGTGATGGGAGTATCCGGCGGGGGGCCTTATGTTCTGGCCTGCTTGAGCAGGCTGGAAAAGAAAATTCGGGCCGGCGTGGTGGTGTGCGGCCTGGGGCCGATGGATACGGAGGACAGCGCCAAGGGGATGAACGCCTCTAATGCCAGTTTATTTTACTGCGCCCGAAATTATCCCGGTACTGTCAGGTTCATTTTGAGAATCACCAAGTATATGATGACGAAGAAGGTGGATACCTATTACCGGCTGATGGGAAAAGTGCTGCCGGACAGCGACCAAAAGCGTATGGGGAAGATCACACGGGAAAACCGTCAGAAAGTTCTTTCCGCCAACCGGGAAATATTCCGTCAGGGGAGCAGGTACCTGGCCCAGGAAGCGGTGCTTTACACCAAGCCCTGGGAGTTTTCCCTGAAGGAGCTGCGGCCTCCCATCCATTTTTGGCACGGATACCTGGATAAGAACGCCCCGATTCGCTCGGCCATGCGCCTGTGCCGCCAGGCGCCTCAAAGCGTGAGTCATTGGCTGGTGGGCGAGGGGCATTTGATCCTGAACCGGCATGCTGCCGAAATTTTAGACAGCATTTGCTCTATGTTTGGAATGGGGACGATTGACAGAGAAAAAAAAGTGGGGTACTATAAAAAAGATAAAAAAATTCTGCTGAAAAAAGAATTCACACAGACAAATCGGGAGGTTACTATGAGCGAATATAAAATCAATACAAAATGCGTACAAGCCGGCTATGAGCCGAAAAACGGCGAGTCCCGGGTGGTTCCGATTGTTCAGAGCACCACCTTCAAGTACGATTCGGCGGATACACTGGGCAGGCTTTTTGACCTGGAGGAATCCGGCTATTTTTACACCCGTCTCGCCAACCCCACTGTGGACACAGTGGCGAAAAAAATTGCCGCCCTGGAAGGCGGCGTGGGAGCGGTGCTGACCTCCTCCGGCCAGGCGGCCTCTATGATGTCTGTGACCAATATCTGCCACAGCGGCGACCATGTGGTGTGCGCCAGCGCGATTTACGGCGGCACCTTTAATCTGTTCAACAAAACCTTGCGGGAGCTGGGAATCGACTTCACTTTTCTGCCGCCGGAGGCCGCGGAGGAGCAGATCAACGCCGCGTTCCAGGAGAATACCCGCTGTGTGTTTATCGAGAGCCTTTCCAATCCCGCTTTGGTGGTGGCGGATATCAGCCTTTATGCTAAGCTGGCTCACAGCCACGGCGTGCCGCTGATCGTGGACAATACCTTTCCCACTCCCATCAACTGCCGGCCTTTTGAGTTTGGGGCCGATATTGTGGTTCACTCCACCTCAAAATACATGGACGGCCATGCGGTAGCCTTAGGCGGCGTGGTGGTCGACAGCGGGAACTTTGACTGGAAAAACGGGAAATTTCCGGAATTTACCGAGCCGGATGAGTCTTACCACGGCGTGGTGTACGCCGATACCTTTGGCAGGGCGGCCTATATAACCAAGTGCACCACGCACATCATGCGGGATATGGGCATGATGCTCAGCCCGGAAAACGCCTTTTTGCTGAATCTTGGCCTGGAAACCCTGTTCCTGAGGGTGGAGCGCCACTGTCAAAACGCCATGGAGGTGGCAAAATTTCTGGAGGCTCAGGAGCAGGTGGAGTGGATCAACTATCCCGGCCTGCCCAGCAGCAGGTATTACCAGCTGGCACAGAAATATATGCCGAAGGGCACCTGCGGCGTCATTGCCTTTGGCGTGAAGGGCGGCAGAGAAGCCGCCGCCAAGCTGATGGAGGCTCTGAAGCTGGCGTCTATTGTGATCCATGTGGCGGACTGCCGTACCTGCGTGCTCCATCCCGCCAGCACCACCCACCGCCAGTTAAACGAGCAGCAGCTGAAAGAATGCGGCGTAGAGCCGAACATGATCCGGATGTCTGTGGGCATTGAGGATGTAGAAGATATTATCGCCGATTTAAAGCAGGCGTTTGAAAAGCTTTCTTGACAGAAGCCGGGGCATACTTCGGGTGTGCCCTTCTTTTGTAGAAGCTGGTTTTCATTGTATTCCGGTTTGATCCTGTTAAAAGCCTTTGTCAACCCGAACGAGGGGACGCGAGGGGCTTTTCCGCTTTCCACGGGGGAGCGGCCTCCTTTTGAAATGGTATGGGCGGCCTTCTTAGGAGAAGTTTCCAACATCCTGCTTTTTGGAGGGCCGCCGGAAGCCTCCAGCCGTGCAATAAATGGAGGAACCGGCGGTTCCCACGGCAGAGGGATTGTGCCGATTTTTAGAGAAGAGGGAAAGCCTCTGGTTTGCCGGCGGTTCCGGAGACGCGGCGGAAAAGGGGAGGGAGAGCCATGGAGGAGTCTATTCGGGAAAAGCTGAAGCATTGGCTGGAGCATGGAATGATTTTCCTAAAATGGGTGGCTTGCGCCCTGCTGATGGGCTTGGTGCTGGGGGCCGCCGGCACTCTGTTTCACTACTGTGTGGACGGAGCCAACCGTTACAGCGGCCAGTATCCTTACCTAATCTGGTTTCTGCCCTTGGGCGGCCTGCTGATCGTGTTTCTTTATAAAATTACGAAAATGGAACGGGATCAGGGAACAGATCTGGTGATTCGGTCGGTCCGCTCCACAGAACCGATTTCTATTAAGACAGCGCCGTTGATTTTTGTCAGCACGGTCCTCACCCACCTGCTGGGCGGCTCCGCCGGGCGGGAGGGCGCCGCTCTTCAGCTGGGAGGTAGCATGGCGGCTCAGGTTGGACGATGGTTCCGGTTCGACGAGAAAGATGAACGGATCATGGTTATGTGCGGCATGAGCGCCGCTTTTTCCGCCCTTTTCGGCGCCCCGCTGACGGCGGCGGTGTTTTCCCTGGAGGTGATCAGCGTAGGCGTCATGTACTACTCCGCCTTGGTGCCTTGCGTGCTGTCCGCCGTGGTGAGCTGCGGTGTGGCGGTCTACTGGTGATTCGGTCGGTCCGCTCCACAGAACCGATTTCTATTAAGACAGCGCCGTTGATTTTTGTCAGCACGGTCCTCACCCACCTGCTGGGCGGCTCCGCCGGGCGGGAGGGCGCCGCTCTTCAGCTGGGAGGTAGCATGGCGGCTCAGGTTGGACGATGGTTCCGGTTCGACGAGAAAGATGAACGGATCATGGTTATGTGCGGCATGAGCGCCGCTTTTTCCGCCCTTTTCGGCGCCCCGCTGACGGCGGCGGTGTTTTCCCTGGAGGTGATCAGCGTAGGCGTCATGTACTACTCCGCCTTGGTGCCTTGCGTGCTGTCCGCCGTGGTGAGCTGCGGTGTGGCGGTCTATTTCGGCGTGATCCCCGTCAGGTTTCATTTGACCGGGATTCCGGAGATGGGAGCGCTTCCGTTAGGAAAGGTAATCCTGCTGGCGGCATTGTGCGCTGTGCTCAGCGTGGTGTTCTGCCTAGTGATGCATCTTTCCGGCAAGGCCTATGGCAGGCTGCTGAAAAACAGATATCTTCGCATTTTAGCCGGCGGCCTGCTGGTAATCGGCCTTACCTATTTATTCCAGACCCGGGACTATAACGGTGCGGGTATGGAGGTGATCCGCCGAGCCATCGACGGCGGAGAGGCCCGGCCGGAGGCTTTCGCCCTAAAGCTGGCGCTGACAGCGGTGACCCTGGGAGCAGGCTACCGGGGCGGCGAAATCGTCCCCGCTTTCTTTGTGGGAGCCACCTTTGGCTGCGTCATGGGCCCTCTGATTGGGCTGGATCCCTCCTTCGCGGCGGGGATTGGTTTGATTGCCCTGTTCTGCGGCGTGGTCAATTGTCCGCTGACCTCTCTGCTGCTGGGAGTGGAACTGTTCGGCGCGGAGGGAATCCTATATTACGCCGTAGCCGCGGCGGTCAGCTATATGCTTTCCGGTTATCACGGCTTATACCGAGGCCAGAAGATTTTGTATTCAAAAACAGAGCCGACCTTTATCAATACGTCGTCTACATAGAGAGCTTTTTAGATTAAATAAATGCGGGCGCTGAAAAGGAAAGCGTCTTACTGCGCCCGTTAGGCCTTTCGATAGCTTTGCTGTGGAAACAACGTCAGACGGCTTTTTTCGAGAAAGAAAAGCTTATCCGAGAAAAGTTGTCTGCTTTTTGTATAAATTATCACGAAATGGTCAGTTAGTTGTAAGAAATCTGTGGGATTTGAGACAACTTGCATAAGAAATGTTAAACTAAGAATTGTAACAGGGAGGACAACCAATGAGACATCTGATCGATCCGCTGGATTTTTCTGTGGAAGAGATCGACGCCCTGCTGGATCTGGCAGGGGAAATCGAGCGCAACAGGGAGAAATACAGCCATCTGTGCGATGGCAAGACCCTGGCCACCTTGTTTTACGAACCCAGTACCAGAACCCGCTTAAGCTTTGAAGCCGCGATGCTGAATTTAGGAGGCCGGGTGTTGGGCTTTGCCTCTGCCGACAGCAGCTCCGCTGCCAAAGGGGAAAGCATTTCCGATACGATTCGGGTGGTTTCCTGCTATGCGGACATCTGCGCCATACGCCACCCGAAGGAAGGCGCCCCAAAGGTGGCATCCCAGTTTTCCGGGATCCCGGTGATCAATGCCGGAGACGGCGGACACCAGCATCCCACCCAGACACTGACCGACCTGCTGACCATTCGGTCTCTGAAAGGCCGCTTGGGTGATCTGACCATCGGGCTGTGCGGAGACTTGAAGTTCGGCAGGACGGTACACTCTCTCATTAAATCCTTGTCCCGCTATCAGGGCATCCGCTTCGCTCTGATTTCCCCTGACGAGCTGCGTCTGCCGGACTACATCCGCAAAGAAGTGCTGGACCGGGAGGGGATCCCTTATGAGGAGGTCAGCGACCTGGAGGACGTCATGGGCAAGCTGGATATTTTGTACATGACCCGGGTGCAGCGGGAACGGTTCTTTAACGAAGAGGATTATGTGCGCTTGAAAGACTGTTACATCCTGACCAGTAAAAAGATGGCGGCGGCAAAGCCCGATATGGCAGTCTTACATCCTCTGCCCCGGGTAAATGAGATCGCCACCGAGGTGGACAGCGATCCCCGGGCGGCCTATTTCAAACAGGCCCAATACGGGGTTTACGTTAGAATGGCGCTGATCGCCACCTTATTAAATCTTGCTGGGAGGGAACCGGAATGCTGAATATCGACAGCTTAGACTCTGGCATTGTGATCGACCACATCAAAGCGGGCTCCAGCATGGAGATTTACCGTTATCTCCGCCTGGATCAGCTGGATTGCTGCGTGGCCATCATCAAAAACGCCAAAAGCAATAAATACGGAAAAAAGGACATTATCAAAATTGAGGGCATCACCGAGATCAATACGGATATTTTAGGCTTTATCGACCATAATATCACGGTGAACGTCATCAAGGATGGAGTCATTGCGGAGAAAAAGGCCATCGGCCTGCCCAATGAGATCCATAATGTGATCAAATGCAAAAATCCCAGATGCATTACGTCAGTGGAGGAGGGCATCGAGCAGGTGTTCCGTCTCAGTGACCGGGAACGGCATTTGTACCGCTGTATTTACTGCGAGCAGGAATTTAAGCGCTGATTTGGTCTGCGAACAAAGAGTGCGAATAAGGATGTGAGCCTGTCGGGGCTTGCATCCTTTCTTTTTTCGACAGAATAGGGAAAGGCTTCCGGGGTATCATACCAAATAAGGAGGCGCTTACCATATGAATCAGGAACCAAGAAGATATACCAGAGCCGACTACCGCAGGGCGGTACGGCGCCGCAGAATAAAAGCACGGGTGGGAATTGTCAGCGCGGCGGCCGCCGTGCTGCTGCTGGTGATCGGCGCGGGCGTTTTGATTGTCAACCGCCTGCTTCCGGGCATTACCGTCAATACGGCGGGAAAGCCGGAAAGTGCCCAGACGTCGGCTGTTCAGGAGCCAGGCGGGAAGAGCAGCGGAGAAGGCGGCGGATCTCCCAAAACCGGCGGGACGGATTTTACTCAGTGGAACCAGGAATGCCCCTGGAATTTAATCGTTGTGAATGTTGACAATCCCGTTCCCACGGGTTACGATGTAATTACGGAAAAATACGACGGAACCATGGAGGTGGATTCCAGGATCATGGAGCCGCTGTGCGATATGATCCGGGCAGCCCGGGCGGATGGAGTGTCCCTGTGGATTTCCTCCGGTTACCGGTCCAACCAGCTCCAGCGCCGGCTTTATGAGGATGAAACCGCCAGCTATCTGGAAAAAGGCTATCCCCGGGATAACGCGGAATCGATGGCCGCCAACGCGGTGGCGGTGCCGGGAACCAGCGAGCATGAGACGGGCCTTTCCGTGGATCTGAACGAGGTTTCCGACGACTTCAAATACACCGAGGCCTACCGTTGGCTGAGCGAAAACGCTGAGGATTACGGCTTTGTGCAGCGGTACCCTGAGGATAAACAGGAGATCACAGGGATCATCACCGAGCCGTGGCACTACCGGTATGTAGGACAAGCCGCAGCCAAAGCCATGAACGCCAAAAGCCTGTGCCTGGAGGAATACGCGGCGGGGCTGATGGATGGCTCCCTAGAGATGCCGCGGTCAGAATAAACTGAGAACGAGCTGGAACGAAAAAGCGGGAGCGGAGCAGGAAAAGAGGAGAAAAGCTATGCCGAAAATTCTGATCGTTGAGGACGACCAGACCATATCTAAGCTGATCGCCGCCAGCCTGAGCATTTCAGGGTATGAAAGCGTACCCTGTTTTGACGGGAACGAGGCGGTACATATGGTGAGAAACGAGGAGTTCGACCTGATTTTATTGGATATCATGCTGCCAGGGCTGGATGGCTTTCAGGTGATGGAAAAAATTCGGGAAACGGGAACGCCGGTAATTTTTTTAACTGCCATGGGAGACGTTTCCGACCGGGTCAAGGGCTTGAAGTCAGGAGCGGAGGATTATATCGTAAAGCCCTTTGAGCCCTTGGAGCTGCTGGCAAGGATTGAGATCGTGCTGCGCCGGTTCAACCGGGAACAGAAGAATTTGAGCTTTCGGGACATTACCGTCAATATGGAGGAGCGGAGCGTCCGCCGGGGAAGCGAAATCATCGATTTGACCCCGAAGGAATACGATCTTCTGGTGCTGTTTTTAAAGCACCAGAACGTGGCGCTAAGCCGGGATAAAATCCTGATGGATGTCTGGGAGTGCTCGGCGAATATCGAAACCAGGACAGTGGACAACCATGTCCAGCGCCTGCGGAAAAAGCTGGGGCTGGAGGACTGCCTGAAAACGGTTTTTAAAGTGGGCTACCGTTTGGAAAACGACCTCTAAGGCTTGCGGCCGAAAACTGGGAAGGGGGATTCTATGCGCTTTTGGCAGAAAATATTCCTGATTTCCCTGGCGGTGCTTACCGTTGCGGTGAATACCATCGCCTATCTGCTGATCGGAAACAACCATCAGCTGAATAAGGAAAAAGAAATTAAATCCAGCGTGGATGAATACAGTATTGTGGTTTCATCCTTCCAGACTAATGTGCTTTACGAGCGCTACCGGTCCAGCGAGGCGGAGCTGGACGATACCCAGATCACCCAGATTGCCCGGGAGTTTTCCTACCTGTTCACTCTGGATAATTTGTACATACAGCTCAACAAGGGCGAGGAACGGGTATTCTCTAACTTTACCCGGGATCTGCCGGACAATCTATACGAGAATGTGAATCAGCTCAGCGAGGGCGACGCCCGTGTGCTGATCCGCCGGGATGACGACAGCCGGGTTTACCTTTACATCACCTCGCCGGTGACGATTCAGAGCAGTAATTATTTTTTTACTACTATTAAAGATATTACCAATATTTACGATGTGAAAAATGATCAGCTCCGTTTCTTCAGCGTGCTGGGGCCTATTGTTTCCGTGGTAGTGGCGTTTATCATGCTGATTCTCTCAAAGCTGCTGACCAGCCGGATCAACCGGCTGCGGAAGTCCACCATGAAGGTGGCCAACGGAGAATATAACGCCATAGAAATTAAGTCTAAGGATGAAATCGGGGAACTGACCGCCGACTTCAACACCATGACCGAGGCGGTTAAGCAGAAGGTGGAAAAGCTGGAGGATATCGCCAGCGAGAGGAAGGTCTTTATCGATAATATGACCCATGAGATGAAAACGCCTTTAACCTCTATCATCGGTTTTTCCGACTTGCTGCGAAGCGCCCGCCTGGATGACGAAACGGTTCATGATTACGCGGAGAGCATTTATAAAGAGGGGAAATACCTTAAATCCATCTCATCGAAGCTGATGGATCTGATTTTGCTGCGCCAAAAGCCGGAAATGACGGAAATCGACGTTCCCCGTCTGGTGGAGGAAATCGACGAAAGCGTGCGCCCCATCGCTTCCAGCAGGCAGGTGGCGTTTTCCGCCGCCTCGGTGGAGGCGAAGCTGGTGTGCGACCGGGAGCTGATTAAATCCCTGCTGTACAACCTGATCGACAATGCGGTAAAGGCGTCCCAGCCGGGAACGTGCGTGACGCTTAACGCCTATTTTACCCAGGACGGCGTCATGGAGTTTTCCGTAGCCGACCAAGGCAGCGGTATTCCCAAGGAAGAGCTGGATAAAATTTTCGAGCCCTTTTACCGGGTGGACAAGGCCCGGTCCCGGAAATACGGCGGAGCTGGACTGGGACTGGCCTTGTGTATGGAAATTGCTCATGCTCACGCCGCGACTCTGGAAATCGAAAGCGAGGTCGGCAGGGGAACGGTGATCCGCCTGCGCTTTGACGGAAAAGGAAAGGGGTCGGTGCTGTGAGATTTGATAAAAATACCGGGAAAACCATAGCGTTCGCCTGTGTGATTTTATTCGCCGGCATCCTGTTTTCCACCTGGGTTCTGCCCGCTGCCACAGAGGATAAAAGCGAACAGGCGGTCGTAATGCCGGTGACGCTGAATAATCCGCAGAAAATTATCGAAAGCCCCGCGATGAAAGCGGATCCGCAAAAGCTGTACCCGGCGGCCTACAGCCTCCGGGAACCGCTGAATACCAGTCAGATTGACGAAACGGTGGTTCAGGCAAGGAATCTGTTTTTGAAGAACGTCAGCGAGGATGTGGAATACCTGTTCAATCTGAAGATAGACAGCGTGATTATGGAGAAATACGCTGAGGCCTGGAGACTGACGCCGGGAAAGGTAACGGTGCCTTCCGAGCCGGTATGGGAGCCTGATGACGCTCAAAGCGGCGGCGTGTCGCCTCAAACCGGCAGCGGGCCGGAAGGAACCTTATCAGAGCCAGGCGCTGAGGATCCTGAGAGCGGAAGCACAGGAACCAGCGAGGAGCCTCAGGACAGCTCTTTAGAGCCTTCTGATGAGGAAAAAGAGCTGGAGGCAAAGCTTCAGCAGGAGGAATATGAAAGGCAGCAGGAGGAGTATCAAAAGCGTCTCCGGGAGTATGAACAGTATCTTTATGAGGAGGAAAGGGGCGACGCCTTTTCGCTGGATATCCTATTTACCGACGCCAAATCCACTACCTGGCGCATTACCGCCTGCGGTTATGCGGATGAGATCATCGCGCTGCACTGTGTCAAGGAGGATATCGAGGTGACGCCGGTCAGTATTTTTCAGGAAAGGAGCCTGGATTTAGCGGATACTGTTACGGCGAAAATGGACAGCGCGGTTTCTCTGTTTTATTCCAGAATAGGCTCGATAAGAGATGTGAATGATATCTATGAGAATGGGTATTATTGGAATTATATGGAGCTGTGCTTAGAGTCGCCCTCCTCAGAGCTCTACTGGAATATTTATGGATGGACGCCGGACCGGGTTCTGATCGCCGGATTCCGCGCGGAAACGAATACTCCGGTTTGCTATGGCCTGGTTCCTTGGTCAGAGAGCCTTTCTGACCTTTTGCTTGGATACGGCTATGATCCGGAGGTGTTCAGCGGCGCGGGCGGCTACGGATATTGAGTTTTTTACGGAAAGCCTTTCCACCTATGGGAAAATTTGATATAATAATTCATTATGGAAGAATAAAGGGGAAATGAACATGGAAGTCAGAACACGGTATGCGCCGAGTCCTACCGGGTTTATGCATGTGGGTAATCTGAGAACGGCGCTTTATGAATATTTGATCGCCAAATCCCAGGGCGGGAAATTCATTCTGCGGATCGAGGACACCGACCAGGAGCGGCTGGTGGATGGCGCTGTGGAGGTAATCTACCGCACGCTGGATATGGTAGGCCTGAAGCATGACGAGGGCCCGGATGTGGGCGGTGAATACGGCCCGTATGTACAGAGCCAGCGAAAGGATATGTACAAGCCCTATGCGGAACAGCTGGTGAAAGAGGGCAAGGCTTATTACTGCTTCTGTACCAAAGAGAGGCTGGACGCCCTCCACCAGGAGCAGGGCGTCGGCGGCGGTTACGACCGCCACTGCCGGGATCTGCCCCAGGAAGAGGTAGACAGGCTTCTGGCTCAAGGAGTCCCCTATGTTATTCGTCAGAAAATGCCGCTGGAGGGCTCTACCACCTTCCAGGACGCGGTTTACGGAGAGATCACGGTGGAAAATAAGGAGCTGGAGGATCAGATTCTGCTGAAGGCCGACGGCTATCCGACCTATAACTTTGCCAACGTTATCGACGATCACAGTATGCATATCACCCATGTGGTGAGGGGATGTGAATATCTGTCTTCTGCGCCGAAATACAACCTTTTGTATGAGGCGTTCGGCTGGGAGGTCCCCACTTATGTGCATTTGCCGCTGATTATGGGGAAAAATGAGGATGGCAGCGTTTCCAAGCTTTCCAAGCGCCACGGCGCCACCAGCTTTGAAGACCTGATGGCGGACGGCTATCTGCCGGAGGCCGTCACCAACTATATCGCCCTGCTGGGCTGGTGTCCTAAGGATAATCAGGAAATGTTCACCCTGGAAGGCCTGGCGGAGAGCTTCTCCATCGACGGCATCAGCAAATCGCCGGCGGTGTTCGACTATGATAAGCTGACCTGGTTTAACGGGGAGTATATCCGCGGGAAATCCCCGGAGGAATTTTTACAGCTGGCGAAGCCTTATTTCCGGCAGGCGTTCCCGGATACGGAGGCCCCTTATCCCAAGCTGGTGGAAATTCTTCAGCCCCGGGTTACCAGGCTGACGCAGATTCCTGAGATGATCGGCTTTTTCCAAAAGCTTCCCGGCTACGAAAAGGAGCTGTTTATCAATAAAAAAAGCAAGACCAACCTGGAAAATTCCAAGGAGGTTTTAGAGGATACCATCGCACTGCTGGAAGCTCTGCCTAATTGGAATCATGATGGGATCCACGATTGCCTGATTCAGTACGCCCAGGAGAAAGGCCTGAAAAACGGCACCGTTATGTGGCCGGTGAGAATCGCGGCCGCCGGGCAATTGGTCACGCCGGGGGGCGCGATTGAAATTTTAGAAATCCTGGGCCGTGAGGAAAGCCTGCGGCGCCTGCGCCTGGGCCTTGCCAAACTATAAGAAGGGAGTATGCTTCATGCCGGAAATTGTAAAGCCAGCGGAAGGGGAAGAAACCCCATCGAATTTTATACAGGACTATATTGTGGAGGATTTGAAGGCGGGAGGACAATTTGAGGGAAAGCAGGTTCACACCCGTTTTCCTCCGGAGCCTAACGGCTATCTGCACATCGGCCACGCCAAGGCTGTCTGCATCGACTTTGGCACGGCGGAAAAGTTTGGCGGAATCTGCAATCTGCGAATGGACGACACCAATCCTACCAAGGAAGACGTGGAGTACGTGGACGCTATAAAGGAGGATATCCATTGGCTGGGGTTTGACTGGGACGACCGGTTTTACTATGCCTCCGAGTACTTTGAGAAAATGTACGAGTTTGCCTGCCGCCTGATTGAAAAAGGGCTGGCCTATGTGTGCGAGCTGACTCCCGAACAGATGCGGGAAAACCGGGGAGATTTGACCCATCCGGCGGTAAGCCCTTATCGGGACCGCCCTAAGGAGGAAAGCCTGGAGCTGTTCCGCAGAATGAGAGCCGGGGAGTTCGAGGATGGAAAAATGACGCTGCGGGCTAAAATCGATTTGGCCTCCGGCAATTTCAATATGCGCGACCCGGTTATCTACCGGATCAACCGGGCCAGGCACCACCGCACCGGAGATACCTGGTGCATTTATCCTATGTATGATTTCGCCCATCCTATCGAGGATATGCTGGAGGGAATCACCCATTCCCTATGTTCCCTGGAGTTTGAGGACCATCGGCCTTTGTACGACTGGGTGGTTGATAATGTGGACGGCCCCTGTAAGCCGCGGCAGATCGAATTCGCCAGATTGGGCATTGACCATACGGTGATGAGTAAAAGAAAGCTGCGGGCTTTGGTGGAAAACGGTCACGTGTCCGGCTGGGATGATCCCAGAATGCCCACCCTGGGCGGCTTGAGAAGAAGAGGGTATACCCCGGCCTCCATCCGAAATTTCTGCGATAGAATCGGTGTTTCTAAGGTGAATTCCACGGTGGACTACGGCTTTTTGGAGCACTGCCTGCGGGAGGACTTGAATCTGAACGCCCAGCGCACTATGGCGGTGCTGCGGCCGATTAAGCTGATCCTGACCAATTATCCGGAAAATAAAACCGAGACGTTTGAGGTAGAGAATAACCCCAACCGCCCGGAGGACGGCACCCGCACGGTGACCTTCTCCAGAGAGCTTTACATCGAGGCCGATGATTTTATGGAAGAACCCGTGAAGGGCTATTTCCGGCTGTTCCCCGGCAACGAGGTGCGGCTGAAGACCACCTATATCGTCCGCTGCACCGGCTGCAAAAAGGATGACGACGGCAACGTGGTGGAGGTATACGCGGAATACGACCCTGAGACCAGGGGAGGCAATACTCCCGACGGCAGAAAAATTAAGGGGACCATCCACTGGGCCGATGCGAAAACTGCTTTGGACGCCGAGGTCCGCTTGTACGATAACCTGTTTTTGGATCCGGAGCCCGAGGCCGGTGACAAGGACTTTTTGACCCTGTTAAATCCCAATTCCCTGGAGATTCTCACCGGCTGCAAGGTGGAGCGGGGCTTACAGGACGCGCAGGCGCCCCGGTCGTTCCAGTTTATGCGTTTAGGGTATTTCTGTCTTGATAATAAGGACAGCAAGCCGGGAAGGCTGGTGTTCAACCGTTCCGTATCTCTGAAGGACAGCTTTAAACCAAAGAAAAAATAACGGAATAGGGAAAGGTCGGGGATTACAGAAGATCTGTAATCCCCGACCTTTTTGATGTTCGCTGGAAACAAACCGCCGGGTAGAAAGGCGCGGTTTCCCAGCTGCCGGCCTTCAATGCAATGGAGAAATCAATTTTTCCCGTTGTGCTTCGGGCTTGCTGTTTGAGTTGGATGACATGAAAAAGACCGGAGCAAATCAAATAAGCTCCGGCCTTTTTCATGGAATTTTATTGAGCGTTCCGAGAGCGATTGAAGGCAAAATTATTTTCTATCAGCCTGTGCGGCAGGAAAAATTAAAAAGACAACGGTTCAGAGACGCTCGAAAGCCGTCATACCGGCATCATTTGAGCGCCGGACAAGGCAAAATACAGTACGACCACTATGCCCAGTACAATCCGGTACCAGCCGAAGGCCTTGAAATCGTGCTTTTTGATAAAGCCCATCAGGAACCGGATGGCCAGCATGGAAACGATAAAGGAAATCACCATGCCTACCAGCAAAATACCCAGCTCAGGCCCCGAGAAGCCGCCGCCCTCCACCAGAAAGATCAGAATTTTTACGCCGCTGGCGCCCAGCATCGCCGGAATCGCCAGGAAAAAGGAAAACTCAGCGGCTACAAAACGGGAGCAGCCAAGGAACACAGCGCCGAGGATAGTAGCGCCGGACCGGGAGGTGCCGGGAATCAGCGCCAGCATTTGGCATACGCCGATCAGCAAAGCCATCTGGTAGGTCAATTCAGAAAACTTTTTTACCTTGGGCTGTTTGTTCCGGCTTTCCAGAATCAGGAACAGAACGCCGTAAAGAATCAGCGTGGCGGCAATGACATAGGGAGTGGAAAGGACGCTGTCAATGACGTCGTTGAACAAAATTCCAATGATGCCGGCGGGAACGCTGGCCACAAGCACCTTTCCCCACAGGGAAAAGGTGTTTTTCTTTTCCCGCTCTGTTTTCTTAGGAGAAAAAGGGTTCAGCTTATGAAAATAAAGCACCACAACCGCTAAAATAGAACCAAACTGGATCAGCACCTTGAACATATCAAAGAATTCCTGATTCCGGGCCGGATCCGCCGCTACCGTCAGAGGGGTAAATTGGTTCAGCAGAATCAGGTGCCCGGTGCTGCTGATGGGAAGCCATTCGGTAATTCCCTGCACGATGCCGAATAAAACGGATTTTAAATATTCTAGAATTATTTCCATGCCGTCATCTCCTTGTTTTGGGTATGCCCTTTTATCCTATGAGCCGCCGGACAAAAACATGTTTTTCCTTTCGTTTTTTAGAGAAGAGAACAGATTTTTACGGAAAGGCCTGCCGCGCTCCTGTTCGTAAGCTGTTTCTCTGTCCGGCAGGGGGCATTTTCGAGTGCCGGAATCCGGCCGAGAAAAACACGCCAGAGTCAATGCTCAGCTTGACGCAGCCGATCCTATCGATTTCTGCGGCAACGCGGAACCTGTTTAGAGCAGAAATGCCGCAGGATACGATATCCTTTTGTTCGGCGGCCTTAGAAGGGCCAAAGCCTGCGAAAGAGCCTTCCGGGAATTTTATGCGGCACAGCACCGCTGAAGCGGGGCGGCCTTGCCTGCGAAGTATTCGGAAGGCTAGGCGGTTGTTTATTCCACAGACGGGATTTTTACATCCACGTCCACGTCGGCGTCATAATCCACACCGTCAATCCCAAAGCCGAAAAGCTGGTAAAAATCCTTCCAATAACCGTCTAGGTCGGCGTATTGCTTTAGATTTTCATCCGTAACCTGATTCCAAAGCGAATCGACGGCGCTTTGAACCCTGGAATCCATTTCCCAGTCGTCCATACGAATGCGGTTCTCCTCATCCACAGGAATCGGAGAGGCGAACAGCTTTTTCCGAAGCAAACGGTCCATTTGCTCGATACAGCCCTCATGGGTTCCTTGTTCCTTCATCACATGGAACAGAATGGAGATATACAGCGGCACCACGGGAATGGCGGCGCTGGCCTGAGTGACCAGGGCCTTATTCACCGAAATGAAAGCCTTGCCGCCGATGGCCGACAATTGCTCGGTAATGCGGAGGGCGGTTTCCTGCAAATCCTTTTTGGCTTGTCCGATGGAACCGTTTTTATAAATAGCGTGGGTTACCTCAGGCCCGATATAGGAATAAGCCACTGTGGCAAAGCTTTGTGCGAGAAGTCCCTTTTCTTTCAAGAGGTCGATCCAAAGCTGCCAGTCCTCTCCGCCCATCACCTTGACGGTTGCGGCGACCTCCTCGCCGCTGGCAGGCTCGATGGAAACCTCTTTAATCTGATTGGTGCTCAGGTCGATGCTCCGGCTTTTAAAAGGAGCGCCTACCGGTTTTAAAACAGAGGAGTAGGTGCGTCCTTCTGCGTCTGTGCGGCGGGGAGCGGCCACACTGTAAACCAGCAGGTCGATTTGTCCCAGATCCTTTTGAATGAGTTCAGCCGCTTGTTCTTTCATTTCCTGGGAAAAAGCGTCGCCAATCAACGTCTTTGCGTAAAGGCCATCCTCCAGGGCATAGGTTTCAAAGGCCGCGTTATTATACCATCCGGGAGTACCGGTGCGCTTTCCGGAAGCGGGATGGTCATAGGACACACCGATGGTTTTCGCGCCGCAGCCGAATGCGGTCGCGATCCGCGTGGCCAGCCCAAAACCGGTGGAACAGCCTACCACCAATACGTTTTTACATCCGGTCATAGCGCCTTGGGCTTTCACATAGGCGATTTGATCCGCGACATGGCGCGCGCAGCCGACAGGATGGGCGGTGGTGCAGATAAATCCTCTGGTTTTTGGTTTTACAATCATGAAAAAGCCTCCTAATTGTCTTCTATGGCGGTAAAGCCAGGAATTTTCCATGGAATAAAATAGCAGTACAATTATTTTATTATAGCATAGCCGGGAAAGAAAGGGCAAGCTTTCCGGAAAAGTTTCGAGACGCTCAGCGGTCATAACAAAGAAATATCGTCCATATAACTAGTACCAGATTAGGGGGGACGCCTATGATCATTGCGCTGGTGGGAAACCCAAACTGCGGCAAAACCACGCTGTTTAACGCGCTTACCGGCAGCACTCAATATGTGGGTAACTGGCCGGGTGTGACGGTGGAAAAAAAGCTGGGGGTACTCCGGGGAAACCCAAGGGTAACCGTGGCGGACCTTCCGGGGATTTATTCCTTGGAGGCAGCCAGTCCTGATGAGAAGGCAGCCCGCGCGTTTTTAGAAAAAGAGCGTCCGGATGTAATTTTAAATATCATAGACGCCACCAACCTAGAGCGAAACCTATATTTGACCACACAGCTGCTGGAGCTGGGAATACCTCTCGTGCTGGCCTTGAACGTGATGGATATGGTGGAGAAAAAAGGGGACCGGATCGATATCCCGCGCCTTTCCAAAGAGCTCGGCTGTCCGGTGGTTCCGATGGCTGCTTCCAAGGGAAAGGGAGTCCGGGAGGCGGCGGAGGCCGCTGTAAGCTTAGGACTGCGGCGGGAGAGAACCCTTGCCGGCTGTCCAAAAGGCAAAACGCCTGGAGGAAAAGAAGACGGCCGTCAAGCTGGCGGGGCGGCGTCTCAGCAGGTTCTGAAAGGAAAAGATGCAGACGCTGTTCTTCCTGACGAGGCGGCGGCTTCCATGAGGTACCGAGAGGTTGACCGATTAGTGGCTTTGACGGTACGAAGAAACCATAAAGCGCGGAATACTACCAGGCAGATCGACAGGATTTTGATGAACCGTCTTTTAGGGTTTCCTATTTTTGCGGCTCTTATGTGGGCAGTATATATGGTTTCCGTCAATCTGGTGGGGGGAACAGTGACCGGCTGGCTTCAAGAAAAGCTCTTTCAAGACCTGATTGGCGGGAGCCTTTTGGATCTGCTGGAAGCTATGGGTACGGCCCAATGGCTGCAAAGCCTGTTGACAGACGGCCTGCTGAGGGGAGTAGGGGCTGTGCTCAGCTTTCTGCCGCAAATTGCCGTGCTGTTCCTGATCCTCTCTTTGCTGGAGGACTGCGGATATATGGCCCGGGTAGCGTTCCTGATGGACCGGCTGCTGAAGCGGCTTGGACTTTCCGGAAAATCTTTTATCCCATTTTTAGTAGGCACAGGGTGCTCTGTTCCCGCGATTATGGCCAGCCGGACGATAGAGGATCAAACCAGCCGGCGTCTGACTATTTTTTTAACGCCGTTCATCCCTTGCAGCGCCAAGCTTCCCCTATTTGCTTTGCTGGGGGGCGCTTTTTTTCCAGACAAAACCTGGGTAGCCCCCTCTATGTACTTTGTTGGGATGGGCGCGGCAATTTTTGCCGGGCTGTTATTAAAAAAATGGAAGCCGTTTCACAGGGAAGCCTCCGGGTTCGTCATGGAGCTTCCGGACTATCGCTTGCCGAACTTGAAAAGCGTGGGAAGAAGGGTATGGGAACGGATAAAAGCGTTTGTGGTAAAGGCTGGCACTATTATCTTTATCGGCTGCGGTATTTTATGGTTTTTACAGAGGTTTGACCGGACGCTTGCCGTCAGCCAGCCATCTGAAAGCATTTTAGCCGATTTGGGCAGGTGCCTAGCGCCGTTATTTACTCCCTTAGGCTTCGGCAGGTGGGAAGCGGCGGTGGCCGCCTTATCCGGCGCCTTAGCGAAAGAAAATATTGTGGCGGCCCTGGAAATTCTGCTGCCCCGGACTGGAGCTCCGGCAGCGGACGGCGCGGCGGCTTGGGGGCTTTCCTCCGTATTTACCCCGTTGAGCGCTTACAGCTTTATGCTGTTCAACCTGCTGGCGGCTCCCTGCATTGGTGCGGTCAGTGCCATGAGAAAGGAGCTGGGCTCCTGGAAATGGACACTGGCTGCGGTGGGCTTCCAAACAGGTACCGCATATCTTGTAGCAATGCTGGTGTATCAAACGGGCTTGGCCCTGTTCTATGGTGGCAGCCTTTTATTTACTGCCGCTATTTGGGGGCTGACCGGCCTGATTTTATGGCAGCTGACCTGCTTACAGGGAAAAAACCAACCGAGGAAAAAATCAAGAACCGCGGCCTGATTCTCCTGGCGGAATCATAGGCAGCGGTTCTTCTTTTATAATGTTCAGCTATTTTCGGAACGCAAAAGCGCCGCGGTATTGCAAAAATAACTGCTCTCCCAGGAGCACCGAGGAAAGCAGGAGAGGCATATCGCTGATTGGCTTATAGCACCTAAGGCTTTGCCTCAGCCGCCGATGCGGCAAAGCCCCAAGGCAGCTGCCTGCGGCGTCCGCTAAGGGAGGCAAAAAGCGGAACAAAGCACAAGATCCTTTACCAGCTTCTGCATGTCTGCGGGAAACGGCTCACAAAAAGGCGGTTTGCCGGAGCTTCGGCAGCGGACGCGCCGTACCGGCCGGCGGCGCGGCAAGGAAATAAGCGCTTATAGAACCTCTACCTGAAAGCCCGCCATTACATCCAGCGCTTTTTGATTCAGGCCGGGATCATTGCTTGCCGTACAGTGGGAATCGACCACAATAGCGGCCTCCGGTAAAGCGGCCCTGGCCAAAACCGCGTTGGAAATTACACAAATATTGGATACCACGCCGCAAAGCTCGATGGACTCGTAGGGATGGCTTTTTAAATATTCCCCGAGCTCTAGAGAGCCGAAGGTCGGTTTTTCAAATACTGCCGCGGCCTTGGAAAGATAAGAGGCAGCCTTGCCGTAGACCTTCCAGCCATCGCTTCCTTTCAGACAGTGGGGAACCGGCAGCTTTTTCCCCTCCTGCGTGGAACTGTAATCCTGCCCGTGAGTGTCTAGAGTAAAGATAATGTCGTCCCCGTTTTTAAGATAGCTCTCAATTTTACGGCAGATCGGATCCTCCAAAGAAACTGCCTGCTCAAACCCTAAGCTGCCGCTGACGAAATCATTTTGATAGTCGATCACCAAAAGTAGCTTTTTCATGATTACCACCTGTCCCTTTTGTTGTTGGCATCATCATACCACATAAATTGGAACTTTGGTAGCGTTTAAAGCTGTTTTTATATTATAAATTAATAATAGTTAATAATATATAAATATTATTAATACTAATTATTCTATAGTTATAATGCTGTTTAAAATTTAACTATTATCTAATATTTGGAAAAAATGGATGATTTTTTCCGGTAAAATATGATTAAAACGAAAAATAAAATTGGTCAATTTGTAAAATTTATCGGGAAAAGTATAGAAATATGAAAGGATTTAACGTACACTTAACATTGAAGTAATAAACTCATAATGAAATTGTAAAAATGAATTCAAAAATGCAAGGATCTGAAAATTGAGACGGGTGGGATAGTATGGAAATAGGGAGTATGTTGATGCAGCTGGCCGGAGGCCTTGGGTTGTTCTTGTTCGGAATGAAGCTTATGGGGGACGGCCTTGAAATGGCGGCCGGCTCAAAGCTGAGAGGAATGATCGAGCGCTTGACCAAAAACAAGTATATGGGCGCTTTGGTTGGCTTGGTGGTTACGGCTGTCATTCAAAGCTCCTCTGCCACCACGGTGATGGTGGTAGGCTTTGTAAATGCCGGACTGATGAATTTAGCCCAGGCGGTAGGCGTGATCATGGGCGCTAATATCGGTACTACAGTAACCGGCGTGATGATCGCCATCAATCTAACTGCGATTGCGCCGATCGCGGTTCTCATCGGCGTGGTAATGATATCCTTTATCAAGCGAAACAGCGTTAAGCATATCGGCCAGATCATCGCGGGCTTCGGAATTCTCTTTATGGGCATGAAAATGATGAGCACCGCTATGGAACCTCTCTCTGAGTCTGAGGTTTTTACCAGCCTGATGACTTCTTTCTCCAACCCGCTTTTGGGCGTGCTGGTCGGACTGGTGTTTACCGCGATTATCCAAAGCTCCTCCGCCTCTGTCGGCGTACTTCAGGCGTTAGGCGCGGCTGGCGCCATCACCCTCCCAAGCGCGATTTATGTGATTTACGGCCAAAATATCGGCACCTGCGTCACCGCGCTGATCTCCAGCGTGGGAACCAGCAAGACGGCGAGAAGAACCGCGGTGGTTCACTTAATGTTCAATGTGTTTGGCGCAATCCTGTTTATCGTCATCAGTATGCTGTTTCCCTTTGCGGAGCTGGTTCAAAGAATCGCCCCGGGTAGCGTGATGGCCCAAATTTCTATTGTCCATGTGATTTTTAATATTGTTTGCACCGCGATCATGCTTCCTCTGAGCAGCCTGCTGGTAAAGGTTGCCTGTAAAGTGATTCCGGGCTCTGATCCGGTCAAAAGCTCCAACTCCCTGGCTTATCTGGACGCCAGAATTCTGAGCACTCCTCCGGTCGCCGTTGCCCAGCTGTTTAAAGAGGTGGACCGTATGGGGCAGCTTGCTAAGGAAACCTTAGGGATGGCCATGGACGCCTTGATTACCCAAGATAATACCAAGGTGGATCAAATCTATGAAAATGAAAATACGATCAATTTCCTAAACCGGGGGATCGCGGAATATCTGGTAAAAATCAACGGCTTGGATTTGGAGGATTATGACCGGCAGGCCTTGGGCTCGATGTACCATGTCATCAGCGATATGGAGCGGATCGGGGATCACAGCGAGAACCTGTGTGAGCTGGCCCAGACCCTGAAGAAATCCAAGCAGAAATTCAGTCCCTGGGCGGTGGAGCAGGCCACGGAGATGCGAAACCGGGTGGAGGCGATGCTGGAAGAGGCATTGCAGATGTTTGCCAGCCGGGAAACTCAGCCCCAGATGGCGGCGGATATCAACCGCCGGGAGGAAATCATCGACGATGCCACACAGGAGTTGAAGGATCTCCATATTGAGCGGCTGAACCAAGGAAAGTGCTCTGTGGTTGCGGGAACGGTGTTTATGGACATGCTCACCAACCTGGAGCGAATCGCCGACCATTGTACGAATATCGCTTATTCCATGACCAACCAGAAAAACCGCGAGCTGCAAAGCACGATCCCCGTGGAGCCGGTGGCGGTAAGGTAATTTTGGAATTTTCAATTAGCTGGATATGAGAAAAATATACTCGAAAGAGCAAGCCTGATGCGGGCTTGCTCTTTTTGATTGATATTAAATGAAAAAATAGCTATAATAAATAGATAATAGAGCTTTTAGAAAGGAGGAGACCTTCGTTGCGTTTCACCATCAGCCCCTGCACCGCGCAAGGGGACACGGTATTTTTGATTTATGACGAAGCAGGAGAGGTGCGCTACCGGGTGACCAGAAGTAAAAAGCCCGCCGGCGCCGTACTGCTGCTTACTGATTCTCAGGGAACTGCGGCCGCCAAAATTAAGCAGAGGGTGTTTCCTCCTATTATCCGGTACGGGATTTCGCCGGCGGAGGGAAAAAATCTCAGCGTTACCTTGCGGATTTCCGGGAATGGGATCCCCCAGCAATTGGTTTTGGGCGGGGTCACCTGGCATTTCCGGGGCGATTTGGTGGCGCGGAATTTTGACGTGATTGATGTTGACTCCAGTGTGCTGCTAAGCCATCAAAAATGCTGGAAGGATAGAATGGACTGCTTTGCGGTGGAAATCCGTCAGCCGGCGTTTGAGGTGCCGCTGCTTTGCGTCTGTTTGTGTGTGGATCTTACTACAGAAGGCGATATCAACGCCGTAGTTGCTATAAATTAGAGGGAATCGGCCCGGATTTTAAGTGATTCTATCATTGTACGAGTCCTGCTCCTTGTGATATAATAAAGTGTAAAATTGATGAAAAAAGAAAATGAAAGCAAGTAACAGGAAAAAGAGGTAAGCTTGAATGGATGTAAGAGAGAATTTGCGGAATATTGCCATTATCGCCCACGTAGACCACGGCAAAACCACCCTGGTGGATCAGATGCTGCGGCAAAGCGGTATTTTCCGGGCGAACGAGGCGGTGGCGGAACGGGTAATGGATTCCAATGATTTGGAGCGGGAGCGCGGGATTACCATTCTTTCTAAAAATACGGCGGTCATGTATCAGGATACGAAAATTAATATTGTGGATACTCCCGGTCACGCCGATTTTGGCGGCGAGGTAGAGCGGATCCTGATGATGGTGGATGGCGTTCTGCTGCTGGTGGACGCTTTTGAGGGCTGTATGCCCCAGACCCGATTTGTGCTGAAAAAGGCTCTTGGCTTGGGAAAGAGGCCTGTGGTTGTGGTGAATAAGATCGACCGTCCCGGCGCCCGGCCTGCCGAAGTGGTGGATGAGGTGCTGGATTTGTTTATTGAGCTGGGCGCGGATGATGACCAGCTGGAGTTTCCGGTGATTTACGCCTCCGGCAGAGACGGCTACGCTACCACGGATCCGGCTGTGCCCGGCAAGGATATGACCCCGTTGTTTGAGGCTATTTTGAAATATGTGCCCGCCCCGAAGGGAGAATTGAACGGACCGCTGCAGATTTTGTTTTCCAATATTGATTACGATGATTATGTAGGCCGTATTGGCGTGGGCAGAGTGGAGCGCGGCCAGGTAAAAACCGGCCAAAGCGTTGTCCTGTGCCACAACGATGGTACGACCAAGCAGGCCAGAATTACTAAAATGTACCAATTTGAGGGCTTGAAAAGGGTAGAGGCCCAATCCGCCGCCCTGGGGGACCTAATTGCGGTGTCCGGAATTACGGATCTGAATATCGGCGAGACTGCCTGCGATCCCGAATGTGTAGAGCCCCTGCCCTTTGTAAAGATCGACGAGCCGACGGTATCTATGATGTTCATGGTGAATAACAGCCCCTTTGCCGGCCGGGAGGGAAAATACGTCACCTCTCGGAATATCCGGGATCGACTCTTCAAGGAAGTGGAAACCAACGTAGCCATGCGGGTGGAGGAAACGGATTCCTCCGATACCTTTAAGGTCAGCGGCCGGGGAGAGCTGCATCTTTCCATTCTGATCGAAACTATGCGCCGGCAGAACTATGAATTTCAGGTTTCCAGGCCTACGGTGATTTATAAGACCATCAATGGAAAGCTTTGCGAGCCGATGGAGCTTTTGATGATCGAGGTGCCTGACAATTACGTGGGCGCTGTGATGGAAAAGCTGGGCACCCGCAAGGCGGAGCTTTTGAATATGGGCACCCGAGAAACGGGCACCACCCATTTGGAGTTTAAAATTCCCGCCAGAGGGCTGATGGGCTACCGCTCTGAATTTTTGACCGATACCAACGGTAACGGAATTATGAACCATGTGTTTGACTGCTATGAGCCGTACAAGGGCGATATTTTACAGCGGCAGCAGGGCTCTTTGATCGCTCACGAAACGGGGGAAACCACAGGCTATGGCTTGTTTGCCGCCCAGGACCGGGGCAGATTGTTCGTAGGTCCCGGCGTTCCGGTCTATGAGGGGATGATCGTGGGAGCGTCTCCAAAGTCCGAGGATATCACGGTGAATGTGTGTAAGAAAAAGCACGTGACCAATACCCGGGCCGCCGGCTCCGACGAGGCGCTGAAGCTGACTCCTCCCAGTATTATGAGCCTGGAGCAGTCCTTGGAATTTATCACCGACGATGAACTGGTGGAGGTCACGCCAAAGAGCATCCGGTTGAGAAAGACGATTTTGAATAAGGAACAACGGATGAAAAATGCCAGCCGGAAAGGATAAGCTTTTTCCCTGGTTCCTAAGGCGGGCGCTGGGAGAGGTGTCCGCTTTTTTTATGTATCCGTTTGATTGGCTGCGCGGCGGATGTTCCTCTGATACCGCTTTTGGCGCTGACGGGAATGCTGCCCCTTAGGTTGAGTACCGGCGTATCGGATAAATCGTACTTTCCAGTGAATTTTAAGCAGGTCCGCGGATACTCCGCCCGATCGGGCGGGGCGTTGTGCCGCTGAAAGGAGAAACTGTCTTGGAAATTTTCGACGTAATGCTGAAAGCAGCCTATCTTGGACTGACCGGAGTAGGAATGCCGTTAGCAGTGCTGGCATATTTGATTTATGGAAGCCTGAAATGCGGAACCCGAACCGGCGGCCTGCTGTTCTGCGGTCATCTGCTGGTTTCCGTGCTGGCGGGCGGCGTGGTGTTTTTAGGCGGCGGATGGATCTTCGAATCCAGCGCGGCGGGCGCTTTTCTGAATTTCGCAGCGGCCGCGGCTGCTGCAGCAGCGGGCGTCAGCCTGTTGGTATCCGTATTCCGTGACCACGCCTTCATGGATCGGGAATTAGCGGTTCAGGCGGAACCGGAGCCAGAGCCGGAATATCAGGATATCTATTCCCAATCGGGTCCGGCTCCGGCTCGAAGATCTGTGAAAAAGCGTCCCCAGGCGGGAGAAAATATTTTTTTGTTCGGCTTGGTCTTTACCCTTACGGATGTTCATTGGCTGACCTGGCTCAGCGTATCCGCCAAGTCCCTGACGGTTCAGGCTTTTGAGTCCGGCGGCTCCGGCTTTTTAGGCGTGGCGTCCGCCTTGCTCTTTTTGGTCGTTTTCATTCTGTTTGAGATGATTCTGTTTCTGGCGCTGTCCAAAATCATTTCATTATTTCAAGGGATTCTGGCGCACTGGGTTTTCCGGATCATAGCGGGAGTTTGCGGCGGGCTGCTGGTGGTTTCCGCCGTGGGAAAAGCGATCGATATGGTGAAGGACTTAGGGATGTTGAGTTTTTAACTGGGAACTATGATGATGGGAGAGCTTCCATGGAGTTTGTAATTCTTGACCTGGAATGGAACGGAACCTACAGTAAAAGAAAAAGCGGCTTTTTCAACGAGATTATAGAATTCGGCGCGGTTAAGGTAAACGACCGCCTGTGCGTGGAGGATACCTTCTCCGTGGTGGTAAAGCCCCAAATCGGTAAGAAGCTCAGCAGCAAGGTCAAAAACCTGACGAACATCAGCAGTGAGGAACTGGGGCTGGGCGTTACGTATACCAGGGCGGTAAGTAAATTTAAAAAGTTTTTAGGAAACGCAGTTCTGATGACCTGGGGAACCTCGGATATCTTAGCCCTGATGGAAAACCATCAATATTATTGGGGCACGGACCGCTTGGACTACATAGAGGGCTATGTCAATCTGCAAAGCTTTTGCGAACGGCGCGTGTACTATGAGAGGGGAAAGCAAATGGGGCTTTCCACTGCGGCTCAGCTTCTGGGCATCGATGTGCAGGGAATGGAGCATCATCGGGCGCTGGATGACAGCCTTTTGGCCTTGGCCTGTTTTCGAAGGCTTTATGATGAGGAAGAGCTGAAACCTTTCTTTGAGGATGCCTCAAAGAATCAATTTTATGATAAAATGCGGTTTAAAACGACCATCCTTTGCGATCTCAGCAATCCTCTGCTAAAGGATGCGGATATGAGCTTTGAATGCCCGGCGTGCGGGGCGGAGGCGAAAAGGAATGGCGAGTGGGAGTTTAAAAACAAAAGCTACCGGGCAGACTTCCGGTGTCCGTGCTGCGGCGGGGAATTTAAGGGGAGAATTCAGTTTAAGCTGAAGTACGAGGGCGTAGTGGTAAAAAAGACCACCGCCCGCAAGGAAGAAGAACCTGCGGGAGAAATGGCTGCGGCGGAGGAGGCTGACGGATAAAAAGAGGGCTGCTTCAAAAAAATTTGTCCGCTTACGTTGAAAGGCGCGGAGATTTAAAATGCGGCTTTTGCCTCCCTGCGGGAAGGCTGGCGCCGCCGGCGGCCCTCCCAATGCTTCCCCTCCGTTTCTGCAGCGGCGATCGCCGCTACGCGGGGAAGGCAGACCGAAAAAAGTGCTTTCCGGCTTATTGCCTGAAAAGCAGAAACAGTGACAGAATTCAGCGCCCCCTGAGGGCTAAGCCGGCTGGAAACCTTTCCGGAACGGCGGGAGGTATCTGCCCGCCGGTTTTCTTACTATGGAAAAGGGCTTGCCGGGAATAGGAGGAAGCTATGGTATTTCACAGCAGCGCGATGCGTCTTAACTTTAAGGAAGGGGTAGGCTATTTGACCTTTCCGGCCTTGGAAAGCTATCCCTTCGTCCGCCACGCCTTTTCCACCCGGCTGGGGGGCGTCAGCAAAGACGAGTTTTTTTCCATGAATCTCAGCTTTCACCGCGGAGACCCGGATGAAAATGTATTGGAAAATTACCGACGCATCTGCGGGGCGGCAGGCTTTCCTTACGAGGGGCTGACCGCTTCGGCGCAGGATCATCACACCTTTATTCGGCGGGTGGGAAGGCAGGATAGAGGCGTCGGCATTTTCCGGCCCAGAGATTTGGAAAGCGTGGACGGCTTGGTCACCGACGAGCCGGATGTGGTGCTGGTTACCTATTATGCCGACTGTGTTCCCCTTTACTTTTTAGACCCGGAAAAGAGGGTGATTGGCTTGGCTCATGGCGGATGGCGGGGGACTGCCGGCCGGATCGGACGGAAAATGGTAGAGAAAATGAAGGCGGAATACGGATGCCGTCCGGAGCGGATCATAGGAGCGATCGGCCCGTCTATAGGAGCCTGCTGCTATGAGGTGGATGAGCCGGTGGCAAGGGAGTTTTTGGCCCTTTCTGACCTGGAAACGGAAAGATTTGTTATGGATAAGAAAAACGGAAAGTATAACCTTGACCTGTGGGAGGCCAACCGGCAAATCATGGTCAGGGCCGGGATGCGTCCGGAAAATATTACAGTGACGGATTTGTGTACCCGTTGCAATCATGATTGGCTCATTTCCCACCGGGCAACCGGAGGAAAACGGGGCGGTATGGCGGCGATGATGTGTTTGGTGGAGCAGTGCAGCCAGGCGGAGGAAAAAGCATGACAGAGCTGATGCAGGCGTGCCGCATTTGTCCCCGAAGCTGCGGCGCCAGAAGGGAAAGAGAGAGCGGACAAGGCTTTTGCCGCATGGGTGTATTTCCCAGGGTAGCCAGAGCGGCCCTCCATTTTTGGGAGGAGCCATGCATCAGCGGAACGAGAGGATCCGGTACTGTGTTTTTCAGTGGATGTTCCCTTCGGTGCGCCTTTTGCCAAAATGAAGAAATCAGCACCCGGGATTTTGGAAAGACGGTCGCCCCGGAGGAGCTTGCTCAAATATATCGGGAGCTGGAGGAGAAAGGGGCGCACAATATCAACCTGGTAAATCCAACCCATTTTGTCCCGGCGATTTTAGAAAGCTTCCGGCATTACCGGCCTAAGGTTCCAGTGGTGTATAACTCCAGCGGCTACGAGACGGTGGAAACCTTAAAGCTGCTGGAGGGGAGCGTGGATATCTATTTGCCGGACCTCAAATATTCCGACGAGGAAAAGGCGCGGAGATATTCCGGCGCAGGCGATTATTTCCAGGCGGCGTCCAAGGCAATCCCAGAGATGGTCAGGCAGACGGGAAGGCCGGTATTCGGTCAGGACGGTATGCTGGTAAGAGGAACGGTAGTCCGGCATTTGGTACTGCCTTTGGCTACGCAAAACGCCATTGGCGCGCTCCGGTTTTTGAAAGAAGCGTTTGGCGATCAGATTCTTGTGAGCCTGATGGGACAATACGTTCCCTATGGGAGAGTGCGCCTGGGGGAATTCCCTGAGCTCAACCGCAGGATCACCAGAAGGGAGTATGAGAAGGTGCAGGATGAGCTGTTCCGCCTGGAGTTAAACGGCTTTGTACAGGAGCTAAGCTCGGCAAAAAAGGATTTCATTCCCAGTTTTGATCTGACTGGCGTTGAAAGGAGAGAAGACGGTGAATAGGCTTAAGGAAGAACAGCGGGAGGAAAAACGCCGCCTTTTGGGGCTTCCCATTTATTCTGCCTCAGAGGAGATTTTAAGCGCCGTCAGCCATGGGATTGGGGTGCTTTTATCGATCGCGGCGCTGGTGCTTCTTTTGGTGAGCGCTCCCGGCGATCCGATTGTGATTGTGTCCTTGTCTATTTACAGCGCCACGTTAATTCTTTTATATTTGGTTTCCACCCTGTATCACGCTTTAGGAGTGAACAAGGGAAAGAGGGTGTTCCGCGTCTTGGACCATTGCTCCATTTTTTTGCTGATCGCCGGCACCTATACGCCTTTGAGCCTTGTCATCATCGGCGGAACGGTGGGGTGGGTGCTGTTTGGCGTCATCTGGGCGGCAGCCGTGGTGGGAATCGTATTTAACGCTGTTAATTTAAAGCGGTTCCAAAGGCTGTCGATGGTATGCTATATCTGTATGGGGTGGGCGGTGATTTTCGCCGCGAAGCCTCTGGCCGGCTCCATGCCCTTTTGGGAGATGATTCTTTTGCTGGCTGGAGGCGTTTTTTATACGGTAGGAGCGGCGCTGTATGGAATAGGAAAGAAAAGGAAGTATGTGCATTCCCTCTGGCATCTGTTCGTGCTGGCGGGAAGCATATTCCATTTTTTCTGTATCTACGGCTGTCTGTAGTCAAAAAACATAATTAGATTTTTCATATTGGTATCGTCCAGACGTTTGGCAAGGCTTTCCAACGCTGCGCAAATGATTATCGGGAGGCATGCTGCGGCAAATGGAGAGCGCGCTATGCCGCGAAGCTGCTTTTACAGCGTCTTAGTGCTTCTGGAAAACGCAATCCGACCGCGGTGTCCAAAAGATGTGAGCGATATGCGGCGAAGAACGCTCCGACCCGCGGCGGCAGAGGAAAGTAAAACAGTTGTTTGCAGTGCCCGCTCGTAAGGAATTAGAAAAAATTTACAAAATAGGCACAAATATTACGTGGGGAATGGTATAATTATTCTATAAGATGCAAAATGGAAATGGAAGGGTGCATTGTTATGAAAAAGTTTTTAGGGGAATTTAAAGAATTTGCCTTGCGGGGTAACGTGATGGATTTGGCGATCGGCGTTATTATCGGCGCAGCGTTTCAAGCGATCGTTACGTCGCTGACGGGGGATATTATTTCCCCGCTGCTGGGCCTGTTCGGTCAGGTGAATTTTGACTCTTTGGCCATTACCGTGGGACAGGCCACGATCAGATACGGCGCGTTTCTGACTGCGGTGCTGAACTTCGTCATCATGGCTTTGGTAATCTTCCTGTTTGTGAAGCTGACCAATAAGCTGTCCAAATGGGGAAAAAAGCCAGTGGAGGAGCAAAAGGCTGCCACAAAGATTTGTCCCTACTGCTGCTCCGAAATTTCTCTGGAAGCAAAGCGCTGTCCCCACTGCACTTCGGTGCTGGACAATAACCAATCAGACGCTATTTAACAGCTTTGTCAATTCCGGCGGCGTAATTTGGAGGTTGAAACCATGGAGTATACCACAAAAGAAATGAGCTATGACGCCAGCAGCGGTGAAGGAAGAATTTTCGCCAGGGGGTTCGCTCCGGCGGATAAAAATGCGGTCCGGGGGATTCTCCAGATCGCTCACGGTATGGCGGAGCACAGCCTCCGGTATGAAAGTTTCGCCAAATACTTGGTGGCGAAGGGATTTGTGGTTTGTGTCAACGACCATGCGGGGCATGGAAAATCGGCGGTGGATGAGGAGAGCTTTGGTTATTTTGGTCCGGGAGGCTATCAGAATCTGGTAAAGGATATGAATAAGCTGCGCCGGATTATCCAGGAAGACTTTCCCAGTGCTCCTTATATGCTCATGGGCCACAGTATGGGTTCTTTTTTGGCTAGGCGTTATCTCAGCGACTATGGTGAAGGAGTCAGCGCAGCGGTACTCTGCGGCACCAGCGCGGGTTTTTCTCCTGCTGTTATGAAGATGGGCCTAGCTTACGCCAACAGAATTGTAATGAAAAAGGGTCCCAAGGCTCATGACGACCAGCTAAAAAAATTAACCACTGGTGGGTATAACCGTTCCTTTCAGCCGGCCCGCACGGAGAATGACTGGCTCTCTCGGGATGAGGCTCAGGTGGATTTGTACAATCAGGATCCGTTGTGTGGATTCGATTTTACAGTGTCCGGCTATCGGGATTTGGTCACTCTGCTTTTCGACGTGAATAAGCCGCAGTGGTTCCGCTCCGTACCGACTGATTTTCCGATTCTAATGGTTTCTGGAGACCAGGATCCAGTAGGGGATTTTGGAAAGGGCGTTAGAAAGGTTTACCACCGTTTGGTGAAAACCGGCCATGATGTCAAGCTGATCCTTTATCCCGGCGGAAGACATGAAATTCTCAATGAAACGAATAGAGAACAGGTTTATGAGGATATCGCCTCGTTTTTGCTGAAAGCAACAGATTGATAAAAAGGCAGCCGCTTTACTTGAAAGGCGGCTGCCTTTTTTACCGGCCGTTTTTAATACCGTATGTAGATACTGTTAGTGTATACTTTCGCTTTTGACAGACGGCAGACCTGTTTCTGTGTTCTTTATAGATTGTTCTCAAGGATCATCGTCAGCATAATAAAAGGAGAGCGGAATAAAACCGCTCTCCTTTTTAGAAAATCCAGGAATTTAGGCGCAATACATTATTCCCTCGATTATTCACCAAAATATCTCTTTAAAAGGCCGGCGAAAGCCTTGCCGTGACGAGCCTCGTCGCGGGCCATTTCGTGAACGGTGTCGTAAAGGAATAGCGAAAAATATAGGATTCATGCGGGTTTTCAGCGATATTTTGGAACAAGGCATAACCATATAAACATGTAAAACGGTTTCAAAAGTACCATTTTAGTACAAGGTTAAGGAGCGTACTATTATGGCAAAGCTTGATGAAACAGGGATTTATCAATTAAAAAATGGGAATTGGGCTTACCGCTATACAAGAGTTATCAACGGAAAATCTGTTTCCCGCAAAAAAACAAAAGATGAATTTGGAAAAACGCTAAAAACCAAAACGGAAGCCGCCAAAGCGCGGAAAGCGGCAATCCTGAAAGATTCCCTTGCATGTACACTGCGCGCGCCCCATGAATTTATTGAATCTGCGAAACCATCGGAAACAAAGACAGTTGCGGAAGTTTACGCGGAATACTGCGAACATGGCAGGAGTGGGAAAGCCTATACCACTATACGCAAGCAAGACAGCCTTTGGAAAAACCACTTAAAGGCGCGGTTCGGTTCCCGCTTCATTGATGAAATCAGCGTTGCGGAAATACAGGATTATCTGTCTTTTCTCTATTATACGGAAGGGCGCGCCTATCGGTATGTAGAAGCTTTCTTGAAAATGTTTTATTTGATTTTCGGGCAAGCCTATTCCCGCAACTATCTTGATGTGGATACCTATAACAAGCTTTGTATCAATAAAGATACCAAAATCCATATGCCGAAAATGAAGGTGGACGAGGATACCGACATTGTATCATTCAGCAAAGAAGAAATCGCGCAGTTAGACCAGTATTTCACCGGCACAAACGCCGAAACCGCCTATTTATTGGGGCGGTACTGTGGCCTTAGAATCAATGAGTGTTACGGTTTGAAATGGGAAAACATCGATATTGAGAAAGGTACAATCCTGATTGACCGGCAAATGCAGTATCAGGAAGGGCTGATTAAGTTAGTCCCGCTCAAAACACGGAACGCCCGTCGCGTGATGTATATGTCCCCCGCTTTGAAAGCACATTTTATCGAACTGAAAAAACAAAGGGACAGCGCACAAACAGAGCTTGTGGCACAACGGGAACAGAACCAGACCTTTATTACCGATATAGACGGGCAGAAAATTTCTTCTTTGGAATTGGTGAATACCCTTCCCAATGGGAAAATACAGACGGTTAATTCCATGAAGTACCATTCCCGCACGATTAAAGAAAACCTGCACATTACTTTCAAATATCACTATCTGCGCCACACATACGGAACCACCCTTGCAGACATGAATACACCCGCTCATATTCTGCGGAATCAGATGGGACACGCAAGTATTAACGTTACACAACGGTATTATATTGCAGTTTCGAAATCGGGAATTGATGTATTGATAGGGAATTTAAAGCAGATATAAGAAAAACTAAGGGGAAGCACTGCGCTTCCTCTTTTTATTTTGCAAAATCGCAGAAAATCAATGGTTTTCCGTGCGATTCATACGAAATCACATGCAATACAAAGAATTTACCTGAAATCCATTGAAAACACTGCTTATCGATGTGGATTACAAGAAATCGCTTGTAATCTACACGGGATTCTTTGGAATACCCGAAAAATATTGAGATTTTCAAGCAGTTTCCTGCATTTCAAAAGATTTATAAAGAATTTCCCGAAATCTCTTGACATTATATATATATATATATAATTGGTTTTATGGAATTTGACGAATCAAGTCAAATGCAAAGCTTTTTTGTTTTATGCTGGAGGTATATAAAATGAGAATTATTCTGGACACCAACAAGAAAACCGTTACAGTACCGTGGAATTATTCGGACAAACTTGCCGAAATGAATCAAGCTATCATGGACGCAACAGGAGACGAGACAAAAAGATTAGACTTTAAGGGCTATCTGGAAAGTTGCTGGAAATACGCTATGGATCACTCCGACACCAATTTGAAAACCGCCCAAAAGCCGAAAAGATCGACAAAAGAGGATTGATATGGCAACGAGGGTAACGCCGCAGGAGATTGTTGAAATGCACCGTCTGTATGCCCAGCTTGGCAGTTATGCGGCGGTAGGACGGAAGATAGGCCGGAGCGGGTCAACGGTTGCGCGGTACATAAAACTAAAGGGTACGCCGAAAATTGTAGCGCATACCTTTAAAGAAGCGGTGAGAAATTGAGGAGGAACAAACAATGAAAAATAAAGTAGCTTCCATTTTTAAGATTATTGCAATCGTTATATTTGTATGCGGCGGAATCGGAGCAATTTTCTGCTTCACACGTGGCAACAGTGGAATGGCTTTGATTGGATTGTATATTCTTCTGGGCGCGTTTTTTGCCGGTATGCTCGACTATGCTATCAGCGAAGGGCTTCAGCTTCTTTCTGATATTAAGCAAAATACTTCTGTTCAAAGAACCGCACAGAGCAATTCCCAATCCAGCAATAACGACCTTCCCGAATTATAATAAAGGGGGCTGAAAAAGTGGAACGATATTCCAGCTTATTCCGGCTTCCCGAAAAACTCTATACGCAGGGAAGCCCGTTGCTGATTGCCGCTGGTGCTTTATTGAAAGATAACCAGACCGGCAATATTCTGGCACAGATAAAGTTTTGCAGTCTCACGAATAAAGAGATAAAAGCGGTTAAAGTAAATATTAAAGCCTTTGATATTTCCGGCGCGGAGGTGCAAGGAGTAGACGGATATCAATATCTTGACTTGTCCGCCGCTCGAAACACAGAATTTGGGCAAAAGACTGCTGTTACCTTGCCCGATAGTGTAACCCGCTCTTTTTCGGTGGCTTGTACAAGCGTTATCTTTTCCGATAATTCCGCTTGGGAAGCAGAAGAAAATGCAGTATGGGAACCGTTGCCCAAACAGCAGAATCTTGAAAATCTCATAGGGAACTTAGCCCAGCAATACCGGCGGGATACGTCTATACAGTCTCATTTTGAGCCGCTGGAATATAGTGATTTATGGATTTGCAGTTGTGGGGCTGTGAACAGACGCAGGGAATCGCAGTGCTGTTCCTGTGGGGTAAGCAGAAGCGCGATTTTTTTTGCTTTGAACGCTGAATCGTTGACGCAGAATCAGTCGCAGTTTGAAGCTAAAGAAGCAGAACGCAGGACTATTCAAGAACAGGAAACCAAAAAGCGGCAGGCAAAAACCAAAAAGATTGCCATTATTTCCTCTGCGGCCGCTGTGGTTGTGATTGTTTTTGTAGTGCTTCTCACGCAGGTATTTATCCCTATGCAGAAATACAATTCGGCTGTTTCCCTAATGGATACGGGCAAGTATGAGGAAGCCATTGCGGAGTTTGAAGAATTGGGGGATTATAAAGACAGCAAAGTAAATTTGCTGGATTGCCAGATTCAGTATGGAATAGAACAAGGAGACTACCTTTATAGCATAACATTGTTAGTTGACAAATTGCCAAATTCAAATGAAGAAATAATACATCAATCTGATTATAATCTTTTACAAAAATGTGTTTCAAAATCATTTAAGGATTACTTGAATAATGATGATTGTGGAAAAATTTACAAAGTTGAGTATTATAACAGCAACACTATCCTAATATATTGCTCTGGAATGGAAAAAGATAGCATGACAATGCAACAAATATTAAATAAAAGCGGTAAAGTTTGGTTAATAGGAATAGAAGCTGATGAGGTAGATAAGTCTTATCTGATAGCAGAAGGCGATATGGAAAAAGAAATCATTTTTGATTTTGCGTAATTTTATTCAAAGGCAATCCGAAAGGGGTTGCCTTTTCCATTTCAGAAAAATAATTTGACCTGCTCTAAAATTAGAAATCATTATAAAATCCAGGTATAATTATGATAGAAAAGATAAAAAGGAACGGATTCAGGTAGGTTCAACTTCCCTGTCCCTTGGGTTTTCTACCCGCTCGGGCTTATATTTTCTGTCTGAAAAGCGTGGAGCCGCTGGACAATTACGTACACTTATACGTAGAAGATAAATATATTAAGAAAATCCACAACAGGGCGGTTCGCCAGTGTTGTTTATGATATACGGGAAGCAGGCGGCCTTTTATGGTACTGCGCCGCCGCTTCCTTTTTTCTTTGCCTGATTCAAGGACAACTATACATAATAAGGAGCGTTGAGAAAATGAAAGGGTCAAAATGGCTTGCGGAAGCGGTACATATAGAAACTGTGCAAAGCGGCGTGCTGAATCTGGTACATGCGCCGGTAGGGTGCGGAAAAACCACATGGGCGCTGAATTGCCTTGCTCAAATGGTCAGTAACAAAAACAGAATGTTGTATCTGATTGATACCGTCAACGGGCGGGAACAGCTTGTAAAGCATGAAGATACCGCCCTTTATGACAGGAATTGGAAAGAACGGGTTTTGAATGATATGGTGGATTTTGAAAATGCAAAGGTAGTCGTTATGACCTATGCAAAATTCGGCGCATTGGCAGACTGGTATCCAGAGTTTGGCTATAACTTTGAAATCATTCTTTGCGATGAGCTTCACAGCCTTCCCCGCTTTAGTTCCTTTCTGCATAAACCGCAGGATAAGCAATACCACGCCATAGCCAAAAAGAGAATTGAAGAAATCGTAAACCGCAGTTCCTTAGTAAAAGTGCTTGGCCTTTCTGCAACGCCGGAACGGTTGGAAAGGGGGTTAGATTGCCGGATTCAGTATTTGCCGATTGATGAAGATGTCAGGCAGTTGGAAACAAAGGAAATCATTCCGTATACTAATATTGATAATCTGATAGACAGCTTTTCAAAAGAAGAAACCGGCCTTATCTATGTTTCCCATATCCGAAAAATGAAAGCACTGGTAGAAGCCGCCAGAGAAAAAGGGCACCGCGCCATTGCCATATGGAGCAAAAACAACACAGACCACCCTATGACGGAGGAACAGCAAAGAGCGCGCCGGTATATTCTGGACAATGCAGAGTTGCCGCCGGAATATGATTTGGTTGTTATCAATGCCAGCAGTGAAACCTCTATCAGCCTTAAAAGCCATATTGATTATATTGTGATTCACACACAGGAGCAGGAAACACAGGTACAGGTTCGCGGCAGATACCGAAACGATTTAGAAATGCTTTATGTTCTGGATAGAAATACGCTTTCCGTTCCCGATGAATTTATGGACAGAAAGCTTTTTCAAGAAGATAAAGAAAGGCTATGCGAAATATTAGGATTGCGGGATAAGAATAACCGTCTTGTCAAATGGACTACTGTAAAAAAGAGAATTTTGAAAAAGGGATATTTGATTGACGAAGGGCGGGAAAACAACAGGCGTTACAGTGTCATATCCTTTTAACTGCCAAAATTTTATATCTTTCTATAAGGAAGTATAAATAAATGGCAGATTTTCTGAAAGAAGCTTTTGCCGCTTTTTAATGGCTTCATGGAAGGAACAAATAGTAAATGCTAAATTTGCCGGATTTTTATACCTCTTTAGAAGAAGGTAATAAAAATTGGCATTTTTCTTTTGCGGGACTTATGCAGGAGGGAATACCGTTTTTTCTTTGAGGAATTGCCCTTTTTCCTGAAAGCTTCCCCCTATTTGTCTGAAAATAAAGGAGTATCAGGAACAAAAGCATACTTATAGGTAGAAGATAAAGGAGGGATTCAGGTATGAAAGCAAGAGAATTAACTATTTTTCGGGAAGCGTTGCGCTGTCTGCCCTTTAACGGGATTCGGATAAAGGAGTTTGGGGAAAGAATCCATGTGCGCCCGCATACCCTTTACAACTATATAAGCGGTCAAATTCCATCTATCAAGAATTACCGCTATATTCTGTATACACTGGAAAGAGACTGCCCCGCCGCCTTATTGCAAGCCAGAGAGATAACGGAGCAACAGGAGGGGAAAAACAATGTCCTTTACTGATTATAGTCATGGTGTGTATGGAATGTCCGCAAGTGGTTATGTAACATACCAAAGGCGCGAGAATCCAATACACGACACAGAACATATCAAGCAATTTGAAGCGATTGCAAACAAGATAGCGGAAAAGAAGATACAAGACACCATTCCAAAGTTGGAACAGGAAGCGTATACAAGAGCAGTTAATAACCTTTTAGATAAACTGTACTTTGATGTAGAATCAGCAGTAAGAATCGGATTTGACAATGCAAGAACTATCTTTCAGGATAGCAAGACACAAAGAGTTGTAGCCACCGCAGTGATGGAAGAAATCAGGAAACAGATAGAAGGGGTACGCTTTCAAATATGATTACAGAGAAAAGGCCGCAGGTAGTGCGGCCTTTCTTTTTTTATGTGTGCTTATTTCTGGTTATCCGTAAAAGTGTACCTTTGCGAACACTAGAAAACGGACGTGTTTGTTTGTTCACAAAATACAAATTTTAATTTACAAACATGTTCGTAAATATATTGACTTTTACGAACAGATGTGATATAATAAAGACAATTCAGAAAGGAGGTGTGCAAACTGGAAAGCAGAACGTATTACTATGCGCGAGTATCCAGCAAAGAACAGAATCTTGACCGCCAGATTGCCGCATTTCAAGCGTTAGGGGCGCAGGAGCGGGATATTATCACCGACAAGGAAAGCGGTAAGGACTTGGAAAGACAGGGCTATCAGGCACTTAAAAACGCCATGCTTCGCCGCGGCGATACTTTGGTGATTAAATCCCTTGACCGTTTAAGCCGCAACAAAGCGGATATTAAAAACGAATTGCAGTTTTTCAAAGATAACGGAATCCGCTTGAAAGTGATAGACCTGCCCACTACTATGATGGAACTGCCAGAAGGTCAGGAATGGGTTTTTGAAATGGTCAACAACATTCTGATTGAAGTGCTGGGAACTATTGCAGAACAGGAACGCGAAACCATACGCAGGCGGCAAGCAGAAGGAATCGAAGCAGCAAAGGCAAAAGGCAAGACATTAGGCCGCCCCGCCTTGCAATTTCCCGACAACTGGCAAGAGGTTTATGCTTCTTGGAAATCGGGCGCTATTACCGCAAAAACTGCAATGGAGCAAACGCAAACCAAAAGAACCAGCTTTTATAAGCTGGTGAAGCTTACTGAATCACAGCATAATTAAGTTAAGGACACTTTATAAAAAAATTCGGCTTTGACAGCCGCAATTTATCATTCGTAAATACTCACAAAATGGTACAAGATTTTGAAAGTACAAGTTTTATGTGTTTGGCATTGTATTGCTGATAAAAAGGTACAAGAAAAGTACAAGGATTCCTTGTATTGACACAAAAAAGGAACACCCGCCAAAATGACAGGTGTTCCGAAAAATCCAGTATTTAAGCCGTTTCTTATTCGCCGAAGTAACGAGCCAGCAGACCGGCAAAGGCACGACCATGACGAGCTTCGTCGCGGGCCATCTCGTGGACGGTGTCGTGGATGGCATCCAGATTAGCGGCCTTCGCGCGTTTGGCCAGATCAAACTTGCCGGCGGTCGCGCCGTTTTCAGCCTCTACACGCATTTCCAGATTCTTCTTAGTGCTGTCGGTAACAACCTCGCCCAGAAGTTCGGCAAACTTAGCGGCATGCTCAGCCTCTTCATAAGCGGCCTTTTCCCAATACAGGCCGATCTCCGGATAACCTTCTCTGTGGGCGACACGGGCCATAGCCAAATACATACCAACCTCGGTGCACTCGCCGTTAAAGTTAGCTCTTAAATCCTCCATGATGTCTTCGCTGGAACCCTGGGCAACGCCTACTACGTGCTCAGCAGCCCAAGACATTTCGCCTTTCTGCTCCACGAACTTCTCTTTAGGAGCCTTGCACTGGGGGCAGAAATCAGGAGCGGTTTCTCCTTCGTAAACATAACCACAAACAGAGCATACAAATTTCTTCATTTTAAATTCCTCCAAATCATAATATTCTATCTTATAAAGGGCAAATCCCTTTATTTACTATTAACCGGCGTTCTTTTGGGCGTTAAGACATTCCTCGCAAATTCCATGAAACACTAGATCATGAGAATCAATCTGACAGCGGATTCGCTTACTAACATCGAAATCAAGCTGGGCATTCTGCTCCACATCTTCCACATCCAAAACGCAGCCGCACTTGGAGCATATAAAGTGGGCGTGAGGAGCGGTGGTGCCATCCAATCGTTCCTGTCCTTCTACTACGCCGACGCTTATAATCAAACCATCTTCTTTGAATCGAGCAATGTTGCGGTAAACCGTGCCAAGACTTAAATCAGGATAAATTGGCTTTAATTTTTGATAGATCCAATCAGCAGTGGGATGAATATCAGTGGAACAGATGGCAGATAGAATGGCTTCTCTTTTCCGGCTGTAATTCTGTCTCTTTTCCATTTAGTTCTCCTAAAATCAATAATAGTTATTGTTTCTGTTTATAGGATAACACACATTTTTCCATTTGTAAAGTCTTTTTTCAAAGAAGTCATAAAAAAAGATTTTCCTCCTATATATAAAAGGAGCGTAGTTATTCGGGAGGACAGCGTAATGGAAAGAAAATACAGCCTGTTGAAACGAGGCGGGAAAGCGGCGGCGGGGGGAGCTGTTCTGGGCTTGGCCTTGCTATTGTCCGTTTTGGGATTTCACGGGGGCCTTCTGCCGGCAAACGCCGTGCCTGAGGAAAGCTGTGAGCTTCCCATCATTATGTATCACGGTTTGCTGAAGGAGGAAGCCCGGCAAGGAAAATACGTGCTTTCCCCGGCACAGTTCGAATCGGATTTAAAGTACCTGAAAGAAAACGGATACCATACCGTGGTAGTGCAGGACCTGATCGATTATGTGGAGAAAGGTGTTCCGCTGCCGGAAAAGCCAGTGATGCTTACTTTTGACGACGGCTATTACAATAACTACTATTACGCCTTTCCGTTGTTGGAGGAGTACGACGCGAAGATCGTAATTTCCCCGATCTGCCGCTATACCGATGAATACAGCCAGGCGGAAGACGCTCATCCGAACTATTCTCATATCACCTGGGATAACATTAACGAAATGATAGATTCGGGCCGTGTGGAGATTCAGAACCATTCTTATAACATGCATTCCTATGATGGAAAAAGAGTAGGCGCCAAGCGAATGAAGGGGGAAAGCGACTTGGATTATGAGGCGGCGTTTACCCAGGATCTGACTAGGGCGCAGGAGAGGATCCGCCAAATGACCGGTTGGACGCCGACCTGCTTTGCCTATCCCTTTGGAGCGATCAGCGACGGAACCCAGACGATGCTGAAGACAATGGGATTTCAGTCCAGCATGACCTGTGAAAGTCATACCAATCAAATTACCCGTGATCCGGAATGTCTTTTCGGGCTGGGAAGATATCTCAGGCCAGGCTTGCAGAGTACGGAAGCGTTTTTTCAGAAAATCGGGCTATAGCCCTTTGACCAAGGAAAGGAGTACATTATGCCGAAAATTTACTTGAGCCCCTCTTTACAGGAATATAACCCCTACGTAGACGGCGGCAACGAGGAGTACTATATGAATTTGATTGCCGACGCCATGGAGCCTTATCTGAACTCCAGCGGAATCCAGTTTACCCGCAATGAACCCAGCCAAAAATTGTCCCAGGCCATTGCTCAAAGCAATGCCGGAAACTATGACCTGCACCTGGCCCTCCACTCCAACGCCGCGCCGCCCGCCCTGTCCGGGCAGATCCGGGGAACCGATGTGTATTACTACGACGGCAGCGCCAAAGGAAAGAGGGCGGCAGAGATTATCGCAAATAACTTTAAGGCGATTTATCCGGATCCAAACAAGGTCAAAACCGTACCAACCACGACCCTAGCCGAGCTGAAGCAAACCAGAGCGCCGGCGGTGCTGCTGGAGGCCGCTTATCATGATAACAGTGCCGACGCCCAGTGGATTCGGGATAATATTGATAATATCGCCAGAAATCTAGTGCTTTCCTTAACAGAGTATTTTGGGATACCCTTTGTACCCCCGGGAGGCCAGCCTCAGCCCCAGAGGCTGGGAACAGTAGCAACCCAGCAAACGCCTCTTAATATCCGCAGCCAGCCCAGCTTAAGCGCCCAGGTGATCGGCCAGGCGCCTAAAGGCGCCACGGTCGCCATATTAGGGGAAAGCGGCGATTGGTATCAAATTCGCTATCAAAATATTACCGGCTATTCCAGCAAGCAATATATCCGCTAATGCTTTTCATTTTAAAAATTTAGCGGTATAATGGAAATAGCTTTTACGCTGTTTCTGCCAGGAGAATCTGTCTTGAGGAAGGCTCGGCAAAAGATAAATAGAGGCGGAAGCCGGCAAAGGAACAAGAAAGCTATGGAATATGCAAAAAATCTGAGGACGGAAACAAGATGAAGTTAACTGAGGTGATGGAAAATGGATCAGAATTGTAAAGCGGTGGTTGAAAAGAGAATTCAAAGAACGATGGAAAGCCTGCAGAAAAATAACATGCAGGCGTATTATGCGGCGACTAAGGAAGATGCTGTCGCGCAGGTGGCCGGCCTGCTGAAGCCTGACGACGTGATCTCCTTTGGAGGTTCTATGTCCTTGCGGGAATGCGGCGTGATGGAGCTGCTGAGAAGCGGAAGCTATCCGAAGCTGATGGACCGGGATCAGAAGGGCCTGACCAGAGAACAGGTTCAGGAAATTTATAGAAAGTCCTTTTTCGCCGACGTATACCTGATGAGCTCCAACGCGGTAACGGAGAGCGGCGTCCTTTATAACGTGGACGGCAACGGAAACCGGGTCGCGGCCTTGACCTTCGGACCGAAAAGCGTCATTGTGGTGATTGGCTACAATAAAATCGTCAAGGACTTAGACGAAGCGGTTCGCAGGGTGAAAACCATCTCCGCGCCGGCTAATGTGGTAAGGCTGAATTGTGAAACCTACTGCAGGCATACCGGGGTCTGCGTCTCCCTTTCCAAGGAGCATCCGGAAATGGCGGATGGCTGCCGTAACAGCGACAGAGTGTGCGCGACCTATGTAGTCAGCGGACAGCAGCGGGTCAAGGACCGGATTAAGGTGATTTTAGTGGGAGAAGAGTTAGGGTACTAAAAACGGCGGTTCCTGGGAAAAATTGTACTATTGAGAGATTTGAGAGAAGCGAAAGAAAAACAAAACGGACGCCGGAGGAGTTTTTCCTCCGGCGTCCGTTTTGTTTTTTGCGGGGCCCCGCGGCATGGCGCGGGGAAATAGATTTTTTCCTATCAGGTATCGCCAAGCGGTTCTTATTTAGCTCTGTATGGTAATACCTTCCAGGCACATGCGGATGCAGTCCTGAGGACAGACCTCGACACACTTTCCGCAGGCCGTGCACTTTGCCGGGTCAACCGAGGCTTTGAATTGATTGACCGTAACAGCGCCGGATTCACAGACCTTCACGCATTTCATACAGCCGATGCAGCCCACCTTGCAAAGCTTGCGGGTAACGCCGCCCTTATCGCAGTTGGAACACCGTACCACGGCCTGAGGCTTTAGGGGCACGAAAGAAATCAAATGCTTAGGACAGGCCTGTACGCACTTGGAACAGCCCTTGCAGCGAGTGGGATCAATGCTGGCGACACCGTTGCAGACCTTGATAGCGTCGTACTCACACACGGCGGCGCAGTCGCCCAGCCCCATGCATCCGAAGGAGCAGGAGGAGATACCGCCGTAAAGCTGGACAGCGGCGGCGCAGGAGCTTATCCCCTGGTATTTCATCCGGTCGGTGGTGTTGTCGTGGGAACCCATGCAGTGGACCAGAGCGGTTTTATATTCTACCTCGCCGGCGGCGACGCCGAGAAGCTCGGCGGTAGCCGCGGCCACCGCGGCGCCGCCCGGGGAGCATAAGCCTACGGGAGCCTCGCCGCTGGATAACGCCTTGGCGTAGCCGGCGCAGCCGGAGTACCCGCAGGCACCGCAGTTGGCGCCGGGGAGGATTTCCTCAATCGCCTCGGCCTTTTCATCCTTAGGTACCGCCATCACGATGGAGGCGATTGCCAGGCCTAAGCCGCACAGCAGGCCGATGCCCGCCACAATCAAAACCGGAAGCAGTATTTCATTCATTCCATCCACTTCCTTTCCTTAACCTAACAGTCCATCCACCAAACCCTGGAAGCCGAGGAAGGATACGGCGACCAGAGAGGCGGCGACTAATGTGATGGGCAGGCCCTTCATAGTTTCGGGAATATCGCATGCCTCCATTTTCTGGCGGACGCCGGCAAAAATCACCATCGCCACCAGGAAGCCGATTCCGGAACCGAAAGCGTTTACCAGGGATTGCAGATACCCGAAGGTAGGATCTGCGGCGCCCTTTTCCAGCACCAGCATGGTAACGCCGAGCACGGCGCAGTTGGTGGTGATCAAAGGCAGATAAATGCCCAGGGCGTTATAAAGGGAAGGAATATATTTTCTCAGTACGATTTCCACCAGCTGGACCAGAGCGGCGATAATCAGGATAAAGACAATCGTCTGCAAATAAGCCAGGTCGTTGGGGACCAGCAGGTAGGTGTAAATCGGCCAGGTGACGGCGGTGGAAAGCACCATGACGAAGGTGACCGCCACACTCATGCCTACGGCGGTGTTGACCTTTTTGGAAACGCCGAGGAAGGGACAGATGCCTAAAAACTTGCTGAGGATATAGTTTTCCGTCAGAATGGAAGCCAGGAAAATGGCGACTAACCCTTGAATCATTTGTCACAGGCCTCCTTTTCTTGCAGCTTGGAGCAGGTGCCGTTCATGGGGCAGGCGGCGCAGCCGATCTCCTCCGGCTTTTTCTTGCTGCCGGAAAGCTTGTTTGCCAAAGCAATCAGCATTCCGAACACAAAGAAGCCGCCGGGAGGCAGGATAAATACAATAATGGGGTCAATGACTCCCTGGAAAATCGGTACGCCGAACACGGCGCCGGTACCAAAAAACTCGCGGATAATTCCCATGGCCAGCATGGCGGCGGTAAAGCCCACACCCATGCCCAAGCCGTCCAAGACAGAGGGAAGAACGCTGTGCTTGCTGGCGTACATTTCCGCCCGGCCCAGAATAATGCAGTTTACCACGATCAGGGGAAGATAAATGCCCAGCGCCTTGTCAATATCCGGGGCATATGCCTTCACCAGCATCTGCACCATGGTGACGAACCCGGCGATAATGGTGATGTAAGCGGGAATGCGGACCTTATCCGGGATAATTTTTCTTAAAAGGGAAATTACGGCGTTGGAGCAGACCAGCACGATGGTGGCGGCAATGCCCATGCCGATGGCGTTGCTGGCCGCCGTAGTGACAGCCAGGGTGGGGCAGGTGCCGAGCACCAGGCAGAGCACAGGGTTTTCCTTGATGATGCCCTTGGTAAATTCACGGACTAAGTTCATTTTCGCCATTTTAATTTCCCCCTTTCTCAAGCGTTTGATATTTTTCCACCGCCAGGTTGACCGCGTCGGTGACGGCCTGGCTGGTAATGGTGGCGCCGGTCATAGCCTGAATCTGGCCGTCGTCGGCGCCGCCGGATTTAATGACCTCAAAGCCGCTCTCCGGAACTGCCTGCTGGTATTGTCCCGTAAAGCTTTCCTTAGTGGCGTTGGCGCCGAGGCCGGGGGTTTCATTCTGAGAAAGAAGCACCACGCCGGAAACACTGCCGTCGGCGGTGATGCCGGTCATAACCTCAATGGTGCCGCCGTAGCCCTTCGCCTCTGTAGTGATGACATAGCCCGCTAATTGTCCGGAGCCATCCAGACCCTTTACCGTGTCCTCGTCCACTTCTTCGAAGCTGGCGGCGTTGGGCAGGACTACCTTTTGGGAATCCTCGGCGGTCTGGACAGCCAGCGCGGCGATCCGGTCTGCGGTGAGCATGTTGACCCCCGCCAGCAGGGCGGTGACGATCAGGCAGATTAGAAACAGGGAAACAGCGGGCTTTAAAACCGCCTTAGGATTTAGCTTTGCCACGGCGCTTTCCCTCCTCTCCAAACGGCTTCGGCCGGGTCAGGTTTTCAATATGGGGAACCAATATGTTCATCAGGATAATCGAGAACGAAACGCCCTCCGGCAGCGCGCCGAATACCCGGATCAGCACGGTAATAATGCCGCAGCCGATTCCAAACACAATTCTTCCCTTGGTGCTCAAGGGGGAGGTGGTATAGTCGGTAGCCATGAAAATGGCGCCCAGCATGAGTCCGCCGGAAAGGATCTGAAACACAGGATCTTCTCCCAGAATCCAGGTAAAGACGAACACGGTGCCGATAAAGCACAGGGGAATCACCGGCTTGATGACCCGGCGGGCCACCAAATAGACGCCGCCCAGCAGAAGGGCGCATACGCAGGTCTCACCCAGGCAGCCGGCCCGCAGCCCTAAAAATAAATCTATGTAGGAGGGAACCGCTTCTCCGGCGGCGTTCTGCGCCAAGGGAGATGCGGTAGTGAGAGCGTCGCTGGAGGATTGGAGATAGTAAAAGGGCTTGTTCCAGGTGCCCATAGAGGTGGGGAAGGAAACCATCATTACGATGCGGGCGGTCAGAGCGGGGTTGACAAAATTCTGGCCAATGCCGCCGAACATCTGCTTCACCACCACGATTGCCACGACAGCGCCGAAAAACACCATCCACAAGGGGATGCTTACCGGCAGGTTAAAGGCTAACAGAATACCGGTGACCACGGCGCTCAGATCGGTGACCGTGTTGTCCCGCTTCATCACCTTGCGGCAGATGTATTCCAGCACTACGCAGGAAAGCACGGAAACCGCCATTACGATCAAAGACTGATACCCGAAAATAATGCCGGAGGCCAGAACCGCCGGGATCAGGGCGATGATTACGTCGCCCATCAGCTTTCGGGTGGTGTCCCCCTGGCGTAAATGGGGGGAGGGAGAAACGTATAATTTATCTGTCACAGCGCTCACCTCTTTCCAGCGTTCTTGACCAGGGCCTTGCCCAGTCGGATATTCTGTACGATCTGCCGGCCCGCCGGACAATTATAAGCGCAGGTGCCGCATTCCATGCAGGTCATCACGCCGAGCTTCTGAAGCTGGTCGATATCCTTGGTGGTGACCGCGCGGGAGATCTCAGGGGGCATCAGATGCATGGGACAGCCCTCTACGCACCGGCCGCAGTGGATGCAGGCGGTGGGAGCGGGCAGAACCGCATCCTGCTCCTGAAAGGCCAGAATCGCGTTATTCTGCTTCAGCACCGGCAAGGCGTCGCTGTCCAGGGCCAGTCCCATCATGGGGCCGCCCATCAGAATTTTAGCCGGGTCTCCCCGGTAGCCGCCGCAGAACTCAATGACCTTCTCAATGGGCGTACCCAGGGGGACAATCACGTTTTTCGGCTCCATGACCGCGGAGCCGTCAACCGTAATGCGCTTAGAGACCAAGGGCATCCCGGTTTTGAGATATCTTGACAAAAAGGCGATGGAGGTGACGTTCATTACCAGACAGCCTACGTCGCTGGGCAGCTTGCCTGGGCCGATCCGTCTGTCGGTGCAGGCCTGAACCAGAACCTTTTCCGCGCCCTGGGGGTATCTGGCCTTCAAGGGCAGCACCCGGACCTTGTTTTCTGGGTCTCTGGTGTCGCTGTAGGCGATTTCGGAAAGCACCTTAATCACGTCGGGCTTGTTCTTTTCCACGGCGATCAGGGTCCTGTCGATGTTCAGCAGATCCTTTACCAGATAAATCCCGGAGAGGACATCCCAGCTGTTTTCCAGGGCCTCCCGGTGGTCGGCGGTGATATAGGGCTCGCACTCGGCCACGTTGATGATCAGCGTGTCGATTTTCCGGCCCTCCGGCACGTTCAGCTTGATGTGAGCGGGAAAACCTGCGCCGCCTAAGCCTACCAGGCCGGAGGCCCTGGCCGCCTTGACCAGATCCTGATGGGTTTCCACCTTGGGCGGTTCCAGGCCCTCCCAGGGGGTCATTTCGCCGTCGGAGTCGATCACCACGGCCTGTACCTCCATACCGGAGGGCATTAAAACAGTAGTGATTTTTGAAACTTTTCCGGAAACGCTGGCATGGATGGGCGCTGACACGAATTTGTCGCTGTCGCCGATCAATTGGCCTACCTTGACCAAATCCCCGGCTTTCACAACAGGCGTGCAGGGCGCGCCGATATGCTGAGACATGGGGATTACCACCTGGTCCGGAGGCGGCATGACGACGGATTCCATCTGTGCAGTATGCTTCCGATGGGGCACATGAGCGCCGCCGTGGGTTCGAAACGGATGCTTCGGGAACTGCATTGATCTCTTCCTTCCTTATAAACCTAGTCTTGTCACGTTTTTCAATGCGGGTAACAATATTCTTAACGCTGAGCCGGTGACAGAGCCTGTCACCAGGGCGTAGAGAAGCAAAAAGGGAAGATAAGAAAGCACCGCCGAATTTGTGAGAGCTACGGCGACGCAGAGCTGAGCCAGGTTATGGGCCACAGCGCCCAGGATGCCGACAGCCAAAAGACTGACGGCATGTCTTTTCAGACGGAACAAAAGGCCCATAACCAGCGTGCTGAGAAGCCCTCCGGCCAAGCTCATCAGCAAGGCGGTGACGCCCCGGGTAGCGCCCGCGAAAAGGGCCTTGAGCAAGGCGATCGCCAAAGAGGGAATCAAGCCAAAGGTGCCGGCGGCAAACATAGTGACAATATTGGAAAGCCCGAGCTTGGCCCCGGGGGGCATCATAGGCAGAGGGGGAATCAGATTTTCCAAAGCGGAAAGCACGATCGCCAAAGCGCCCAGCACCGCCAGGGTAGTCAGCCGGAGGGTTTTCTTTTTGATTTCCGCCATGGTGTTCCTCCTAATGGGCAGAGATGCTTCCAACGAAGTGCTTGCCGATAGAATGTCCGCGGTCCGAATTTCATAACAACAAAGCTTAAAAAGGCTTAGAAGCCCGTGTAAGCGTCAAACTCCCTTTCGGGGCCGGTGACCTGGATGGTGACCTTTGCCGGCAGGCACACGGCGCCTTGTCCGCTTTTGGAAAGCCGGCCGGTGCGGACGCAGACCTGATCAGGGCAGGAGGCCTCTTGAAAACAAACGGCTCCTTTTTCCACGTGAATCACCAGGGGGTATTCCCCGCCGATAGAAATATCATAGGGGGCCTCCACTTGGGTTAGGTCGATGCAGTAAAGCTCCCGGCCCTCTTGAGAGATGACCGCTGCCGCTCCCTGTTCTTTGGGCCAAAAAAATAAAACGGCGGCAGCGGCTCCAACCAGCAGAATCAAAAGTAAATCCCTTTTCTGGAACCATTTCCGGTTCTCCATAGGCTGTTCTATCATTGCAGCTCCTTCAGCGTGTAAGCTTGACTGGATACGGTAAAGCGGTCCTTAAGGCCCTCGGTGATATAGACCTCTTTGTCCCGGGTGATAAAAATCGCCTGGGCGTCATAATGTTCCAGAACGGACAAGCTGTTATCCAAGCCGAGCACAAAGCAGGCGGTGGAGAGCAGGTCGGAAAGCACACCGGTTTGAGCTACGACCGAAACCGACAACAGATTATTTTCTACCGGGTAGCCAGTGGAAGGGTCTAAAAGATGATGATAAAGGATCCCATCCTGTTCGAAATATTTTTCGTAGACGCCGCTGGTGGAAACAAAACCCTCAGAAAGCTCTAAAACTCCCATGCCGGCGTCGCTGTCGTCTACGCTTTTATCCGGATCCCGCACGGAAATCCGCCAGTTTTCCTGGGTGAGCCTGCGGCCCATCACGCCGATGCTTCCGCCCACGGCGATGACGGCGTTGTCCACACCGGCGTCGCGGTAGGCCTGCAGAGCCGCATCGCAGGCGGCGCCCTTTCCGGCAGCCCCGAGATCCACGGCTTCCAGCTCCTTCGCAAGCCGGGCGGTGCAGGCGGCGTCATTTAAAGCTAAATCCTGGTAATTTACATAAGAAAGAAAAGCGTCAATCTCTTCACGGGCAGGCACCTGCTGGTTATCTCCGCCGAAATCCCACAGGGAAGAAAGAGGATAGATGGTCGGATCAAAGGCTCCTCCGGTTTCCTCGGCCACATCCAGGCTGGCCTGAAGAATGGAAAAGGTATCCTTGGAAACCTTCACAGGATCGCCGCCGGCCTGCTCGTTGAGCTTTTGAATCTCTGAACCGTCTACCCGCCAGGAAATTTCGTTTTCCAGACTGGAAATGGCGTTGGCGGCGGCGGAAGCGCCGGCCTGGCCGTTTTTACCATATACTGTTTGCTGAACATAGGTGCCCATGGCGTAGTTGGTGACCTCATAGGGAGTGGATTCCCCCACGTATCCGGTGTAAAGCCAGATCACGAAGCCTACCACAGCGATCAGCAGCGCCAGAAGAACAAGATGCAGTTTTAGGGAGTGCTTACCTGTAGACATTTTCACAAAAGGTTCTCCTATTCCAAAGGTCGAAAATTACGATCACAGATTATAATTCTATCATTTTTTTCAATGGCTTTCAACAAAAAGTGTAGAAAAACACAGATTTCCAGAGAATAAAGTTAGAGAAAGAATAAACCGCATTGGAACCGCCGCGGATTGCAACCAGGAAAGCCAGGTAGTATAATAGTACCATCTGCAGTGATAAATGGAGGCGCCGGCGGAAAGCGGCTCGAAGCGTGGGGAAACCTGAGAAAATAAAAATAACAGCCGCGCCGCCCGGAATCAGCAGGCGGCGGCCGAAGCTGCAAACAGAGGCGGAGAGAGCCAGCCTTGCGGTTGTTTTCGGTGCGAAATCACGGGAAGAAGAAAAGGGGCGTAAAACCGGAAGAAGCGGATGTGAAATGCTGAGGCTGAAAAGAAATATTTAAAAGCTATTTTAAAGAAAGAAGGAACGCTTTATGAATTTTGACTTTTATATGCCGGTAAGGGTTGTCAGCGGAAGAACTGCCCTGGCGGACAGCGCCGCCCAGCTGAAGAAGCTGGGGGATTCCTGTATGGTGGTGACGGGCAAGTGCTCGGCAAAAGCCAGCGGCGCCCTGGACGACCTGACCGAAGTGCTTCGCCGGGAAAAAATTTCCTGCACTGTATACGACGGGATTACGGAAAACCCCCTGCTCTCTTCCTGCGAGGAAGCGGCGGCTTTGGCGGCGGAGAAAAAGGCCGCGTTTGTGGTGGGGATCGGAGGAGGCTCTCCTCTGGACGCGGCGAAGGCCATAGCCGCGCTGGCGGCCAACCCTGGGCTTGACCGGGAAGGCTTTTTCAAAAAAGCCTGGAAAAACCCGCCGCTGCCCATTGTGCTGATCGGTACCACCTCCGGCACCGGCAGCGAGGTCAGCCCTACCTCTGTGCTGACCGTGGACGGTGTGAAAAAGTCTGTTTCCGGGCCGGAGCTTTACGCGTCTCTTGCCATCGCGAACCCGGCGTATACCGGTACAATGTCTTATAATACCACGGTTTCCACCGGGCTCGATGCCTTCTGTCATGCCGTGGAGGGCTATTTTTCCCCGGCTTGCGATGATATTACCGGGTATTTGGCGGAAAAGGCCATGCCCATGGTATACCGGGGCCTGAAAATGATGAAGCCTGAAATGGAGATGACGCCCGCGTTCCGGGAACAGATGTATTATGGCTCTCTATGGGCGGGCTTGGTTCTGAACGCTCACGGAACCTCGTTCCCCCATCCCTACGGTTATGTGCTGACAGAAAATCACGGGATTCCTCACGGAAAGGCCTGCGCAGTGTTCCTGCCGGCTTTGCTGCTGCACTGCGCTCAATACGCCCCGGAAAAAATGGAACGCTTTCTGCGGGTGTTAGATACGGATCTTCCGGCGGTGAATCAGCTTTTAGATTCCTTAAGCGGGGTAGAAAGGATCTCCATGACTAAGGAGGAAATCCAGTCTTACCGCAAGCGCTTTACCGGCCTGAAGCATTACGCCAACACGCCGGGCGCATATTCCGAGGAGCAGGGGCTCCGGCTGTTTGAGACGTTATTTTTGAAATAAGCGCAAAGCGCTTCCGGGAGTAAAAAGCATGAAAGTAATCCTGCAAATCGGCGTTGTGTTCGGCGTCTGCCTGATCGGAGAAGCAGCCGCTTGTTTTCTTCCATTTCCTTTTCCGGCCTCCGTGCTCAGCATGATTTTATTGTTTCTGCTGCTGTGCCTAAAAGTACTGAAGATTGACCATATCCGTCAAAAGGCGGATTTTCTGCTTCAGAACATGGCCTTTTTCTTTATCCCGGCGGGAGTGGGCATTTTAGAGCAGTTTGAATTTGTCAAGGACAGCATGTGGCAGCTTCTGCTGATTTGCCTTGTGACGACGCTTCTCACCTTTGGGGTCACCGCGGCCGCGGTGCGCTTCGGCGTATGGCTGCAAAAGAAATTGACCGGCAAGGAGGACTCGTGATGGAAGCCGTTACCAGCTCGCCTCTGTTCGGCATCGTTCTGAGCATCCTTGCCTATGCTGTAGGGGTTTGGCTAAACCGGAAGGCAAAAACGCCGTTGGTCAACCCGCTGCTTGTAGCGATTATTTTAGTAGCCCTGGTATTGCTGGCGTTCCATATCCCCTTGGAGCACTACCAGGCAGGCGGGGATTTCATCGCCCTGTTTCTGGCTCCCGCTACCGCCTCTCTGGCCTTGTCCGTTTACCGGCAGCGGGAAATCCTGAAAAAGAATTTGTTTCCGGTGCTCCTGGGCTGCGCCGCCGGCTCACTTACTTCTATGCTCAGCGTGTATGGGTTATGCCGGGCCTTTAGACTGGACGAAAAGCTGACGGCCTCTATGCTGCCCAAGTCTGTCACGACGCCTATCGCGATGGAGATTTCCAGGCAGCATGGAGGAATCGTCCCGGTGACGGTAGCCGCCGTGATCATAACTGGAATTTTGGGCTCCATGCTGGCACCCTTGCTGATCAAAGCGTTCCGGGTAAAAAATCCGGTAGCCGCTGGAGTGGCGATCGGAACCGCCAGCCATGCGGTAGGAACCAGCAAGGCGGTGGAAATTGGCGAAACGGAGGGCGCTATGAGCGGCATCGCCATTGGGATTTCCGGTGTATTTACTGTGCTGCTGGCCATGCTGCTGCCTTGATTTTTTATCGGAAAAGCTCCGGATGGAGCCGGCTGTAATGAAAAATATATTGCTGTGCAATCCCAGCGTAGGGGCCGAAATCCAGGACGCTCTTTTCCGGGAACAGCGTGGCCATGGCCCGCTTCATCCAAACGTCCATCGGGAACGCCTCCAGCCGGTGAAGGCCGTACAGCAAAACACATTCCGCGACCTTGGGTCCCACACCTTTGATCCGCATCAGCTCTGCCCTGGCTTCAGGCATGGGCAGTGCTTTTATCCTCTCTAGGTCGACCTCACCGACGGCGACCTTTTGAGCGGCGTCTAACAGGTAAGCCGCCCGCCAGCCAGCGCGGAGCGGCGCCAGATCCTCTTCACGGCGGCAAGCCAGCATTTCCGCCGTGGGAAAGCGGTCGGCGCTGCCGGTTTCCCTCTCAAAAAGCAGGCACAGCCTCTCTATGATCCCTTTGATCCGGGGAATATTGTTGTTTTGGGAAATGATAAAGGAGCACAGCGTCTCGAAGGGCTCCTGGTTCAAAATACGGATGCCCGGAGCGAAGGCTGCCGCCTCCTTTAAAATCGGATCCTTGTTTGCCAAAGCTCCTCTGATTTTGTTATAATCAAGATCAAGGTCAAAATAAGAACGCCAAAGCGCCTGGAAATCCTCTTCCGCCGCTCCTTGAAGCAGAAGACCTTTTTCATCCATGGAAACAGTTAAAGACTTTCCGTAGGCCGAGCCGCGGTAAGCGCCGGATTCCAGCCTTTGCCAGCGGAAGCACTGGCCGCAGTCCAGGGTTTCCGGTAAGGAAAAATCGGTGATTCCGGTGACGAGCAGTCCGCCAGGCGTTTGTTGACAATTCAAAAAGCATCCATCCTTTCCGCGGCGTTTTACTGAGAGCTTATGCTGCCTTACAGAGAACGGGGGCGTCCCGGCCAGCGGCGCCTGCGCTGCGGCGTGCTGCTTTTGCAGGGAAATATCCGCTGCAGCTCCATCTCAGCTTACGGCTCCGTGCGGCTGTACAAAAAGCAGCTAAGGCCGCTGGCTCATGCTCCAGCGAGAACCGTGCCTTGCCGGCAAAAAATTTCTCAATACGGCAAAATCAGATTTTATTATACAATAAATTACCGGCCGGCGCTACTGGGGCTGGTCAGGAAAATAAAACCGGAGGAATCTATATGAGAGAAGACATTTGCACCATACCGATCAGCGAGGTGTTCGAGCCGAAGGAGGGCTGTCCCATCTGCCGCATGCGGGATACCCTGGAAAACCGGGTTACCGAGTACATCACCGGCGCGGCTATGATGGAGCCGGACATCCGGGAGGTGACCAACGTTCAGGGGTTCTGCTACCCCCATTTTTCCATGATGCTGAAAAAGGGCAGCCGGCTGTCTAACGCCTTGATCCTGGAAAGCCATCTAAAGGAGATTGAAACATCCGTGCTTCGCCTGGACAAGCGGGGAGTACCCGGAAAAAAGGAGGTAGAGGCCGCGAAGAAGCTGACGGAAAGCTGCTTTGTCTGCGAGCAGATCCAGTGGGCGATGGTTCGCATGTTCGATACCATTTACCGCTTGTGGGGAAAGGAAGAAGAATTCCGGGAGCTGTTTTCCCAGCAGCCCTATTTGTGTTTGCCCCATTATACCGCCTTGCTGGAGGGGGCGCAGAAGGGCGTCGGCAAGAAAAATTACGGCGCGTTTGCTCAGGCGGCCAGCGATTTGGTGAAAAATTATTTGGATGGCCTTCAAAAGGACGTCACCCACTTCTGTTCTATGTTCGATTACCGAAATATCGGCGGGGATTTTGGAAATTCTAAGGATTCTATCGAGCGTTCCATACAATTTTTGACCTCTAGAATCCCGGAGGGACAGTAAGCCGAGTTTACGCTGCCTCGAAAATTGTCAACTATTTGTGGAGGATTTTCACTTAAAAATTATGCAAACTGCATTTTGACAAGGTGAAATTACTCTCTGTTATGGTCGTTTTTCACGAAGGGAACAATAAAAGTTAACATAACGTGGTTGCGTTGAATTTTGTGTATAAGTTATGAACGCCTGTCCTAAGGGACTTTTTAACATTTTCCACAGGGTTTTCAACATTATCAACCTAGTTATCCACGATATTTATGTTAACTAATGTAAATACGTTTGGTATACTGCCGGGAGAAGCGCTCCGAATGACCGTTTTTCCTTATCAGGCTGTATAACCTTCGGGAGAAACGACAAGAATAGGGTTGCTTCTAAATTTTGATTGGAGGAACCGATTGTGATTAAGGGAGTTAACAGGCAGATGATCGAGGTCACTCAGACGGACAGCCCCTTTTATGAACGGGCACTGTTTGTGGTTAAGCCGGAGTATGCGGGAGAATCCTACGAAGCCTTGCACCGGGAGGCGATTCAGGTTATGGAACGGCTGGGCGCGCCGTCGGCGTTCCGCAGGCGAAACAAGGCGTTGTTCTGGGGCCTGCGGCTGGGAGCCGCCGCTTTGGCGGGAGCGGGAATCGCTCTTCTGGCGGTGGCGCTGTAGCCTGCCGGATTACAGTATGCTTCTGCCCGAAAAACGGGAAGGACAGACATAAAAAAGAAACCCTCCTCATATGGATAATAGGCGGCGCTTTGGCCGCTTTACCATAGAAGGAGGGCTTTTCATGACCTATCAGCAAAAGGGAAGGTTTCAGCAGCTTGAGGCCTGGGGCGTGGCGTTCACCTGCCTTACCGGGCTTTTGCTGCATTTCAGCTATCGGCTTTCCGGCGGGGCGGTGTGGTCCATTTTGTTCGGCGCCGCCAACGGCAGCGTTTGGGAAACCGTCAAGATCATGGCCTTGCCTTATCTCTGCTGGTCGATCGTGGAGCTTTGCTTTCTCAGGCTGCCTTTGAAAAATTTTGTGGTCGCCCGTGTAACAGGGCTTTATGTGATGACCGCGGGAACCATCGCGTTCCGGCTTCTTTACGCCGGAATCCTCGGGACCAGCTACGCATGGGCGGATATCCTAGGCTTTGCGGCGTTCGCGGCTCTAGGTTTTTGGGTCTCCTCCAAGGTGATGGCGGCGGACTCAAATAAAATCCGCCCCTGGTTTCCCGCGGCCGCCTTTGCCTTGGCGCTGTTTATCGCCATGTACCTGACCTTTACGGTAAATCCTCCCCATATCAGCCTGTTTTTGGATTCCTCTACCGGCACCTACGGAATCCCGCCCAGAAACTTAGACGCCGGCGCGGTTTATTTAGACGCGTTAAAAGAAATTTAATTGTTTTTTTACCAGATTGTTTCTGTTTTATCCTCGAAAAATGTCTTCTTTTTTCTTAATACTTATGCTATACTTATTTTTATCTAGATAAGTATAGCTTTCTTTTTAGGGGTTCTTTCAGGGTTCCCTGAAAAGCGGAAATAAAGGAGATCATATGACAGAAAAAAGAACCGAGCCGGCCCAGGATGTGATCGCCGGCAGAAACGCTGTGAAGGAAGCCCTTCGCTCCGCCAGGCCCATCGAGAGTATTTTGGTGGCGAGAGGCGCGAGAAACGGCAGCCTGGGAGACATTGTTTCCAAGGCGAAGGCCCAAGGAGTGGCCGTGAAGGAAGTAGACCCGAAAAGGCTTGAGTTTTTATGCCCGGGAGCGAATCATCAGGGAATTGCGGCGCTGGCCGCCGCCCATGAGTACGCTTCTGTGGAGGATATGCTGGCGCTGGCGGACGAGCGGGGCGAGCCGCCGTTTCTCATTGTGGCGGATGAACTGAACGATCCCCACAATCTGGGAGCTATTCTCCGTACTGCGGAATGTACGGGCGCTCATGGGGTGATTATCCCTAAGCGCAGGTCTGCGGGCCTCACCTATACCGTGGGAAAGGCCTCGGCCGGCGCTTTGGAATATGTGCCTGTGGCCAGGGTATCCAATCTGGCGGCGGCGCTGGAGGATTTGAAAAAGCGCGGCCTGTGGATCTACGGCGCCGATATGGAAGGAACCCCCTGGTGCGAGGCGGAGCTTACGGGACCGGCGGCTTTGGTGATCGGCAGTGAGGGCGCTGGAATCGGACGGCTGGTTAAGGAAAAATGCGACGTAATCCTTTCCCTGCCAATGCGGGGAAAGATTAATTCCTTGAACGCTTCTGTGGCGGCGGGAGTCTTAATGTATGAGTTTATGAGACAGAGGCAGGGAATCAAAGCGAAATAAGACAGCGAATGGTAGGTGAAGGCTATGCAGGAGAAAGAGGATAAAAAGGGCTTTTTGCAGTCCTTTACGGGAAAGTTTAAAAAGATAAGTCTGGATGACGAGCCGGATGAGCTGATGCTCAAATATGGCGATATTAAGCTGAAGGGACCCGGAGGCGGGGAAGGACAGAGCGGTATTCACGCCGCCCGTACCAGCTTCTTTTTTTCAGAAAACCGGGACGAGCCATCCCCAAAGGCTGGAGACCGGCCGGAAATTGGCATGACCCAGGAGATCAGCGGAATTTTAGACGCAATCAAGCAGGGAAGAGGCCCGAGCGCCCAGCAGAATAAGCCCAAGGCTGCCGAAGATACCGGAAAAAAGCAGGCGGTTCAGGAGCTGAAGCCGATCGGCGTGACCCAGGAGGTCAACGGTATTCTAGAGGCCTTAGGCCGTTCTAATAAAATCAGTCAGCCGGAACAATCGGAAGAGCCCGTGAGGGCTCAGACCTGGACGCCGAAAAAGGAGGAGTTCTCCCAGGCGTTTGAAAAGATCAAGAATGAAAAGGAAAATGCCAGTCAGCCTGAGAATCCTCAGTTCGGCACACAGGAGATCGCCAGGATTATCAGCGAGGTTACCGGGGAGAGGGCGGAGACGATCCGGCCGGTGGAATTGATTCCAGAGAAGGAAGAACAGCCGGCTCCGATTCCTCAGGAGGAGCTTCCCGGGCAGCTTCCCCCGGAGAACGAAAGCGGGCTTCCCGAGGAAGCGGAATACGAGGAAGGCCTGGAAGAGCCAGATGGCGGCGAAGAATACGGGCAGGAGCCTGAGGATGAGCAAAAGCCGAAGCTGGGATTTGGCCGGAGGCTGAAGGCGTTCTTTAAAAATCTAGTCACACTTCCTGAGGCGCAGCAAGGAGAAGACCCCTTTGCGGAGGACGATTGGGAGGAAGCCCGGATACCGGAGGAAGTCCCCGCGCAAGAGGCTGTTTGGGCAGATGATGAGGAAGAGGATTTTTCGATCCGGCCAGAGCTGTTCTTCCAGGATGACCAGGAGGAGGCCTCCCGGAAGCAGCCAGAGAGGCCTAATGGGAGAAAAGCGGATGCGGATTCCCGTAAGGAGTTAGAGACGGGCCGCTTGGAACAAACGGCGCCGGAAGAGGAGGCCAAGAAAGAAGCGCCGATGGAGCCGGCAGCGGATGCCGGCGCCGGCTGGGAGGAATCGGAGGGCTCAGAGGAGAAAGCGGATGAGGCTTCGGCAGATTCTAAGCCTCAGGAGGCAGCGGGCCAAGAGGACCACGGCCAAGGGGAGGCGCCCGAAGCTTCAGGACCGGAAGCTGGCGGACAGGAGCAACAGGATGAGCAGGCTCCGCCGATAGAAAATCCTCTTGCTGATGGGGGAGAAAAAGAGATAGCGGCCGAGGCACCGGAAAAAGCAGAAAAGGATCCGGAGAAAGCTGTGGAGAGCGGGCAAGCCCATGCCCCTCAGCAGGCAGAGCAGGAAGCGGAGACGCCGCAGGACAAAATAGAGACCGAAGAGGGCGGCGAGGCTCAGAATCAGCAGGACCAGGAAAAGACGGAAGCGGTAAGCAGGGAAAAGCCTGTCAGCCGCTATGAAAAGGCGTTCGGAAAGGTGAAGCCGGCGCCGACCCAGAAAAACCGGGTAATTCGGATAGACCCGGAGACGGTAAAGCCCTTGACCGCCCGGGAGGCCGCCAGGCTGTACTGTGAGCGCAGGGAGCTTCCGGCGGTTGATTTGGGCGGCCTGGCAATTGGAGAATTGCTCCAGGAAGAAAACCAGACGGCCGCTCAGGTGACCGTGCTGTCAGGAGGCCGGGACAGGGCGCAGGCCACAGGGCCTAAAGCTGCGGAAAGACAGGTAAATGAAAAGCCGCGGAGAGAAAATAAGCCGGACAAGCCGTCCGTGCAGGCGGTGACCATCAATTTGGCGGACCTGCAGGCTGGGAAAAAGATCCGGCACCATGAGAATACAAAGCTGTTTCATTATGAGCCGCAGCTTCCTGTGGTCCATACGGCAGCCGGTAAATTCGGAGAAAATTTAAGGGCGGAGTGTGCGGTCTCCCGCCAGGCTATTCAGCATAAGGCCCAGCAGGAGCGTAAACAGAACCTTGAGCGGGAGGAAGCGGAGGAAGCTTTCGAGCCCGTTAAAAAAAAACGGACGAAAGAAAAGGTCAAAAAAAGGCATTTCGCGATTTTTTCCTCCCAAGAGGAAGAAGACCCTGAGGATGTAATGCCTCAGCCCCGGCAGGTAGAGCTGGTAGAGGATTATAAGG
>QFCE01002477.1_pt1 | contig 70648 bp, 54 predicted proteins | sample 5346091 | NCBI WGS metagenome assembly QFCE01 (sample SAMN09062252, study PRJNA434731) | Human gut metagenome, whole genome shotgun sequencing project. | isolation source: stool timepoint A chromium assembly | host: Homo sapiens | collected 2015
TTACACAATATTTGCCTGCACAGCGAAACTTGAGCAGCAACACAATCTGTTCCTACCGAGACACATTTAAATTGCTGCTGATATTTTGTCGCGATATGCCCCGCGTGCTGCATTGGCCTATCGGGTATCCACAAAAGGACAGGTAGACCATGACGATATCCCGATGCAGAAAATTAACTGCCGTAAGTTTGCACAGAAACAAGGATGGCGGGTAGTAAAAGAGGTCGCTGAAAAAGGTGTCTCTGGTTCTAAGGTGTCGGCTTCAAAACGTGATGCCATCCAGCAACTGAAGGAAGAAGCCGCCAACGGCGAATTTGACATTCTGCTGGTCTATATGTTTGACCGCCTTGGACGAATCGAAAGCGAAACACCCTTTGTGCTGGAATGGTTCGTCCAGCATGGAATTCAAATGTGGAGTACCCATGAGGGGCCAGCAGAAAATCGAGACACACGGCGATAAGTTGATGAACTACATCCGCTTTTGGCAGGCGGCAGGGGAGTCGGAGAAAACATCCATCCGAACCCGCGATAGGATTCGCCAAATCGTGTCCAGCGGTCACTATACAGGTGGTTTTGTGTGCTATGGCTATCAGCTGGCAGACCAAGGCAGACGGAACAAGCGAGATAAACCGGTCATGGATTTAATTGTCAACGAGGAAGAAGCTGCTTGGGTTCGTGAACTGTTTTACAAGGTGGTTCACGAAGGAGCCAGCGGATATGCGCTGGCCGAGATGTTGAACAACAGGGGATTACGAACCCGCGCCGGGGCAAAATTCCAATCGAGCAACATACTCCGCATTATTCGCCACGAGGGATATACAGGTTACATCATTACGAAAAACGCCCGCTCGGAATACATCTCGGAATTGCAGATCATCGACCAAGAAACATTCGAGAAAGCCAATGACATTATCAGCCGACGCAGTGCAAAGACAGCGCAAGACAGGCGAATCGCCCATACCAGCCAGAACCCAACGCTGCTGGCGGGTATCGTTTACTGCGCCCACTGTGGAGCGAAGATGTCCGGTTTTATGCACACAGACCGCTACAAGCTGGCGGATGGTAGCATTCGGGAGAAAGTACAATCAAAGTACAATTGCTTTCAGCGGGGACAGAAGAATAAAGGGGGGAGAGATTGCGACGGACAGGCATTATATCTTGCTGAGCGGGTAGATGCTATCGTTCTGCAGGCAGTATCAAAGATATTTGAGCAGATTAGAGATACACCGTACTCAAGGATGGCAGAAAACCGAATAAGGCAGGAATCAAATCTACAAAAATCTAAACGTGCTTCGGTAGAAAAGAAAATTAAAACTGCACAGCATGCTTTGGAACGCTTTGAGGGTGAAATTCTAAAGTGTCTTGATGGAACAAGCAATTTTACCGAGGACATGATTGCCAAGCAAATTCGTCGATACCAGCAGGAACTGGACGATGCCAAGGCAGAGTACGCGGAACTTCAAAATGCCCGATTAAACGAAGCGGCTGAGATTCGGAAGCTGCATACTTACTACGATGACTTTAGAGGTTGGGCAGAAGAATTTGATGCTGCCTCGCTGGAAATGAAGCGGATGATACTGAGCCATCTGATTGATAGGGTAGAGGTCGGAAGAAAATACCAAGTCACTATAAAACTGAACATGGAATATCAGCAGCTTTTAGATGATACAGTAGAAGCAATTTGTGAGAAAGGACTTGAAACACAAAGAAAATAGCAGTGGAGGCTGAGTGGCATCCACTGCTATTTTCTTTAATGTGAAAGTTAACAGTTGTTTGATTTTCGAATGGGCAACAGCCTGATTGGAGAAGGTTTAGAAGAGACTGCTCACTATGAATGGTACGGATAATGCCAGTTTTGATTGGAAATAATGGCTGGGTTTAATTAGGAGATACAGAGTAATATTGTTCTAAGAAGTTAGAATGCAGCTTGTGGTTAATTAACCATGAAGATACAGTTTCTGGAGTTAATCCAGCTATATCGTAATCTTTGAACTCTAGGGAGAATGCTTCAATATTGCTTTTTAGCAGGCTAAGTTGAGATGTAGAAAGTATCTTTGTATTATGAGTTAAATAAGCGTCGTCATCAAGGTGGGTCGTTGGAATGATTAAATAGCTGGTATATTGATGACCGGGGTATTCGGTTTCAAACCACCCACAGTGTTGATCCATTTGTCCAGCCTCGCTTTTGTGAATGCCCGTTCGATCAGAAGAAACGTTACTTTTACATTCGATAAGCATATAATTCTGATGGTCATCACACCACAAATTATCAGGCCCCTGTCGAAAAGATTTGTCCGGGCGTTGAGATTGAAACCCTAATAGCTTGCCAATTTCTTCAACAGCATGTTCGAATTTGTTGGCGGGCTGACTGAAAGATAGCTGCGACAAAATGTCGCGCAAAGATAATTGGAAATCTATGAAGTTTGGAAATTTGGAAACATAGTTAATTATGGAATTGGCGCGTTTCTCACTAAAAGTAGTGGACAATTTTTTGTAAGGTAATACTTCAGTGGGTTTTAATAGTTCGTTGTTTTTAGAAAAGGCAGTGTGCTGTAGTTCGGCAGAAGTTGATTTGTGGAAGAAGTGCTGGTACTTGGCAAGTAATTGCATATACCAGTATTTGTCCTCCCCAATGGTGGGCATATCAACAATTTTTTGAATGTGTAGACATGCGTCCTCGTAGTTGCCGGACACTGCGCAGTCGTACGCAAGACGTTCTTCAAGAAGAACAGTATAAATGCTACTACGATTTTCACTGGATTCACAAATTTCATCCATTTTTTCATTATAGTAATCTTTCCAGTCAGAATCACGATCAATGCATTGATTGATAGTTTCCATTAGGCTTGAAAGCTCATCAGAAGAATTGTCGCTGTCCATATTGGCAATCTCAAAACCGATATCTAGTTGTTTTTGGGTTTGAGGGGAGAAAAAGTTCTTATTTGTGCTGGAACGAATAAATTTTATAAGATCATCGCCTAAAAGAATGATTACACTATAATCCTTTTCACCGCGAACACTTCGCCCAAGACCTTGTTCGATTTTCTGAGCAATTTTGATTTTTGCAATATCGCTATTGCTTCGGCATAATTCTTCGTAATTGTCGGCAAGGTTATCTGCGTAGGGAAGAGAATCGATAATTAGAATGCGGCATGATTCATCAGGAAGATCTATACCATCATACCGATTTGCAAAAACAATATTACGACGATGACTAGAAACAATATCAGGAGAAGCCCTAACAAAGTCTATAACAGTCGAGTACATGTTAGGTGTACCCTTATTTGCAAGTATGGCACCGTAAGATGTATATTTGCTAGCTTTCTCAAAACTTGGTACAAGGACAGCTAAGCCATATTTTTCGTGTGATGAGGTTAAAAGCAAATTTTCGATTTCTTTCTGCTTTATATTCTTGCAAATCATAGAGGGAATTAAAATCATCTTTTCGCCAGACCAACGGTAATTTGAATCGATAAGGGGATTCTCTATAGCAGAAATAGATAGATCTAATCCTTTGACAAATAGCGTGTCCTCTTGCGTGGTTGCTGACATTAACACACGATGAGATGCAGTGTGGAAAATTCCAAATGACTTTATTGGAATGCACTCTGGAGAAATCTCTATCGCATTACTGGAAACATAGGCTCGACAAAGTGGAATTTGATCCCTAATAAGCGGCCAAGCAAATTTGATAGAAGAATCCTGAGTGCGCGTTGAAAGAAGCTGTATCACGGCCTCACCTTTATCATGCCAGGCCCAGTAGGGAATGGCGTGCGAATCGGAATCGTGCCCATTTAAAATATCTTGGTAAGTTCCTTCCCCTTGTTGTTTCAAATCATCTACAAACAGGGAGAGGAGAGTGTTGTATAGGGAGTCCTTTTTCTCTATACGGATTGTGCAAGAGGATAAAATTGAATCCATACAAGCATGAGAGTCATCAAGAATTATGCAACCAACATGGAATGAACGCCCACCAATTCCAAAAAGAGAGAGACCGTTGAATATTTTTTGCACATAGGTGATGAGAATTTTTTGACTGTTTAAAAATTCTTGGGGAATTTCGCGTTCATTGGTTCCGAGATGGCAAAAGGGAATGCCGAACTTTTCGGCGTCGGCGCATGCTTGTTGCATTAGATAAATATTGGGACATACATAAACGACAGGACCACTGTTACTATTAAGATAAGAAAGACCAATAAGAAGACCAATAAGAGTTTTGCCTGAGCCAGTGGGAAGTTTGATTATGATGTCTCTGTCTTGGCGTCGATTGCTATACCATTCGGTTAAAATGCGGTCTTGAGTGGGACGAAGAGGCCCAGCTTCACTTTTTCGATCCAAAGATTCATAGATTTTTGAAGGAACGGTTTGCTTTTGCGAAATGGTAGCTTTTTTGTATTTGGAAAAGTTTGCCATACGAGACCTCCTTAAAAGAAATACTGTTTGGTGAAAATTGAGATATGCGAAAGACGTTGACAAATTAATTATAGATGCATTAAAAGAAAAGGTCAATGATTTGTGTAAGAATGGTGGAGTGACAGCGCTATTGCAAAAAGTAAAGAAACAGCGTATAATAAAGGCAAGGAAAGGGGGCGCTTATCCCATGCAGCAGGAAGAAAATTATCTGGCGCAAAGCATATCCCAAGTGGACGCGGATGCCCGCTACGATGAAGGCGTTAAGCGTCTGCTTGCCAACAAAAGCATTCTGGCCGTTATTATGAAGGAATGCGTTCCGGAATATCGCGGCTGTACGGTGTGGGAGATTGCGGAAAAGTATATCGAGGGTGAACCGCAGATTGGTGCTGTCGGCGTGGATGCCGACGAAACCAACCGAAGTGTATCGGCCACGATCCATGGCACGAACACGGAAGATGTGACGCTGACCGAAGGTACAATTCGCTATGATGTCCGTTTTTATGCCACCGCACCGAGCGAGGATGGCCTGATTGGTCTGATTCTGAATGTGGAGGCACAGAACCGCTATAATGCGGGGTATCCGTTGCTGAAACGAGCAATTTACTATTGCAGCCGCATGATTTCGGCGCAGTATGGCACGGAGTTTACCAAAGGTGAGTACGGCAAAATCAAAAAAGTGTACTCGATTTGGGTATGTATGAACCCGCCGAAGAACCGCAGAAACACCATTACGCAGTATTCCATACAGGAAAAGCATATTATTGGTGAGGCGGTTGAGCAGATCAGGAACTACGACCTTATGAGCGCCGTGATGATTTGCTTGGGCGATGAGGATGACAAAAACTATGGCGGGCTGCTGAAATTCTTGGAAGTACTGCTTTCAGAAGAAAAGAGCCCTGAAACGAAGAAAGAAATATTAGAAACGGAATTTGATGTTCCGATGACACAAACGCTTGAAAGTGAGGTGCGCAGAATGTGCAATTTGAGCCAAGGCGTTAAGGAAAGAGCAATGGAGCAGGGCGTTGCGAAAGGGATAGGCATTGGTGAAGATAAGGCAACTCTCAATGCGATTCGTAACGTGATGAACAGCTTTAAGGTGTCTGCTGATGTGGCAATGGATGCGTTGCATATTCCGACAGAAAATCGAGCAAAATATAGAGCAATGCTTCAAAGCTGATAAGGAATATTAGCGGCATGATTGTAAAAATCTCCTTTTTGACTTTAAAAGGAGATTTCTTGCTTTAAGTAGAACTGACTCTCTTGCGAAAAGTACTATCAAAATAGGTTGTGGAGGGTTGCTATATGGCTACTTTGGAATGGAAGAAATTATTATGCACGAAGAGAGAACGAGAATCTAAAAGTGGTTCCTCAATTAATCCAGTAAGAAATGAATTTGAAGCTGATTATGATAGAATAGTAGGAAGCTCATCGGTTCGTAGACTTCAAGATAAAGCACAAGTTTTCCCATTACAACAAAATGATGTTGCGAGAACGCGTCTTACGCATTCAATGGAGGTTTCCGCATTGGCAAGATCGCTTGGAAAAGCGGTTGGGCGTAGGCTAGAGGAAAAAGAAATTTTTCAAGATCGAGAGCAAACGGAAAAATTGTCTGCACTTCTTCAAGTGGCAGGACTGATTCATGACCTGGGGAATCCGCCTTTTGGTCATTATGGCGAAACGGTAATCCGCGACTGGTTTGGAAAATGGTTTAGTGGAGAAGCGATGCTTTCGGAAGAGAGAAATTCGTTATCAGAGCAACAAAAAAATGATTTCATATATTTCGATGGTAATGTACAAAACCTTAGAATCGTTACAAAGCTGCAAGTACAAAATGATAATAAGGGAGCTAATTTCACATACGGCACATTGGCAACCATTATGAAGTATCCTTGGTCGAGCGAAAGCAGACCTAAAGGAAAGATAAAATTTGGATATTTTGAATCTGAGCAGGAACTGGCAGAAGCGGTTAGAAGAGAAATTGGATTAGAAGCAGGTGTAAGACACCCTGCGACGTATCTGCTTGAAGCAGCTGATGATATCATTTACATTTGTGATGATATTGAGGATGGAACAAAAAAGGGATATATTGAATGGGAAAAGGAATTTGAGACTCTTTATCAAAAGGCCGAAAAAGGAAGCTATGGTGAAGAGATTGAAAAATTACTGATTAATGTAAAAAGAAAAAATGAAAACGTTGATAGCCGAATGCATGATAAGGAACAGGTTATTGCGTATGTTAGAAATTTTAGAAATATGGTTCAGTCTTTTCTCTTTAAAAAAGTTGTAGATCAATTTATGAATCAATACGAGAGAATTATGTCTAACGACCCGAAAGCTGATGTGGAAGAACTGCTATCTGTTGAAAGAGCGTTTGTCAAGGACCTGAAGAACATTACTGCAAGGCAGTGCTTTTCCTCGGATGAAGTACTTAACTTGGAACTGACGGGGGATAAAGTTATTTCAACATTGCTAGATGTTTTTGTAAGAACATTGACGGAGCATGACGGTCATGAATTGTCTGACACGAGAACTTATGCGGGAAAAATTTTCAGAAAAATTTCACGTAACTTTATTTATATTGCGGAAAGTAAAATCAATGATAGTAACTATGTGGGAAATTTGTACTCTGAAGATTTGATAAACAAACTATCAGTATATGACAGATTACATTTGGTAGTAGACTATGTTTCGGGAATGACAGACTCGTATGCGGTTAAGGTTTATCAGGAACTTACGGCGATGAAATATCCTTGAAATGAAAGTGTTGGATCTATGATTATGGATGCTTTGCATGATTATTTTATAAGCAGGCCACAGTTAAGAGAACTTTATGATTTGTTAGAGCAAGTCGGATATATATATTTGATTGGAGGCGTTTTGAGGGAGTATAAAGATCATGAATGCATAATAAATTTGAGGGATATTGATATAACTATTGATGTCCAAAGCGAACAAAAATGGCAAAACTTTTTGCAAAACTATCATGTTGAAATTAACCGATTCGGTGGATTAAAAATATTAATCGATGATACAGAAGTTGACGTTTGGCGAATTGAAAACACATGGGCATATAGAAAAGGAAAAGTTGTAGCAATAGATAAAGTTGAATCTTTACCGAAAACCGTATTTCTAAATATGGACGGTATTGTTTATGACTGTAAGCGTAATGTGTGGCTCGATAGAGAATATGAAAATGCGATGAAAACAAAAATGCTAGATGTAGTATTAGATGATAATCCTCAAATGGAACTAAATCTCTTGAGAGCGATGGTGCTGCGGAAAAAATACAATATGGTCTACTCGCAGCGCCTAAAAGATGTTTTTAGAAAAGCAATGTCCTATGAAATGGATTACGCTGAGTTGGAAAAGGTGCTGAGTAGAGAGCAAATACGAAGATACAAGAAAGAAATGCTATCGGAAGAAGAAATAAAAGACGAAATACTGACCATTTTCAAGTGATTGGATGAATCGTAGAATTCAAAAAACCAATAGACGAACAATTGTGTATGCTGCTTAATGCACCATGAGTACGCGCAACTAAGGAGAGCAACTGACTCTTAATCAGTGGGTCCTGGGTTCGAGTCCCCGATGGTGCACCAAAAAAAGCCGCAATGTTAATTGCGGCTTTTTCCTTTATTTGCCTAAGTATAATCTAAGAGATTGACAGGGGGAAGGCCTGGCGTCTATAAGATTCCGCCTTCTTGAACACAGCAAAGCAGTATTTCATCACGCTGTTATCATGGGGCGTTCCCGAATTGGAGAACATATTAAATTTCTTCAGTAGCTGGCGGAACTCATGGAAAGTATATTGACTATCTTGAATTATTGTAGAAGATCAAATTATCTCCTGACATTCAGACGTTGTAGGCTATCCTAAGAGTTGCTGTAATCGGCTCAAGTAGCCTTTGCAAAATACAGACATTGTGATGTAATATAAAAATGTCATTGTTTGATATATTTCACTGAGACAAGCAATTGGGCAATACTAAATAGAAAAGGAATTGTTATGGAAGAAGAAATAAAGCAAGAAAAGACTGTGGAGCACTTAACCGAAGAAATCAAAGTACTATTAAATGATATTTCTGTTCCTAATGCCAACACACAGCGTAATGATGATCAATGCGTAGATATTAATTCCTTTGAAAATCCGTTAGATCCCAATTTACTGGCATATTGCTTCGATATAATCTTGGGTTTTGATGTAAGGTACAGAATTTGCGAGAAAGTCAATTATATTATTGATTTTGATTATAAGGGAACCTTTGCCACTGTGCGACATTTTAAGATGAGTTATCGATTATCTGTACAAAAAAAGTATCGTGACGAAATCATTGCCACTTTTGAAAAAGTACATCTACTTTTGGAACAGTTGTTTACGCTTATTGGAGAGCAGGCACTGAGGGACAATGATTTCTCAATGAAAAATGAATCATATGACTATTTTTCAAAGTTAAAGTTCTATGAGAATCGAATAGAAAGCCTTGTGTATCGTAAAAAAATAATCGAGGAAAAGTGTCACGATAAATTCGACATAATTGAAATCAACGGTAAGTATAAATGCATGCGAATGAAGGGCACCGACTATCTTAATGCGCTTGAATCGGAAATAACGTATGATATAGAGGCTTATGTTGATACCTTCTTTTCTGCGCTGGAGCATGTGTTGACGCTGTTATACCCGTTTACAGATAACTTTTTAGTCGGGAAATCCTATTATAGTAATTGTATTAGAAACACCAAGTGGCATTGGGAGAAAAAGATTCAAGATGTGTGCGGCAGCTCGATGCCTGACAAAATTATGTGTGCATTACGGCGCATCAAAGAAGTGTATCGAAATCATAACACACATGGTGGATTTTCTCGTGAAATGATGGCATATGTACAAATTCCAAATTTCGGTCGTTTTCCTATGTATGTTGGGAAGGAGTATTTGAGGGGATTCGTGGATGGGTGTTCGGATACGATTTCTTATGAGATGTACTGCGAAGCAAAAAAAGTGTTTTCGGAGTTCTGGGACATACTGGACACGGTATATGAAATCCCAATGTTGTTTGTACGCAGCGGGTTGCCAATTCCTGTCGACACAGAACGCTATACCAAGAATATCGATAGTGTTGAACAGGCAAAATGGTTAATTGGAAAAATGTGGTTTGACATTGATAATCAGTCCAATATGGATTGGTAGCCATAACTTTGTGAAAGAGCAAAATGTGTACAGAAGGCGGCAGCTATAGTTTGGCTATGTTCCAAAAAGACTGCAACGATTGTTGCAGTCTTTTTTTATTGATGAAAGTGAAAGTTAATAATATAATGAATTACAAATAGTATACTTGTTTTGATTGCTAACTCTCAATTTGCGTTAATAAAAGTGAGGAGATGTAAGAATTATGCCTCGTAAAATAATATACTTTGATCGAGAAACGATTAAAAACATGCTGCAAGAAAGAAATAGGGGGACAAAAATAAAAACAACAGGAGTTGAAGGCGAGGCGAATGTTGCTGTAACTGCCAAAGCAGAAGCTTCTAGTAGTATCTATTTAGGGGTTCCCTTTTTTGCGCGAGTAAAGTTTTTAATTACAGGTACATTACAGTCACAGTTTCTTCTAAAATATGATAGTAGTACAACTATAACATCCACAGAGATTTCAGACTTTGAGAGCATTCAAAAAGATTTTGTTGAATTTAAGGACAAGCAAGTGTTTGATATAGAAAATTCATCTACATTTTTTCGGGTTGCAGGTGGATATCTGAAAATGATGGGGAATAAGGTAGAAGGAGTAGATGTTAGGGAATTTAAGGCCGTAATGGATAGTTTTGAAGGATATGATGTTTATAAGATTGATAAAGAAACATATATCCGTTTTAATAATGCCGCATTTGTAAGTAACTATAAGAGAAATGATTTACTGACCACAAAAATAACGGCTTATTGTGTTCCTGTAGGTAAATTTGTATCTGATGACTTTAACTTTTTGATTCAAATAAACAAAATGCAACATTTGGTTACCAATGCAAATAGTGGGCAAACGCTTGCAGAGGCTTTCCCAGAGGGACGACCATGTGATGTGAGAGGGCTACCTAAAAGCGACAAAATTGAAAATGGGCAGCCAGTTACTTTGTATGATGTAGTATATGCATGTATTGCGGAAGAACGGATGGTATAAGAAAGTGAGAAATTACTTTTTAATTATTGGATCAACTTCTTATTTTGATGATTATCTCAGCAAGATAGACGTAGAAAAAGATTCATTTATCGAATTAGTCCGCCAAGATGATACTCAACGAAAAGGAGGAGTTATTACTTGGGATCCGTCACCAAATTTAGTGGTTCGAAATTCTGATTATCATGGATTAGTCGCGTCTGCTCATGATAGACTTGGTGAGCTAATAAAGGAGTTTACTACAGAAGATGCGTATATATATATACATAATCCACCAGCTGCATTAGTACGTCAATTAATGGCGCAATACGAATTGGGCGACATTGTTGTAAAAAAGAAAAATGAAGAATACGACATAAACCGAGACCCGAAGGCATTCGCAGCAGGAATTAGTGAAATTCAAAAGAAGATAATTGGTCAGGAAACGGCTATAAAAGATATTTCGAAAAGCATATGGTATCTTACAAAGGTAAACAGAAAAAAACCATATGTGGTTATGCTTTATGGAAATAGTAGTTTGGGTAAAACGCAACTGGTTAGAGAAATAGCCAAAAGCTTCTTTAAATCCAAGTATATGGAAAAGCATTTGTCAATGTTTAAAAATGGAAATTATGCAGAGTATTTTTTTGGAAACGAACCTAATAGAAGTAGCATAGGCTTTGAACTGCTAGAAAGAGAATCCAATTTGGTTTTCTTAGATGAGATAGATAAGTGCCCGGAAATGTTTTATTCTGCATTCTATACATTGTTTGATAACACTGTTTTTAAGGATTACACCTATGATGTTGATATAAGTGGGGTGTTGATTATACTAACAGCGAACTATACAAGTATGGAAGAAATGAAAACAGCTCTAGGGTTGCCAATTTTTTACCGCATTGACAAGTTTATTCATTTTGACGATTTTTCTAAAGAAAACATATATCGCATTACAAAAAAAGAAATTCATGATAGAAAACCCGAATATTCTGAGTTCTTTACTGAAGAGGATCTATATAAGTTTGTTAGTCCTAGGATAAAAGTAAATGGAGAAAATGCCCGAACTATAAAAAATAAAATTCAATTTGCTATAGAGGAATTGATGTTTCAGTATTCAGGATGTAATACCTAATAATTATGATATTCGAAATATAGGTGGGAAATTCACGTGAATTCGGCTCTTGGGACTTAAGTGAATAGGGCAGGCCGATACATACTCAAAAGTTTTCTGCAGGTAGCTTTTCAACGGTTTTGAACGTGGATAGTTTCGAGTTACTAATTACATCTTACTTTAGATATTTATTTCTTCCTTATATGATTGGGGTCCACATTTCGAAGGGGGACTATTTTATTCGGATAGAGATCTTAAAAGTGCGCTCTCTTTATAACTTTTCAATTTGAAAGATTGCTTTCACTTACTCCACCCATAAACTATAGACAAGAATTTGTTGGCAGATGGAAAACAGACCCGAGTGCGAAAAGTAGAGGCCAAACTCATTGCTTTTCTTTCTCGGGTCTGTTCGTTTTCTTATTTAATAGATTCATGAATTAAAACTTGAAGAACTCAGAAAAGTATTTAAGGACTTTTTTGAATTCTAACAATAGCCTCCAAAGTGAGATGAGGCATAGAGTTGATCTCATGAGCACTTTAAGCATAAACGCTCCAAGATGATTTATGTAGCGCTTTACTTTTTTGCTCATACGTTTGGATTTCTTTCGAAACCATTTAAGATACTTGTTGTGGTTCTTTTTCTTGCGGTGGCGCTTTTTCCCCATGGTTTTATCCTCCGTTTCTTATGAACATTATTAATGATTTTACTTTTATTAAAAGGGTTGAGCATTAGTAAAACACTTTCCTATATAAATATTGATCATCGTATGCGAGGTACGGATAAAACCATCCCATAAAAATCATCATTTCTAATAAAGCATCTCAATATTCACGTATTCGACATATTCATAGGATGTTTTTTACCATACATTAATTCACCTCTTTCAGTTGAAAATAAAAAAAGAGCGATAAGTAAAATCAGTTATAATGATAAGAAAATAGAGTTTGAGGGGGAGAGTGAGACGTTACTCATTATGAAGTGTATCTTCTAATAGTCGATTTTCACAACGTTCAAGTGCGTTTCCGAATTTTAGAAAAGCGTTCCGCAAATTATTTGAAACTTTGTCAGATGGGCCTTCTTGTTCATCAAAGAAAAGAATTGTAGAACATTTTATGTTGTAATGAATTGCGTATTTTTGAATAAGGTCTAACGAGACTTTTTTTTTGCCATTTTCAATTTCAGACAGGTAAGTCGCAGAAATACCCAATTGATTTGCTAGTTCCTTTGCGGTTTCTCCGTATAACTTCCTTATTAGTCTGAGCGAGGATCCAAGCATACCTACCTCCAAAAAATATGTTGGAATGGACTCAGAAACAATAGATTTTTTCTCTATAGCACCTCCTAAAATTGTACTTTGTTGCATATTGAAATCACCTCCTTTGCTTATAGGATAAAGCAAGTTCGCGTATTTGTCAATCAAAATTCGCTATTGGTTAAACATTTGGAATGTTGCACAATATGGGACTTGGCGATTAGTACATATTTGAAGTTGACCCCAATAAGCAAAATAAGCTATAAATTCAAAAAGCGAAACACAATAGGACAAGTGTGCCCATTTTTAGCCGCTCGGTTTCCGGCAATGCCGGAACCGGGCGGCTTTTTGCTTTTCCCCCTCTCCACACCTCTCCCCCTAGTATAAATTTACCGGCTGGGAAGAAAAGTTATCTACCAGCCGTTTACATAGATCCGCAAATCTCAACGAAAAACGAAAGTGAGGCAAAAACCATGAACATTGGCATCGATCACGGCTATTACGCCATCAAGACGCGGCATTGTTCTTTCCCTGCCGGTCTTACAGCCTACGGCAGCCACGAACCTTACACCCGCCAGGGACTCCTTGAGTTCGGCGGGTGTTTTTTTGTTTGCGGCACCGGACGGCAGCCGATCCAGCGCGACAAAACCACCAACGACAACTACTACCTGCTGACGCTGGCTGCATTGGCGCAGGAAATTCGCAGCCGAGGCGCGCCCACCGAGTGTACGGTGCGGATCGCAGCGGGCCTTCCGCTGACCAGCTATGGCTGGGACAAGCCGAAGTTTCGCAGCTATCTGCTTCGTCCTTCCCAGCCGGTCCAGTTCTGCTACGAAGGCGTGGAATATAGCATCACCATCGCGGATGTGCAGTTGTTTCCCCAGGGTTTTGCGGCCCTGATGGCCGAACCGGATCTGTTGACCGACGAACCGTCGCTGCTGCTCATGGACATCGGCGGCTGGACGGTGGATCTGATGCGGATCGACAACGCCCTGCCGGTAGCGGAAACGGCGCATAGTCTGGAACTTGGGATGATCCGTTGCATCGATGAGATCCGGGAGCGGGTCCGCCAGGAAACCGGACTATCGCTTACCGATGCTCAGATCTAGCAGATCCTGGCAGGCCAGCCCTGCAGCCTTTCGGACGAGGTGCGCAGCATCGTGAACAAACAGGGGCGGCTGTATACCGAGCGGTTGTTCTCCGCGGTCATGGAAGCAGGCTTCGATCTTCACGCCATGCCTCTGGTCATGCTGGGCGGCGGGGCCTGCATCGTGAACCGCCACGTCAGCCCCAAAGACGGCCTGTGTCGGGTTATTCCGCTGCTGGACGACCGGGTGAACGCCATCGGTTTTGAGCGCGCTTTGGGGCGCGTTCAGGGCGCGGTGAGCGAGAGGTGAAACGGCCACAATACGTTTTCCGGCCACAGCTCAGTATCCCGGACCATCGGCGAGCCTGGACCTGCCTGCAGCAGATGCCGGCAAACCAGCGCAAAGATTTTCTGGTCAGGGCGATCCTGGCCGAAGAACAGCGGGAAGCGTTCAAGCAGATGCTGCGGGAAGTGATTCGGGAAGAGCTCGCGCACGGAGTCGTGATCCAGGAGCCTACCAAACCGACTGCGGAGAAAGAGGTGCCCAAACAGACGCTGGATTTTTTGGCGCCCCTTTGCGACTGACCACTGGCTTGCTATTGTTGCTTGTGATACATTTCAGATATGTCATTCAATGTATTATCGTTGGTTTTTGTGAATAGCTTTACCAGTGCGTTTGCAGTATGCTTTGCTTAGCCCAAGGGCAGAAACACAGGAAAGGAGCCATAACATGAGCAAACTCACGGTAACGCTTCCGGATGAACTGCACGCGCAGATCCGACAGGAACTGGAAGCACAGGGCATTACCACCGGCCAATTCATCGAGATGGTGGTCACAAAATACTTCACGAAAAGCAAGGAAGGAGAAAACAACATGGCAACCAGAACTATCGCATTCCAAGTATCCGAGGAACTCTACCAGCGCATCAAAGAGTACCTCAATCGCTATCAGGAAGTCTACGGCAGAAAGCTGACCCAGCGGGAGTTCATGCTCCAGCTCATCGAGGACGCCCTGAGTGAAGCGGAGAATGAATTCGAGGCGGCCGCCGCAGCTGAAGAGGAATCTCCGGAGCAGGAAGAGGCGCTGGACAGCGAGCCAGACACCGAGGACGCCGATGAAAGCGATGCCCCCGAAGATGACAGCGGTGAATCCCCGGATGAGGAATCGGGAAATGGCGAAAGTTACGCGCCTTACACAATCGAAGAATAAGACATAGCGACCAGCCCTGCAGGCAAACACCTGCAGGGCTTTTTCCATATCCATTTGAAGGGAGGGATGCCTTTGCTTGTGCTCTAAATAACAACACTATCATCAGGAAAGGAGAGGATGCGCAAGACCATTCACTATATTGATATGTTCGCCGGCATAGGTGGCTTCCGGGAGGGGCTGACCAGAGCCGGCGATTTTGTTTGCATGGGACACTGTGAGATCGACAAATACGCCGACCGCAGTTATCGCGCCCTGTTTGACACGGAGGGAGAGTGGTTCATTGACGATGCCCGAAAAGCCGATCCCGAAACCATGCCCGACTTTGAACTGCTCTGCGGAGGATTTCCTTGCCAGGCTTATCCCGAATAAAATAAGAATCCCGAAGCCCAGCCGGGAATCCTTGCAGCGCAAGGATTTCTGCATAAAAACTTCGGGATAATATTTTGAAGATGGCACCTGCTATAATGTTGCTACGGATTGTAATCCGAATCAACATTGTGAGGTGTATTAGTGTGAACAAAATTGAAATCACAGTCCTTTCTGCGCGTGTATTAGATGCCTTAAGCGGACGCGGCCTCAAGGCCAAAACGGTACATGAGTTTGAGAGGTATGGAACTCGACGGATTGTAAAGCATTGTTTGGGCAAAGGTCAGATATTGTATTCCAAAGAGACGGTTCAAAATTTTGTCTGGAATGAACGTGCTAAACAGGAATCCGGAACATTGCCGCACTACCAGTGGGGCATAACTCGGCGTGCCGCAGTTTATCTCGACCAAATGGCGGAGTATGGAAAAATTCAGGATGAACCTATACGGCCTTGGGAGGCTGAACACAACCCATTGTTTCAAGCCATTTCCTGCAATCCGAGCAATTCCATGAAGGTAATAGACATTATCTGTAGAACCAGAGATGCCGTCATGCAGTTGGAACTATCCGATAAGACAAAGACCAATTATATCTATGTATAGCGCCTCCTAAAAACAGCGGAGCAAGGCTGTTTTTGCTTTGCTCCACTGTGCATAATATGTTTCTTTTAGCCAAGGGATGAAAGCCATGCAATAAGATCAGCGTCCTGCTCCCAATTCGAAGCGCAAGGTAATTCCAAACATAGAGAGGCTTTTTCCAGTGCCGCACGTTTTGCTTCGTTGTCTGCACGGGCATATACCTCTGTTGTGGAAATATCTGCATGGCCGAGATAATCTTTAATATAAATAGTGTTTACATTTGCCTGAACTAAATGCATGGCTTTTGTGTGCCGGAACACATGTGGAGATATAGTGGCAGGAATATCAGTTGAGATTGCCTGTGCCGCAGCTGCATACTTCTGGACAATATATGTAATTCCAGAGCGCGTCAGCTTGCGGTAATTCCCACTCCAAAACAGTGGCATGTCCGGACTTTTTTGGGGCGTAATACCATTTTCCGTAAAGTAGCTTTGCAGCAATTCTACTGTTTGCTTCATCAGCGGAACAGTGCGAACCTTTCCTCCCTTGCCATGTAAGGTAATTGCTGCAGGCGAATCAAGTCTAACATCACGCATACGAATATCGGCTAATTCACTTACACGTGCTGCCGTGTCGTATAAAACCGTAAGAAGAACAAGGTGTCGGCGTCCCTTTGGCGTTGTAATGTCGGGGGTAGCCAACAAACAGCGTAATGCATCGGGTGTAAGGTATTTTGCGGGAGGAGCGGACGAAACCATTTTGGGAATATTGTGTATCTGAATGCACTGTTCCATAAACTGTGGCTCTTCGACCATAACATAGTCAAAGAATGCATGGATTGCGCAAAGCCGTTGGTTACATGTGGAAGGCGAAGATTTTCGGATGTTCCTAAGCCACAAAATAAAGTCCTCAATACATTTTCTATCTAGCTGAGTCATTGGTAATTTTGCAATATTGAACCCCTGTATATCGCGACAAAATATCAGCAGCAATTTAAATGTGTCTCGGTAGGAACAGATTGTGTTGCTGCTCAAGTTTCGCTGTGCAGGCAAATATTGTGTAAGATACTTCGACAAAAGTAGTGCGAAATCAAGCGACTTCATCTTGGCACCTCCATTGTTGGAATCAACTCACCGAATTGTTTTTCCAATTTTTGTGTAATATCCGGATACATTTGTGCAGTCAACTGGAGATATCGCTGCGTTCCGGATAGGTCGTTGTGTCCCAAATAAGTTGAAAGAACGGGAAGCCCTGCCGTCAAATCTTCGCCTGCAAGAACCCAGCTATTTAGGCAATGAACAGCAAATGTATGGCGCATATCATGTGGCCGAGGCCCTCTATCTGGCCCTCCGTAAGGAATCTCGGACATTCTTAAAAGTGTCCGGAATTGTGTGTGTATCCAAGAGGCTCCATACTGTTCTCCTTTACTGCGAGAACAGCAACTGGCAAAAAGGATTGCTTCATTTGAGGCAGGCGGAAACAATTCTAAATAGTTAGCCAGCGGAATTGCAACGGCATCCGTAAAAGGCACCAGACGGCTTTTGTGAAATTTTGTGTCACGAATTGCAAGAACTTTTTCGGTAAAGTCTACATCACAGACGCGCAGATTCAACAGTTCAGAGGTACGCAGTCCGCAATTAAACAGCATGCGGAACATTACTGGAATCTGGTACTTTTTTACCGGGTTTTGCGTGCATACAGGAAAATGGTCTGCAGAATCCAACATCTTTTCAATTTCAGTGTCAGTAAATATATAGGCCCTGAAATTGCGCACTTCTTTGGGCATAGACTTGGGCGGAATTTTGTATGCGGTAAAACCTTTTCGAATTACAAAATTCAAGAATCCATTTATTGCGCTGACATCTCGGAGTACAGTGTTTGCCTTTTGGTTTAAGCCCGTTCCAATATGCTCAAGGACGTACTCCTTAGAGAAAACAATTTTTCCATCTTCTGGTTCCTTGTAATCGCGCAGGAAACGCCGAATGCATCCTTCGTCGGTTTTTGACACAAACCCAAGCGCATGGCGCTCTGCCATATACTGTTCCAGTAGCATCTTAGCAGTCATGCAGAAGCCTCCCACTTTCCATAAGATAATGCGCATTTGCGCAGGGCGGGAAGATTTACTTTTGTGTAGCCTGTGGTTGTTTTGGGACTGGAATGGCCGAGAATATTAGAAATCGTCAACAGTGGTGTGCCGTCCATCAAGAGTGTACTTGCAAGGGTACGTCGCAGCGAATGGATCGCTTTTCGATTTTTTCTTGTCAGACCTGCGTATGTAATGTATTTCTTAAGCGCAGAAGATACGGCAGCGCTGGACTGGAATCCACCATAGGGATGAAGGTGCCGAATAAAGACATTGTCACAATTGGAATCAAGCCGACCGTTTCTTAAATCCGCCGCAGAGCAGCTGGAAGTCGGGCATGGTGCTGGGATCGGCTTTTCGGGCATCTTCAATTCACAATGTCACGCACCGCCTCGCTGACCGTGCAGGGCTGACCTGCCAGCATATTTTCGATTTGGGCATCCGTCAGCGACAGCCCGGTTTCGCGCCGCACCTGTTCCCGAATGTCATCCACGCAGCGGATCATGCCGAGTTCCAAGCTGTGGGCAGTGTCAGCTACAGGAATAGCGTTGTCGATGCGCATGAGATCCACCGTCCAGCCGCCGAGATCCATGAGGAGCATGGACGGCTCGTCCTGCAACAGCCCGGTTTCGGTCATAAGGGCGGCGTAGCCTTGAGGGAAGACCGCAACTTCCTCAATCGTGATGCTGTACTCCACGCCCTCGAATTTGAAATTCACGGGCTGGTTGCTCCGCAGCAGATAATCTCTGAACTTAGGTTTGTCGCGTCCGAAACTGGTCAGCGGCAGCCCCGCCGCAATGCGCACCGAGCATTCGGGCGGCAAACCGCGCTGCTGAATCTCCTTTGCGATAGCTGCCAGTGTCAGCAGGTAGTAGTTGTCGTTTACAGTTTTGTCCCGCTGGATAGGCTGCCGCCCGGAGCCACAAACAAAAAAGCACCCGCCAAACTCTAAGAGTCCTTGGCGGGTGTAGGGTTCGTGTTCTCCGTAGCTTGTCAGTCCTGCCGGGAACGAGCAGTGGGCTGTTTTGATGGCGTAGTAGCCGTGGTCGATGCCGATAATAATGCTCATGGTGAATCTTCCTCTCTATTTTGATATTTCTGGTTATATATAAAAAAGGCCGATTTATTGTTTACTTCCAATAAATCGGCCTTAGCTGCATTTTCTATATTTTGACAAATTCCCTTCCCTCTTGCTATAATACTTTTTCGGTTGTCGCTTCTGCAGGGAGGTGAATATTTGACTTTCGAGGAAATCATTTTGCTGCTTACTCTTATGGGCAGTTGTATTTATGCCACAATCTCTCTGACTCTTAAATTTGTAGAATTTCTTTTGAAAAACAAAAAAGACCGCTGACTATCAGCCATGTCAGCGGCCATAATAATTGTCCCCCAAATATTGCGACAACTATTAAAAACAGCCACACAAAATAAATTGTGTGGCTGTTTGTGGTGCACCATCGGGGACTCGAACCCAGGACCCACTGATTAAGAGTCAGTTGCTCTACCAACTGAGCTAATGGTGCTTAATAAAGCAAACCCACGAACCGGGCTTTCCGCTCGGCCCGTGGGCTGCTTGCTTTTTAAGAGAAGCCGGCATCTACCTATTTTCACAGGCCGTTTCCAGCCAACTATCTTCGGCACAAGTGAGCTTAACTTCTGTGTTCGGAATGGGAACCGGTGGTTCCTCACCGTCCTCGACACCGGCCATTCACTGGCGCTCGTCATGCTTCTCTTCTTAGAGGCATGTACCTCAAAACTGAATATCGAACCGCTTTCTTAGCAAACTGAGTATCTGATCGAAAGATGGGGTCAAGCCCTCGACCTATTAGTACACCTTGCTCACGGACTCACGCGCTTACACATGTGTGCCTATCAACCTTGTAGTCTTCAAGGGGTCTTACCTGATTGTCTCAGTGGGATATCTTATCTTAAGGCCGGCTTCACGCTTAGATGCTTTCAGCGTTTATCCGATCCGAACATAGCTGCCCAGCTGTGCCACTGGCGTGACAACTGGTGCACCAGAGGTTCGTCCATCCCGGTCCTCTCGTACTAGGGACAGCGCCTTTCAAATATCCTGCGCCCACGACAGATAGGGACCGAACTGTCTCACGACGTTCTGAACCCAGCTCGCGTACCGCTTTAATTGGCGAACAGCCAAACCCTTGGGACCGAATACAGCCCCAGGATGCGATGAGCCGACATCGAGGTGCCAAACCTCCCCGTCGATGTGGACTCTTGGGGGAGATCAGCCTGTTATCCCCAGGGTAACTTTTATCCGTTGAGCGATGGCATTTCCACTCACATACCACCGGATCACTAACTCCGACTTGCGTCTCTGCTCGACCCGTCAGTCTCGCAGTCAGGCTGGCTTTTGCGTTTGCACTCTCTCTCCTGGTTTCCGTCCAGGACGAGCCAACCTTTGAACGCCTCCGCTACTCTTTAGGAGGCGACCGCCCCAGCCAAACTGCCCACCTAACAATGTCCCCCGCCTTGATTCAAAGGCGCAGGTTAGAATTCCAATGTCGCAAGGATGGTATCCCAACGGCCGCTCCATGAATGCCAAAGCACTCACTTCCTAGCGTCCCATCTATCCTGTGCATGCAACACCGAAACCCAATATTAGGCTACAGTAAAGCTCCATGGGGTCTTTCCGTCTTGTCGCGGGTAACCGGCATCTTCACCGGTACTACAATTTCGCCGGGCGGGCTGTTGAGACAGTGCCCAGATCATTACGCCTTTCATGCGGGTCAGAACTTACCTGACAAGGAATTTCGCTACCTTAGGACCGTTATAGTTACGGCCGCCGTTCACTGGGGCTTCAATTCAATGCTTGCACATCTCCTTTTAACCTTCCAGCACCGGGCAGGCGTCAGCTCGTATACGTCATCTTTCGATTTAGCACAAACCTGTGTTTTTGGTAAACAGTTGCCTGGGCCTATTCTCTGCGGCTCACTTTCATGAGCACCCCTTATTCCGAAGTTACGGGGTCAACTTGCCGAGTTCCTTAACAACCCTTCTCCCGTTGGCCTTAGAATCTTCTTCCTACCTACCTGTGTCGGTTTGCGGTACGGGCACCTTAGATATACACGCAGCTTTTCTCGCCTCTTATCCAGCCGGACTTCGGTACTAATCTTCCCTCGATCTCTACCAGAACCAACACCTGGCTCCGACCTTCTAAAAGTGTCCCTGCGCTTAAATCTTTCGGTGGGGACGGAATCTCTACCGTCTGTGCATCGGCTACGCCTTTCGGCCTCACCTTAGCTCCCGCCTAACTTGGAGCGGACGAACCTTCCTCCAAAAACCTGAGGTTTCCGGCCATGATGATTCTCACATCATTCGCGCTACTCATTCCGGCATTCTCACTTCTGTAAACTCCACAGCCGCTTCGCTACTGTTTCTCCGCTTACACAACGCTCCCCTACCCCGCACTAAAAGTGCAGCCTAAGCTTCGGTTTGTATCTTAGCCCCGTTAAATTTTCCGCGCAGAGACGCTCGACCAGTGAGCTATTACGCACTCTTTAAATGAGTGGCTGCTTCTGAGCCAACATCCTGGTTGTCTGCGTATTTCCACATCGTTTTCCACTTAGATACAATTTGGGACCTTAGCTGTAGATCTGGGCTGTTTCCCTTTTGACAATGAGATTTATCTCACACTGTCTGACTCCCATGCATCAATATTCCGGCATTCTTAGTTTGATAGGCTTCGCTATCCTCTCGGACGCTAGGCCATTCAGTGCTTTACCTCCGGATATCTAACATGAGGCTAGCCCTAAAGCTATTTCGGGGAGAACCAGCTATCTCCGAGTTCGATTGGAATTTCTCCGCTACCCACAATTCATCCGCCGCCTTTTCAACGGAGGTCGGTTCGGCCCTCCATGAAATTTTACTTTCACTTCAGCCTGATCATGGGTAGGTCACCCGGTTTCGGGCCCATTGCACGCTACTAAACGCCCTGTTTAGACTCGCTCTCGCTACGCCTCCAGTCCTTAAGACCTTAAGCTCGCAACGTACAATCGCTCGCCGGACCGTTCTACAAAAAGTACCATATCACCCTTTGACGGGCTCTATGTGCTTGTAGGCACAAGGTTTCAGGTTCTCTTTCACTCCCCTCCCGGGGTCCTTTTCACCTTTCCTTCACAGTACTATACGCTATCGGTCACTGGGTAGTATTTAGGGTTGGAGGGTGGTCCCCCCATGTTCCGACCAGGTTTCACGTGTCTGGCCGTACTCTGGATCCTGCGCAGCTGTCAGAATTTTTACTTACGTGACTCTCACACTCTTCGGTTGGCCTTCCCATGCCATTCTGTTAACTCTTCCAGTCTTAAAGCAGTCCGTACCCCGAAAGGATTTCTCCTCTCGGTTTGCCCTCTTCCGCGTTCGCTCGCCACTACTTACGGAATCTCGTTTGATGTCTCTTCCTCGCCCTACTTAGATGTTTCAGTTCAGGCGGTTCCCTTCCAATACCTATGGATTCAGTATTGGATAATGGAGTATGAACTCCATTGGGTTGCCCCATTCAGATATCTCCGGATCAATGGATGTTTGCTCCTCCCCGAAGCTTTTCGCAGCTTACCACGTCTTTCATCGGCTCCCAGTGCCAAGGCATTCACCTTGCGCCCTTTTTAGCTTGACCGTTTTCTCAATTGATTCTCCATTTGCCAACAAGATTTTTTACCGCTTGGTGAAATTGTTCCCTAACTTTATCAGTTAGCTAATTAATTTTACTTGGGGATCTTCGTCTATCTCTAGACTCTGATCAAAATCTTATTTCGCAGTTCTATATTCAGTTTTCAAGGTACATGTCGTAAGACTTTGTGGGTTCTCCCATCACTAGGTGAACCCCGTGGTGGGCTGAAATGGACTCGAACCATCGACCTCTCGGTTATCAGCCGAGTGCTCTAACCAGCTGAGCTATCAGCCCAAATGGTGGAGATAAAGGGATTCGAACCCTTGACCCCCTGCTTGCAAAGCAGGTGCTCTCCCAACTGAGCTATACCCCCACGCCATCGCGATCGGGTGTCGCTTCTTCGTCTTACCTGAGGTTTCCTTTTGCAAGGCCCTCAAAATTGAACAATAACTGAAACTTACTTTAACCTGTCCGAAACATCCAGACCTGCTGGATCTTTCGTCTGACTCCCTAGAAAGGAGGTGATCCAGCCGCACCTTCCGATACGGCTACCTTGTTACGACTTCACCCCAATCACCAGTTTTACCTTCGGCGACGTCCTCCTTGCGGTTAGACTATCGACTTCGGGTCCCCCCGGCTCTCATGGTGTGACGGGCGGTGTGTACAAGGCCCGGGAACGTATTCACCGCGGCATGCTGATCCGCGATTACTAGCAATTCCGACTTCATGCAGGCGAGTTGCAGCCTGCAATCTGAACTGAGACGTTGTTTTTGAGTTTTGCTCCACCTCGCGGTCTTGCTTCTCTTTGTTTAACGCCATTGTAGTACGTGTGTAGCCCAGGTCATAAAGGGCATGATGATTTGACGTCATCCCCACCTTCCTCCGTTTTGTCAACGGCAGTCTCGCCAGAGTCCTCTTAACGTAGTAACTGGCAATAAGGGTTGCGCTCGTTGCGGGACTTAACCCAACATCTCACGACACGAGCTGACGACAACCATGCACCACCTGTCTCGATGTCCCGAAGGATTTCACACATCTCTGTGCTATGCATCGGATGTCAAGACCTGGTAAGGTTCTTCGCGTTGCTTCGAATTAAACCACATACTCCACTGCTTGTGCGGGCCCCCGTCAATTCCTTTGAGTTTCAACCTTGCGGTCGTACTCCCCAGGTGGATTACTTATTGTGTTAACTGCGGCACTGAGGGGGTCAATCCCCCAACACCTAGTAATCATCGTTTACGGCATGGACTACCAGGGTATCTAATCCTGTTTGCTACCCATGCTTTCGAGCCTCAGCGTCAGTTGGTGCCCAGTAGACCGCCTTCGCCACTGGTGTTCCTCCCGATATCTACGCATTCCACCGCTACACCGGGAATTCCATCTACCTCTGCACTACTCAAGAAAAACAGTTTTGAAAGCAATTCATGGGTTGAGCCCATGGTTTTCACTTCCAACTTGTCTTCCCGCCTGCGCTCCCTTTACACCCAGTAATTCCGGACAACGCTTGCACCCTACGTTTTACCGCGGCTGCTGGCACGTAGTTAGCCGGTGCTTTCTTGTTAGGTACCGTCATTATCGTCCCTAACGACAGGAGTTTACAATCCGAAAACCTTCTTCCTCCACGCGGCGTCGCTGCATCAGGGTTTCCCCCATTGTGCAATATCCCCCACTGCTGCCTCCCGTAGGAGTCTGGGCCGTGTCTCAGTCCCAATGTGGCCGTTCAACCTCTCAGTCCGGCTACCAATCGTCGCCTTGGTGGGCCGTTACCTCACCAACTAGCTAATTGGACGCGAGTCCATCCTAAAGCGAATAAATCCTTTTCCCTCAGTGTCATGCGGCACCGTGGGCTTATGCGGTATTAGCAGTCGTTTCCAACTGTTGTCCCCCACTCTAGGGCAGGTTACTCACGCGTTACTCACCCGTTCGCCACTAAGCTTAAAAAGCAAGCTCTCTAAGCTCCGTTCGACTTGCATGTGTTAGGCGCGCCGCCAGCGTTCGTCCTGAGCCAGGATCAAACTCTTTATAAATGGTATTTATCACTCATAAAGTGTTAAATCAACTTCACTCAGACACAATCGCTTGCGTCCTGTATGAATTACTTGTTTGCCGATCTCTCGGCTTTGGAATTGTTTTTCGTGATTTTCCATCACGTTTAAGGTTCCACAAGTTTCAGTATTGTTCAATTTTCAAGGTCCTGCTTGCTCTCCTCTCGGACAGCTCAATCATTATATCAAAGGTCGTACTTTTTGTCAAGCACTTTTTCGATATTTTTTTGAGCCTTCCAAACGCCTTTTTAAAAGCTTTCCACCCGCACGCTGTCCGGTTCCCCGCTGCGTTTTTGCTGGTGCATCGCTTTATTTGGCTTTTGAAGAGCTGCTGTCTTGCGCGACAGCTTATTTATAATACCACACTTTTAATCATTGTCAACACCTTTTTCGAAATTTCTTTCAAGTTTTTTCAAACTTCTTTTTTAGTCCTTTCCAATATCCATGCAAGCACCCGCCGGGCCGCAGTTCGCACACCAAGCCAAAAGCAAATGTCCCCCCTGCCGCCAATAGCATCGCCAGTGCGGAATGCTGCAAATGCAGCAAGCAGCCTCCCGCAATTACTGCAGCCGGTACACTCCACCATATACAGTAAGTCTTCAGCTTGACGGCACTCCCCTGCATCCAGCGGCAGACATACCAGTATTTCACCAACCCTTCCAGCAGCGCCTGCACACAAAGTGCATACAGCATCACCAACCGGCTGCCCCGCATAACAAACAGCAGCACCAGCATAACCCCCAGTGCAGCTTCGCGATACAGGTTATCTTTCTTTTCGTTACCCGTCATTTGCAGCACCCCGCTGCAGGGTCCAAGTGTCGCAATCAAAATAAACACCAACGCACATCCAATAAACTGTTTGGTGTAAGGCAACAGCTCTTCCGCCAGAATCGACAGCAGCACCTGCGGATAGCCCACCAGCACAACTGCCATACTGCCAGCAAATAACATTTGAATCCGCATAATGGACGCATAGCACTGCTTAATCCCCGCTTTATCCCCTGCATGATACATGCGCGAAAATTCTGGCAGAAACACTTTTGCTGTTGGACCAGAGATGAAGTTGACAAGCTTTTTTACCATCAGCACTACACTGACAATTCCTGCTTCAAACGCGCCTGTGAAAAAGTACTGCAAAAGGATTGGCATTTGCGAAATCAACGCCTGTATCAGATCCGCCCGTTGATAGCTCCCCCATTTGCGCAAAGAAAGTTCCTTCGAGATATCCCTCCGGGGTTCTCTGTCCCGCTTTATCAGGAAAAGCACCAGGATTCCCGCGTATTGTATCACATACAGCGCCAGCAGTGTGCCAAGCGAGAGTCTTTCCGTTTTATATAAAACCAGTGTTCCCAATACAAGGAACAGTCTTCCCAGCACATACTCTCCGAATAAGGCACATCCCGGCTGGCCTTGCGCCATCATTGTGCTGCTATGGTCCATTACCAGAAGTTCCATCCCGGTAATTAGTGCTATGACCGTGTAACCGCCCCGTCCTTTTTCCAATGCCAATACCAACACTAATGTCGTCAGGACTGGCAGCACATAACAGCTGTAATATTTTGCCTTGAACCGGCGCAGCTCTGTTCCCTTATTTGATAAGTAAAAAGTATTGCATTTCGTAATACCGGAAAACAATACCCAGTACACAAGATCCGCCGCACTGACCCAGGTAGAGTAAGTTCCGTATCCCGCAAGGCCCAGCATCCGGGTGATCATAACCTGCAGCAGCACTTCCAGCACTGCGCCGAATCCTTTTAATATAACACTGAGCAGAAAAACAATACTCAAAATATTTTCTCCATACCAGAACTATGCTGCCCAGAAAAACTGATACGGCATCGTCCCTCCAATATTATTTATCAGCAGCCGCAAAACATATTGGAGGCCCGCCGCCACTGCCAACCATTGGATTGTCGCAGCCCGTCTGCGCGGGCAGTTTATATACTCCAACATGCGTGGAAGCAATACGATCAGGTACGGCCCAAACAACGCAGCCATCCGCGCCGCAGAGGCTAGCCCAAGGTTCAGCCCGTACAGCGAAAGTGCCGCCATTGTGAGAAATAGTCCCTGCGGTTCCTTGGATTCCAGCTTTTTGCATTCCTCTGGTGTCATTTTGTAAAGAACAAAGGCAACCAGCAGAGCATAAAACGCACCAACCGCAATGGATTCCATTCTGCTGTTGCTCTTCGTAAAATATTTTGCCAGCGCATAGGGCAGCAAATTTGCCACGCGCCCCGCCACAACCGGATATGCTGCGCCCAAGACGCAAGCTGCCATGGTACAGTACAACACATGGCGATATTTCCACCGCCGGTTCACCAACCAATACAGCGGCAGAAAGACCACTGCACTTTTGTGGAACGATACTGCCATCAGAATTTGCAAAAAGTACGGCGCAAGTTTTCGCTCCTTGATCCAGTGGAATGCCGTATAACCTAGTAAAATTGCAATCGCATTGCGGGCCACATTCATTTCTGTCTGATAAACACCCAGCGTAAGGTAAAGCCAGATACTCAGCATAGCATTGGGGGATTCCCGCCGCAGCCAGCGGTAAAGCAGCGCTATAATCAGCGCACTGTTTGCCACTGTAATCCACTGTGGCGCAGGCAAATAAATGCTGAGGAGCTTATTCAGCAGGCGGTACCCAGGTTCCAAGTCCAATTCCCATGTCCGGCGGGGCGTTGGGTAAAGCTGGGCGGTAAACAGTTCTTTCCACGAAATCTGTGGGAATTGTTGATAAATGCAGACATAATACTTGGTATCCACACCAACAGTCTGTGCCCGCATTGCCATAAAAAACCACAGCACCACACAGGACATGGCCAGTGCTACACGCTGCGCGCTCCTGCCCTGCCGCCGTGCCAACACGCAGAGGCGCGCCGGGTAGGCAAGCAGCAGACAAAGCACAAGGTAAACACTCATTTTTTCTATCATGCTATTTCAAAACAAAGCCAGCCGTGCCTGGTAGACGGCCGCGTTGATCCCGGCAGGCAGCAGCGCTGCGCACCCAAGCCCTGCACGCAGCAAAATATTTTGCAGGTTCGGTCTGCCTTTCCAACTGCTCAGCGCCTGCTTTGCCTGGTGTTTCTGCCCTGCAATCAGGCTTGTATAAATATAAACTGTCATCTTTAAATCGTATTTTCTCTGGATCGCCGCAATCTCGGCTTTGCTATGGTTCGGATTCTTCAGTTCCTCTTCCAAATCCTGCATAAATGCCTTGGCGTGGGCCACTTTTACCCGTGTTCTGGCGTTGGCTTCTGCCCCACGGTTATAATCCACGCAAACACGGGAGGCATAGGCAACACACGGGTTATTTCTCGCCAATCGCGCCCAAAGATCCAGATCTTGCCCGATTTTTTCACCCAGCCGGAACTCACCCGCCGCCAACAGTGCCGTGCGCCGCACCGTTGTGGCGGAGGTCCAGACAAAGTCATAACCCTTGCCCAGTGTTTCCCAGTAGCTAGGCAAACAGCCATTCGCCTGCGGCAGTCTGCGCGATTCCTTGCAGCGGCCATTGGCGTAGATAATACGGTAGGCCGTAACAAAGATATCACTTTGGGGATATTTCTGCACGATGGTTTCGATATTTTGCAGATAATCCGGATGCCAGGTATCATCAGCATCCAAAAAACAGATGTACTCCCCCGCCGCCAGCTCAATGCCCTTGTTGCGTGCAGCGGATACGCCCTGGTTCACCTGCTGCACAACCCGGATCTTATCCGAACGCACCTCTTTGCATGCCTGCAAAGAGTGGTCCGTTGAACCATCATCCACCACGATCACTTCATAATCAGGGAATGTCTGTGTCAGAACGGAGCGCAGGGTGCCGGCAATGTAATGCTCCTTGTTGTAAAGCGGAATCACCACGCTGTATTTCATACACAGCCCCCCACATTTTCACTATCTTTTATGATTTCATAAGGTGCTCTACGTATATCTTAGCAGTTTCCTTAAACGATGTATAGATATTTTTGGTATATTTATAAGTGTTTTTTCTGATTTTTATCTAAAATATCAAAAAATCATATTTTTGCCAGAATAGGCAAACTTCATTTCGGCTGCATACACACAGTCAAAAGGTTATCACATCTTCCCGGGAATTTCCATCAAGCTGCGTATTGACTATCGAGCTTTAAAAGAGTACGATAGTGCGGACAAGATGAAGGAAGGGATTTATATGGAAGTTAGTCTTTTGCTGATGGAGCAGATTGCTCAACTATTCATTGTCCTGCTGATGGGGTACATTGTGGTCAAGGCCAAATTGCTAAAGCCCTCTGACAGCAAGGTGCTCTCTGTTGTTTTTGTGTATCTGATTATGCCTTGCGTAGTTCTGAATGCGTTTCAGATTGATGATACTCCTGAAATTCGCGCTGGGCTTCTGTATTCGATGGCGATTGCCGTGGGGATGCACATTGTCTTTCTGGCGTTCGATACAGTGATACGCAAGCCGCTGAAATTGGATGCAGTCGAGAGAGTCAACATCATCTACAGCAATGCGGCAGCATTGGTTATTCCGTTGGTACAAGCTTTACTTGGCAGTGAGTACGTTGTATACTCTTGCGCCTTTGTCATCGTGCAGTTGATTTTACTTTGGACCCACGCAAGCGCCTGCCTGCAAGGGAGTACCAAGTTGGAATGGAAAAAGATCCTGACCAATGTCAACCTGATTGCGATTGTGGCAGGAGCGCTCTTGTATCTGTTACACATTTCTTTGCCAGCGCCAATCGTGAGCACACTCAGCAGCGTAGGAAATATGATTGGACCTATGGGAATGCTGCTGGCCGGCATGGCAATCGCAGAGGTCCCGCTGAAAAAGGTATTTTGCACACTGCGGAACTACCTCCCTGTTGTGCTTCGTCTGCTGGTGGTTCCTGTAATTGTTCTTTTATCACTCCGGGTGGTACATGTAGCAGGTTGGATTTCCGATGGCAAGGCAATTTTGATGACAGTTTATCTCTCTGCCATCACACCCTCCTGTGCAACTGTCACTTCCATGGCTCAGCTGTACAATCGTGATGCGGCACATTCAAGCGCACTGTATGTTCTCAGCACGCTTTTGTCAATCTTCACCATGCCGCTGATGATTGGTCTGTTTGAAGTACTGATTTGAAATTTCTCATACAAAAAGCCCCTTCCCGCTGCATTCACAGCCGGAAGGGGCTTTTCTATCGTGTATTCAGTCTGCCGCAGGGTACCCACGGCAATCGTTGGCAGTTGTTATTGCTCAACAGGGGTTGCCTGCTGCCCGCCGGAACCCGGCGCACGCAGTAACATTTTGCCAACTGCTAATTTCACGCTATTTTGTTGGGAAGATCTCTATTACAGCTCAGCGAAGTACTTAATGGTACGAACCATCTGGCTGGTGTAGGAGTTCTCGTTGTCGTACCAAGAAACGACCTGAACCTGATAGGTGTCGTCGTCGATCTTGGCGACCATGGTCTGGGTGGCATCGAACAGAGAGCCGTAGCGCATGCCGATGACATCAGAGGAGACGATCGGATCCTCGTTGTAGCCGAAGCTCTGGGAGGCAGCAGCCTTCATAGCAGCGTTGATGGACTCCTTGGTGACGTCCTTGCCCTTGACAACGGCAACCAGGATGGTGGTGGAGCCAGTGGGGACGGGAACGCGCTGAGCAGAGCCGATCAGCTTGCCGTTCAGCTCGGGGATGACCAGGCCGATGGCCTTGGCAGCACCGGTGGAGTTAGGAACGATGTTCTGGGCACCGGCACGAGCGCGGCGCAGGTCGCCCTTGCGCTGCGGGCCGTCCAGGATCATCTGGTCGCCGGTGTAAGCATGAACGGTGGTCATGATGCCGGAGACGATGGGATAGGTCTTGTTCAGGGTGTCGGCCATGGGGGCCAGGCAGTTGGTGGTGCAGGAAGCAGCGGAGATGACCTGATCCTCAGCGGTCAGGGTCTTCTCGTTGACGGAGTAGACGATGGTCTTCAGGTCGTTGCCGGCGGGAGCAGAGATAACGACCTTGCGGGCGCCAGCCTGGATATGAGCCTCAGCCTTAGCCTTGCTGGTGTAGAAGCCGGTGCACTCCAGAACGACGTCGATGCCCAGCTCGCCCCACGGGCAATCCTTAGCATCCTTAATTGCGTAGATGGTGATCTTCTTGCCGTCGACGACGATGTAATCCTCGCCAGCCTCAACGGTGTGCTTGTTCTCGCCGATCTTGCCCAGGAAAGAGCCCTGTGCGGTGTCGTACTTCAGCAGGTGAGCCAGCATAGCGGGGCTGGTCAGATCGTTGATGGCGACGACTTCGTAACCGTCAGCCTCGAACATCTGACGGAAAGCCAGACGGCCGATACGGCCAAAACCATTGATAGCAACTTTAACAGCCATAGTAAAATCCTCCCAAAGATTTTATATTCGGAACGGGGTTGAACCCGCCCCACCCAAGCGGCTTATTGCCGCTTTCCGGTTTGATTCTATTGTACCCCATTCCTGCCAAAACTGCAAGAGGGGCTGTTATTATTTTAACGCAAATTGAGCAAAAATTATGTTTTGGGCAAAAAAAGCAGTGGTTTTCAACGCCAATTTGGCGTATTGTCAATAACTGTATGGCCTTTGGCGGTATTTTTCGGGCATACTATCCTTGCCCCGGCACCGAGCCGGGGTAAATGCCACAGGTTTTGCCCCATTTATCACCACACGGAGGCTGCTGCCATGGTTCCACCTTCTGCACGTTTCCCCACCCGGCGCGCCGCCCTGGCGGAAGAAGCCGCCCGCCGGGCGCTGGCCGGGCTTGGGCCGGAGCTGGTTCTGCCGCAGCTGCGGGCGCAGACCGTGCAGGAGCTGCTGGCCCAGCCGGGCGGTGCGGGGTGCGAATTATGCAGCACGCTGCAAACACTGACCGGGGCACTGACCCAATGCGTGCGCCGCCGCCCCGGCTGGCTGTACGCCATGTTCCCGTCGGGGATCACCTGCCCTGTTCCAGCGCGCCCGGCGCTGGTGCAGGCCGCCGTCCTGGAAGCCTTACGCCCTGTCTTGGCCTGCGGCGGGCAGGCGGTGCTGGAAGTAAAGCCGCGTTCCCGCGCTGTACTGCTCTGCCTGCGGGGCGTTGCCCCCGCCGGGGTGCTGCCGCTGTGGCAGGCGCTGGCCCGGCAAAGCGGCGGGGCTGTGGTGTTTGACAGCGGAGCACAGTTTGCCGCGGCTGCATTTTTGCCCCTTTGTCCCGGCTGCCGCATACAAAAATCCCCCAGCACGCAGGAGCTGCTGGAGGATCGGTTCAGTCTGCCTTATCTTTTTTTGTCGGGTTACTGCGCGGGACCGTGGTAAGCATGGCCGCCAGCCCGCACAGGCCAATGCAGCCCATGGCCAAGCCGGTCAGCAGGGTTTGTTCAGAGACGCTGCCGCGCATCAGCTCAAAGATGGCCTGCGGCAGTTCGTGGCAGGTTGCAAAGTAAAATGCCAGGCTGCCGTACTGCTGCACCGTGCAGCCATAGGTACCGCCGGGAACATACAGCAGCTTGCACAGCATCCCCACACAAAGCAGCGCGCCCAGCGCCCCCAGCACCCGGAAGGCACAGCCAAGCCGCGCCGATGCCGCCGGGATGATGGAAAACCGCTGGATCAGCACCCACAACAGCGCCGCCGTAGGGATCAGGCACTGCACGGCGTTGGGCGGCATGGCGGTTCCACGCCCTTCCGGGGCCGAAAGAACCCGCCAGCCCATAGCGAAGAACCACACGCCCGCCGCCGTCAGCAGCACCATGCTGGGCCACACCACTGCGGCGCTCAACAGCTGCGAAAGCCCCGCCAGTACCAGCACAGTCCCCGTTACCGCCATCATAACACCCAGCACACTTTTTCTGCCGGGGGCAATTTTTTCATCCGCCCTGCGGCCCATCACAAGCAGCGCCGCCGCACCAACCAGCGTGGCCCCCCAGCGCGCCGCCGAGGGTCCCACCGTGGGGAAACTGGTTTCCGGGTCCGTAAACAGCGCCAGATCCACAATGCGCAGCGCCAAAAACACCAGGCACAGCGCTACTGCCGGCCACGGCGAATATTTGTTCTTTGATTTTTTCATAGGACAGCCTTTCCCGCCGGGCATAAATCCCCCTTGCGGCGAATACAATGGTAACAGGCTCCGGGGCCAAGATGCAAGACAAGCCCCGCCAGTGCTATTTATTATACGGTTCTCCGCGGCAAAATGCAAGGTTTTGCCGTGCGCCGCACCTGCCGGAATGGAGGGATCTGCCGTTTTGAAGCGCACACTGCTCTGTGCCGCCCTGCTTACCGCGTTAAGCACTGCGGTGCCGTTTCTCTGCCTGCTGTTCCCCAGTGTTCCGGTACAGGCTGCCCCCACGGTTACGCCGTCCGCCGCGCCAACTGCGGCAGCACAGCCGGAAAGCACTGCCGCGCCTTCCGCTGCACCCACATTCCCCCAAACCATCACCCTGCATGATGAAGCCAGCGATTCCGACTTCACCCTTTCCGCTGTGGATTTTATGGTCGGTGCTGCCGCCTGCGAGATGCCCGCAACTTGGCCGGACGATGCCCTGCTGGCCCAGATGGTTGCCAGCCGCAGCTATGCGTTGTACTTATCCGCTCAGGGGCAGAGCTTTACCGCCAACAGCGCTTTGTGCAGCGGCTGGACCAGCAGCGAGGTTCTGCAAAGCCGCTGGGGCAGTGATTACGCCGCCAACATGCAGCGCCTGCAATCTCTTGCCGCCCGTACCGGGCAGATGGTGCTTTTGTACAACGGACAGCCTGCCGCTGCCTGCTACCATGCCATCAGCAGCGGCCACACCGAAGCCAGCCAGAACGTGTGGGGCGGCCAGCTGCCTTACTTATGCGGCGTGGATTCCGCATGGGATAAGTTTGCCGATGGGTACGAAGTGACCATTCAGTACAGCGCCGAGCAGGTACGCACCGCGCTGGAAGAATTGGGCCTTACCCCCGATGATTCCCCCGAAAGCTGGGTCGGTGCTTCCACCTGGGACAAAGCCGGGTATGTGCGCACGCTGGAGCTGTGCGGCCAAATGGTGAGCGGGCTGGAGGTGCGCAAGGCCCTTGATTTGCGCAGCACCTGCTTTGCCATTGCCTGGCGCGGCGGGCAGTTTGTCATCACCACACGCGGGTACGGCCACGGGGTTGGCCTGAGCCAATATGGCGCTAAAGCCATGGCCGAAGGCGGCGCGGGTTGGGAGGACATTTTGGGGTACTATTTTCCGGGAACGGAAATTGTAAGTTAGGAATTTTCTCAATAATTAGAAATTAGGAATGAGCAATGAGGAATTGGAGGTAGAGATTAGGCATTATCTTTTATTCTTTAGCCGCAATCTTCACCATTTCTGTAGGGAACGGTCTTGACCATTCCGGAAGCAAAATTGTATCCGTCATATTCTTCCCTATACAAAAATCACCACGCCCGCAACTGGTCTTTGGGACCGGCTGCGGGCGTGGTGTATTCATCTTATTATAATGTGAACGGCGCTATCGCTTATCAGCCCAATGCCTGGATAGACTGGTTGATGTTGGCGATTTTATCTTCGCTGGCGGCGAGCTTGGTGCGGGTTTCGTTGACCAGCTTTTCGGGGGCGCGCTCCACGAACTTGGGGTTGTTCAGCTGGTTGCGGAACATATTGGCTTCTTTCTCGGCCTTTTCCAGCTCCTTATGCAGGCGCTTGAGTTCCTTTTCGCGGTCGATCAGCTCCATCATGGGGATAAAGCCGCGGGCGGCCGGGGTAACAACGGTCACAACGCCATCGGTGGTGCCGGTGTACTTTTCGGTCAGGGCAACATCCGTTGCAAAGGCAAAGCGTGCCAGGTAAGCGCCGCCTTTCTGGAAGGCTGCCGGGTTGGCAGTCTCGATGGTCATGCTGGTCTTTTTGGCCGGGTGCACGTTCATATCATTGCGGATGGTGCGCACTGCCTTGATGTAGTCCATCAGCACCTCAAAGTCGGCACATTCCTGCGGCCAGGCGGTCATCTTGCCGGCGTCCGGCCATTCCTGGGTCATGATGGTCTCGGCGCTGCCGGGCAATGCCTGGTAAATCTCCTCGGTGATGAACGGCATAAAGGGATGCAGCAGCTTGAGCGCCTTATCCAGCACCCACACCAGCACCTTGCGGGCGGTGTCTGCCTGCTGGGCGTCCTCGCCGTTCAGGCGGGACTTGCAGATTTCGATATACCAGTCGCAGTAGATATCCCAGATAAAGTTTTCCACCTTTTCGGCAGCCAGGCCCAGCTCGTACTTATCCAGGTTGGCGGTCACTTCGGCGGCGGTGCGTGCCAGTTCGGAAAGCACCCACTTATCGCTCATATCCAGCAGTTCTTCGGCGGGCATGCCCGGCTCAAAGTCCTCCGGCAGGTTCATCTGCACAAAGCGGGAAGCATTCCACAGCTTGTTGGCAAAGTTGCGGCTTGCTGTCACTTTCTCATCGCTGTAGCGCATATCGTTGCCGGCGGTAGAACCCACCATCAGCATCATGCGCAGGGCATCAGCGCCGTACTCGTCAATAACTTTCAGCGGGTCAATGCCGTTGCCCAGAGATTTGGACATCTTGCGGCCCTGGCTGTCACGCACAATGCCGTGGATCAGCACGGTGTCAAACGGTGCCTTGCCGGTGTAGGCCAGGCCGGAGAAGATCATGCGGGAAACCCAGAAGCCGATGATATCATAACCGGTCACCAACGTGTTGGTGGGGTAGAAGTAGTTGTAATCCTCGGCGTTCTCATTCGGCCAGCCCAGGGTGCTGAACGGCCACAAAGCAGAGCTGAACCAGGTATCCAGGGTATCGGGGTCCTGGGTCAGGTTGGTGCTGCCGCAGTGCGGGCAGGCTGCGGGGGCAGACTTGGCAACGGTGGCTGCACCGCAGTCAGCGCAGTACCATGCCGGGATCTGGTGGCCCCACCACAGCTGGCGGCTGATGCACCAGTCGCGGCTGCCGCGCATCCAGTTCAGGTAGTTCTTGGTAAAGCGGTCCGGCACAAATTTAATCTCGCCCTTTTCCACGCTCTCAATGGCGGGCTTGGCCAGGGGTTCCATCTTGACGAACCACTGCTTAGACACCATGGGTTCAATCACGGTATGGCAGCGGTAGCAGGTGCCGACCTCATGCTTCAGCGGCTCGATCTCTTTCAGGTAGCCGGCTTCCTGCAGGTCTGCCACAATGGCCTTGCGGGCTTCGGCGGCGGTCATGCCGGCATACTTGCCGCAGTCCAGCACGTCCGGCTCATCGGCGGAAGCATGGCCACTGGCTTTCAGGGCATCGGCGGCAGCCTTATCATCAGCGCCGGTCATGTGGCCGTCATAGGTCAGCACGCGGATGATGGGCAGGTCATGGCGCTTGCCGACCTCAAAGTCGTTGGGATCATGGGCGGGGGTGATCTTCACAACGCCGGTGCCTTTTTCCATATCGGCGTGCTCATCGCACACGATGGGAATCTCTTTGTTCAGCAGCGGCAGAATGACATGGCAGCCGTGCAAGTGGGTATAGCGCGGGTCCTCGCCGTTGATGGCAACGGCGGTATCGCCCAGCATGGTTTCGGGGCGGGTGGTGGCCAGTTCCAGCATCTCACCGGTCTCCTTGACCGGGTACAGCAGGTGCCAGAAACTGCCGTCCTTCTCCTCGTATTCCACTTCGGCGTCAGAGATGGAAGTGTTGCAGTGGGGGCACCAGTTCACCATGCGGTTGCCGCGGTAGATCAGGCCCTTATCATACAGGCGCACAAACACTTCTTTCACGGCGTCGGAGCAGCCCTCGTCCATGGTAAAGCGCTCACGCTGCCAGTCGCAGGAGCAGCCCAGCTTTTTCAGCTGGCTGACAATGCGGCTGCCATAAGTGTTTTTCCATGCCCAGGCGCGCTCCAAAAAGCCATCGCGGCCCAACATTTCTTTGGTCAGGCCCTCCTCGCGCATGGCGGCAACCACCTTGGCTTCGGTGGCAATGGAAGCATGGTCGGTGCCCGGCACCCACAAAGCGGCATAGCCCTGCATGCGCTTGTAGCGGGTCAGGATATCCTGCCAGGTTTCGTCCATGGCGTGGCCCATGTGCAGCTGGCCGGTAACATTCGGCGGCGGCATTACGATGGTGAACGGCTTTTTGCTGCGGTCGATCTGGGTGTGGAAATAGCCCTTATCGCACCATTCCTGGTAAATTCGATCCTCTGTGCCTTTGGGATCATACTGCTTGGCGAGTTCTTTTGCCATGATGGCCCTCCTTGATGTGCGGGACGGAAATAAAAAATCAGGCCGCCCCATGATGTTGTAAACATGGGACGGCCTGACGATGTTCCAAAACATGTTCAGTACCGCGGTACCACCCAAATTGCCTGCCGTTTTATATATGTTTTATATAAAGGTAAGCCACTTGACCGCCCGGTAACGGGGGCGAAACGAAGCAGATTACTGCGCACATGGCGGTTCGCCTGCCCTGCTTGGGGGCGACAAACCGCCGGGCACGCCCTGCCGGTTTTCAGCTGCCCCGGCTCTCTGGAAAGAACGTCTGCCCGCGGAACTCCCCCGCACTGCATTTGGTATCAATATATTACCCCGCCGCAGCGGTATTGTCAAGTGCTGTGCGGCGTACGGTGATATTTCGGCGTTTTTATGCTTTCAGAATCTGCTTGATCTGCTCCAGGTTCTCCGCAAACCAGATTCCTTCCTGCCGCTCTTTTGTCGAAAGCCCGGTTTCGATCATATGATCCAGCAGGGTTTTCAGACCGTTATAATAGCCATTCAGGTTGTACAAAATGCAGGGAGCATCCAGCTGCTTGAGCGATACCTTGGACATGACTTCGGCGACCTCCTCCAGCGTACCCGTTCCGCCGGGGAACGCAATAAACGCATCGCCCCGCCTGATCATCTCGATCTTGCGCTCGGTGATGGTTTCCGTCACGATCAACTCCGTCAGACCGTCATATTGCAGGTCATCCTGCATAAACAGGGTGGTCTCCACGCCGGTCACGGTTCCGCCCGCATCCAGAACGCTTTTGGCAATTTCGCCCATCAGCCCGGTTTTGGAGCCGCCATACACCAGCGCGTTCCCGCTTTGGCCAATCCATTGCCCCAGTTCCTGCACTGCCCGTTTCAGCGCCGGGTCATTGCCCTCTTTTGCGCCAAGATATACCGTGATATTCATTGCCTGCTCCTCCTGTTCTTTCTGCCATTTATAACTCAGCGGTTCGCAGCCCCAGCTCTCCTATTCCTGCCACCCTTTCAGCCGGATTGGCGAAAGTTCCAGCACAAAATGTTCCTCTTTCACACCCGTTTCAGGGTAAAACCTTGCCTTGCACACTTCCACCCCGCCAACTGTATGGCGGTAGTTTTCCTCGCAGCTGCCCAGCACAACATATTGGCAGGCGCGGTATTCCATCATTCCGTCCGCACCGGGTTCCAGTGGGGATGTTTCCAGCGGCTTTTCAATCTCCACACCAAGCCCCGCCAGGTATTCCGCTGCCGCCGGGTAGGCTGCTTTGACCCGTGCACAATAATTTTTGCAGTCATTGCAGCTGCAAAGTTCCCCCGGCCCCATGGCCTGATAATACTGCCGCGTTTTTTCTGCATCCACGTTGATGATCGTTCCCAACCCTATCATTTTGCTTCCTCATTAAAATATGGGGCATGCGCTTTGCAATGCCCCATGTCTTGTTTATTGCTTTTTAGTCCCGGCGGAAAATGTCGCGGGTGTATACCTTTTCTTTCACATCGTCCAGCGCGCTGTCGTACCGGTTGGCAATGATTGCCTGGGACATTGTCTTGAACTGTTCCAGGTCGTTCACCACTTTGCTGCCAAAGAACGTTTCCCCATCGTTCAGTGTCGGCTCATAGATGATCACCGTTGCCCCCTTTGCCTTTACGCGCTTCATCACGCCCTGGATGGAGCTCTGGCGGAAGTTATCGCTGTTGCTCTTCATCGTCAGGCGGTATACCCCGATGGTCACCGGCTTTTCCTGTGCGGCATTATAGTCGCACTCCTCACCGTAATCATAGTACCCGGCCAGGCGCAGCACACGGTCCGCAATAAAATCCTTGCGGGTGCGGTTGCTTTCCACGATTGCACCGATCAGATTTTCCGGTACATCGGCATAATTGGCCAGCAGCTGCTTGGTATCTTTGGGCAGGCAGTAGCCACCGTAACCAAAGCTGGGGTTGTTGTAATGGCTGCCAATGCGCGGATCCAGGCAAACGCCATCAATGATATCTCTGGTGTTCAGGCCCTTGCTTTCGGCATAAGTATCCAGTTCGTTAAAATAGGCCACGCGCAGCGCCAGATAGGTATTGGCAAACAGCTTGACCGCCTCGGCTTCGGTAAAGCCCATGTACAGGGTATCCACATCCTGCTTGATGGCCCCCTCCTGCAAAAGCCCGGCAAATGTATGGGCGGCTTCTACCAGGTGCGGGTCGTTGGGGTCGGTGCCCACAATAATGCGGGAAGGGTACAGGTTATCATACAGCGCTTTGCTTTCCCGCAAAAACTCCGGGCTGAACATAATGTTTTTGCTGCCGGTTTTCTTGCGGATCTGCTCCGTGTAGCCAACCGGAATGGTAGATTTGATTACCATAACCGCATTGGGGTTCACCTTCATGACCAGGTCGATGACAGATTCCACCGCAGAGGTATCAAAGTGCTGGGTCTTGCTGTCATAATTGGTCGGCACCGCAATCACAACAAAATCCGCATCGCGGTAAGCCGTTTCCCCGTCCAGCGTGGCGGTCAGATCCAGGTCCTTTTCCGCCAGGTATTTTTCAATGTATTCATCCTGAATGGGGGACTTCCTGTTGTTGATGCTGTCTACCTTGCTTTTGATCAGATCCACCGCACAAACCGTGTGGTGCTGTGCAATCAGGCACGAAATTGACAGACCCACATAGCCTGTACCCGCAACTGCAATTTTCATATGGTTCCCGCCTTGTTTTGTATTTTTACTTTGGGCAATACCGCATAATTCTAAGTGCCGCTCCGGCGGCTGCGGCACTTAGAATTATGCGGTATTGCCGTAGATATTTTTATTATATCATAGTCCCCGCCAAAATGAAACACCTCACCCCCGATGAACAAACCTATTTGCGTTTTGTCTGATTTTCTCTTCGCACTTGGCAGCCCCATGTTCCGCGTGCTATACTGAACCCAAAGAGACAAGATTCCTATCTGTAAAAGGTCCTGCCCGTTCTCCGCCGGATCCTTCTTGTTTACCATATGTATTTTTATTATCATTTATACAATATGTATCTTTCATAAGCTGTATTAAGCGAGGTAACCTCCATGCCTGCTTCTCACCATTCACTTTCCCTTACCCCGCTGCGGGTTCTCGCCTGCCTGGCGCTGCTTTCTGTTGTGGCAGCTGGCATTGCCATCACTGTCATTTTGTCCCAAAGCACCAACCCCATGTTTTCCATCCGGCGGGAAGTCATCGTCCCCGATTTGTCTGGCATGGACTGGCAGCAGGCCCAGGTTGACCAGAGCGCCGCCCAGCTTTCCATCGTGTGGGATACCCGCTACTCTGCCCAAGCGAAAGGCATCGTCATCGCCCAAAAGCCCACCGCGGGCAGCACCGTCAAACAGGGGCAAAAGCTCATACTGTCCGTCAGCAAAGGGCCAAACACCATCACCGTACCGGATCTGAAAAGCCAGAACCGTTCCGATGCCATCCAGACCCTGCGGGACGCCGGTTTTACCGTTTCCGTCGATTATATCCGCAACGATCCCACCCTGCAGGCCGATACCGTTATTCTGCAATCTCCTGCCGCCGGCACCGCACTGGAAGCCGGGGACTGTATTACCCTTACCGTTGCCCGTGCCGTACCAGACCCGTTCCGCCAGGTGCCGTCCCTGCTGGGCATGTCGGTCGCCGAAGCGCGCCGCCGCCTTGCCATTGTGGAGCTGCTGCCCACTCTGACCCCCTCCAATCTGACCGAGGGCACCATCACCGCGCAGGATCCCCTGCCCGGCACCCTTTTGCACCGCAACGCCCATGTGCGGCTTGTTGCAAAATAGTTTGTCGCACTATCGTTAAAAACAAGTTTTCTTTAGAAAAATCAAAAAAAATCCTTGACTTTCCGCTGCCGTATGCTATAATAAATGAGCACTTGAGGTTAGGCGCTCCGCCAATCGCCTGTGAACTGAATAAGATGCGCTGGTAGCTCAGCTGGATAGAGTGTCTGACTACGAATCAGAAGGCCGGGGGTTCGAGTCCCTTCCAGCGCACCAAAAGCCTGTGACATAAAGAATGTCACAGGCTTTTTTCTTTGTTGCATCGCACAAAATCAGCAAAGTCGATGACCGATTTTCAAAGTGCGTTTTATAGAGATGTCCAACCGTTTTAAAGCTGTTGGGCTTTTTTGTTGGGCGCTTTGGGGCGAGTTTTCCCTCCCCTGCCGCCCGATTTTGCAGTTTTTCAGCGAAAATTTCAACTTTTTTCTGCTGTTTTCAGAATGTTTTCAATTTCCCTGCAGCCAATTTCTGAAGTGACCCCAAAAAGCTAGACAATATTTTGAAGTAAAAATTGTTCAAGCAGCTGAAAGGGCTTGCTGTCTGTGAATTGCAGGCGGCAAGCCCTTTAACTTTGCCTTGATGCGGCGGTTGTTGTAGTAATCCAGATAGGCAACGAGTTCCTGCTTGAAGTGTTCCATGGAGCGGAACTCCTGCAAATACAGCAGCTCACTTTTGAGTAGTCCGAAGAAATTCTCTATCACGGCGTTGTCCAGACAGTTTCCTTTCCGGCTCATGCTCTGTCGGATGCCCTTCTCGCGGAGCATCCGCTGATACCGCTTATGCTGGTATTGCCAGCCCTGGTCAGAATGAAGGATCAACCTTGTTCCATCCGGTATCTTCTCAAAAGCCTTATCCAGCATAGTCGTAACCATACTCAGAACAGGATGGGCGAGAGATAGAGCTTCTCGCCAAACAAACTGAACTCTGTCACATCGGTGACCCACTTCTGGTTCGGCTTTTCGGCGCGGAAGTCCCGGTTTAACAGATTCGGCGCAATTTTGCCAACTTCACCCTTGTAAGAACGATACTTCTTCCTCCTGACACGGCAAACTAAACCCAGCTCCTTCATAAGCCGCTGGACAGTCTTGTGATTCAGGAGAAAATTGCGCTTGTGAAGTTCTGTTGTAATGCGGCGATAGCCGTATCTTCCTTTGTTTTCATGGTAGATGGCCGTGATCTCCGCTTTGACAGCTTTATACTTATCTGCACTGTTTGTCCGCTTCAGATGGTAGTAGAAAGTGGCACGGGGCAGTTGAGCGATTGAGAGAAGAATATCCAGAGAATGTCTTTGCCTCAGCTTTTGAACTACCTGCGTTTTCTGCGCTGGCGTCGCTCGTCTTCCAAAACCAAGGCTTGCAAGTTTTTTAGGTAATCGTTCTCCGCACGCAGTCTCTGCACTTCGGCTAGCAGATCTTCTTCCACCTCTTTTGGCAGCTTCTTTGGCCGACCAGTGCTGCTGCGGCCCCGTCGCTCAACCGTCAAGCCTTCCGGCCCTTCTTCCAGATAAATGCGTTCCCAACGCTCTATAATTTTATGGTCGTTAATTCCAAATTCCTGCATCGCTGCATAGATACTCAGATGTTCTTTTTTCATGGTTTCTACAACCATTCTCTTGAATTCCGGCGTATATCGTTTGTTCGGTTTTCCTCTTGACATAATAAATCACCCCATCTGTTAGATAGTATATCATACTGTCTAACAAATGGGGTGCAGTTCATTCCTGTTGGCTGCGGGGATTTTTTGATTTTTCCGACAGTTTTCAGTTTGTTTTCAAGTTTTCCATCTTATACCCATTATAATAAGGAGGATTTCCACTATGAGCATCATTATCGGTATCGACCACGGCTATTAAGATCGTTGATCCAGCAGATGGTACGCGCAAGACGCTGAAGGAGGGCATTATCTTAAGCTGTGGCAGCGGCGGGTTGTCCGCAGGCATCACACGTATCAGAAAGGCTTCTTCTGCGCATTAATAACCAATAATTCAATAACGGGGCGGCTGGAAAAACGGCCGCCCCGTTTTGATGTTAGCCGTATCTGCTTGTATGAAAATCGTCAATCCGCCAACCATAATCAGTTTTCACCATGCGGATAGGGTATTCGATAATGTATACCTCTAACGGGTTTTCTACCGAGCCATCGCGGTCATAGTGAGAAATCAAGGTGAATTCGACTTCCCCAGAGGTATTTTTGACTAAGCGGTAAGTGTCTGGGTACTGTTCTTGAACATAAATAGTCATTCCTGCGACCATTTCGTTATGAAGAGAAAAGTGAACGGCAACCCTACCATTGTAGTTCTTGAATTTTATGGCATAATCGGTGGAGGTCAAGCAGTTATCGGTAAATATACTATGAATGCGCTCCGAAAATTCATCGAAAGAAACATTGTACAGTGTGTAATGGTCTTCTATAAACGGTACAGAATCGCTTCCATCGGTAACTACTTTATAGCCCCACTTATCCATGAGATTGGCACCTTCACCGTATAAACCGAAACTGGCATCGTAGGCATTTGTATACAGTTGCCTTTGTTCCTCGCTCAAAAAGGAAAGGTCGGTATATTCCTGTTCCGGCTGCGCAGGAGAAGCGCTTGGTTCTGAAGAATCGGGTGTGCTTGGTTCCTCGGTTGGAGGCTGAGTAGATGAAGGCACCGCAGACGTAGGTTCTTCGTCTTCATAGGAATCGAGATTGTTCGTTGCGGCTGAACTGCTTTCATAATCAGACGTGGAGGGGGACGAGACCGAGGAAGATGCTGATGTAGTGGAATTGTTGCATCCAGACAATAGGCATCCACACAAGACAACAGAAAGAGCAATATTGACATTTTGGAGCATCATAATCTATACCTCCTTAAATTCTAAATAATGATTTTGATTTTCTGAAATATTGGTTTACAAAAAGTACTTTCTATTCTCTTTACTTAATGAACGTTCAAACAAGTTTCTGACGAGGAACAAATAAAAAAGAATAGGAGAATATAAAATGGCTTTTCAGTATAATCACTACTATGAAATTTATAACTATAGTAGCGGCAAATACGTAAATCTGAACGGTGACCATGAAAACGACGTGGTCAACAACGGCGAAAAAGTCACAATGTAGCAAAACACTTTGCATTAGGCGCTTATTTGGAGCTTAAATCTTTTGAGGATATAATATAGTAGAATGATATGCCCCCTATATAGCGAACAGTGAAATAAAACACTGAAGGCTATATAGGGGGCATATCATTCAGGCTTTTGTGCAAATTTTTATTTGCCTATCGGCTGTCGTGTATTGCTTGAGCAGCGCCCAAAAGCCTTTTTCTAAATCATCAGGTCAATTTGTTGGCTGTTCCTCATCCTTAGGCGGGTATTTTCTGCGTAAAACCGCAAGGGTCACCGCCGTCAACAGGCTGCCCATCAGTAAGGCAAGCAGATACCGGAACGGATGCGGGTTCAGCGGCAGCAAGAACATGCCGCCGTGCGGGGCCGGTACGGCACAACCAAACAGCATGGACAGCGCCGCCGCCAGGGATGCACCCGCCATGCAGGAGGGAATGACATGCAGCGGATCCCGCAGCACAAAGGGGACGACCCCCTCGGTGATAAAGCAGGCCCCCATCAGGTAATTCGTCATCGCGGTGTGGCGTTCTTTGGTGGTAAAACGCTCCGGGAACAGGGTTCCCGCCAGAGCAACGCCCAGCGGCGGCACCATGCCGCCCGCCATAACGGCAGCCATAAATTCTTCCTGGCCGCCGGCCAGGGCAACCGTGCCAAACAGATACGCCGCTTTATTGATCGGCCCGCCAAAGTCAACGGCCATCAAAGCCCCCAGCACCGCGGCCATCACCACGCGGCTGCCGCCCTGCATACTGGCCAACAGCTGGTATATCCAGGTATTAAACCGTCCAAGCGGCGCATTGACGAGGAATACCATCATAAAGCCGACCACGGCCAGGCTGGCCACCGGATATAGCAGTACTGTTTTGATATGCACCAATGCCGATGGCAGCCGCTTGAATGCCGTCCGCAGCAGTTTTACCACAAGGCCTGCCGCAAAGCCCGCAATCATAGCGCCCCAAAAGCCGGAGGACACCCATTCCGCCTGCGGTGCCAGCGAGGTTCCCTGGATGGCCAGCATACCGCCCGCCATACCGGCCACCAATGCGGGCAGATCCCCCACCGACATGGCAATGAACCCGGCCAGCACAACGTACATCAGATTAAATGAGGTATTACCAATCGTGCGCACCAGCATGGCAAGGGACGTTCCCCGCCCGAACATTTCTGCGCCCGCATTACCGCGGTCCAAAAAGTAGCTTAACGCAATCAATATACCGCCACCGGTGATAAAGGGAATCATGTGGGAAACGCCGTTCATCAGGTCGGTGTAAAGCTTGCGCCCAAATTCCTGCGTGGCGGCAGCACCATCTTTTGCGCTGCCTGCTTTACGGTTGCCCCCCATGCCCGGCACACTTTCATCCTCCGGTTCCAGTGGAGCTGTGCCGGACAGCGCGCGGTGCAGCAGCATTTCCGGGTCTTTCAACGCCTGGGAAACCGGCACGCGAAGCACCGGTTTGCCCGCAAAGCGGGCGGTCTCCACGGCTTTATCCGCCGCCACAATGATGCACTCTGCGTTTTCAATTTCCTGTTCGGTCAGGTGGTTTTTCACCCCGTCTGCACCGTTGGTTTCCACCTTGATGGCAATATGCATTTCTGCCGCTTCGGCTTCCAGCGCTTCGGCCGCCATATAGGTGTGGGCAATGCCGGTGGGGCATGCCGTTACAGCCAGCACGCGGGGGGCAAGCCGCGGTTCGGTCAGCGCAGCTTCGGCCACTGCCTCAGCGCGGGCCTCGCGGGCGGTCTCGCCCTGTTCCCGCTTAGCGATCACCGCCAGAAATTCTTCCGGGGTTGCTGCTTGCTTCAATTCCTCACAGAACAGCGGTTCCATCAGCAGCTGAGCCAGCCGCGCCAACACCTGGATATGCAGGTCGTTTGCACCATCCGGAGCTGCGATCAAAAACAGCAGCCGTACCGGGGCACCATCCAGTGCCTGGTAGTCGATTGCCTCCCGCAGCGTTACTGCCGCCAGCGCGGGCACCAGCACCGCGTTGCTTTTGCCGTGGGGAATGGCCACCCCGCCGCCAACGCCGGTCGTGCCCTGGGCTTCCCGTTCCAGCACATTTTTTTCGTATTCGCCTGCATCCCGCAGGCATCCGGTGCGGTCCAGCATGCCCACCATTGCGTGGATGGCCATGGCCTTATCCGCCACCTGCATATTCAGTGCAACGCGTTCCGGCACCAGTAGATCTGTGATCTGCATCGGTCGGCTGTCCCCCTTTGCTTCAAACATCCTATCCTGGGGCGAGCCAGAAAAGCCGAAAATACAGCCTGTTTTTACAAACACAACCGCCATTCTCTTTGTTTTCAGGCACACCCCTCGGCAGGGCTTTCCCCTGCCCATTTGCTCTTACACCCGCTGCACTGCCTCTGTGCAGCGCTTGCGCAATTGTTTGCGCTTTTGCTTTAACAAAAGGCGGCTCCGCACAAGAGCGGAGCCGCCTAAAAAGTTCAAATTACTGTTGATTAGTTCAGCAGGGTCAGCTCGGTCTCAGGATCGAACAGGTGGATCTTATGCGTATCCATAGCCATGGTGACCTTGTCGCCGCGGCGGGACTTGGAGGTCGGGGCAACGCGAGCCATCAGGTTCTGGCCCTTGTAGGTCAGGTACAGATAGATCTCAGCGCCCATCAGCTCGGAAACTTCAACCTCAGTATCGATATGGCTGGAAGGATGCTTCTCCAGGAACTCTTCGTCATCCTTCATATCCTCAGGACGGATACCAACCTTCAGGCTCTTGCCAACGTAAGCGGCCAGTTTGCCATCGGCGGTCTTTTCCTGCGGCAGGGGGATCACGGTGCCGTCCAGATCGACGACATAGGTATCGCCATTCTTCTGCAGGGTGCCGTCCAGGAAGTTCATCTGGGGGCTGCCGATGAAGCCGGCAACGAAGATGTTGCAGGGGTAATCGTACAGGTTCTGCGGAGTATCGACCTGCTGGATGACGCCATCACGCATAACAACGATGCGGTCGCCCATGGTCATAGCTTCGGTCTGGTCATGGGTAACATAGATGAAGGTGGTAGCCAGCTTCTTGTGCAGCTTGATGATCTCGGTACGCATGCTGGTACGCAGCTTAGCATCCAGGTTGGACAGAGGCTCATCGAGCAGGAAGACGGCCGGGTTACGAACCATGGCACGGCCCAGCGCAACACGCTGACGCTGACCACCGGACAGAGCCTTCGGCTTACGGTCGAGCAGGTGCTCGATCTCCAGAATCTTGGCAGCCTCGCGGACGCGCTTGTCGATCTCGTCCTTGGGCATCTTGCGCAGCTCCAGACCGAAAGCCATGTTCTTGTAAACGGTCATGTGCGGGTACAGGGCGTAGTTCTGGAAGACCATTGCGATATCGCGGTCTTTCGGGGGAACATCGTTGATCAGACGGTCACCGATGTACATCTCGCCGCCGGAGATCTCCTCCAGACCGGCGATCATGCGCAGGGTGGTGGACTTACCGCAGCCGGAAGGACCGACGAAAACGATAAATTCCTTATCAGCGATTTCCAGGTTGAAATCCTTAACGGCAGTAACATTGCCCGGATAGATTTTGTAAATATGACGGCAACTAATGCTGGCCATGGGTCATTACCTCCAAATTGGTTTTTATGATTTTATTGATACGCTCAGCACGTATTTTTCTTGACAAATCTATAATAGCAGGGTACGATTGAAAAAGATATAGCACTTTATTGATATTGGAGGTCAGAAATTGATATTTGATCCAACCACCTGCTGCGCCTGCGCCGCAGTGCAGGAACTGCAGGGCGAAGCGCCGCTTACCCTTTCCGGCGAGGGCCTTTGGGCAGGGGTACTTTCCAGCGGGCAGTGCGTGCTGGAATGCCCCGGCAGCCAGAGTGCGGCGGGCTCCTCCGGCGATCTTTTGCTGGGCTTTGGCACCTTCACGCTGCGGCCCGTTACCCCCTGCCATCTGCTGTGCGTGCGGCTGACCGGGCTGGCCGTGCAGCAGTTTTTGGCCGGGCTGCCGCAGCCGCGCTTTGCGGATGGGGCTTCCTGCCCCGGTGCAGCGGAGCTGCTGGCCCGCGTGTGCGGTGCCGGGAATGCCGACGATGCCGCCAGCGCCGCCGCCCCCTACACCCTGCTGTGCGCCCTTGCCCACGGGGACGAGGAATCCCGCCGTCTTTCGCCGTTGGTAGCCCGCGCGGTGGAAGCCATCCGCGATAACTACATGGCCCTGTACGGCGTGGAAGAACTCAGCGCCCAGCTTGGGGTCAGCAAGTGCCACCTTGTGCGGGTCTTTTCTTCCGAGATGGGCATGCCGCCGGGCCGCTTTTTGACCAGCGTGCGCATTGAAGCTGCCAAACTGCTGCTGGCCGAGCGGGAGTACAGCCTGGAAATGATCGCCGGGCTGTGCGGTTTTTCCGGTGCCAACTACCTGTGCCGCGTGTTTAAGCGGGAAACGGGTTTAAGTCCCGCCGCCTGGCGTGAAACCGCCGCCCACAAAGCCGTGGTGCAAAAGCTGCCCGCCCGCAACAACGAAATCTATGTGTAAAAGCAGTTCATTTTGTATCCTTATATTTTGTATCCTTATATAAAGAAGAAACATTTGTGTATCCAGAAACAACCTATTTCCTATCGAGACCGTAGGGGCTGTGCTTCATAATAAAAGACGCTTCCCCCCTGTTCGGCTGTATTCCCCACTTTTTCGCGTTTTGCGTTGACTCAACCGTTCCCGTCCTATATACTGAAAGATACGGCACTTTTGCCGCCGACCGGGCCGCCCGGCTGTATCCCTGCAAGGAAAAGGAGGAGATGCCGTGATTTTCGGCAAGTACATCAACCGTTATTACCTCAAAAATGCGCCCGTGCTGCTGCTTGGGCTGCTGGCCCTTTTAATGGTTGACTATATCCAGCTGTTGATCCCCCAGTTTTACCGTCTGGTCATCAACGGGGTCAACCTGGGGCAGGTGGTCGTAAACGGCCAGACCCTGCCCTTTACCAAAGAGGTTTTGCTGCAGCACATCTGCCTGCCCATGATCTGGATCGTGGTGCTCATGGTCATTGGGCGCTTTTTGTGGCGTATCTGCTTTTTCGGCTCCGCTGTGCGGGTTGCTGCCAACCTGCGCGAGCGGATGTTTGACCACAGCCGCCAGCTTTCGCAGCAGTATTACCAGGTTAACAAGGTCGGCAACCTGATGAGCCTTTACACCAATGATATTGATACCATCCAGGAATGTTTTGGTGATGGTATCCTGATGTTCTTTGACGCTTTGGTTCTCGGCCTGATGGCCCTGTACAAAATGTGGCGCATGGATTATAGGCTCACCCTGCTGGCTTTGATCCCTGCCCTCATCATGTTCGGCATCGGCACCGTCATGGGCACCGCCATGACCAAGCGCTGGGAAGAACGCCAACAGGCATTCTCCGATCTTTCAGACTTTGCACAGGAGAATTTCTCCGGCATTGCCGTTATCAAGGCATTTGTCAAAGAGCTGAAAGAGCTCATGGCGTTCCGCAAGCTGAACAAACAGAACGAGGAGATCAACGTCATCTACACCAAAATTGCCACCCTGCTGGAAGTGCTCGTGACCCTGTTTGTCGAATCCGTCATCTGTGTCATCCTGGGGTATGGCGGTTATCTGGTCTACCAGGGCCGGTTCAACGCGGGCCAGCTGGTAGAGTACATCGGCTATTTTGAGGCCATCGTCTGGCCCATCATGGCAATTTCCATGCTGATCGAAAAGACCTCCCGCGGCAAGGCTTCCCTGAACCGCATCACCGAGCTGCTGGACGCCCCCATTGATGTGGCCGACCGCCCCGGCGTGCAGGAGCTGCAGAACCCGCAGGGCAGTGTGGAATTCCGCCACCTGACCTTCCGCTACCCGGACGGCGAATACGATGTGCTGCAGGATATCTCCTTCACCATCCACCCCGGCGAAAGCGTGGGCATTGTGGGCAAGACCGGCGCGGGCAAAACGGCGCTGGTGGACCTGCTGCTGCGCACCTACAACGTGCCGGACGGCACCCTGTTTGTGGACGGCAAGGACGTGAACACCCTGTCCATCCATTCTGTGCGCGCTGCCTGCGCCTATGTTCCACAGGACAACTTCCTCTTCTCGGATACCATCGCCCACAACATCGGCTTTGGTGTGGACGATGCCTCCCCCGAAATGATCGACCACGCCGCCAGCCTGGCCGATGTGCGGGACAACATCGTGGACTTTAAGGATGGTTACGAAACTGTTCTGGGTGAGCGCGGCGTGACCGTTTCCGGCGGCCAGAAGCAGCGCATCTCCATTGCACGCGCCCTGCTGAAAGACGCCCCCATCCTGATTCTGGATGACTCTGTTTCCGCTGTGGACACCCGCACCGAAAAAATCATTCTGGACAACCTGAAATCCAGCCGCGCCAACAAGACCACCCTGCTGATTGCCCACCGCATTTCCACGGTGGAGCGGCTGGACAAGATCATCTTCCTGGATGATGGCAAGATTGAGGCCGTCGGCCCCCACGATGAGCTGTACACCGGCTGCCCCAAGTACCGCCGCATGGTGGACCTGCAGCGGCTGGAAGATGAAGCCGGAGGTGATGACAATGCTTAATATAAACCCGCTTTTGCTGGTTGGCGGCGTCATCGGTGCCGTTACCGCGCTGCTGATTTTTGCTTACGTTTCGGTCAAAGATAAAAAGACCGCCATGGGTTTTGAGCGCACCATGGCAGACGGCGAGATTCTGCGCCGCCTGTTCGCCTATGCCAAACCGTACTGGGCCAAGTTTCTTCTGGTTCTCTTCCTGATGCTCTTCTCCATCGCTTACGACATTATCTCTCCCCTAATCGTCGGTGCGATCGAAGAACTTGTCGCCGCCGATTTTGCCCTCAGCCGCCTGTTCGCTTCGGTCGCGGTCTATGCGGGGATTCTGGTGTTCTCGATGGCAAGCACCTATTTTCAGGCGGTCATTCTGCAGCGGGTCGGCCAGCGCATCATCTCCGATCTGCGCGAGGATCTGTTCACCCACATTGAGTCCCTCTCCCACGAGCAGCTCAACGAGATCCCGGTTGGCAAGCTTGTTACCCGCGTTACCAACGATACCAACGCCATTTCCATGATGTTCACCAACCTTTTGGTGAACCTGATCAAAAATGCGTTCGTCATTTTGGGCATTCTGGTGGCCATGCTCTGCCTGAACTATGCGCTGACCCTGATGGTGCTCTGCTTTGTTCCCTTCATCGTCATCTTCACTGTCATCTTCCGCAAGTTTTCCCGCCGGGCCTACCGTAAGGTCAAGGATGCCACCACTGACATCAACACCTATCTTTCGGAGAACCTTTCCGGTATCAAGGTCACCCAGATTTTTGGCCGCGAGGACGAAAAGATGGCGGAGTTCTACCAAAAAAGCCAGACCCTTTCCAAGGTCACGCAGGAACAGATTTTTGTGTTCGGCGTATTCCGCCCGCTGGTCTACATGCTGTACATCAGCTCTATTTTGTGCCTGTTCTACCTGGGCGGCATGGGCCACCTGAACAACGTTTCTTTCCTGGGGCAGACCATCACCGGCGGCACCATCGTCGCCTTCTACATGTACATTTCCAAGTTCTTTACCCCCATCCAGAACCTGGCCGAGCAGTTCAACTGGCTGCAATCCGCGCTGGCCTCGTCGGAAAAAGTCTTTTCTATTATGGACATTCAGCCCAAGCTGGTGGATGCCCCCGACGCCATTGAGCTGACCGATGTAAAAGGCGAAATTGAGTTCCGCGATGTCTGGTTCAGCTATATTCCCGGCGAATGGGTGCTGCAGGGCGTTTCGTTCCATGTTTCCCCGCGGGAAACCGTGGCTTTTGTCGGTTCCACCGGCTCCGGCAAAAGCACCATCCTGTCCCTCATCTGCCGCAATTACGAGTTCCAGAAGGGCGAAATTCTGATTGACGGCATCGACATCCGCAAAATCAAAATTTCTTCCCTCCGCCGCCATTTTGGACAAATGCTGCAGGATGTTTTCCTCTTTTCCGGCACCATCCGCAGCAACATTGTCCTGCGGGAGGATAACATCTCGGACGAAGAGATCATGCAGGTCTGCCGCTATGTTAACGCTGACCACTTCATCAACAAGTTGGACCACGGCCTGGATGAGGAAGTGCGCGAGCGCGGCAACAACTTCTCCGCCGGTCAGCGCCAGCTGCTCAGCTTTGCCCGCACGATCATCCACAAGCCCAGCGTGATGATTCTGGACGAAGCAACCGCCAACATTGATACCGAAACCGAGCTTTTGATTCAGGATTCTCTGGAAAAAATGCGCACCGTCGGCACCATGCTGATCGTTGCCCACCGCCTTTCCACCATCCAGCACGCGGACAACATCATCGTGCTGTCCCACGGCAAAATTCTGGAGCAGGGCAGCCACCAGGAGCTGCTGGCCCGTCATGGGCGGTACTATCAGCTGTACACCCTGCAATACCACAAAGAACAGCTCAGTTCCTGATTTTATCTTCCATAACAGCAGTGCCCCCTGCAGCAATGCAAAGCTGCCGGGGGCACATTTTATTTTGGGCAACACCGCACAATTCCCGCCTGACGGCTTAAGCACCGCTCCGGCGGCTGCGGCACGGCATCTGCGTTGCCAAAATGCTCGATAATGTCGGGTTGCGGTACCCGCATCGTGCTTCGGGGGCAAAAGCCCCTCGCACTCTGCGACCGCTGCCCCTGCTTCGGTTCGCTGTTTCCGCCACTGGCGGCGCTCACCTTTGCAGCATCCAGTATTATCTGCGCTTTTGGCTTAGCAGCTGCCGCACCTCGCTCGCCGTATCGGCACTTAGAATTATGCGGTATTGCCTTTGTTATTTTGCTTTTTTGTCCGCTTCGGCGGTTGTTTTGGGCTGTGCATCCGCTGCCTGTTTCAGGGCTTCCTGCTCAGAAAAATGCTGGATAATTTTATCTTTCGCCAGCTGCAAATGGCGCTTGTTGATGGCCCTTGCCTCGTCCGCATTGTTGGTCAGCAGGCAGTGCACAATATCGCGGTGCTCTTCCATCGATTCATTAAAGCGCTGGGTACTTGTCAGCGAATAAATACGGAACTGCTGGTTCAGCGAATGGATCCTTGCATACATGGATTCCAAAAGGCTGTTGCCGCACAGTTCAATCAGCAGCCCGTGCAGCTTAGAATCCATATCCGTGTAGGCACGCAGGTCCTTTTGGGCGTGCAGCCGCTCCATCTCGTTCAGGCAGTCGATCAGCTGCTGCATATCCGCCGTAGTCAGGTGGTGCTGCAGCTTGCTGATGGCGTAATCTTCCAGCAGAACGCGCAGGTCAAAAATTTCCTCAATGTCCCGCGCAGTAAACTCTTTTACAAACACACCCTTGTTGGGGATCTCCACCACCAGCCCGTCCGAAGCCAGCTGGCGCAGTGCTTCCCGGATGGGGCTGCGGCTCACGCACAGGCGCTCTGCCAGCTCGTTTTCCTGCAGCCACTGGCCGGGAGCAAATCTTCCTTCGCAGATATCATCCTTCAGGATCTGATACACCTGATTGCGGATCGTTTTGATTGGGCGGCGTTCCATAGCTCTTTCCTTCACTTTCCCTTGTGCGGGTTGGCCCCCGCAGCGCATCCGTATTAACCGGAGATATTTCTATTATTCTATCACACGTTTTGCCCTTGTGCAACGCAGTCCCCATTATTTTTCTGACTTTTTACCTATATTTTTATGTGTTTCACAAAAGTTCTTCTTGCAATTTGTATAATCTATTACTATAATAAAATTGTTTTTATCTTGCCCGCCGCTTTTGTTCCGGCAGGGTATCCCATGTTTTCCTGGGGTGTATCTGAAAAGTCGAAAATTTAATCTATTTCTTTGTTTTCAGATGCACCTTACAAAGAAAGGGTCGTGTGATCGTATGAAAATTGGTTTTATCGGTCTTGGCATTATGGGCCGCCCCATGGCCAAAAACCTGCTCAAAGCCGGCTATGACGTTACGGTGGACAGCCACTCCCCCGCCGCCGCAGCTGAGCTGGAAGCCTGCGGCGCCAAAGTAGCCGACCAGCCCACCATCGGCTCCACCTGTGATCTTGTGCTGACCATGCTGCCCAACGCCCCGCAGGTTAAACAGGTCATGCTGGGTGCAAACGGCGTTGCCGCCCACATGCAGCCCGGCTCCACCTTTATTGATATGACCTCGCTGAACCCCATCGCCAGCAAGGAGATCGCCGCCGAGCTTGCCTCCCACGGCATCCAGATGCTGGACGCCCCCGTTTCCGGCGGCGAACCCAAGGCGATTGACGGCACCCTTTCCTTCATGGTCGGCGGCGAAAAAGAGGTCTTCAACACCTTCAAACCGGTCCTGCTGGCCATGGGTTCTTCCGCCGTGCTGTGCGGCGGCATCGGCGCAGGCAACACCACCAAGCTGGCCAACCAGATCATCGTGGCGGCCAACATCCAGGCTGTGGCCGAAGCCCTGACCCTGGCCCAGAAAGCCGGTGTTGACCCCGACCTGGTGTTCCAGGCCATCAAGGGCGGCCTGGCCGGTTCCACCGTTATGAACGCCAAGGCTCCCATGATGATTGAGGGCAACGATAAGCCCGGCTTCAAGATTGACCTGCACATCAAGGACCTGAACAACGCCTTGGACTGCGCCCACACCGTAGGTGCCCCGGTGCCGATGACCGCCGAAGTGCAGGAAATTTTGCAGTGGCTGCACAGCAATGGCAAGGGCCAGGCAGACCACAGCGCCATTGCCCAGTATTACGAGCACCTGACCGGCATCATGCTGGGCCGCGACCTATAAAACCTCAAAATTCTGTTTTTATGGCGGTGCGGGCATTCCCGTGCCGCCAAAATTTTACCGCCAATTCTGTACGTTCTGCCGATTGCTGAATGATTGATTTACATGTTATAACAGAAATTAAAGAACCTACAAACAAAACAGAAAAGAGTGTGATCCCTATGTCTAAACTCCGCCAAGATGCTGACGCCATCATTCAGGCCGCCATCACCGCCGCCCAGCCGGACGAGGCCGTCCGCAAAGCGCTGGAAGGACGCGATTTCGGTTCCGGGCGCGTTGTGCTGGTTGCCGCCGGCAAGGGTGCCTGGCAGATGGCCAACGCCGCCAGCCGCATTCTGGGTTCCCGCATTGATACCGGTATTGTCATTACCAAGTACGACCACAGCAAAGGCCCCATCGCCAACTTTACCATCCGGGAAGCCGGGCACCCCATCCCGGACGAGAACAGCTTTACCGCCACCCAGCAGGCGCTGGACCTCGTCAGCGGGCTGACCGCACAGGACACCGTGCTGTTCCTGCTTTCCGGCGGCGGTTCCGCTTTGTTTGAAAAGCCGCTCATCCCCGCCGCGGATCTGGAAGAACTCACCCACAACCTGCTGGTCTGCGGGGCGGATATTGTAGAGATCAACACCCTCCGCAAGCGCTTTTCCGGCGTAAAGGGCGGCCGTTTTGCCCAGCTGTGTGCCCCGGCCCATGTGGTTTCCATCGTGCTTTCGGATATTCTTGGCGATCCGCTGGATATGATTGCCTCCGGCCCCGCTTACCCGGATAGTTCTACCTGCGCACAGGCCAAGGAGATCGTGCAGAAATACCACCTGCCCATGACGGAGCAGATGCTGGCCCTGCTGGAGCAGGAAACGCCCAAAGCGCTGGACAACGTAGAAACCCAGATTACCGGCAGCGTGCGCCAGCTGTGCGCCGCCGCCGCTGCCACCGCCCGCACCCTTGGCTATGAGCCGCTGATTTTGACCGACTGCCTGAGCTGCGAAGCCAGGGAAGCCGGTGTGTTCCTAGCCAACATGGTGCGCTACCAGCGCACCGCGGGCCGCCGTATTGCCCTGATTGCAGGTGGCGAAACAGTGGTGCATCTGACCGGCCACGGTAAAGGCGGCCGCAATCAGGAGCTCGCCCTTGCCGCCGCTCCCGGTATCGCCGGGCTGGATGGCTGCGCGGTGTTCTCCGTTGGCTCTGATGGCACCGACGGCCCCACCGATGCCGCAGGCGGCTTTGTGGACAGCACCACCCAGGCCGCGCTGAAAGCCCAGGGCTGCGATATCTTTGCCACGCTGGCTGATAACGATGCCTACCATGCCCTGCAAAAATGCAATGGCCTGATCATCACCGGCCCCACCGGCACCAACGTCAACGATGTCTCGGTCGCTCTGGTCCGGGCGTGATGTTTCCATCGTACCGTGGAGAAACCTTGCCGATGGTGATAAACTCTGCAAATCATTTGTAGGGGACGATGCTCGCATCGTCCCGGACGGGCCTTGCCCTCTATTTCACCCCATCATCCTCCGCAAGGTAACGTGCGCACATTGTGCGCCCCTACGGGTGGGATGCATGTTTTATGTCCGTCACACATTATAAACCAACCTGTGGGGAATGGTCTCGACCATTCCGGGACTTTGTGCTAGCAGAAGCGGAACCAGCCGGAACAATCAGAGACAGTAACAGCGTGGAAAGCATTCTGAATCGCATTTGGAAGGGCATCCAGCGTCCTCGCCTTGAATTTACGAAGGAAAGCCTTCACCTTCGACCAAAGTTTTTCAATGGGATTCAGATCAGGACTATATGGTGGAAGATAAATGTATCGAATCTCCGAGCTGTCCAGCAAATTTTTTACTGCCTTTGCATGGTGCAACTTCATATTATCCATTATGAGAACAGAGTTTCCGTTATATCACTTTTTCTCAAAAGTCAAAGTACCTCTGCTGTATTATTGAAAATTGCTATAAATTATTCCACGTAACTTTCCTATCAGGCGCACCCCCGATGCCACATCCGGGTCTGCGCCTGATTTTTTGCCATTTTGCCCCTTTCCCCGCTGTTTTTTAACACGTTCTCCCTGAATTGTTAAGGCAACACCGCACAATTCCCGCCTTGCGGCTTAAGCACCGCTCCGGCAGCTGCGGCACGGCATCTGCGTTGCCAAAATGCTCGATAATGTCGGGTTGCGGTACCCGCATCGTGCTTCGGGGGCAAAAGCCCCTCGCACTCTGCGACCGCTGCCCCTGCTTCGGTTCGCTGTTTCCGCCACTGGCGGCGCTCACCTTTGCAGCATCCAGTATTATCTGCGCTTTTGGCTTGGCACCTGCCGCACCTCGCTCGTCGTATCGGCACTTAGAATTATGCGGTATTGCCTTAATTTTTTATTGACAGCCCCACTATTCCGTGCTATACTGCCCCCAGCGCAATAAACATACTTACCAAGTATGTTTATTGCATTTGCTTTCTCCTGCAATGTCACATGTAGGAATTGTTTTATTGTGTTTTTGAACATTCTGTGAATCGTCTTCCTGTTGCATTGTACAAATTTGCATGTTTTTTTTTACTATTTTGGCTCAAACTATTGACTTTATCCAATTTCAAGGCTATCATCATAGTATCAGACGTATGATGTATACAATCCATATTTGTGATTTGAAACATAGAGCACCCACAACCAAGGAGGCATTTGTATGAAAACCATCTCGATTCCTTACTATACTTCCACCTTGGACCTGCATGTTGACGAAGCCAACCTGAAAGCTGTTGTCACCGCAAAAATGCACGAATACAAGGCCGGCAAAACGGAAGTAGAACTGGTTCATGAGGCATTGGAGCATCCCATTGCCTCCCCGCGCCTGCGTGACCTGGCCAAGGGTAAACAGAAAGTTGTGCTGGTCACCAGTGACCACACCCGCGCCGTCCCCAGCAAGATCACCCTGCCCATCCTGCTGGATGAGATCCGCCAGGGCAACCCGGACGCCGATATCACCATCCTGATTGCCACCGGCCTGCACCGCCCCACCACCGAGGAAGAGCAACGCCGCATGTTTGGCGATGCCATCGTGGATCATGAGAAAATCGCCATCAACAACGCATTTGACCCGGATCAGTTCATCCACATGGGCGTGCTGCCCTCCGGTGCGGACTTCAACGTCAACAAGCTGGCCGCTGAATGTGACCTGCTGGTGACTGAGGGCTTTATTGAGCCACACTTCTTCGCCGGCTTCTCCGGCGGCCGCAAGAGCATCCTGCCTGGCATCTGCTCCCAGGAGACCGTCAACGAAAACCACAGCTACAAGGCCATTTCCAGCCCATATGCCAACACCGGCGTGCTGGAGCACAACCCCATCCATGAGGATATGCTGGCCGCTGCCAAGATGGTCAATGTCCAGTTCATCTTCAATGTAGCGCTGGACGGCCAGAAAAAAATCATCGCCGCCTGGGCAGGCGACCTGGAAAAGGCCCACGCCGAAGGCGTTGCCTTTATCCGCAAATGGAGCCAGTGCCCCAGCATTACCGGCGATATCGTGGTCACCAGCAACGGCGGCTACCCGCTGGACCAGAACCTGTACCAGAGCCCCAAGGCCGTTGCCACGGCGGAAGCCTGTGCGGGTGAGGATGGCGTCATTATCATGTGCTGCAGCTGTGCCGACGGCATGGGTGGCACCCACTTTGAAAAGCTCATCACGATGGGCACCGTGGACGAGATCGACGGTTACCTTTCCAAGATCCCGCCCAAGGAGACCATTCCCGAACAGTGGTGCCCGCAGATTTATGCCCGCATCCTGAAAAAGCACCCCGTCATCCTCGTCACCACCTACCTCAAGCCGGAGGAAGTGCGCAAGGCCAACATGATCCCCGCTTCCACTCCGGATGAAGCCTTGGAGATTGCCTACCAGATGAAGGGCCGCGATGCAAGCGTTGTTGTCATCCCCGATGGCGTCAGCGTGCTTGCTGTTAAGGAATAACCGGCAAAACCGGAACCAATAGAAAAAACGCAAAAGGAGAGTGAGCGTAATGGAAATAAAGCTGGCGCTGAAAGTCAACGATAAAGATAACGTCGCCACCATTTTTGCCAATGGCATTACCGATGGTACCGAAGTTGAGATCCGCGACAAAAAAGGCAACGCTGAAACCGTTACCGTGATTGGCGATGTTCCCTATGGCCACAAAATTGCTGTGCGGGACATCAAAAAGGGCGAACTGATCAACAAATACGGCGAAGAGATCGGCATTGCCACCAAGGACATCAAAAAAGGCGAGTACGTGCATGTCCACAACCTGGACAGCATGCGCGGCCGCGGTGACTGGGCCAAGGAAGGCAAGTAAGGAGGGTAAACTGCTATGGAATTTATGGGTTATGTGCGCCCGGACGGCAAAGTTGGCGCGCGCAACTATGTTGCCGTCATCCCCAGCGTTACCTGTGCCAACGACGTTGCCAACGCCATCTGCCACCAGGTACAGGGTACCATTACATATCTGCACCATCAGGGCTGCTGCCAGATGCCCCCTGATCTGGAGCGCGTGACCGATACGCTGATCAGCCTGGGCATGAGCCCCAACGTTGGCGCTATCCTGATCGTAAGCCTTGGCTGTGAAGGCACCGACCACGAGCGCATGTACAAAGAGCTGAGCGCTACCGGCAAGCATGTGGAGATCATCCACATTCAGGAGCTGGGCGGCGTCAGCAAGGCGATCCAGCTGGGCACCGATATTGCCCGCAAGCTTGTCATTGAAATTTCCGGCCTGCAGCGCCAGCCGGTGGATGTTTCCAAGATCGTTATGGCCATCAAGTGCGGTGCTTCCGATACCACCAGCGGCATGGCTTCCAACTGTGTTATCGGCTATGTAGCCGACAAGCTGGTTGATCTGGGCGCTACCGTTATCTTTGGCGAAACGACCGAGTTCCTGGGCGGTGAGCACCTGCTGGCCCGCCGTGCCGTAAACAAAGAAGTGGCCGATAAGATCTATGAGATCGTAACCAACATGGAAAACCGCGCCAAGAGCATTGGCTGCGATATGCGCAAGGGCCAGCCCACACCGGGCAACATCGCCGGCGGTCTTTCCAGTATTGAGGAAAAGAGCCTTGGTGCCATCGTCAAGAGCGGCACCCGCCCCATCCAGGGCGTGCTGGAATACCCGCAGCATGTTACCGACCAGAAAGGCCTGTGGATCAAGGATACGCCGGGCCGTGAGCCTGAGATTTTGACCGGCATGGCTGCCACGGGCGCCCAGTTCATGATGTTCTCTACCGGCCGCGGTGCCCCGCAGGGCTTCCCCAGCATGCCGGTCATCAAGATCTGCGGCAACCCCAATACCTACCAGCGCATGGAAAATGATATGGACCTGAACGCCGGTCTGATCATTACCGGCGATAAGACCATTGAGCAGGTTGGCGAGGAAGCCTTTGCCAAGCTGCTGCGCGTACTGAGCGGCGAAATGACCAAGAACGAAGCCATCCAGTATTTCAGCGCCATTGATATCCATTGCCTCGGCCCTGTGATCTGATTCTTCTTTTGTAACTCTTCTACACATTCCGTTCCTTCCGGAGAGTCTGTTGAAGGTGCACCCGATGCACCCATGAAAAAAGTAAAGGCAAGACCGCATAATTCTAAGTGCCGATACGGCGAGCGAGGTGCGGCAGATGCCAAGCCAAAAGCGCAGATAATACTGGATGTATTATCGAGCATTTTGGCAACGCAGATGCCGTGCCGCAGCTGCCGGAGCGGTGCTTAAGCCGCAAGGCGGGAATTGTGCGGTGTTGCCTAAACGTTAAAAACAAGGAGATGTTTTTATGAATCCAGTCATAGCCATGTTGATCGGCGTTGTCGTCATGATGGTTCTGGTTATCTGCACTAGAATGCACGCGTTCCCATCCCTGATTATTTCTGCTATCCTGATCGCTGTTCTTTCCGGCAACTACCTGCTGGTTGGCACCGGCAATGAAGGCGGCAACCTGTTAAGCGTTGCCATCAGCACCGTGACCGGCGGCTTTGGCGGTACCATGACAAGCATTGGTATCGTCATCGGCTTCGGCTGCATCATGGGTATCTTTTTGGAAAAAAGCGGCGCTGCCAAGCGTATGGCTATCACCATTCTGAAGCTTGTCGGCGTTAAGCGCGCAGACGTTGTTCTGGGCCTGACCGGCTTTGTTGTTTCCATCCCGGTCTTCTGTGACTCCGGCTTCGTCATCCTGTCCTCCCTGGCAAAAGAGTTCTCCCGTCTGACCAAGAAATCCATGGTCGGTCTGGGTGGCATCCTGGGCATGGGCCTGTATATCACCCACTTCATGGTTCCCCCCACCCCCGGCCCTCTGGCTGTTGTCAGCACCTTCCAGAACGAAGGCATCAACATTGACCTTGGCATGTTCATCATCGCCGGTCTGCTGATCTCCATCCCCCTGTTCATCTTCTCCGTGTTCCTGTTCCGCTGGTTCGGCAACAAGTACCCGCAGTTCGTCGTTCCTTACGAGATCGACCGCAGCAAGTACACCGAAGCTCAGCTGAAGGTTCTGGATAAGATCGACGCCAAGATCAAGGCCGGCAAAGAGCTGGAAAACGAAGACTTCACCGAGCTGCTCAGCACCGAAAAGCTGCCCAGCGCCGGCCTGTCCTTCACCATCCTGCTGCTCCCCGTCTTCCTGATCCTTGCTAACACCCTCGTCAGCCAGACCGCTTTCAAGGCCACCATCGTTGGCGAAATCATCACCTTCCTCGGCAACCCCGTTATCGCTCTGTTCATCTCCCTGTGCCTGGGCGCATTCCTGCTGGCCAAGGACCTGGATAACAAGACTGTTGTTGGCATGATGAACGACGCTCTGCGCGATGCAGGCCCCATCGTTATGATCACCGCCGGCGGCGGCGCCCTGGGCGCAGTCGTTAAGGCTACCGGCGCTGCCGGCATGATGGCCAACGGCATCGTGGCAATCGGCATCCCCGGCATCCTGGTTCCCCTGCTCATCGGCACCATCATGCGCTTCCCGCAGGGCTCCGGCACCACCGCTATGATCACTGGTTCTGCCATCATCGCTCCCATGCTGGTTACCCTGGGCATCAACCCCTACCTGGCTGGCCTGGCAGTCTGCCTGACCTCCATGTGCCCGTCCTTCCTGAACGATAGCTACTTCCACGTGGTTACCAGCTTCAGCGGCATGGATATCAAGACCAGCTTGAAGACCTGGACCATCGGTTCCATCCTGGTTCCCATTTTCGGTTCCGTCATCATCTGCATCCTGAGCCTCTTCATCCACTAATTCAGCTTTTTGCGGCATGCAGCGTTCCCTGGCTGCTCTGCCGCATGGAATGTGTAGTTACAAGCAAGCAAACAGGCCCGAACCCCGGCACCGCAATGGTGCAGGCAGGTTCGGGCCTGTTTGTTTTGATTTTACTCAGATTTTGCCGTATATGATATGAAATATCTCACAAGCCGTCTCCGCCGGATATTTTGTCTCTTTGGCGGTACAGGAAGCATCATAAAAGCACCGTAAGCTGCCTTATCGGCATCAGCTCACGGTGCTCTGCTGTATCTTCGTGTTATCTTGTTGTTTCCTGTTCCAGCGGGAACTTCTGTTTGTCATGCACGCTGATTTCTTTGCCCAGCTGTACTTCAATCAGCTGCAGTTCGCTGTCTGCCAGAACGGTATGGCGGCAGCCGGCCTGCATCCGCACCACATCGCCCACATGCACGGGGCGCTCCGCGCCGTCCACCACGGTGCGGCCTGTGCCGGAAATCACCACCCACACCTCATCACGGTTCATGTGGCTGTGGTAATTCATGCTGTGGCCGGGGTTCAGCGTCACCTTGATGGTCAGGCTTTCGTCCTCCACATCCAGTACGCGGAAGCTGCCCCAGGATTTTTCGGCAAACATGATCTGCTGGTCGATCTTATCCACATAGGGCTTGATGTAGCTGGACTGCTCTTTATCCGATACCAGAATTCCCTCCGGGCTGGCAGAGATCACCACATCATGCAAGCCCATGGCCAGCACCGGCACGTTCAGCTCGTTCACCACATGCACGTTGGTGCAGGTATCGTTCATCATGGCCTTGCCCACGCTGGGCTCGCCCATCGCTTCGGTCAGGGTGTTCCAGGTGCCAAGGTCCTTCCACTGGCCTGCAAACCGCATAACTTGGATCTTGGGTTCCTTTTCCACCACAGCATAGTCAAAGCTGATTTTGTTCAGCTCGGCATATTTATCAAACAGGTCCTTATAATCGGTAAAGTCGATCAGCTCATGGGCCTTATCCAGCACATAGCGCAGCTTGTAGGCAAACACGCCGCCGTTCCACAGCGCCCCCTGGGCGATGTAAGCCTCTGCCGTTTCGGCGTCCGGTTTTTCCTTAAAGGTTGCAACATCGCTCACGGCGCTGCTGTTTTTGGGGATAATATAGCCGTATTTTTCGCTGGGGTAGGTCGGCTCAATGCCCATCAGCACCAGGTTGGCTTCGCTTTTGGCAGCCTGCTCACTCAAGGCTTTCAGTGCCTCAAAGTAGTCATCCTCCACATAGGGGTCCACCGGGCAGACCACCACCGGCTCCTCCGGGTCCACGCCCTGCACATCGGCCAGATAGGCCGTTGCCAGCGCAATGGCGGGGAAGGTATCGCGGCGGCACGGTTCCACCGAAATGCCCACTTCCTCCCCCAGCTGGTTGTGGATGGCGGAAACCTGGGTCTTGCTGGTGGCAATGGTCACAGTTGCCCCTTTGTCTACCTGTTTGATCTGGCGGTACACCCGCTGCACCATGGATTCATAGCTTCCGTCCGGGCACTTGAAAATTTTAATGAACTGCTTGGAACGGATATCGTTGGATAGCGGCCACAGGCGCTTGCCGGACCCGCCGGAAAGCAGCACAATATTCATCATGGTTTCGCCTTTCTCAGCGCTCAGCACGCATGGGGTTATTCAAAAAGTCCTCATAGGCAAGGCGCAGGCCGTCCTCCAGCTCGGTCTTGTAGGTCCAGCCCAGGCCCGTTGCCTTGGAAACATCCAGCAGCTTGCGCGGTGTTCCGTTGGGTTTGGTGGGATCCCACTTAATCTCACCGGTATAGCCCACAACCTTGGCTACCAGCTCGGTCAGTTCCTTGATGGTCAGCTCCTTGCCGGTGCCTGCGTTCACCGTTTCGTTGCCGGAGTAGTTGTTCATCAAAAATACGCAGAGGTTTGCCAGATCGTCCACATACAAAAACTCGCGCAGCGGGCTGCCATCGCCCCAGCAGGTCACGCTGGTCACCCCGTTGACCTTTGCTTCATGGAAGCGGCGGATCAGCGCGGGCACCACATGGCTGTGGGTGGGATGGTAGTTATCGTTGGGGCCGTACAGGTTGGTGGGCATCACGCTGATGTAGTCGGTGCCATACTGGCGGTTCAGGAACTCGCAGTATTTCAGGCCGCTGATTTTAGCCAGAGCATAAGCTTCGTTGGTTTTTTCCAGCTCGCTGGTCAGCAGGCAGTTTTCCTTCATGGGCTGCGGTGCCATGCGCGGGTAAATGCAGGAGGAGCCCAAAAATTCCAGCTTTTTGCAGCCGTTTTTCCATGCGGAATGAATCACGTTCATTTCCAGCGTCATGTTGTCATACATAAAGTCCGCCAAAGCGTTCTGGTTGGCAACAATGCCGCCCACCTTGGCTGCGGCCAAAAAGACATATTCCGGCTTTTCGGAGGCAAAAAATTCTTCCACGGCATCTTGGCGGCACAGGTCCAGCTCTTTATGGGTCCGGGTAATGATATTGGTATATCCCTGGCGTTCCAGTTCCCGCACAATGGCGGAACCTACCATACCGCGGTGGCCTGCCACATAGATCTTAGCGTTCTTTTCCATCATAACAAATGGCCTTCTTTCTTATTTTACAACGCCTTTTTCCAGGTATTCTTCCAGGTTGCAGCGGATGTTTTCCTCTGCGCGCTCTACAGCTACTTTTTCCATGTCATGCTCCACCATGATCTTAACCAGTTCCTCAAAGCTGGTCTTGGTGGGGTTCCAACCCAGTTCCTGGCGTGCCTTGGTGGGGTCACCCCACAGGTTGACCACATCGGTGGGGCGGTAGAAATCCGGGCTTACCTCAATCAGCACCTTGCCGGTCGCCTTATCAACGCCCTTTTCGTTCATGCCCTCACCAACAAATTCCAGCTCAATACCGACATAGTGGAACGCCAGCTGGCAGAATTCCCGCACGGAATGCTGCACGCCGGTGGCGATGACAAAATCATCCGGCTTATCGTTCTGCAAAATCAGCCACATGCACTCCACATAGTCCTTGGCATAGCCCCAGTCGCGCAGACTGGACAGGTTGCCCAGGTAGAGCTTGTCCTGCTTGCCCTGCTTGATGCGGGCGGCGGCCAGCGTGATCTTGCGGGTCACAAAAGTTTCGCCGCGGCGCTCGGATTCATGGTTGAACAGAATGCCGGAGCAGCAGAACATGTTATATGCTTCACGGTACTCCTTGGTGATCCAGAAACCGTACTGTTTGGCCACCGCATAGGGGCTGTACGGATGGAACGGCGTTTTTTCGTTCTGGGGCACTTCCTCCACCTTGCCGTACAGCTCCGAGGTCGAAGCCTGGTACACCCGGCAGGTATCCGCCAGCCCGCACAGGCGCACGGCTTCCAGCACGCGCAGCACGCCGGTAGCGTCCACATCGGCCGTGAACTCCGGAACATCAAAGCTGACCTGCACATGGCTCTGGGCCGCCAGGTTATAAATTTCGTCCGGGCGCACCGAGCCGATCACAGCAACCAGGCTCATCGAATCGCCCATATCGCCGTAATGCAGGTGGAAATGCGGGTTGCCCTCCAGATGGGCAATGCGTTCACGGTAGTCAACGGAAGAACGACGGATGATGCCATGTACATCATAGCCCTTCTCGATCAAAAACTCTGAAAGGTAAGAGCCATCCTGGCCGGTAACACCGGTGATCAATGCCTTTTTCATAAAAAATGCAGCCTCAACTTTCCTTTTCTATCATCATGCGCCGCCGGTCTGCCGCAGCATGGGCGGGAATGTAAATTCAGCTTTCAGGGGGCTTTGCGCAGCCTTGCCCTGTATTATATTAGTATACCCTGTTTTGCGTTTCTGCGCAAGTATACGCTGTATCCAACCTGTCGCCTGCTCTTGATTGACCTGCCCCGCACCGCAGATTATAATTATAAGGGTAGTATTTCATCATCCGGGCCGCTGCCCGTTCAAGAAAGTTGGAATCACATGCAGGATCTCAAACACGTTTTTTCTTACTTAAAGCCCTACCGGCGGGATTTATTCCTTGCCGTCGGGCTGGTTTTTGTGGAATGTATTTTTGAAATGGTCATTCCGATGCTGATGTCTGACCTGGTGGACCAGGGCGTGCCCAGCCATGATATGCAGGTCATTATGCTGCAGGGCAGCAAGATGATCATCTGCGCTGTGCTGGCCCTGATCACCGGCCTGCTGTACGCCAGGTTCGCCGCCCGCGCCGCCAATGGCTTTGCCGCTGCTCTGCGCGAAGCTGAGTACCGCATGCTGCAGCAGTTCGACTTTGCCAACCTGGACCATTTTTCCACCCCGTCCCTCGTTACCCGCATGACCACCGATGTCACGGTCATGCTCAACGCCGTGGCCACCGGCCTGCGGCCTTTGGTGCGCAGCCCGGTCATGCTGTTCATGGGGCTGGGCATGGCGTTCTTGCTCAATGCCAAGCTGACCATCGTTTTCCTTATTACAACGCCCATCCTGGCCGCTATTCTGGCCTGGATCGTAACCAAGGTCGGCCCGCTGTACGACCGCCAGCAGACTGCTGTGGACCATCTGAACGGCCGCGTACAGGAAGCCTTAACCGCCATCCGCGCCATCAAAGCGTTTGTGCGCGGCGATTACGAGAATGAGCAGTTTGAAACCGTCAATGACGAGCTGGCCGCCGCCAGCACCAACACCTTCCGGTATGCCGTGCTCAACCTGCCCGCGTTCCAGGCCGTTATGTACACGGCCATTGTCTGCATCATGTGGTACGGCGGCAATTTTATTCTGACCGACCGGATGACGGTCGGCGAGCTGACCGCCTTTTTGAGCTATGTTCTGCAGGTGCTCAACTCGGTCATGATGTTCTCCGGCGTGTTTTTGCAGCTTACCCGCTCCCTGACCAGCGCCCGGCGCATCCGTGCCGTGCTGGAGGAGCAGCCCGCGCTGGCCACCCCGGCTGACCCCGTTGCCGCCGTTGCCGACGGCAGCATTGATTTTGCGGACGTCAGCTTCAAATACAGCGCCGCTGCGGCCAGGGATGCCCTTTCCCACGTTACGCTGCACATTCCCGCCGGGGCAACGGTGGGCATTATCGGCGGCACCGGCGCGGCAAAAACAACGCTGGTACAGCTGATCCCCCGCCTGTACGATGCCACCTCCGGCACCGTCAAGGTCGGCGGGCAGGATGTGCGCCGGTATTACCTTGCTGCCCTGCGGGATGCTGTGGGCATTGTGCTGCAGAAGAACCTGCTGTTCTCCGGCACCATCCGTGACAACCTGCGCTGGGGTGATCCCAACGCCGATGACGAAACCCTGTGGGCCGCCTGCCGCGCCGCCTGCGCTGATGAATTTTTGGAGCGGATGCCGGACGGCCTGGATACCGACATGGGCCAGGGCGGCGTGAATGTTTCCGGCGGGCAGAAGCAGCGGCTCTGCATTGCCCGCACCCTGCTCAAGCACCCCAAAGTGCTGATTTTTGACGATTCCACCAGCGCCGTGGATACCGCCACCGAGGGCAAGATCCGCCATGCGCTGGCCGCCCTGACCGATGTAACCAAGCTCATCATTGCCCAGCGCATCACCTCGGTAATGGATGCCGACATGATCGTGATTCTGGATGACGGTAAAGTTCACGCCGTGGGCACCCACAAGGAGCTGCTGGCGAATGACACCATCTACCAGGAAATTTATGCATCCCAGATGAAAGGAGATGACGCGGATGGCAAAGGCATTCAGCGGTAAAAAGCCGCAGCATTTTGGCAACACCATCCGGGTATTTTTGAACTACCTGGGCCGCCACAAGTTCATGCTGGGGCTGGTTGGGGTGCTTACCGCTGTCAGCGCACTCGCCAACCTGCTGGGTACCTACATGATCAAGCCGGTGGTCAACGGTATTCTGGAAACCGGCAGCATTCCCGGCCTTGTCCGCGGTGTTGCCCTGACCGCCGCCATCTACGCGGTGGGCGCGCTTTCTACCCTGGGCTACACCCAGACCATGGTGCGCGCCGCGCAGAAGGTCTTGCATGATATCCGCCGGGACCTGTTTGCCCACCTGCAAACGCTGCCCCTCTCCTTTTTTGACTCCCGCCGCAACGGCGAACTGATGAGCCTGTTCACCAACGATGTGGACACCATCTCGGACGCGCTGAACAACAGCTTTGCTCTGCTGATCCAGAGCTTTATCCAGGTGGTGGGCACGCTGGTTCTGCTGTTTGTGCTCAACTGGCGGCTTTCGCTGCTGGTCGTGGTGGGGTACGCCGTCATGTTCTGGTACATCCGGTTCAGCACCAACCGCAGCCGTTTCTTCTACGCCCGCCAGCAGCAGGCTCTTGGCGATCTGGAAGGCTATGTGGAGGAGATGGCCGCCGGGCAAAAGGTGGTCAAGGTGTTCAACCATGAGCAGACCAACCTGGAAGGTTTTCAGGCATTGAACGCCCGCCTGCAAAGCGCCGGAACCAGCGCCCAGGGGTATTCCGCCACCATGATCCCCGCCGTTGTTTCCATCTCCTACATCAACTATGCGGTCATTGCCGTGCTGGGCGGGCTGATGGTTATGAACGGCCAGTCCAGCCTGGGCAGCCTGGCCAGCTATCTGGTGTTTGTGCGCCAGTCTGCTTTGCCCATCAACCAATTCACCCAGCAGGGCAACTTTCTGCTGGCCGCCCTTGCCGGTGCCGAGCGCATTTTCAATGTGCTTGACGAACAGCCGGAAACCGATGAGGGTACCGTCGAGATCGTTCGTGTGGAAAAGTCTGCGGACGGCACCCTTGTGCCCAGCGCCGGCGGCCGCCGCACCGGCCTGTGGGCCTGGCGCGACAGTGCCGCCCCCGCCGCCCCTCTCGTTCCCCTGCGCGGGGATGTACGGTTCCGGGATGTCAGCTTTGGTTACCTTCCGGGCCAGACCACCCTGCATGATGTTACGCTGTACGCCAAACCGGGGCAGAAGATCGCCTTTGTCGGTTCCACCGGCGCGGGCAAAACCACGATTACCAACCTCATCAACCGCTTTTATGATATCACCTCCGGCACCATCACCTATGACGGCATTGATGTGCGCAAGATCCGCAAAAGTGATCTGCGCCGCAGCCTTGGCGTGGTGCTGCAGGACACCCATCTGTTCACCGGCACAGTGGCGGATAACATCCGCTTTGGCAAACTGGATGCAACCGACGAAGAGATCATCGCCGCCGCAAAAATTGCCAACGCGCACTCCTTTATCGAGCGCCTGCCCCAGGGGTACAACACCATGGTATCGTGCGATGGTGCCAACCTGAGCCAGGGCCAGCGCCAGCTGCTGGCCATTGCCCGCGCTGCTGTGGCCGACCCGCCGGTGCTGATTTTGGACGAAGCGACCTCCAGCATCGATACCCGCACCGAAGCTCTGATTGAAAAAGGTATGGACCGCCTGATGGAGGGCCGTACCGTCTTTGTTATCGCCCACCGGCTTTCCACCGTACGCAATTCCAACGCCATTATTGTGCTGGAACACGGCGGCATTGTGGAGCGCGGCAGCCATGATGAACTGCTGGCCCAAAAGGGCGAATACTACCAGCTGTACAACGGCATGTTTGAACTTGCATAAAGGCAACACCGCACAATTCCCGCCTTGCGGCTTAAGCACCGCTCCGGCAGCTGCGGCACGGCATCTGCGTTGCCAAAATACTCGATAATACATCCAGTATTATCTGCGCTTTTGGCTTAGCATCTGCCGCACCTCGCTCGCCGTATCGGCACTTAGAATTATGCGGTATTGCCTAAAATTCCTGCCAAGAAAAGTTCACATCCTTGTGGTAGAATAAATATTATGATGTTCAAGCAATATCGCCCATGGAAAGGGGACTCCCCATGTCGCAGATGACAAAGCGCGCACTGGAAGCTTCGCTCAAGGAACTGCTGCGCCACAAACCGCTGGACAAAATCACGGTCAGCGACTTGACCGACCACTGCGGGGTCAACCGCATGACCTTTTATTACCACTTTAAGGATATTTACGACCTTGTGGAATGGTGCTGCGAGGAGGACGCTGCCCGCGCGCTGGCCGGGCAGAAAACCTATGATACCTGGCAGCAGGGCTTTTTGCAGATTCTGGAAGCCCTGCGGAAGGACAAAGCGTTTTTTACCAGCGTCTACCGTTCCATCAGCCGTGAACAGCTGGAAAATTATCTCTACCGCCTGACCTATGACCTGATGATGGGCGTTGTGGAGGAGCGCGCCGCCGGTATGACGGTTCGCCCGGAGGATAAAGAGTTTATCGCCAACTTTTATAAGTTCGCCTTTGTGGGGCTGACACTGGACTGGATCAAAAACGATATGCGTCAGGACCCCGCCCAGCTGGTGGAACAGCTTTCCACCCTGATTCACGGTGATGTGACCAAGGCGTTGGAAAAATGCCGCATTGATAAAAGCTGATGTACATCTTGTGTTAAGGGCCGAACCATGAAATGCACGATCTGCGAAAAACGAATGTAGGCCGCCATGGCCCCCACCATCTTCCGCTGTTTTCCCGCCCCTGTAACAAAAACTTCAAATTTTATACAAAACAGCCGCCGTGATAAAAATTTAATCACGGCGGCTGTTTTGCTGATTGTGAACCCCGCCTCCGCTGGTTATACTATAGCTATTCCAAAAGGAACGCCCCAGGGCAATACCGCATAATTCTAAGTGCCGATACGGCGAGCGAGGTGCGGCAGATGCCAAGCCAAAAGCGCAGATAATACTGGATGCTGCAAAGGTGAGCGCCGCCAGTGGCGGAAACAG
>QFCE01002863.1_pt1 | contig 70601 bp, 58 predicted proteins | sample 5346091 | NCBI WGS metagenome assembly QFCE01 (sample SAMN09062252, study PRJNA434731) | Human gut metagenome, whole genome shotgun sequencing project. | isolation source: stool timepoint A chromium assembly | host: Homo sapiens | collected 2015
TTTCTCTGTCCAGCCGCTTTGTTTCCCACATGTACTCAATCATACTCATCGGAATCTCCATCATTTTCTCCACCGCCCTTCTGCATCCTTCGTCGATCGCCATGATCGCTTGAATCCACGCCGTTTTGTCCGGATCGCCGGCGAATTTTAATACGATGCGCCACCGGTCCAGCGGCGTTAAATCCTGGACTGGAATCCGCTGTAAGCGTTCCACTCCTGCTAATTCAATGATACTCACTTGAATGTGCTTTGTCAAGGTTCTTCCTGTTTTCTCTCCGACTAAATAAAACACATCGCTGCTTACCTCCGGATCGTCAAAAAAGCGGAAATTCGTGATCATGATCACGCGCACCGGCCGCAGTTCCCGATAATCCTTTCCCTTTGTTCTCTGCCCGGAAAGCAGCCGCGATAAATAGAAAACGATGCGGATTCCCTGCTCCTCGGGATTTCCGTTTCGCTGGATTTCCAGATCAAAATAAATCTTCTCGTTGATCACACCGCAGATATCATAACGAATTGCTTTGTCGTCAGGATGACCCACTTTTTTCTCACCGGGCAACAACCGTACCTTTCTAAAATCAGGATCAATCGCCTGAAAAAAACTCGACAAACAAACCTCATCTTCAGGATCGCCGATCACCGCTTTAAAGACCCAGTCGTCCATTAAAGAAATCGTTCTTTTCTTTAGTTTTTTCCGTTCTCGTAGATCGATGGACATTCACCCACCCCCTCTACTTGTTAATATTGCGGTAATTTTAAAAAAGCCTTCCTCTTTTTCATGAAAATTCACTTTTTTTCGACAAAATCGCAAATTTATTTGTAACCATTTTCAAGATTTAATCCAAGTTGCTGGAAAGGATCTTGAAATTACAGCGGGTTCAAGTCTCTGAATAAGCAATTCTTTAACTTACTTTTGAGCTTGAGTTACTTTATTTTCTTTGTTTATAACAGAAAAAATTTGGATTTTGCCCCTGTAAGGGGCAAAACTGAAAATAGGAAATAATCAGGATATGCCAGATAATAAGGGAGAAAAGAGGCGAGATTATGGAATATCCTCATTTGTTTTCCCCCATTCAGTTGAATAAGCTGACGCTGCGCAACCGCATCGTCGCCGCGCCGATCGGAGAATTGTACGAACCGAAGGCCCGCGGCGGGGCAGGTCTGGTTGTCTGCGGTCATACGATTGTGGAACCCGGCCGCAGTTCGTTTGCCAGCGGCGAGGAACCAACGGCGTTTTTCAAATATGAAGTGGAAAAGACCCGGCAGAAGATCCGGGCCTGTCATCGTTACGGCGCGCGGGCGTCGATTGAAATCTTTCATGCCGGTCAATATGCCCGGGTCAAAGATCATGCCTGGGGACCTTGTTCGTTTACCCGTGAAGACGGCGTCGAGGTCAAGGCGCTGGATTCCGCGGAAATGGAGCGGATTGCCGGACTGTTCGCGGAAGCCGCTCAGCAGGCGAAGACGCTGGGTTTCGATGCGATTTTTCTGCATTTCGGCCACGGCTGGCTGGCCGCGCAGTTCTTGTCGCCCTTGTTTAATCATCGAACAGATGAGTACGGCGGAAGTTTGCCGAACCGCGCCAGATTCCCGTTGTTGATCCTGCGGAAAATCCGGGAAGCTGTGGGTCCGGAATTTCCGGTAGATATGCGGATCTCCGGCGAGGAATGCGTACCCGGTTCCATTCGCTTTGAAGACACACTGGCGTTTATCCAAATGGCGGAACCCTATATTGACGGCGTTCAGATCTCAGCCGGGCTGGATATCAACCATGAGGGCAACGTGCACATGGCAACGACGAATTTTAAGGAACACATGCCGAATCTGAAATGGGCAAGGACTGTAAAGAAGACGTGTCCGGGACTTGTGGTTTCAGTTGTCGGTGCGATCATGAATCCTTCTGAAGCCGAACAAATATTGGCGAACGGTGATGTCGATCTTGTTGCTTTCGGCCGGGCTTTTATAGCGGATCCCAACTGGCCGAACAAGGCACGGGAAGGGCGGACATGCGATATCGTACCGTGTTTAAGATGTCTGCAATGTTATCACATCGCGACTAACCGTCAGAACGTCGGCTGCAGCGTCAACCCACGTTATTGCAACGAAACACTGATTCCTGAACGGATGATCCCGGCTGAACAGGCTCAGCGAGTCGTCATCATCGGCGCCGGGCCGGCTGGACTCAACGCCGCGATCACTGCCAGCCGCCGCGGACATGAAGTGATCGTGCTGGAAAAAAGTACAGAGATCGGCGGAGCGCTGAATACGATTGCGCGGGAGTATTATAAGGAAGACATTCGCAGTTATCGGGATTACTTAACGAATCAGTTTGCCCAATGCGATATCGACCTGCGCCTGAATACCGCGGCAGATCGTTCGATGATTGAAGCGCTGCATCCGCAGGCGCTGATCATTGCCTGCGGAGCCCAGCCGGTAACGCCGCCTGTTCCCGGAATTGATCAGTCCTTTGTAATGGGCTTTACCGAAGCTATTCATCATCCGGAACGGATCGGAAAGCAAGTCGTGATCATCGGCGGGGGAACGATCGGTGCGGAGATCGGGCTGGAATTGGCTGAGCGGAAAGGACGGCAGGTAACAATTGTGGAAATGACGGACACGCTGGCTTCACAGGGAAATCTGCTTTACCGGATCGCGCTGCGGCAGAAGCTGGATCCGCTGACGAATTTCACGGCCCTGACCGAAACTCGCTGCATTCAGATCGGCGATCATGAAGTGGAAATTCTCCATCAGACAGAGCAGCGGAAGCTGAAAGCCGATACCGTGATCATCGCTGCGGGTGTACGCACCAACCGGGCTTTTGTGAACAGTCTGTATGGGATTTGCCCGCAGACCTTTGAGGTTGGCGACGCGCTGCAGCCGCGCAAGATTCAGGAAGCGGTGTTCGAGGGAACCGGCGTGGCGTTGTCGATCGAATAACTTCCGATTCGTGTATCGTTAAAGAATGCATAGGCAAATAAAAAAGCTTGATCATATCGCCCATCCGCAGCGGGAATCAAGCTTTTTTAATAGTGTTTTCCCTATCCTTTAGTTAGAACGAATTCTGATTCCAGTTCTTCTCAAGACAGGAAGGACAAGGTTTCCCAAGTGATCTGCCTGTCTGCTTTTTATCTCATACCATTCGCGGTTTGATCATTCAACGGCGGCCACCTGCGTGCCGGTTAGTTTGTCGTGCAGCATGAAGCGTTTCGTTTTCAACAAAAGCAGCACGGAAACCAGGCTCGCGGCCAGACCGAAAACATAAACTCCCTGAATCAGTCCGGGATTCACGAACCGCGTCAGCAGTGTACGTACCAGAAATGCCGCGTTGTTAAACGTCTGTTCCAAAAAAAGAAAACACAGTGCGCGTCCACCCAGCTGTGCCGGGGAAGCCGGCTTACCCTCCCGATGAGTAATACGGATCTGCGCCAAATGCTTGCCCGGCGTCTGACCCTGGAAACCAGGAACAAGCATCGGAATCATTATAAAATAAGCCAGCACTGCGCAGCTGGAAAGACAAACCGCGGTCATGGCCAGACCGGATGAAAGGTCAGTGATGGAAGACGTGACAATCAGCTGACCCTGGGTCAGACTGACAACCAGGGTGATGATCAGGTTGCCGCACAAAGCGGAACCATACCAATCCACGGCGGCCGCCAGAAACCGCCGCGGCAAGGAAGCTGCCGGTGTGGCTTTTTGCCGGATCCGCTTCGGTTTTGTTTCCGGCTTTTCAATGCAGGCCGGGTTTGTCGTCTGTCCTTTTTTCATGAAGATTCCCCCTTCTTCAATAACACGATACCAACAAGCTTGTGAACTCCTCAAAGCTGGTGACTTCCATCATTTTGCGGAAGGTTTCCTCGTCCTTCATGATGTGAACGATGAAATCAAAAATATTGGAGAACTGTTCTTTATCCTTTTCCATCAACGATAACATGAAGACCAGATTGACCTGGTTGGCGCCCCACTGGATCGGCCGCGGATTGACGGAGACGGCGATCGCGCTGGATTTTGCCTTGTTGTCGAGCGGATGAGGAATCGCGATGTTGCCATAGGCGGAGGGGCTCAATTTCTCATGATAGTCGATTTGTTGACGATAATCCTCGTCGACATAACCGCCGGCCGTCATCGCTGCGCACATGACTTCGATCGCGTCGGTATGGGTGGCAAACTGACGGCACGCGAAGAACAAATCCGGGTGAAAGAAATACAGAATTTTCTCGCGGATGAAGTCTTTCATCTTCCGCTTTTTGATCTCGTCGATCAGCTCGAAGATCCGGCGGATATCTTTCTCTGACAGAAACTGGTCGATTTGATAGTAAACGAGCGGCTGCACCTGCAGCGCGCACGGAGCGGTGGACAGCACCAGATCGGCCGGCGGCAGCGGCTGGGGCAGGGCGGTGTGCGTCAGCACGTCGCTGATCAACAAACTTTCCGAGAAGACCGCAGATAATTTTTTGATCAGACGCTGACCAATCTGTTGATAATCGTTGCACAGCACCAGACAGCTGATTTTATCGCTTTTAGCCCGCGTTTCCTCCATCAGTACGCCGATGTGCAGCGTGATGTAGGCAATTTCATCTTCCGGCAGGACGTGGCCGGTGAATTGATAGATGACGTTGGAAATATGCACGGAAATCGCGTAGATCAGCGGATAATCCGTCTTGATGCTTTCAAACTGCAGGTTGGTGATCTGGATGTCGTTTTCCAAGCGCAGAAGCAGATTTTTTCTACATAAAAATCTTCATAAAGTTCTTGTTGCTGGAACATTACCCCCATATGTTTCTTTGTTTGCTTATTTATTGTTTTACCGTCTATTTGGAGCGTTCCTGAGTTTGGTAAGATTAACTGACATAAAATTTTTATCAATGTGGTTTTTCCCGCTCCATTTGGGCCTAATAAAGCTAATATCCCTTCCTTACTACTAATGGAAAAGTCTTTTAATACAGCTTTACCATTGTAAATTTTTGTGACTGCATTCACCACTAACTGCATTGAATCTCTCCTTCTTATTTATTAAAAAGAGCCTTATTAAAATAAGGCTCTCAAATAAAATTATCTTACAGTTACATTTCTGGAAGTTGTACCGGAACTATTAGAAATTGTACCATAAGTTGTAGCCTCATAAAATGCATATCCTGAAGATACAGTGACTGAAGTTTCCAAGTTAGAACCAGTTGTGGAGCTTTGAGTATTTTCTTTTGACGAACCACTACCATAATAACCAACGACTTTTACGTAAGTTGTATAGCCTGACTTGTTGAGATTAACCTGCCCTGTTGCTTTTTTATCATTTTCATGAATGACAACAACCATACTATATTTGTTTCCATCAACTTCACCTGATACAGAGTTTCCCCTATCCGCGGCAAAAGCTGTTGTAAATACTGTAGATAAAGCACATAAAGTACCCAACGAAAAAGTCAACACCTTTTTAGTCTTTTTCATATTAATTTTCCTCCATCTCTAGTACTTTATCTCGCGAGCTTTTGTACATTTAAATTATAACAATATTTTGAAGGGAGAGAATAATACGATGTCAAAAGATTACTACATAGAAAACAGGGTTTAGGGCTTAATCTAATCTTTGTTCTATGATTCTAGAAAATTATCAGGGAATTACATGAAAATATCTTAAGCTTTCATAACAAGCGCGGATAATGAAAAAACTTGGAATCAAGAGATTCTATAATCTGGAAATCAATCCGTTTCTGCCCGGTCAACAGGCAAACGGCAGTGTGGAAAACGATCATGGAAAACTGGATAATGAGGGCAGAAAGCGAGGTCAGTTATGAAAACTTCTTTTCCTCATTTATTCAGTCCAATTTTAATTAATTCTCTGATGTTAAAAAATCGTGTGCTGGCGGCGCCGATGGGCGTGCCGAGAGCACATTTGGTCTCGTCCACCTATTATGGCGGCATCTCTTTGCCGGATAAAGCCAGAGGCGGCAGCGCCGGCGTCGTGGTATCCAGCTATGGTCCGGCGGATATTGTCGGAGCCGTGAACCCCTTTGATAAATATGCACGCGATGTGACGCGGGAAACGCTATCCGTTCTGGAAGAAGGCGGGGCGGCCGGCATCATGGAATTCAGCTTCCATCCGTTAAAGAATCCGGACGGCACGGTCCAGATGCCGAGTGACGGAATATGTTATACCGGCGAGATGGGCAAAGCTATGACCGTTCAACAAATGGAAGATCAGATCCGGGATTTAGCGGAGAACTGTAAAAAGGCGAAGGATTTTGGATTTTCAATGATCATGCTTCATTTCGGACATGACAGCCAATGCTGCCAGTTTCTCTCACCGGTGTGGAACCGCCGCACCGACAGCTATGGCGGCAGTCTGGACAACCGCATCCGCTTTGCCCGGGAAGCCCTGATCGCTGTGCGGCAGGCCGTTGGTCCGCGCTATCCGATTATGATGCGGATCTCCCGCCAGCTGATGGTGCCGGAATCGTATTCCGAAGACGAGATGCTTTATTTCCTGAAACAGGTGGAAGATCTGGTCGATATCGTCAACGTTTCGGCCGGGATGGACTGTTACGGCGGGACTGTTGAACACTATGAAGCCAACGTCCATACCCATACCACCGTTTTTGAACCGCAGTATTACAACGCGGCGTTTGCGCGCCGGGTTAAGCAGGAATGCAGAGTGAAGGTTGCGCTGGTCGGCGGGATCACAGATCCCGTCGTTTGCGAACAGCTGATCGCAGAAGGCAGCACGGATCTGGTCATGCTTGGACGGCAGTTGGTGGCGGATCCCGACTGGCCGCAAAAAGCCTGCGAGGGCCGGGCTGAGGATATCGTTCCCTGTCTGCGGTGCCTGAATTGTTATCACATCGCGACAGAACACGAAAATGTTCAGTGCAGCGTCAATCCCCGCTTTCGCCGGGAAAATCGTGTGCCGCGGAAACTGGAAAAGACTGTCAAGCCTAAAACAGTCGTCGTGGTCGGCGGCGGACCGGCTGGGATGAAAGCAGCGCTGACCGCTGAGGAACAAGGCCATCGTGTAATCTTGCTGGAGCGTGCGGCCCAGTTAGGCGGCCAGCTGAACTGGGCGGATTATGACGACTATAAAAAAGAGCTGAAAGCATATCGGGAATACCTGATCCGTCAGATTGCAAAGTCTAGCGTCGAAGTAAGGCTAGAGACCGAAGCGACGCCTGAAATGATCGCTTCGTTCGCACCAGATGATCTGATTCTCGGCTTGGGGGCGGAGTTTATTACGCCGCGCATTCCCGGCGTGGAATATGCCCGCCAGGCCGTAACGCTGTATCCTGAACTGGATTCGGCGCAGGGACGGTTTGTGATCATCGGCGGCGGCACGATCGGAACCGAGCTGGCTCTGGAACTGGCAGAACGGGGGAAAGCGGTCACGCTGATTGAAATGTCGGATACGTTGTCGGCCAAAGGCAATAAGCTGTACCGGATCGCGCTGCATCAGCATCTCCGCCGCTGTTCAACCTTGACCTGTCTGCTGCAATCGCAAGTATTGGAAATCAAGCCGGATGGGGTGGATGTCCGGACTCCGCAGGGAATCCGACAAATTCCCGCCGATCACATTCTGCTTGCGGTCGGCCTGCGCTCACGAACGGAAGCAGCTCAGCAATTCTATGGGATTACGCCCAATACCGTGATGATCGGCGATTGCAAGCGGGTGGCGAAGGTCATTGAGGCGACGCACGACGGTTATTTCGCGGGTGCGAATATCCGCTAGATCAAGATTAAGGAAGGAAAAAAGGAGAGCTTATGTTAAGAAGCGATTTTCTGTGGGGCGGTGCGGTAGCTGCCAACCAATGTGAAGGAGCCTGGAATGTAGATGGCAAAGGCCTGAGTACCGCGGATTGCATGACGGTCGGCGGGATCGGGAAAGTCCGTGAGTTTACCGACGGCGTGCTGCCTGGCGTTTATTATCCTAACCATGAAGGCATTGATTTCTATCATCATTATCAAGAAGATATTGCGCTGTTTGCCGAGATGGGCTTCAAGTGCTTCCGCACTTCGATTGCCTGGACGCGGATCTATCCTGATGGAGACGACGAAATCCCCAATGAGAAGGGGTTAGCGTTTTACGACGCGGTTTTCGACGAATGTTTAAACTATGGAATCGAACCGGTCGTCACGATTTCCCATTATGAAACACCCTATGCGCTGGTAAAAAATTACGGCAGCTGGCGCAGTCGGAAAATGATTGATTTTTATTTGAAATTCTGCGAAACAATTTTCCGCAGGTATAAAAACAAAGTGAAATATTGGATGACCTTCAACGAGATCAACGTACTGCGTCTGCACAGCGAAATGAGCGCGGGGATCCGGATCGGGAAAGACGAAAACGCCGATCAAATTCAGCTGCAGGCAGCCCATTACCAGCTGACCGCGAGCGCTCTGGCCGTCAAGCTTGGTCATGCGGTTAATCCGGATTTCAAAATTGGCATGATGATGTTGTATCCGACCTTTTATGGTGAAACATGCAATCCGGCCGATCAGCTGGAATGCATGCGTCAGCTCGATTTGCATCTCTATTTCTCGGACGTGCAGGTCCGCGGTGCATATTCTTCCAAGGCGAAAGCCTATTGGAAGCGGCAGGGGTTGACGCTGGATATCACGCCGGAGGATGAAGCGGCGCTGCAGGCCGGAACTGTGGATTACATCGGCTTTTCCTATTATAATTCCAACGTGGCAACCGCCCGGGAAGTAGAATTGATCGGCGGCAACATGTTGAACGCGGTGAAGAATCCCTACCTGAAGGCCAGTGACTGGGGGTGGCAAACCGATCCGATCGGTCTGCGGATCGCGCTCAATCAGCTGTATGACCGATATCAAATTCCGCTGTTCATTGTGGAAAACGGGCTGGGCGCGGTGGATACGATTGAGCCGGACGGCACCATTCTCGATGATTACCGGATAGAATATCTCCGTCAGCACATCGAAGCGATGAAAGCGGCGGTGGAGGAAGACGGCGTCGATCTGATCGGCTACACGCCGTGGGGCTGCATTGACGTCGTCAGCTGCGGCACCGGGCAGATGAAAAAACGCTATGGCTTTATTTATGTCGACCGGGATGACGAAGGACAGGGAAGCTTAAAGCGATTGAAAAAGAAGTCGTTTGACTGGTATCGTAAGGTCATTGCTTCCAATGGGGAAGAACTGTAAAAAGCAGGGGAACGCAAAGCGATACCGATTCTCCGGTTAAAGTGCAGAAAGAGAAAACGCGGGCAATGAAAAAGCTTGGCAGGGCATGAAACATATAAGAAAAATCTATTAAAAAGAAAACCGGCGGGAAACAAGCCGGTTTTCTTGCTTTCAATCCGAGATTCCAAATCGCTGAATTGAGAAATAGGCAGCGATCTAAAATTAAGAAAGTCTCAGATTTTCATTAAGTGATTGTTGGATTCGCAGAGGATTTGCGTTCTCGAATGAATCTCAATTCTTTAAAGTTTTACTAAAACTCCAAAGTAATTTTACTTTTTCCATTTTCTCAGGAGGCTTTTTTGAATTTTGCGCAATATTAAAGATGTAGGGTCTTTGATAAGGCGGTTGCCCGTCCTGGATGGATCATTCTTTTGATTCATTTGTTTTTCGAGCTTGTTTTCTCAGCTCTGGAAAGGAGGGGCTTTCTATGAAATTTTTCATGGAACTTTTGTTTTCTCTCTCTTTTTCTGAATGGATGTTGATGATTCAAACAACGATCATGATCATTGAATGCAGAATCAGAATTATAGAATTCAAAAGAAAAAACGCCGTCATCCGTCACAAAGATCACCGGCGTTTATCTGTCCACAGCTTCTCTTCGATGAAGAGATAGCTTACGACGGGTGCCGCTTTCTCAAGCGTCCCTACACTTATAGTATATGCCATTCTTGAGTTATTTCAAGAACTTTTTATGTCATTGGCGATGTTACAATTTCTTTCATGAAATGTCTGTCAAATAAACTTAGATAAAAGTTCGATATCTATTCCAAAGTGAGTTTAACGAAGAAAAAATATGAATTTAACTTTGAAACACGCTCTGGGTATAAAAGGAGATGTTGATCAACAAGAAAAAGAAATTCTTGCAATTGAATGGGAATCCGCGCTTAATACTTTGCTTAATCGCTGGTCATCAAATCTTCGTTTATCTTTCGTTGTTTCTTCAATTAAGCCTGTCCCTTTTGATGATTCAAAAAGGACGCTATTCGAACTCATTGAAAATACGGTATAATGAGGATAAATTTCAGGAGGAAATCCATGGTGCATTTAACGAGAGGTACAGTACGGATGATCTGTCTGGACTTAGACGGCACACTGTTTACGCCCCGCAAAGAGATCAGCGGGCGCACCCGGAAAGCCATTAAGGGATGTCTGGATTTGGGGATGGAAGTCGTGCTGGTGACCGGACGGCCCTATTTGTTCGCAAAAGGGGTGGCGGCGTCGATTGATCCGCGCGTAGACGCGATTGGATATGTCGGCAATTACCGTCGCATTCAAGGCGTGGCGCAGGGAACCCCGATCCCGCAGGAAACAGCCTTGGAGATTCTTCGGCTGCTTCAGCGCGAGCATGTGTGGATGCAGGCGAAAACATTTCACCACGTCTATGGCAATTTGCTGAATCTGATCCAGCCGGATTATCAGAGGGTCACGCGGCATAATCCGCCTGAGGAACAGATTGAGGTTCACTCTTGGACCCAGCCGCTGCGGCAGATCAAGAGGTCGAAAGAGCCGGTATATAAAATCATCGCGCTGGGCGGTCTTAAGATTAAAAAGCTGAACCGTCTGCTTGCGCCGATTCCGGGCATTAAAGTTTACAGTTACGCGAAAACCAATTTGGAAATCACTTCCGATCAAAATGATAAAGGCACGGCGATCCAAGCCGCTGCGGCACAGCTGGGAATTTCATTGGAACAGGTGCTCGGCGTCGGCGACAGTCTGAATGATATGGAAATGTTTAACGTCTGCGGCATTAAAGCGGCAATGGGCAACGCGTCTTCCACGTTGAAAGCCCAGGCAGATCTGATCACGGACTCCAACGCTCAGGAAGGGGTTGCAAAGCTGTTGGAATCCTTGCTTTGAGATTGGCTTTCCTGACGGAATAATAAGAAAGAAAAAGAGGGAGGAATGAAGATGAAGTTTTCAGAATTAGCGGCCCAGCGGTATTCTGTCCGCCGCTTCGACAGCCGGCCGGTCGAGCAGGACGTCTTAGATCAAATCTTGGAAACAGGCCGTTTAGCGCCAACCGCGAAAAACCTGCAGCCGCAGCGGATTTATGTTGTCCGCAGCGAAGTTCTGTTAGCGAAGCTCAGAGCTATTACGGCAATGACCTTTGACGCACCGCAGGTCTTGGTCATTTGTGCGGATCCGAGCGAAGCTTGGGTTAATCCATTCAACGGCCGCAGTTCAGCGGAGATGGATGCGTCGATCGTTGCCGCACACATGATGCTGCAGATGCAGGAGCTGGGGATCGGCAGCACGTGGGTCTGTTGGTTCGATACGGAGAAGGTAAAACAGGCGCTGGCCCTGCCGGAAAGCGTTGAGCCGTATTGCCTGCTTCCGTTCGGCTATCCCAGCGCCGGCTGCCGCCCTTCCCGGCAACATGATCAGCGCAAGCCGCTGGATCAGACAGTGCGGTATCTCTAATTCAATCCTTTCGCTGCGCAGGTCTGAAGCGCAGTGTTTGTTGATCTATTAATTCGGAAAGAAAAGCATTCAAAGTAATTCTTGGAATGCTTTTTCAGTTTGCGTAAAGACGGATCTTTTACCTGGGTCTATTGTTGTAAACCTGGCGCCATGCTATAATACGAGAAAGAAACAATTCATGGGAAAGTTAAAGTTGAATGGGGGAACTTGTATGAAATTCAGAAATGCACGAAGGCTTGGGATCGGCCTTTGCTGGCTGATCAGCTTAATCAGCTTAACCAGCTGTCAAACGGATCCGGCGAAAGGCTCAAATGAAAAATGGCTGAGCCAGAACGATTCACAGGCGGTCATCGTCGGAGAAAACTATTACATGCCGGACTTTGATCAGAATCAAATTATGATCTGGAATTTTTCAGATCAGTCGCTGAAAAACTGGGATTTCTTCCAGGACGCGCAGATGCCGTCGGGAAAGATCCGGAGGGTTACTTCGCCGGATGCCAGCCGGCTGGCAATCTGGACACAGAATGAGGAAGAAAACACCGATATTTATGAACGAAATCCAATAACCGTAAATCTCTGGAATCTGAAAGAAAAGCGGGTGGAAAAGCAGATCATGGCGACCTGCTCGGGGCAGATGCAGGGGCAGGACCTATATTGGATCAAGGAGAACCAGCTGTGGCATCAGTCTGTGGATGAGGATTCAGCGGAAATGATCGCCGATCTCAGCGCGGAAGCGACGGATGCGAATAGTATGTCGGTAGAAGCGATTCTTGAACATACCGTAATTGTCTCTGCGGATTATTCTATTGAGAAGTCTTCCCGGGCTTACTTTAAAATTGACCGGGATGGGAATACGCTGAGTTCCTTTGAAGCGGAACCGGGAGATTGGGGTGAGTATTATTCCGTTGCTTATTTAATCGGCGCAGATGAAGAAAAACTCTATTTTCAAATCTACGGATCCATGAAAATCTATTACTTCTCAACGGATCATGAGGGCAAAAACGCGGAGTTGATTCAGAGTACAAATGAAGGAACACTCATCCGCCCCCAGCCGGCGTTATCGCAGAAGGGATTTTACACCATCGTCACCAATCGTGAAATCGGTAATTTTGATGAACCGCGGCAATGTCAGGTCATCCGCCAGAATGGTTATGATAAGGAAAGCGTCGCTGCGCTGAAATGCCTGGAAGAACTACGCTGCACACCGGTGGGTGGCTGGTTAAAAATTCAGGGATATTCAGGCGACGGCGTAAATCATGTTTTTCTTGTCCAGCCGCAAACCGGGAAAATGTTCACGGTCGCCGAGGCGAAGAACGAATACTATCAAAGTTTGGAAGAGGCGGCAATGCAGGGGATCGATCAGCCTGTGGCGTTTGACAACGAAGTGCGCGAAGCCCGGGGTTCATCCAAGGATCCGGGCGCGTCGTTAACCCATTTTGGAACTGCGCTGGAAATTCAGGGGAATGCCGTCATGATCAGCGCCAATGGAAAACAGATCCAGCAGCTGAATCCGGAAACCGGTTTGATCGAAGAGCGCTATGTTTTATCACGGTCGCGTTATCCGGAAGGCAGGATTGTTAAGATTCAAAATAACGGCGGACGGTTGTTTGCGGATATCTCCTGGCGCAAAGAAGACAGATTGACCTCAACGACGCTGATTTTGGATTCTGCGACATTCGAAGTGACGGCGGAATTCAACGACGTCAGCAACTATACCGTAAATCAAGATCAGATGATCGTCGCGCAAAGGTCCGATTGGAGTGAGCCGGAGGAATACTGGCTGATCCATTTAGCGACGCAAAACAAAGTGAAATTGTTTGACAGCGCATCGTTGAATCCTGAAGGAAATTATAACTTCTATGTAAGCAGTCTGGCTTATGATGAAACCAAGAATTGTCTGTGGCTGACCGCAGGCTACGCGAACGAAAGCTATTTGTATCAGTATTCTCTGGAGGATCAGACGCTGCGGCTGCGGGCGCGCCCGGATCAGCTGAATACCTGGAACGAACAAAGCTTTATGCTTTTTCCGACCGCGGATTCCCAATTTGTGCTGGGGTTGTGGCAGGCTGAGGATATGGTAGGGGATAATTTCGACATTTATGAATTTGACGGAAATCATGCGGAGTTGATCGCCAAGGACCTGCCATCCTGGGGGGATATCCACTTAACCGAAAACGGCGCGTTCACCGCGGAATATTCGCAATGGGATTGGAATCAGCCGTATCAGGATATCAATTCAGCGTCATATCGGGAATATTCGACAATTTATTACCGCAGCGGCGAGCAAAAGGAAGAACTGTTGCAGCTGGACAGCGCGTCCGTTCAGATGGCCTATCTCCCTGCTTCGCGGAAGCTGTGGCTGAGGGCGCGGGAAGAATCGGTAGAATATCCGCAGGAATTGTAGATCACGTTGGCTTTAGACCAAAATTCTGGATCATTACGAAAAGTAAATGAGAAAACATTTAATCATTTAAATAGAAAGAAAAACTTTTTATCCATACCCTGAGAAAAGAATTGCGAATAACCGAGTTTTTCCAGCTTGAATTGGAGATGTTTTCTACGCTAAAATGAAAGCAAAGAACGGCGGAAAAAGCGATGAATAAATTGTGGATAAGAAAAGGAAAGATTGGGCTTTGGATCATAGGCTTGATTTTGACAGGCTGCGGAGAGAAAGTTCCGAATTTGTCTGAAAGTCATGAAAAATGGTATACGCATGCCAATTCTATTTCGGTGTTGTCAAAGGGGATTTTTTGGACACCAACGCTGGATCATCAGGAAATTCTGCGCGTGAATATCACAAAACCAGGGACAGAGACTTTGAATTTTACGTCTGAACAAGGTTGGGAAGACATGACGATTCACCGAATCACGGAAGTGAATGATCGCACTCTTGCGGTTTGGATGCTGCCGGCTTCTGAATCGAAAGAGGATTCTGCTGCTAACGACGGATCATCTTTCCCAGCAGTTGTCGCGATTTGGAATCGGAAGATTGAGAAAATAGAGCGGGTGATGAGTGTTCCGCTGGAAGCGGCTGTCCAGGGAATAAACGCGTATGTTATCGACGATAACCACATCCGGAGATTTATTCTCAGCCAGGGCGAGATCATAAACGGCGCCTATATAACAAAATTTCAAAATCCGGGAGATGTCCTGAAAATTGCCGCGGTTAGCGGACCTCGCTTGATCTTTCAGATCAGCGCAGAGGAGGATCAGAAGAATCCTGAACAACATGTATTGAACTATTTAATCTGGGATGATCAGTCACGGGTTCCCTGGAGTCAAATCAAGGCGACTTTGAATTTTCCGATCGTGTCCGGATCGATTTTCATGATCGGAAATTATGAAAATAAATTGTTTTTTCAAGCAGAAACGGCGTCAGGGATCGTTGCCTTTCAAGCGGATACCAACGGAATTGATTCACTGTCGGAATTGGGAACGAATGTTAAAAGCAACGTCTGCGTTTCAGAGTCCGGTTATTATTTCTTTGATTCCTCCCAGGAAAAGGCCGGCACAACAACGAACGGGATTTCATTGATTCTTAAGCAAGCCACACAAAAAGAATTGATCTGCACGTTTGAGAATGGAATCACAGCGGATATTTCTCCGGTCGGCGGCTACTTGCTGGCGCAGATTGTAATGCCAGAAGGACAAACTGAGCAATGGCTGATCCATCCACAAACGGGTGAAAAACGTTTCTTGCAGAGAATTTGGGTTAACTAAATCTTAAAAGAGCGAGAAATTGAACGCGCCTAGATAGCCTTGTATCAAATGTTGTATTATTTTAAAAGCGACAGAAAAAGTCAGGTTTCATGGAATAGGATAGGCGGATATTACAAACTACCGCGGTGTCATTAAAATCAGAGAACGTGTTGGAAGGTCTCATCCCGAAAAGCGGAAGCTTTCTCAAGGAAATCATTTTCAGCTCAGCTAAAATACGCTATAATCTTTACCAGAGAGTGGAAAGAGGTGATCGCGATGCTAAGTTTTGAGAAAGTGTTGGAAGCCATTCCCGAGCGGGTGCGGATGCGGTTGGTTCCGGTCACGTTTGAACCCGGCGAGACGATCATTGAAAAAGGCGCGCCGGTGACCTGCGGCTACATTTTTACCGAAGGGGTACTTGACGTTCAAAGCGTAAATACGCGCGGTATCGCTTATACCTATGTTACGAATTATGAAGCCCGCTTTGTCGGCCTGATGGAAATTTTCTCCGATCACCATCGCTACTGCTGCACGCTGAAAGTCGACGAGCGCTGCCGCGGCTACCGCATCACCAGGGAAGATTTATTCATCTTGTTGTCTGACTGCGATCCCTTTAAAGAATATCTGATCTGTTATTGGGCGAATCAGTTTTACGAATCCTCGATCAATGAATCCCGATATCCGACCAACTCGATGAACATTAAACTGATCGACTATCTGCTGCGGCTGTGCGACGCGTTGAAACCCAGCGGCGACGTAATCCGCATCAAGATCAAGCGGGAGGAACTGGCCGCTTTTATGGGCTGTTCCCGCCGGACGGTTTACCGGCTTCTGAGTCAGTTCAAGAATGAGGGGCTGATTGGTAAGGAAGGGAACACACTGACGATTACCAGCGACCAGAGAAAACGCTTACAAAAGAAACGTGAAGAATAATATGAAATATATCAAAAGTGACATTTGTCACTTTTTTTGTACGCTTTTCCATGATATAAAACTACTGTATTTGTAAGCGTTATGCTTACCAGGAGGGAAAAGATGAAAAAGTTAGGACTTCTCTGTACCGCCGCACTGCTGACTTTGTCGCTGGCAGCCTGCTCAGGCAACGGTGGCAAACAAGGCGGCACAGACAACAACGGAGGCGCAGCCAATACCGGCGACAAGCAGCTGAAAGTGGCGATCGTTCTGTCCACCGGGGGACTGGGCGATAAGAACTTCAACGACATGTCATACGACGGTCTGACCCAGGCTAAAGCCGATTTCGGAATTGATTTCCAGTATGTTGAACCAGAATCAGCCAGTGATTTTGAAGCAGGCTACCGCCAGTTTGCGGATGCCGGCGTTTATGATTTAATCATCGGTCTGGCGACCGATCAGAACGATGCTCTGACCGCGGTGCAGGCGGATTATCCGGATCAGAAATTCTCGATCATCGACTCGTCTCTGGAACTGCCGAACGTCAGCGCCGTTTCCACGAAGTGGCAGGAACAGACATTCCTGTGCGGCGTTTACGCAGGCTTAGGCACGCTGTCTGAAATGCCGAAAGCCAATGCGGACAACGTTGTCGGCGTTATCCTGGGCATGGACAACCCGAATCTGCGGTCCGGCGTCGTCGGCTTTGAAGCAGGCGTAAAGTATGTCAATCCAGAATGCGAAGTCCTGACGGCAACCGTCGGCAGCTTCAACGATTCTGACTAAGGGAAAGAACATCGCGATGTCGATGTACAACAAGGGTGCGGATTTCATCCAGCACATTGCCGGAGCTTCCGGACTGGGCGTCTTCAATGCCGCGAAAGAAGCTGACCGCTATGCGTTCGGCGTCGGCGGAAACCAGAACGCGATCGAACCGGATTATATCCCGGCAACCTCGATCCGCAACGTCAACGAAATGGTCTACAATGAAGTCAAGGCTTTAGTTGAAGGCACATGGACTGAAGGCGTCAAGATCAGCGGCTTAAAGGAAGAAGCGGTCGGCTATTCCAATGAATTCTCCAACGTTGAAGTCCCTGAAGACATCGCGGCGGCGATTGCGGATATCAAAGCCAAGATTCAGAGCGGCGAACTGGTCATCTGTGAAACAGAAGATGAACTGGACAGCTGGGTATCTTCCAATCAGTATACAAAATAAGCTGAAAGCAAGTTAATTTTGTAAAAAGAAAAAGGAGGAAACAATGAACAGTGTAGAAATGATCGATATTGTTAAGCAATATCCATTAGTGCGAGCTGTTGATCATGTTTCCTTTTCTTTAGGTCAGGGAGAGATTCATTCCCTGCTGGGAGAAAATGGAGCCGGCAAATCGACGCTGATGAAAATCCTCTACGGCATGACTCTGCCGGATGAGGGAGAAATCCGTGTTAACGGCGAGCCGGTCAAGATCAAGAGCCCGAAAGACGCGATCCGGCTGGGGATCGGCATGGTGCACCAGCACTTCATGCTTTCCCCGGTGATGAGCGTTACTGAAAATATCATCGTCAACCACGAGCCGCGCAAAGGCTGGCTGATCGACGAGAAGAAGGCCGAGCAGGAGATTCAAGCCCTGATCGACCGCTTTCACTTCAATATCAATGCCAAAGCGAAGGTTCAGGAATTATCCGTCGGCGAGCAGCAGCGCGTCGAGATCCTCAAGGCGATCTACCGCGGCGCCAACATTCTAATCCTGGACGAACCGACGGCCGTGCTCACGCCGCAGGAAGTCGAAGAACTGTTCGTCATCATGCGGAATCTGAAAAAGGATAACAAGTCGATTATCATCATCACGCACAAGCTGAAGGAGACGCTGGCGATCGCCGACCGGATTTCCGTTCTGCGCGATGGGAAAATGGTCGAATCCGGTCTGCCTCTGGGCAACGTGACAACCAGCGATCTGGCTAAAATGATGGTCGGCCGCGACGTTGAACTGAACGTACGCCGGGAAAATACGAACATGGGCGAGGAGTTTTTCCGATTCAGGATTTAAAGCTGAGCGAGCGCGGCGTGCAGGTGCTTAAAGGGATCTCCTTGTCAATCCGCAAGGGCGAAATCCTCGGGGCGTCGCCGGCATTGAAGGCAACGGCCAGACCGAACTGATCGAAGTCCTGACCGGTCTGCGCAAAGCCGATTCCGGGCACGATGACGATGGGAACGGAAGCGATTCACGGGGATGCCCACGCCTTCTTAAAGCATAAGATCGGACACATCCCGGAGGATCGTCTGAGCCGTGGTTTAGTCGCGGAAATGTCAATTGAAGACAATCTGATTTTAGGCTATCATGACGAACCGCAGTTTCTCAAACAGGGACTGCTTCAGAAAAAGAATATCCAGAGCTACGCTGAGGAAGCGGTCGGCGAATACATGATCAAGACGCCGAATGCGCGCGAACTTGTTTCCTCGCTCTCCGGCGGCAACCAGCAGAAGGTGGTTATCGCCCGGGTGTTCAAGCAGAACCCGGACGTGCTGATCGTCGCCCAGCCAACCCGCGGAGTCGACGTCGGCGCGATGGAGTATATTCACCATCAGCTGCTGCGCTTACGCGACGAGGGCAAAGCGATTTTGTTAATTTCAGCGGATCTCGATGAAGTCCGCTCGCTGTCCGACCGGATCGCCGTGATTTACGACGGCCGGATCGTCAGCGTTCAGCAGGCCGAGGATACCGACGAGCTGTCGCTGGGCCTGTTGATGACCGGAGGAAAGGAGGAACACCATGAGCAAGCTGTCTAACCGGCTGATGAAAACCAGTCCGATCGTGATCTCGCTGGTGTCCTTCGTCCTGGCGATTCTGGTCAGCTGCGTGATCATGCTGCTGTGCGGCTATGATCCGATCTTCGCCTATTCTGTCATTATCGAAGGTTCGCTCGGTTCCGTGCGTTCCTTGACCAACACCCTTGATTCAGGCGACGCCGCTGATCTTTACGGGTCTGGCGTTTATGGTCGGCAAGAAAGCGACGCTGATCAACCTCGGCGTGGAAGGGCCAGATGTATACGGGCGCGATGGTCGCGGCGTTGGTCGGCATGACGCCGCTGCCGCTGCCGGGCATCCTGCATCTTTTCCTGGCGCTGGTCTGCGGCGTGATCGGCGGCGGTCTGGCCGGCGCGCTGATCGGCTTTCTGAAAGTCCGGTTTCGGATCCAATGAAGTCATTACGACGACGATGACCAATTTCATCATCATCAATTTCTGCGATTATTTAGTCAACTATCCGTTAAAAGCCGAGGGGGCGGTCGCACAGACGAATAAAATCGTCGACGGCGCGCTGTTAGGCAAAATGATTCCCGGGTTATCAGCTGACCTGGGCGATCGTGATCGCCGTGCTCGCGGCCCTGATCGTGAAATTCGTGCTGGAAAAGACCCGCTTCGGTTATGAAGTCCGGGCAGTCGGCTTAAACATGAAGGCTGCGGAAACGGCCGGCATCAAGGTCGGCGGCGTCATGATGAAAGCGATGCTGTTCAGCGGCGCGCTGGCCGGTCTGTGCGGCGCGGTGCATGTCACCAGCGTCGGCAAGCGCTTCATCAGCGGCTTTTCGCCGGGCTACGGCTTCAGCGGGCATCTCCGTCGCGGCCCTGGCCAGCGATTCACCGTTAGGCATCATCCTGGCGGGCATCATCTTCGGCGCTTTAAAAACCGGTGCGATGTATCTGAACATGATGAGCCAGATTCCGACGGAGTTTGTCAGCGTCATTCAGGCGCTGGTCGTTATCTTTGTTTCCGCGCCGCTTCTGATCCGGGCCTTAATCGGCGCGGACCGCAAACCGAAGAAGGGAGGACGCAGCCATGCTGAATAATATCACAGGCATTCTGAGTACGATGTTCTCCATGTCCATCCCGCTGATTCTGGCGGCGCTGGGCGGTGTGTATTCCGTGCGCAGCGGCATCATGGCGCTGGGCCTTGAAAGTATGATTCTGACCGGCGCATTTACGGCTGCCGTCGGTTCGTTCTATTCCGGCAACGCCTGGATCGGGCTGTTGTGCGGGATCTTGGGCGGCATGATCTTCGGATTATGCCACGGCCTTCTGTGCATCCGCTATAAGGTCAATCAGGTCATCAGCGGCATCGGCCTGAATCTGTTAGCCACGGCGGCGTCCACGCTGCTGATGCAGATCATCTGGGGCAACAAGGGCAATTCCGAAGCCGTCGCTTCTGTCAACACCAAGCTGACGTTTTTAAAGGATATTCCGGTGCTCGGCGATATTTTCAGCCGCCAGTCAGTGCTGCTGATCTTCACGATCCTCGCTGTGCATCGCCAGCTGGTTCATCTTATTTAAAACACCGTTCGGTCTGCGCTTGCGGATGGTCGGTGAAAATCCGAAGGCTGCCAGCAGTATGGGCATTCCCGTCCGGCGGATGAAGTATATCGGCGTGTTGGTCTGCGGTGCGCTGGCCGGCCTGGCCGGGGCGTATTTGTCGATCGACAGCCTGAATATGTTCGTGCGCGATATGTCCGCCAGCCGCGGCTACATCGCGATCGCGATCGCGATCCTGTCGCGCTACAATCCGCTGAACGTTCTGTTGTGCGGTTCATTGTTCGCGCTGTGCGATGCGGTTCAGATTTATGTTCAGGGCTACGGCATTCCGTCGCAGCTGGTCCAAATGATCCCGTACATCGTCACCCTGCTGGTTCTGGCGTTTGGCGTCAAGAACATTCAGCCGCCTGCCGGTGTTGGTAAATATGAAGACGAATAAAGGAGGAACTATGGAACATTTCAAGAGTACGTCCGTTGAAATCACGGATATCTGGCAGAGCAGCTGCCAGTACCCGGATGTCACGGTCAACAGTAAGAACGAAGTCTTTGCGGTCTGGGAAAAATATCTCGATCACACCGAGGTGATCCGGTTCGCGCAGATGATTGATCATCATCCGCACAATGAGGTCCAGATCTCCGGCAGCGGCTTAGCGCTGCGGCCAAGCCTGCACACGTTCAACGACCGCGTGATCACTGCCTGGTCGGAATTTGAGAACGGCGTGTGGAAGCTGTGCGTCCGCGAATACCAGGACGGCGTGTTCGGCGCGATCCAGGTGATCGACGAGGGCGAAGCGTTGTTCTATCCTTCCGTTAAAGACGACGGAATCCATCCGGTCGTCGTATACAACCGTCAGGGCGTCGGCTTCAGCGATACGATCGTCGCTACGCTGGGCGAAACAGTGACGCTGGAAAAGGTCAACACGGCGGTGAAGACGTATCGTCCATGCTTTGATCATGACGGCAAAGGCCATTGCTTTGTCGCTTATGATCTGTATAACGGCGTGAACTATGACGTCGTTGTGCGCGCCAAGATCGACGGGCAGTGGAGCGAGGAAGTCAAGCTGAATCAGACGGCGATTTACAGCACGCATCCGGTCATGACGCGGGTCGGCCAGAAGGTTACTATCGCCTGGTATGAAAACGGCAGGCATTGTTATTTCAGCAACAACGTGATCGACGTGGAAGTAAAAGACGGCCAGGTTGTCACGTCCCATTACACGGTGCTGACGGAAAACCGCAACTGGTACAACAACATCGACATCACAGCGAACACCCAGGGCTATACGGTAGTCACCTACACCTGGGGCAAATACAACGCGATCGTGCGCGTGCGTGATTTAGAAGGCGTCTGGTCGGAACCGGTCGTCATCACCTACAACGACAGCCAGTGCGCCGTGCGTCCGCATATCGCGCTGGACGAAAGCAATGTTCTGCATTATATCTGGCAGTTCGGCAACAAGAACGGCCACATGCACCGCTACGCGTCAATCGTCTACAACGAAGTCGCGCTGGACGTCCTGCCGCAGTTCTATGATTTAGAGATCGAAAAGAAGATCGATCAGTTCGTGCAGCCGATCCCGGCAGAAAAAGCGCTGGACAGCCGCAGCGAAGAAGAAGTCGCGGCCTGGCTGAAGAAGAACGGCTATGAGAATCTGACGCTGACCTTCGGCGATATCCACGGCCAGTCCAACCTGTCCGACGCGCTGGGCGAGATTGATCAATATTATCACTACGCGATCAAGGACGCCAACATGGATTTCTGCGCGCTGACCGATCATGACGATTATCCGGATATCGCGACGGATTCCGAATGGGAATGGAACCGCACGACGCGCAATCTGTTCAACGGAGAAAAGAACTTCGCCGTGCTGTTGGCCTATGAATGGACATCCAACGAATACAAGCATGACTTCGGGACACAAGAACGTTTATTATCCCGTCCAGCACCGGCGGTCTGTACCGCAGTACCGATCCGGAAGGCAACAACCCGACAGTTCTGTTCGCGAGCATCAAGAAGGACGGCGGTCAGTGCATTCCGCATCATCCGGCAGCCAACTGGGGCCTGGTATCCGCGGCGACGGACTGGGATTATCATGATCCGGAAGTGCAGCGCGTCGTTGAAATTTTCTCGCGCCACGCCGACTATGAGAAATTTGAAAACCAGTCGAAGTACACAAAGAACATCATGAAATTTGAACGCCACTGCGCTCAGGACGCGCTGGCCCGGGGTTATCATTTGGGCTTTATCGCCGGTTCTGACTCGCACCAGATGGAGCATGGCATCGAAGGCGGAATCTTGGGCGCCTTCGTTCCGACGCTGACCAGCGAAAACGTCTGGAACGCGATCTACAACCGCTTCACGTATGGCACCAGCGGCGCCCGGATTCTGGCTTCGCTGAAGATCGGCAGTCATCACATGGGTGAAGAAATCATGATCCCGGCCGGGGAAGCAGTCAAATTGGACGTCAGCGTGCTGGCGGTCAACGAGATCCGCACGGTTCAGATTATTAAGAACAACGAAGTGTCTGGTTGAGATGGAAGGCTGCGGCTGTGCGATGGACTTCACCGTAGAGGACAGCGAGCGCGGGGAAGAAGACTTCTATTACCTGCGCGTTGAACAGATCGACGATCACTGCGCCTGGTGTTCGCCAATCTGGGTTACCCGCGGATAAGGCTTCACAAAGCAGGCGGAAAGCAGAGTCCGGGAGGCATAACAAGCTGGATTTCCCTTTACCACCGGCAGAAAACAGCATCACAGACAGAATAAGAACAAATCAAGTACGAGCAGTCCGGCCTGATCCGCCGATCCTGCTCGTTTTGTTTTCTATTATAAAAAAAACGGAGAAAGTCTTCCCCAAAGGGCGGCCTTCTCCGCTTTATTAAATTGTGAATTCGTCTGTTTATTTACAGTCGAAGCCCTGATCCTTCATATCCTGAACGACCTTGTCAAAGCTCATGTCTGTGTTGGAAAAATCAAAGCCCAGATTCTTCAATGTATCCGGATCGGCTTCTTTCAGGTTCATTTCAATGGTGGCGATGATCGTGTCTTCGATTTCAACCGTTGTCTTCACGCCCTTCATGTCTTCCGAGATTCCCGACTGGGACAAGATGGCGTCGATCATCTGTGCTTTTTCTTCTTCCGTGATCGTTGCGAAGTCAATGTTGCCGAACATCGCTTTGTCATAAATCATCTTCAGAGAAAGAACGGTGATTTCATTGTTTTCTGCCTTTAAATCATAAGTAGCCGTCATCAAGCCTTCCTGCGTATAGCTGCAGGACGCATCTCTTCGGTTTTCGGTGTGCTGGAACAGCCGGCGATCAGAAACACGCCAGAACAGTAGTAATAATCTCTTCATTTTTCCTCCGTGTGCGGAATATCCGCAATCTTACAGTTTTCCGTCTCCATCCTCGCCTTCGGCAAGTCCCTGATTCTGATCAAAGCGGAATACTGCTTCCTGTATTATAAACGATAAACAAAAATTTTTGTATTCCAAAATAGGAATCCGTGATTTTTGGCGAGTTCATTGATTTTCATAAAATGACTTCAATAAAAACAAGAATTATTGATCAGCAGACATCCTCGGCCTGCAGGCAGCGCTGTAAAAGTGATATAATAAACGCATAAAGGGGAATCACTATGGGAAACGCAGAAAAACAAACCAAGCAAAAAATTATGACGATCGCCAGGGAACATTTTTCACGTTACGGGATATGCCGGAACCAATCTGGAAGCGATCGGAAAAGAAGCGGGATTAACCCGCGGACCGCTTTATTATTATTTTAAGAACAAAAAAGAATTATATCAGACGGTTATAGAACAGGAGAAGGAAACGGTTATCGGGCAATACCAGGAAATCTTTGAACAACCTTGTTCAATCTTTGAGAAGCTGGAAAGAGATATTATTTTCTGTTCTTCCACGCCGTCACTGCTGCAAAAGATCGGTTTTGGGGGACAGGGGGAACCGGAGATTCCGATTCAGGATTACTCGGAAAAGATCTATTCCCTGAAAAAAGAAGCATTCCGCCAGGCTCAGCAGATCGGAGAATTGCGCGCGGATGCCGATCTGGAAGAAATGCTTTGTTTTCTTTATATTTACGTCTATGGAATTACTGAGCTGCGCAAGACGGAAAGCTCCGGTTGGATTTTAAAGCGGCGGACACTGCCTCAGGACGCCCGCCTGTTTGTCGAAATCTTTGCCGCGCGGTATGGGACGGAAGCACGGGAATAACGCATAAATTTTATAAAGAAATCAACCTGAAAACCGATCGTAATGATGGGTTTTCTTTTAGACTTGTTAAAAATTATGCACAGATGTATAATTGTGATAAAGAAAACATGCATGAATGCATGTGAAGGAGGGAAAAGAAATGAAGAAGCTGATTTGTTTGCTTCTGGCATCGCTGCTGTGTCTGGCAGGATGCTCCACTACGCCGAAAGCACCGGCCTCAGACGGCGAAGCCTTGTTTAAGGCGGGAACCTATACGGGGGTTGGCGACGGGCGCAACGGACCGATCACCGTTGAGGTAACCTTTACAGCCGGCACGATCGAATCGATCACGGTCAAAGAACATACGGAAACGGCAGGTATCTGTGATCCGGCGATTGAAAAAATCCCGGGCGCAGTCGTTGAAAGTCAGAGCTTAGGCGTTGATACCGTCGCCGGAGCGACATTGACCAGTGATGGTATTTTGAAAGCCATTGAAGACTGCGTCGTGCAGGCGGGCGGCGATGTTGAAAAGCTCAAAGCCGCAACAGAAAAAACGCCTCAGGCCAAAACGGAGGAAAGCCGTTCAACGGATGTCGTCGTTGTCGGTTCAGGCATCACCGGGATGTCCGCGGCGTTAAGCGCGAAAGAAGCGGGTGCAGATGTCGTCGTCATTGAAAAACAGGCGACCACCGGCGGAACGACCGCAATCGCGGGCGGGTATTTAATCAGTATTGATTCCAAGCTTTACGACGACAGCGATTTCGATGACTCGCTGGAAACCTTCCGGAAATACTGGGATGAACGGATGAGCTATTCCGGGCAGGAATCGGGATATCCGGATGAGGAACGGTGGGAAGCTATTGTATCCAAGACCGGCGAAACCGTTGACTGGCTGCAGGAAAAGGGCGTGACGTGGGAAGCCTTCACCGGCTTCGGACCGTATCCGACAGCGCACAATCCGGCAGGCGGACGCGGTTTGATCGACGAGATGGTCAAGATCGCCGAAGCTCAGGGCATTGAGGTCATTACAGAATGCAAGGGTGAGAAACTGGTGCTGGACGATCAGGGAGCGGTCGTCGGCATCGTTGCGGAAACCTCCGATAAGGTGATTACATTCAACACTGCAAGTGTCGTTCTGGCGACTGGCGGAATCTCCGCAAACGCGGAAATGGTAAAGCAATATTCGCCGAAGGTCGACAAAGCCGGAACGATTTCTGTCGCGGCGGCCGGCTCAACCGGCGATGGCCTGACGATGGCGCTGGAAGCGGGCGCCGTGCCGTTTGATTCGTTCTTTACTTCAATCTGCGCAACGACAGTGGATCCGGCATTGGCCAGTCAGGTGGCGGATGCGGCGAAGCTGACGACAAACAAGCAGCTGGGCGTAAATGCGAAGGGTGAACGGTTTGCCAGCGAAGCCGCGGTTTACTTTGACGCTTTGGGTTCGGATATGATTCAGGATGGTAATGCACCGTTCTACTACATTTATGATTCTTCTGACGCGGAGATCGCGAAGATCCTGGAACAAGGCGCAACCGCGGGAGCAGTAGTCAAAGCGGATACGATCGAAGCTTTGGCCGAAGGCATGAAAGTCGACGCCGCAACCTTAAAAGCAACCTATGACCGCTACCAGGAACAGGTTGCTGCAGGGAAAGACGAAGATTTCGGCAAAGCTGCAGAAAATCTGACATCGCTGGAAACCGCGCCATATTATGCCGTTGTTTTCTATCCGACGACGTTTGGTTCACAGGGCGGCGTTCTGACCAGCGAAACCGGTCAGGTGCTCAACCAGGCCAAGGAAGCGATTCCGGGGCTGTATGCTGCGGGTGAAATGAGCAACCGTTACTTCTACAATGAGAATTATGTATTGGCCGCTTCATTGGGCCTGTACGCAACGACCGGTCGGATTGCCGGCGCGGCTGCGGCTGCGAAATAGTGCGCAGTCTGAGAATTCAGAGAAAACAAAATTATTTTAGAACTGCAAACGGATCAGGACGTCACATCGACCTGAATCAATCCTGAATGCTTAAGAAAATGATAACAGAAACAAGGGCGGCGCAGACCGCAGGGTTCAATCCCTGTCGGTTCGCCGCTCTTTCATAATCGGTGAACTAGCAGAGGCTTGATTTTTGCCCGCAGCCGCAGAGGAAAGAAGCTGGGGTGAATAAAAAAGTTAGTTGAAACTAACAGAAAGGCGAAAAAAATGCGGGTATTTTGCCCGCAAATTCTCTTTAGGAGTTCAACTTAATGTAATTTACCATAGATATCAAGCTTCAATAATTGAAAGTTACAATAAGTTATCACGGTATTCTCCATCAAGAATAAGAAGACAAGGACGTATCAGGAAACGATCAAAGAACATCCCAATCGATGACAGAATGGCAAAGCAAGACTCAGATAAAAACCCGCTGATTTTTGTCAGCGGGTTTCTGAGCGTTGATTTTTGAGTTTTAACACGATTTTAGCTTGGCATACAGCGCCTCGTCCAGACAAGCGCTGCCGGCTTCCGCGTTGGCCTTCGCCTGAGCCGGTGATTTTGCGCCGGGAATGACGACCGGACAAACTGGATGAGACAGGATATAGCGCAGACTGGTCTGGATCAGGTTATCCTTCCCGGCCGCTTCGATTACGCGGTCCAGCCGGTCCATTTTCTGCAGATAGACTTCCCGCGCACTGCCGCCTTCGTTAAACGGCGTGCGGATGGTGTCGGTGAAATGCGTATCGCGGGTGTAGTGTCCGGATAAAATCCCCTGTGCCAGCGGTCCGCGCACGAGCACGCCGATGTTGTTTTCCAGGCAGTAATCCAGCATGCCGTTGGTTTCCGGTGTCTTATTGATCAGCGAATAATCCAGCTCGACCATCTCGCAGGTACCGCGCCGGTTGAATTCCTTCAGCACGTCCAGATGATCGGTCGAGATGCCGTAATGCCGCACCAGTCCGCGCCGTTTCAGCTCCTCGAAGCCATCCAGCCACGGATCCACTTCCTCCGGTTTCAAATCATTGAGATGACACAGCGCAACGTCGAGATAGTTCGTCTGAAGACGGAATAAGGAAGCATGGCAAGCTTCGATCACGATATCGGCGCAGGTAAACTGCATCTCGCCGCCGAAACGTTTGGCCCAGTTGCCGAATTTTGAGATCAGCACGACATTTTCACGGATTCCGTTCAGCGCCTGGCCGAGCCGTTCTTCCGAGCATCCTCCGGGAATGCCGTAAGCGTCGGCGGTATCGAAGACGGTAATGCCGCTATGATAAGCGGCGAGGATCGTATCTAAAACTTGTTGATCATCCAGTTCGCCCCATTGATTGCCAATGTTCCAGGTTCCCATGCCTACCGCGGAAACCTCCATGCCAGTTTTTCCAAATTTTCTTTTCAGCATTGTTATCCTCCTGTTTTTTTCTATTATATCATATCTCACGTCGTCCTCGACCGGCCGCTTTCGAAATTAAACCAGCCCCCTTCTGCAATCCAGAAAAGCATCCGGTAGGGACTGCCGTTGTGATTTTCAAACGCTTCCATGACAAGATAGAAAGCAGAGTTTGGAACAGGCTGTCAAAATCACCGAGGATTCGCTCCGGTTCACCGTTAGAATAAAGCAGCCGGGAAAAAAATCAGAATTTCTTGCAGAAAGTCGCGAAGAAGTGTTGACAAAGAAGCTTGGCAGACTATAATAATAAGTGCTAGCACTGATGAGATAAGAGTGCTAAAATGAGCGATAAGGAGGAATTACGATGATCAGACCATGTAATGATTTTGTGCTCTTAGAGAAAGAAAAGGCAGAAGAAAAAACCGCCAGCGGAATTATCCTGACGGACAAAAACACTGAGAAACCAACCGTAGGCAAGGTTCTGGCAGTCAATAACGGCCATGAAGTCGACGGCAAGCATGTCGAATGCTGCGTCAAAGTCAACGACCGCGTCATTTATGAAAAGTACGGCGGAACTGAAGTCAAGATCGACGGACAGGAATATCTGTTAGTTCCGGAATCCAAGATCATGGCGGTTATTGAATAACAACAAACATTAAAAGGAGGAATGAGAATATGGCAAAGGAAGTCCGTTTTTCTAAAGATGCCCGCGTGGCGATGATGAAGGGCGTCGATACACTGGCCGATGCGGTCAAGATCACGCTGGGTCCGAAAGGCCGCAACGTCGTTCTGGAAAGAAGCTATGGTTCACCGTTAATCACCAATGACGGCGTGACGATCGCCAAGGAAATTGAATGCGAAGACAAGATTGAAAATATGGGCGCGAAGCTGGTTCTGGAAGTCGCTTCCAAGACCAATGATACGGCCGGCGACGGCACCACGACAGCGACGCTGCTGGCGCAGTCGATGATCCACAAAGGCATGAGCAGTGTGGAAAAAGGCACGAATCCGGTGCTGATGAGAGTCGGCATGGAAAAAGCGGCGAAGTTCATTGCGGACAAGCTGCTGGAACAGACGCATAAGGTAGAAACGAACCAGGATATCGCTCAGGTTGCCGCGATTTCTTCCGGTTCTCAGGAAGTCGGCGAAATCATTGCGCAGGCGATGGAAAAGGTCGGCCGCGAGGGTGTTATCACCGTTGACGAATCAAACGGTTTTGAAACGGAGCTGGAAACCGTTGAAGGCTTACAGTATGACAAGGGCTTCATCAGCCCGTACATGGTATCCAACCGTGAAAAGAACGAAGCGGTGCTGGATAACCCGTATATCTTAGTTACCGATCAGAAGATCAACACGATCCAGGAAGTCCTGCCGCTGTTGGAAAAGATCGTCCAGACCAACAAGCCGCTGCTGATCATCGCTGACGATATCGATCAGGAAGTTGTTGCGACGCTGGTTCTGAACAAACTGCGCGGCACGTTCAACGTTGTCTGCACGAAAGCGCCAAGCTTCGGCGACAACCAGAAAGCAATGCTGGAAGATATCGCGATCGTGACCGGCGCGAAGTATTTTGCCAAGGATCTGGCGATGGAGCTGAAAGACGGCGAGATCGAAGACCTCGGTCATGCGAACCGCGTTGTCGTCAAGAAGGATGACACGACGATTGTCGGCGGTACCGGCGATAAGGAAAAACTGAACGAACGGATCGCGGAACTGAAGCTGCAGATTGAAAACACGACTCAGGAATACGATAAGAAGCGTCTGAACGAACGGCTGGCGAAGCTGACGACGGGCGTCGCGATCGTGAAGGTCGGCGCAGCGACAGAAAGCGAAATGAAGGAAAAGAAACTGCGGATCGAAGATGCTTTGAACGCGACAAAAGCGGCAGTCGTTGAAGGCATCGTTATCGGCGGCGGCGCGGCTTTGGCTTCAATCTATCGTGAATACCGCGATGAGCTGAAGGGTGAAACTCCGGATGAACAGAAGGGCATCAGCGCTGTCTTTGAGGCAATCCTGAAGCCGCTGTATCAGATCGCGGAAAATGCCGGCTATGACGGTGATCAGATTGTTTCCCGTCAGCTGACAGAAGGCAAGAACGTCGGCTTCGATGCCAAGAAGGGCGAATGGGTCGATATGTTTGAAGCCGGAATCGTAGATCCGACTAAGGTTACCCGCAACGCACTGCTGAACGCGGCATCCATCTCGGCACTGTTTATCACGACAGAAGCAGCGGTCGCAGAATTACCGGAAAAGAACGCTCCGGCGGCTCCGGCAATGCCGGACGGCGGTATGTACTAAGCCGAAATTCTCAATCTTAACTCTGTGTTTTAAGGGCAGACAGCACAATCCCCCAGTGCTGTCTGTTTTTTTATTTTTCAGCTTGACTGCGGCTTGAGCGTTGGTTCTGAATGAAAGCGATTTCTGCACAGGATAGTTCATGGTATAATAAATAAAAATGGGGAGGACAGAACAGATGGCAGGGGGAAACGCACAGCTGGCTTTAGACCGTGTTGAAGCCGGCGAGAGCTTGGCAATATCAAAGAAACACACGGCGCTGCCGCCGGGATTGACGCGCGGCATGTTGATGAAGGATGTACTTCGGATCGCCGGCCCGTCGTTTGTCGAACTGACGCTGACGCAGCTGACGTCGATGGCGGATCTGATGATGGTCGGTCAGCTGGGGGCGTGGGCGATCACGGCAGTCGGCTTAACAACGCAGCCGAAATTTTTAATGATGACAATGTTCATGGCGATGAACGTTGGGGCGACGGCGCTCGTCGCCCGCTACAAAGGCGCGGAACAACCCGCAAAGGCAAATGAAGCGGTGCGGCAGGCGCTCATGCTGACGCTGGTGATGTCCATTGCCGCTTCGGTTGTCGGCTTTCTCTTTTCGGAAACGATGGTCCGGTTTATGGGGGCTACGGAAGAACTAAGCTTGACCAACGGTACGGTTTACTTACAAATTCAAATGGCCGGCTTTGTGCTGATGGCGCTGACCACGACGATCACAGCGGTGCTGCGCGGCGTCGGTGATTCCAAGACGGCAATGAAATACAACGTTGCGGCCAACGTGATCAATATCATTCTCAACTGGATCTTAATTTACGGGAATCTCGGTTTTCCCAAGATGGGCGTTGCCGGCGCGTCGTTAGCGACGGTGATCGGCCAGACGGCGGCCTTCTTCATGGCGGGCTGGGCGTTGATGAAAAAAGGCGGCTATCTCGAATTCAATCTGCGTGAAAAGTTCAAGCCTGATCGGGAAATCCTCACGAATATTTTTGCGATCGGTCTGCCGGCGATGGTCGAGCAGCTGTTTATGCGCTTCGGCGTGATCCTGTATTCCAAAACGGTCGCTTCATTAGGCACGGTCGCATTTGCGACACATAACGTATGTATGAACATTCAGGCGCTTTCCTTTATGATCGGCCAGGGCTTCGCGGTGTCCTCGACGTCGCTGGTCGGTCAGTCGTTAGGGAAAAAACGAACCGATATGGCGCACCATTACGGCAAGGTCAGCCAACAGATTGGGATCGGCTTTTCGCTGGTGCTGGCGCTGATCTTCTTTGTGATCGGCGGTCCGATCGTATCCCTTTACAGCAACGAGCCGGAAGTCATTGAACAGGGGACGCGGATTCTGATGTTTCTGGCGCTGATCCAGCCGTTTCAGGCCACACAGTTTATTCTCGCCGGCGTCCTGCGCGGGGCGGGGGATACGAAAACCACCGCCGTGGTTATCTTTGTCACAACGCTGATCGTGCGTCCGCTGCTGGCGATGCTGACGGTGTACGAGCTGCATTGGGGCTTGTACGGCGCCTGGATCGCGCTGGTCGCGGATCAGCTGCTAAGAACGTTGTTAATCTGGCTGCGGTACCGCGGCGGTCAATGGCAGCTGATGAAGCTGAAAGGCGAAGCGGCATAAACTGGAAGAACGGAAAAAGGAGAAAACACATGGATAAAATTCAAATGGCCAAGGGAAAATTGGCGCGGGGACCACTGCCGGCCATGTTCAATTCAGAACAATACCGACAGGTCGAGGCCTTTCATCAGACGTTGAAGCAATACGCCCCGACGCCGCTGATCAATTTGTCAAAGCTGGCGGAAAAACTGGGGATTCAGGCGATTTTAGTGAAAGACGAATCGCATCGTTTCGGCCTGAACGCTTTCAAGGCTCTGGGCGCGAGCTTTGCGGTGCATCGATATCTTGAGCAGCATCCTCACACCCAGCCGGTTTTCGTGACGACGACCGACGGCAATCATGGTAAAGGCGTAGCGTGGGCCGCGCTGCAAGCCGGCTGCCGGGCAGAAATCTTTATGCCCAAAGGCACGGTCGCCAGCCGCGTGCAGGCGATCGAGGCGCTGGGCAACGCTAAAGTCACCGTGACCGAATGGGGTTATGACGATACCGTGCGCTGGACGCGTGATTACGCGCAGCGCAACGGTTATGTTTTAGTGCAGGATACCGTGCTGGAGGATTATCATGAAATTCCCCAGAACATTGTATTAGGCTACACGACGATGATCCGCGAGGTTGTTCAACAGATTGAGGAACAGGCGCTCGCCAAGCCGACACACGTCTTTTTACAGGCCGGCGTCGGGTCGATGGCCGGGGGCGTGCTGGGCTGGCTGGCGGATACGTTGAAAGCGGAAATGCCGGTCGCCTCGATCATCGAAGCGACAGACTCCGCCTGTGTCTTCGCTTCCTGTCCGCAAGGAAAGCTGGTCTCGAAAGCCGGTATCACGCCGACGATCATGGCCGGGCTGAACTGCGGGGAAGTCAATCCGGATCTCTTTCCGGTGCTGCGCGATTATGCGGCGTTTTACTTCGCCTGCGCGGATGAAGTCACAGAAGCCGGGATGCGGCAGTACGCTGATCCGCTGGCCGGGGATACCGCGATTGTCGCGGGCGAATCCGGGGCTGTCGGACTGGGACTTCTGTTAAGCTTGTGCCAGGATGACCAATATCAAACGATGAAGCAGGCGTTGGGATTGAATGAACATTCCGTCGTGCTGCTTCTGAATACGGAAGGCGCAACGGATCCTGACGATTACCGGCGTGTTGTCGGCCGCGATCCGCAGACGGTTGGAAAATGAACGGGGAGCGGGGCCGGTCGGTTTCAACCGGAGTGATCACCGTGATTCTGATCGCGATTGTAGCTTTGAGTATCTTCTTTCAAAACCTGGACATTTTCTTTCCGCAGCTGTTGGAGCCGGATCCGCAGATTCCGCCGCCGGTCGTGCTGGAGCTGCCTTCATTTCTCGACGGCTGTCTGCGCAATGAAGAAAATACTCTGACGATTTATGAGGAAGACGGAATCGTGCATGGGGATCAATTTTATCAATGCGAAATCAACGAGCTGAGCGAAGCGGATGAGATTTTGAAGAAACAAGGACTGGCTTCCATCAACTCACAGGAAATCCATTTTTCAATGTCAATTCAGATCATCCGCGATCCGGTCCGCCGGCAACAAGCACTAACCAAGGAAATGATGGACTGGCAGCGGCTCCTGCAATTTGTAGGTTGTTTTTATCACTGCATCCGGCTGACGGAGATTGAAATCACGGAAGACAACATTTTGGATTATGCGGTACCGCTGGATGCCGGGGCCTGGCAGGTTGATCAGATCTATCAAATCGATCAGGAAGTCTTCGGTACCATCGGCGACCGCCTGTTTTTGTTTAATGTCGCGGATGTGCTGATCCCGCACGAATCTTCGGATGAAATTGTGCTGCTGGACGTTACGGATCCAGACATCATCAATAAGATTCGTCCGTTGATCGACATCGAAATTCCGCAGCCATGAGAAAGGACAAAGAGAACCCGAAATTTAGAATCAGAGCAGGATAGAAAGCGGGGAAGTTATGCATAAAATAGAAATCGTCAATGCGCATGAGGGGAATTTGAGTAACGTGTCGCTGACACTGCCGAAGGAGAAATTGATCGTTCTGACCGGGGTGTCGGGTTCCGGCAAGTCGACGTTTCTGATCGACGTCTTGTTCAACGAATGTCAGCGTCAATATCTGGAAGCCATGGGAATGCAGGGAATTCCCAAACCGAAGGTCGACAAAGTCCGCGGGGCGAGTCCGGCGATCGTGATCACCCAGTCCATGGCCAATAAAAACCCGCGCTCCACGGTGGGGACGCAAAGCGATATTTATACGGATCTGCGGATGCTCTATGAGAAATTGCACAAACGGACGTGTCCGCATTGCGGCGCGGTGATCGACGCGGCGGCCTGCAAGGAAGAAACGGAAAAGCACGGCGGGGATTTTCATGTTTACATGCGCTGTTCCCATTGCGGTGAACGGATGGATAAATTGACCCGCACTGATTTTTCGTTCAATACAAAAGAAGGCGCCTGCCCGGTTTGCGAGGGATTGGGGAAAATTCATACAGTCGATGAAGACCGGATCCTGGATCCGGCGCTTTCTTTAGAGGAAGGCGCCGTCCGCTTCTGGGAAAAACGGTATGGTGAATATGAAATATCGCTGTATTACGCCGCCTGCCGCGCTTATGGCTTGGATGAACCGCGGCATGTACCGGTTTGCCAATTCACCGAGCCGCAGCGGATTTTACTAATGGAAGGCAGCGGTAGTCCGCAGTTCTCATCTGCGCTGTCAAAGAACAGGCTGCCGGAATCAGCGGATTCTGGAAAGTTTGAAGGCGTAATGGCCAATCTGCGGCGGCGCTGGGCAGAAAAAGGGGGACAGGCTTGCGCGCTGGACGCATATTTTCAGGTCGTGGACTGTCCGGCCTGTCATGGCGAACGTCTGAATCCGCTGAGCGCTCAGGTGACGGTGAAGGGAACCCGGCTGCCGGAATTATCCGGTCTTTCCTTAATCCGCCTGCAGAGCTGGATTGAGGCGCTGGACTCCACGCTGACCGGCGAGGCGCGCCGTCTGGCCGAGGATTATCTGCGCGATATCCGGACGAAGCTGAACCGGCTGATCCGGGTCGGTCTGGGCTATCTGACGCTTGACCGGCAAATCATCACGCTTTCCGGCGGGGAAAGTCAGCGGCTGCGGCTGGCGGCGGCGCTGGATCTGGAAATGTCCGGCCTTTTGATCATGTTGGACGAACCGACGGCCGGCTTGCATCCGCAGGATACCGAAGGGCTGATCGCCATTCTGAAACATCTGCGTGATTTGGGAAACACCGTACTGGTCATCGAACATGATCCGGATGTGATGCGGGCTGCGGATTACCTGGCCGAATTCGGACCGGGAGCCGGTGTTCATGGCGGAAAACTCGTCGCCTTCGAAACGCCTGAACAGCTTCAGTCTGATCCGGCGTCCCTGACCGGGCTTTGGCTGGCTGAACCGGCGAAAATCGCTTCGCAGCCGAAAACCGCACAGGGCTGGATCACCATCAAAAATGCCAGTCAGTATAATCTGCGGCATTTTACCGCCGCCTTTCCAACCGGATGCCTGACCGCGGTAACCGGGCCTTCCGGTTCAGGAAAATCCACACTGGTATTCGAGGTGCTTGCGGATCGCCGCGGCGGTGCTGAAATTGCGGGATTGGAACAATTTGAACGGGTGGTAACGATCGAACAAGCCGCGATCACGCGGATGAAGCGCTCCAATGTTGCGACGTACAGCGGCGTCTATGCACTGATCCGCAATCTCTTTGCGAAGACCGAGGCGGCCCGTGCCGCGCATTGCCCGGCTTCTCATTTCTCATTCAACACGCCGGGCGGCCGGTGTGAAAACTGCCAGGGCATGGGGGTTGTGGAGAACAACATGTTGTTTTTCGCTAACGTTGAAGTCGTCTGTCCGGTTTGTCATGGCCAGCGTTTTAACGAAACCGTGCTGAACGTCAAATACAACGGCCGCTCGATCAAGGAAGTCTTGGATCTGACGGTGGAAGAAGCCGTGGAATTCTTTGCCGGACAGACTAAATTGATCCGGATGCTGGAGGTGCTGATGGAAGCGGGCTTAGGCTATCTGCCGCTGGGGCAGCCGCTGACGACGCTTTCCGGCGGAGAAGCACAGCGCTTGAAGCTGGCTGCGGAATTGATTGAAAATCACGGCGGGAAGAACCAGCTGTATTTAATGGATGAGCCGACGACCGGTCTGCATCCGGCGGATATCGGACACTTCCTGAAGCTGCTTCTGCGCTTGCGGGATGCCGGTCATACCGTGATTGTTGTGGAACACAACCCGCAGCTGATCCGGGCCTGCGACTGGGTGATCGACCTGGGGCCGCAGGGCGGTGATCAAGGCGGCCAGCTGATGTTTGCCGGGACTCCGCAGGCTTTAAAAGCGCAGGGGGAAAGCGCTACGGCCCGGTATTTATAACGCAGACAGCGCTTATTTTATTATTTCTTTCTGATTCAGGAACGGGGGACTCGCGCAGTCCGCCGTTTTTCTTTTCTGTCATGCAGAAAGCAAAGCCTGTCAATTCCGCTGTAAGTTCCTCTTTTATACCGAAGGCAAATGAATTTGCCGGGATAGGAACCAGCCGGTCAGGAAAAGAATAGAGATAGGGGAAAAGAGAGCTTGACTTGCGGCTGATCCGGAGTATACTTAGGAATGATCGTATACAAGTAAACTAATCGAGGAGGAAAAACGCCGATGAGTAAGATACGGATACCCATCTCCAACGTGGAACAGATGCTGAAAGGCTATGCCCGTCTGCGCGAGGCGTACAGCCGCTTCTGCGCTCATTCCGTTGCCGGCGAAGCGTTTTCGCCCAATGAAATGAACGTTCTGATCTTTCTGTCGAACAATCCGTCGATCAACACAGCCAAGGAACTGACCGTGACCCTGGGCGTTTCCAAAGGCTTAGTCTGCCGCAGCGTGGACGCGCTGGTGCGCCGGGGTTATCTGACCAGTGAGGAAGACGCGAAGGATCACCGGATCCTGCATCTGCGGCTGACGCAGAAAGCGGCTCCGGTAATCGGTCAGATGCGTGTCAGTATGGATCATTTCTCACAAACCGTGACCCGCGGTATCTCGGAAGAAGAACTGGCGGTGTATACCCGGGTTCAGCATCAGATTTACGCCAACATCGAAGCGATGACCAATCGGAAAGGGGATTAACTATGATTCAATCGAAAGAAACAAATTTAGGGAAGGACCGTGTCGGACGCTTATTCTTTGCGCTGGCGGTGCCGGCGATCACTTCTCAGGTCGTAAACGCACTCTACAACATGGTCGACCGGATGTACATCGGCCATATTCCAGGTTCGGGGGCGTCGGCGTTAACCGGCGTCGGTGTCGCGTTTCCCTTAATCATGATTATTTCCGCGTTTGCGGCGCTTGTCAGCATGGGCGGCGCCCCGCGGGCTTCCATCATGATGGGCAAGGGCGATAACGAACAGGCCAACAAGATTTTAGGCAACTGCTTCACCGCGCTGGTCATCACCTCCGTCGTTCTGACGGCGGTCACGATGATTTTCTGCGAGCCGCTGTTAATGATGTTCGGGGCCAGTGAAAACACGATCGTTTACGCGAAGGCGTACATGATGATCTATGCCGCCGGCACGATTTTTGTTCAGCTGACGCTGGGCATGAACGCGTTCATTTCCGCCCAGGGGTTCTCCCGCGTCAGTATGTTAACGGTCATCATCGGCGCGATTACCAACATTGTGCTCGATCCAATCCTGATCTTCGGCTTCAACATGGGCGTGCGCGGAGCGGCGTTGGCGACAGTGCTGTCACAGGCGGTTTCGACGGTCTGGGTGCTGCAGTTTTTAAGCGGAAAGAAGAGTCAGCTCAAGCTGCATCCGAAATATTTCAACATCGACGCCAAGATCCTGTTCCCGGCTCTGGCGCTGGGTGTTGCGCCGTTTATTATGCAGTCGACGGAAAGTTTGTTGGTGCTGTGCTTTAATTCCTCCCTGCTGAAATACGGCGGCGATCTGGCGGTCGGCGCGATGACGATCCTGTCCAGCGTCATGCAGTTCTCAATGCTGCCGCTGCAGGGCTTAACCCAGGGCGCGCAGCCGATCATCAGCTTCAATTACGGCGCGGGGAATATCGACCGCGTGAAGAAAGCGTTCCATCTGTTATTGGCGAGCTGCCTTGTTTACGCGACGGCGATGTGGGCGCTGTGCATGTTGTTCCCGCAGATGTTCGCGGCGATCTTCACCAGCGATCCGGCTCTGACGCAGATCACGGTCTGGGCGCTGCGGATTTATATCGCGGCGGTGTTCTTAATGGGCGCGCAGCTGGCTTGCCAACAGACGTTCATCGCGCTGGGCAACGCCAAGATTTCAACTTTTCTGGCGTTGTTGCGGAAGATTATCCTGTTGATTCCGCTGATTTATATTCTGCCGAATTTCATTGAGAATAAGGTGTTTGCGGTCTTCGTGGCGGAACCGATTGCCGATACGATCTCGGTGCTGGTCACGATCACGCTGTTCTTCCGCTTCTTCCGGGCGGTCGAGCATGAACAGATTCACGCTTAAGTGAATCCAGGAAAGCAATACTGTTAATAAAGCGACGTTCTTTGCGTCGTTTTTATTTTGATTTTTAAGCAACGCATTAAAGTAGAGAAAGTCATTCTTCGCTAATTTCAGAAATTTTCCATTTTACCGAATAATTCGATATCGGAATTAAGGTAAGAATATGCTATCCTTTAAGTAAAGAAGACCTTGAAGGATCTGAGGCAGGGAGCTTGCAATCACAGAGGATCAAGGGGAGGAAGGAACAGAAAATGAGAAAAATGAAAAAAGCAGGATTCTTTGGCTGGCAGTCTGGCTATGTCTGGCTCTCAGCGGATGTGCCAAAACGGAAAGTGCGTCAGAGATTATGGCAAAAGTCCAGGCGAAACAAATGCAAAGCGAGGCGGTTCAATCCGTGACCATGAAGGGTCAGATGAAGATGACTGCGCAGGGAGTGTCGCTGGAATTTTCGATGGATCTTGTAATTCAGACGCAGCCGGCAGAGAAACAGGGTGAACCTGTCGTTTATTTTAGTTTTTCAACCTCATTTATGGGGCAGTCCATGGAGATGAAATACTGTATTCAGGATCAGGTGATGTACAGCGAAGTGAATGGAGAACGCAGCAGCCAACCGTATGCCTATACGCCGGAAACGGCTCAGGAGCTTCAGCAGAACGTGAATCTGGAGAAGATGGTTAACGCCTTTTCTGTGAATAAAACCGGGGCGGGATATGAGCTGGTCTATGAAGCGCAAAGTTTTGCCGAGCTGGCGGATCTGTTAGGCGCTTTAGGGGATGCGGAACCTGATCTGGAGGCCCTGCAGGAATTGAAGCAGCAATTTGAAATGATCGATCAGACGGTGACTTTAAACGAATGGAAGATGAGCTTTCAGGTGTCAAAGGATTATCAGATGAACGGCGGATTGATCGTCGTAGACGCGACCGGGGATGTCGAAGGTTCGGAAATGAATTTCAGCATGGAAATTAACGTAAGCGTTCGTACGGATCAGCCGATGACCACGATGGATCTGTCAGATTGGTCGTTGTAGAAAATCATCCCAGATCAGCTGGATACGAAAAAGCACAGCGGAGTTCGAATGTTGTTCTTCTGGTTTCCGGATGTTGCGAATTTCGAAGAAATGAAGGTTGACGTATGAAATGGAAAAAATTAGAGCTCACCTTGATCGTGCTGATGATCCTGTCAGGCGCAGGCTTCTGGACGTTTAAAACGCTGCGTCACCAGCCGTATTCGCTGACGCCGGTGACGATGACGCGCGAACAGCTGAACGAACAAGTGGATCTCGATATTACTTTGATCAACGAGTTGTTCCGCGATGAACTCAACCGTGAAATCGCTCCGGCCGTTGCGGAGGTGGATTTCCGGGGCGAGTGCTTTACGATCGGCTACGCAGCCCATTTTACAGAAACACCTGTACCGATTGGTCTTTTGTATGAAGGCAAGGGGAATAGCCCGCTTGGCCGCGGGATCTCATTGGAGCTTTACGTCAGCGACCGTGATTTGAGTTCGGTGATGCCCCTGTCAAAAATGATCACCTGGCTGGGTCCTGAACGACAGCTGGGCATGCTCGGCTCAACGGCGGCGATCCTGGAATATCATCAGGAAGGAAAAACAATCCGCGGTCAGTTTCATGTCAAACACGGCGATCTCTTTTATCTGGGGGAGCTGAAATATTACGATTCCGTCATGACCGGAGATTGGGAACACGATCAAAAGATCTGGGAAGCCGCGCTGGACCAGCTGCTTCCGTTTCTTGCCGAATAAACAAAAAGGATTGCTTTATGGCGATGATCTCATCCCCAAACGCAATCCTTTCTTATGGTTCAATTTTGACGATCGTTGGCTTTTCTCTGGACTACAAGCCGCATTTCAGTTGCGCGTTGCAGTTGGTGCAGGTGTTGCAGCCGCCGATTTCCTCGACGATGCCTTCCAGGCAGATCGGGCAGATGTCGCCGACTTCCACGCCGATGTTGCGGTCCTGCCGGTCTGCGCGCAGATCGGTTTTCTTTTCCGCTTCCTGCGTCTTTTTGACCGGAACGCCGAAGTCGCGTTCGATATCCATCTGATCCCAGCTGTTTTCTTCTTCGTTGCTTAACGTCAGCACCTGGGAATCACGGGAACCGTCGACATACACGGTGCCGCCTTTCGCACCGCCCGCATACAGCCGTTCATAGATGTGCTGAACCTGGCGGACGGAGAAGCCGCGCGGGGCGTTGACGGTTTTGGAAATGGAGGAATCGATCCAGCGCTGGATTGCGCATTGGGTATCGGCATGTTCTTCCGGCGTCAGTTCCATCGCGCTGACGAAGAACTCCGGCAGCGTGTCGCGGGTGTAGCCCGGGTTGAGCGCCAGCCACTGATCGACGATTGCGGCGTTGACCTCAATGAATTTGCCCAGCCGGCCGGAACGGAAATAGGAGAAGCTGAAGTACGGTTCCAGACCCGTGGATACGCCGACCATGGTGCCGGTGGATCCGGTCGGAGCGATCGTTAACAGATGGGAATTCCGGATGCCGTATTTCAGGACGTCCTGGCGGATATCCTCATCCATCTGCTTCATGTAGCCGGTGTTGATAAACGCTTCGCCGCTGGTGAAGAATGGGAAGCTGCCTTTTTCCTTTGCCAGCTCGACGGAGGTCTGATAGGCCGCACGGGCGATGCAGTGGAACACCTGATCGATGGTATCCAACGCTTCCGGCGATCCATAGCGCTTGCGGTTCCAGATTAACATGTCGTGCAGGCCCATAACGCCCAGGCCGACGCGCCGTTCGCCCAGGGCCTGATCTTCGTTGGCCTTGAGGAAATACGGCGTGCTGTTGATGACGTTGTCCTGCATCCGGACGGTCAGCGCAACGGTTTCCGCCAATTCATCAAAGAGAATCCGGCCGTCTTTCTTGTCGACAAAGTTAGCGAGATTGACGGCCGCGAGATTGCAGACGGAATACGGCGCGAGCGGCTGTTCCCCGCACGGGTTGGTCGCGACGACTTTCTGACCGTAGGCTTTGGCGTTGGTCATCTTATTCGCGTTGTCAATGAAGAAGATCCCCGGTTCCGCGGAATAGGTCGCGCAGAAGCAGATCAGATCCCACAGATCGCGGGCGCGGATCGTGCGGTAGGTCTTGATCGGATACCCCAGGGCCTCCCATTCGCGGACGTCGCCGATCTTATGCCAGTGGGTATCGTAGGCTTCTTTCTGCTGCGGAGTATAATTGGCGATGTCCGGGAAGCGCAGATCAAAGCTGCCGTCCCGTTCGACCGCCTCCATGAATTCGTCGGTCAGCGTCACGGAAATGTTGGCGCCGCTTAAAAATTCCGGATTGACGACCTCCAGCCGGCCGCCTTCCAGCAGTGTCTGCTGAGCATAGTCCAGCACGTCCGCCGGCGTGTTCTTATTTTCGATCAGAGTTTCCAGCATCTGCCGTTCCAGCCGCGAAAGCGGGATGAATTTCAACTTGCGCTGGGCCAGCTCGCGGACATGTTCGTCCTTATTATTTTCACTCAACCATTTCAGGACCCGCGGATTCTGCATTTTAGAAATGATGAACTCGATGATATCCGGATGCCAGTCCGCTAACATGATCATCTGCGCGCCGCGCCGCGAGCCGCCCTGTTCGACCAGGTTGGTCAGGTTGGCGATGTCGTTCAGCCAGCTGACGGCGCCGCTGCTGCGTCCGCCGACGCCTTTGGCCGGGGCATGCTTAGGCCGCAACGTCGATCCATTGGTGCCGACGCCGCCTCCGCGCGACATGATTTCCATGACTTCCTTGCGATGTTCGGCAATGCCGCCGCGGGAATCCTCGACAAACGGCATAACGAAGCAGTTGAAGTAAGTGACCTGCGTGCCGCTGCCCGCACCGAACAAAACCCGTCCGGCCGGAATAACGTTGAGCTTCTTTAACTGCTCGGTAAATAATCCGGCGTATTTTTCCCGCTGAGCCACATCGGTCTCCGGATCGGCCAGCGCGGTGCCGACACGGCGGGCGATCTGTTCATAGTAGATCTCCATCGGCTTGTCGATTTCCGCGAACGGCCGGCGGATTATCCCGGTGATCGATTCCTGCTCGTCTTCCAGTGTACCGCGGAATTCTTCTTCAATTTCGATCGTTACGCTCTCTTTTTCCCAGTCGATCGCTTTAACGACGCCGACGCCCCGGGCCGGATATTTCGGATCCTCTTTAATGACGGTTAATACGATGTCGCCGACGCCCAGTGTTCTGAGCTCCCGATCCTTCTGGGCGTAGCGGTCAAGCATGACCAGCCGTGAAACACCGGCGTGAATCGTATGATCCTCCGGTTGGATTTCAGTTAAATACGGAAAAAATTCCCGGATGTCCTGATTGAGTTTAACGATTGTTTCCTTGCGATATCCCATAATCTAAATGCTTCCTCCTATATTTAAATTTCCGAACCTGCGGCACTCTGAATCTGCAGCGCATAAAAATAATCGCTGATCCGGTTCAGATAGACGCCCAGGGACGGATCGGTCTTTCGAGTTTCCTGCAGCTTCCACCAATGCCGCTCAACCCGCCGGCTGATTGCCCGCAGGCGGTTAAGCGCCGCGCTCTCGGGATTGTCGAATGGATAATGAAATCTGAATTCGCCGGCCGCTTTGACATTGGATTCAATTTCAATTTCCAGCATCCGGATAAAACGCCTCAGATCGGCTTCGCCATAACCGCTCAGCATCGCGCTGGCGGCGCTGAGCTGGGTTACGATCTGCTTCATTGATTTCCGGGATCCGGGAAATCCGCTGGCTAGCACCAGACATTCGGCGCTCAGCTCGTCAAGATCGCCCAGGACTTCAATTAACGGATCCGCTTTGGAAATCCGTCCCCCCTGAATTTCAGTTGTTCCCTGATCCCCGGTTTTCGTGGTAACGATCATGTTTTCACCTCGCTTCGCCTCTGCCGTTTACGGGCCATTGCTTCCATTATAAAATGTTTTTGTCCAGAAGTCATAAAGAAATCGCGATTGGAACGATTTTCATAATTTATTCGAAAAAAAGTGAGGTAAACTTACCTGGTTTCATTTCAGTTTCATAATTTGAAAGCGATTCAGGCAGGGACAAAGCGAAGATCCGGGCATAAGTTTTCTCCCTGGATGATAAACTGAAATGAAGCATGTTGAAAACGCCAGGGGAAATCCTAAAAATTGGAACAGACGGCCGTGGTGTAGTGATCTCGGGCCGGGGCAATACTATCACTGAACTTGAACTGGGAAGTTCAACGGTTTGGAAGGAGGAATCGCGAGGATGAAAACCAATTTTGATCCTCAGGCTCAGAAGGCGATCCAGTCCGCCCGCACAGTGGCGCGGCAGATGAAAAACACCTTTATCGGAACGGAGCATTTATTGATCGGCATTCTGCAGACAGATCATTCTGCATTGCAGAAACTGCTGAGCGAACGCGGGATTACCGCCGAACAGCTGAAAGAGGATATTCAGGTGCTGTTCGGTTTTAACGAGGAAGAAACACGGCAGACCGAGTACACGCAGACCGTTCAGGAAATTCTGGAGAAATGTCTGGTTGAAGCGGCTCGTTCGACACCGCCGGTCATCACGCTGAAAATGCTGACGCGGACGCTGCTGGAAACGCCCAATAACGTCGCCTCGGAGCTGTTAAGGCGGTATGATGTGGATATCGCCGGATTGATCGCGGAACTGAACCGACAGGATATTGATAGTCTGAATTCGATCCGGGAGCTGCGCAACCTGAACCAGTGGATGGCCAACCGGCCTTCCAATATCGTTGAACGGCAGGCGCAGATGAATTCGATCATCCGGATTCTGTGCCGGAAAGAAAAGGCCAATCCGTTGCTTTTGGGCGATCCGGGCGTGGGGAAGACGGCGCTGGTGGAACAGCTGGCTAAAAGTATTGATGAGGGAGAGGTTCCCGATTGCCTGCGCGGCAGCGTCATCTTTGAACTCAGCGTCAACGGTCTGGTAGCGGGGACCAAGTACCGCGGCGAGTTTGAGGAAAAGATTCAGAAAATTCTGGATGCCCTGCGGCAGTTCCCCCAGGTCATTCTTTTTATTGATGAAATCCATCAGATCATCGGCGCGGGTAAAGCGGAAGGTTCAATCGACGTGGCCGGCGTGCTGAAACCGGTCTTGGCCCGCGGGGAAATCCGCTGCATCGGCGCGACGACGTATGATGAATATCTTAAATTTATTGAAAAGGACCGGGCTTTGCAGCGGCGCTTCCAGCCGGTCATGATCGAGGAGCCGGATCTGGATTCTGCCCGGCGGATGATCGAGGCGAAAATTCCGGAATATGAGCAGCATCATCAGATCCAGTTTCCCATGGAGCTGGTCGGCCCGCTGATGGAAAGCACGCAGTATTTCATGCCTTCGCGCAAGCTGCCGGACAAGGCGCTGGACGTCATTGATCTGGCCTGTGCCAGCGCGCGGATGGATCATCGCAGCACAGTCGCGCAGCGGGATGTCGATCAGATTCTGGAGCAGCTGACCGACGTGCCGCTGCAGGACCGTTGCCGAAAGGATCGTGTGATGCAGCGGCTGCGCAGGGAACTGATCGGTCAGGAAGAGATTCTGACGCAGATCGATCAACAGCTGCAGTGGATGGAGCTGGGGGTTGTGCAGGACCGGCCTTTGGGGGTGTGGCTGCTTTGCGGCAAACAGGTTTCTTTGAAGCAGCGGCTGGCAAAGGTGCTGGCACAGCTGTACTTCGGGCAGAACGACCGGCGGATTGAAGTGGATATGATGGATTATCAAGACAGTCAGGCGGGTTATCGGTTCGTGCATGGTCAAGATCAACAGTATTCGTTGTGGCTGGAAAAATTGCGGCGTTCTCCCTACTCGTTGTTGTTTATCCGCAATCTGGACGCTGCCCGGCCGGAATGCGCGGCTATTTTACGCAAGGGCATCGAGCAGGGACTGATCGAGGAAGAAGCCGGGCGGAAGGTGGATTTACGGCATTGTCTGATTCTGCTGGACACGGAACAGAGCCGGACGGTATCCGGACTTGGATTTCAGGCCGTTTCTGTGAAAACGGAGAATGAGGGCTGGGATGAAAGCGCCGATGCGATTCTGGATTTCCGGACGCTGGACAGTGCGGAAATGGAAACGCTGGCGCGCCGGCGGCTTCAGGAAATCACCCGCCAAATGCCGCAGCTGGCCTTTGAGCTGGGCGAAGACACGCCGTTTGATATCGAAGGGGAAGATCCGGAAAAGATCGATCGTCAAATCCGCTCTTATCTGACGAAGCGTTTTAAGAAATCCGCCGGCTGAATTGCGTAAAAATGCGTCAGGAATTGTGAAAAACTGCGCTGTCCATTGCCGGACTGAACGGGGTGTGATAAAATAAGCACTACCAAAAGGACGAAAAAGAGGGAAAAGGATGGAATATTCAGCGTTAATCGTGGCTGCCGGACAGGGGCGCCGGATGAATCTTGGCTACAACAAGGTGTTCTACACCTTTGCGGACGGAAAGAACGTATTGGAAAAGACGATGAGCATTTTCGAAGCCGATCCGCGGTGCAGGCAGATCGTCATCGTAACGCAGCGTGAGGACTACGTGCGCTGTATGCGCAACCGGACACAACGGGGGAACGTCGTGTTTGTCGAAGGCGGAGCAACCCGTCAGGAGAGTGTGTTTAACGGATTAATGGCGGTCAGCGAGGACTATGTGCTGATCCACGACGGCGCGCGGCCGTTTCTGGAACAGGACTGTCTGGACCGGATCTGCCAGTGCTTAAGCGAGCATGACGCATGCTTGTTAACGGTGCCGTGCAAGGATACGATCAAGGTCATTGAAGACGGAAAGATCAAGGAAACACCGAACCGCAGCCAGCTGGTGCAGGCGCAGACGCCGCAGGCGTTTAAGACGTCGCTGATTCTGCGGGCGTACCGCAAGGCGCGTCAGGAAAAGGTACAGGCGACCGACGACGCGCAGGTCGTAGAACTGTTGACTGGCGAAGCGGTGTACGCGGTGCTGGGGGCGTATAAAAATATCAAGATTACGACGCAGGAAGATCTGCGTTAAGTAGGAATTATCCCGGTCAGTGACATTGACCGGTTTTTTTTGAGTCTGAAAATGAAAATTATGAAAATAACCGCACGCCCTTGAAATAACTCAGGAACGGAATATACTAAGGGTGTAGGGACGCTTGAAAAAGCGATACCCGTCAGACACTATCTCTTATTCGAGAAGTGGTGGACAGATAAGTGCCGGTTTTCTTTGCTACGGATTGCGGCACTTTTTCTTTCGTATTCTATAATTCTGATTCTGCATTCAATGATCATGATCGTTGTTTGAATCATCAACATCCATTCAGAAAAAGAGAGAGAAGACAAAAGTTCCATGAAAAATTTCATAGAAAGCCCCTCCTTTCCAGAGCTGAACAATCCAGCTCGAAAAACAAATGAATCCAAAGAAAGATCCATCCCGGACGGGCAGTCGCTTCATCAAAGACCCTACACTATTAATATTGCGCAAAAGTAGAAATAGCCTTGCTGGAAACAGAAGAAAGTTAAGATTACCTGCGATCTTTTATGAAAACGAATGAAACTAAGCAAAAAATGAGCGGATATGCTTAATTACATAAACATGGCACGTTTGTGCTGATTGAACCTGAACAGGTTGCTTTCAGAACTCTGTGATGATTGCGGCACTTCTTTTGGACAATTCAATCAAGAAAAAAGCTGAAAATAGCAAACGAACGCTGAGAAACTCAACGTTCGTTTGCGGTAAGTGAATAAATGATTTATGAAATCCTGTCCTGTTATTTTAATATTCTTTTCAACATCTCAGGGTTAAGCAAATTCACCGTTTCAAATTTACCCTTGTAGAAACAGGCCCAGTTGTTGAAAACACAGGGCAGCGCTTTGGCTTTTTCCAATGAATCAACATGCCTGAGCGTCAACGGAATAGCCTGAGTTTCACACTCTTTCTTAACTCTTTCAATATATTGCGCGATAAACGGACACTGATCGTCATAGAAGAGTGTTAATTCCTGATTCTCAATTCGCATTTGTTTTGCGCTTTCCGTAAATTGCGGTTTTGTGCCGTCCAACGATAAAGCCAGAAGCTCATAGCCGTTTTCGGTTTGATCGACGACTTCAAAGCCCTGTTTCTTAGCGAACGCCTGGTCGGACAGCCAGGATTTTTGTTTGTGCGAGCCCAGCATGCAGACACCGGATTTCCCCTGACGTTTAGCGTCAGCCAGACAGGAATCCATCAAAGCCTGGCCAATTCCTTTTCCTTTGAAGCTGCCGGTAACCCAGAGGCAGTAAAGATAGAGATAATTGTCACCGGTGATCGGAACCCAGGCAGTTTCTAACGGCGCGTATTCAATGAAGGCTGTTTCTTTTTCTTTCGCATCCAGTTTGCGGAAAATATGGCCCTCCGGAAGCCGCTCAGCCAGCCACCGGCGTTTGGCTTCCACTCCCGGATGGGCTTTTTTCGTGCGGATAATGCAGCTGAGATGCTCGGAGGCAAGATTATCCGGCGTTAAGGTTACAAATTTGAATTCCATTACGGCTCCTCATTTCTTTTAAGGGAATTATATAAGATTTTATGACAGAAACATAGAGCGCCGCGGATTTTGTAAGAAAGTGATGCAATAATGATGGACGCATGAAATCAAAGAACATTGAAAAAAATACAATAGAGTCAAATTGATAAGACCGGACACTCGATTTCGGCTTATAATGAAAACAAAGGAGGTTCGTTTATGCAAATACAAACAATAATTGATCATATTCAAAGTCATACGCCCTGGGTGGATTACCGCAAAACCCGGGATTTTATCCTGATTGACGGAGGGAGTTCCGAGGTCAGTCAAGTGGCTGTCTGCTGGGTCGCAACAATGAAAGTGATCGAGGAATGTATCCGGCAGGATATTCATTTTATCATTTCGCACGAAAATTGCCTCTATGTGGAAACAACCGCGCCGTATAAGACGATGAAAGACCTGCGCGATCAAAAGATCAAGCTCTGCCAAAAACATCAGATTACGATATACCGCTGTCATGACGGCTGGGATCAGTTCCCCGTCTACGGCGTGGCGGATTCGCTGGCGCGCAGCACCGGAATCCCGTTTGACGAGCGTCCGGTTTCCTCTTTTTATCATTACGCGGCGATTGAAAAGGAAACCGTTTCCGAACTGGCGGAAAAACTGGCGAAAGCCTTGAAGCCGCATGGCTGCGGTTATGTCGAGATCCTGGGGGATCCGGGTCAGCGGGTAACGAAATTAGGCATGGGTGTCGGCGCGGCGATGAATTCCCAAATCATGATGCTGGAAAATGTGGATTGCATGATCCTGGCTGACGATGGCTTCACCAACTGGATCGATCTGCAATGGTGTCTGGATGCGAAGGTGCCGTGCATTCTTTGCCATCATTCCACCAATGAGATGGAGGGGATGGCCGGCATGGTTCACTATTTAAGCAAAGTATTTCCCGATTGCCGGTTCGTTAAACTGGATGAGGGATTCCATTTCACGCTGGTGGAGGCAAAAGAATAACAAATTGAGCTGATTTCCTCTTAGCGAATATTTAATATAATCGTAAAGTAAACTGGTTTTCCGAGGAAGACCGGTTTTCTATATCGTTAAACTGTATATTTTCTGAGAGTATTTTGATCAATGCTCGTAAAACGAAGGCTAAATTATGTCTTAAATCTAAAGTTTTAAGATTGATTACACTTAAGCTTAATAAAAGAAAACTGAAGAACTTATTTTTTAATTTCATGTAAAAATAAGAAAAGAAAAAGAAATGACTATTACAAAAACTTATGGATAAGAAATATTTGCTTATATAGAAATACTTCTTATTGGCCAAAAGGGAAAACGTTGATTATAATAAACTTGTAAACGTTTACACACAAAATGAAAAGTGAATTGACATCCGATAAAATGCAGATAAGGGAATAGGGAGGAAATATGCGCAAAGGATTGTTTGCTGCTGGGAAGTTTTCCATTGTTGTGTGTATGATCGTATCCTTTATGGGATCCGATATCAGAGTGCTGGCTTTTGACATACAAAAAGCTAACAAAAAAGACAGAGAAATAATGAATGAGATTCCTTTTGAAGATCAGCTGGAAAATGAGAAAAGTGGGGAAGATAATCAAGAGGAAGAAACAAATCAACAGAAAGAATACAAAAATTCTGAGGAATCGGTAGATTTCGAAGAGTTGCTTCCGACAGGGGAACCGGTAATTATCGAATCCGAATCAGTTGTTTCTCCACTGCCTGCGGAAGTGAGTCAAGTTCCGGCAGAATCAACTGTCGCTCAGTCGGCTGAGTCGGCTTTTACTGCACTTGCGGCCGGAGTGATAAACGGAAGCTTTGAAGATACTGAAATTGCTGCAGGCAGCGGTTGGCAGGAGGACAGGCAGCCGGTAGGCTGGACATTTAAAAATCCTAAAGATGGAGTTGCCAGCCTCAGCACAGAGCCTGGGACTTTTGTCGAAGGTACGCAATCGGCGAAGTTAACGTATACCAATACGACCTCGCCGCGGTTTATCCAGTTTGTTACGCCGGAAGGCGGCGTACAGGAAGGGCATGAATATGAGCTGACCTTCTGGATGAAAAATGACGTCAAGGTTAACGTTGCTTTCCAACAAGCCTATACCGTGTCACCGGAAAAAATGGCGGATTGGCTGCCGACGGAAATCACAGCGAATGAGACAGGTAAGTATTATTCGATTCCATTGACAGGCTTGGCGGGAATCGAAGCTTTCAAGCTGATATTCTATCCGCATCCTAACGCAAAGACTGGAACATTTTATGTGGATGACGTGAGGATTGCTGAAAAGCTAAACGTCGGAAAATTAGAGAAATTAAGTTTTGCCGAGGCGAGCTTGACTTTGAAAAAAGGCCAAAGCACGCTTCCGGTATTGCAATATGCGCCGCAGAACGCAGCAAATAGAGAAGTGGATTTCACCATTGCGGATGAAACCATTGCCAGCGTCGATCAAAGCGGAAGGGTTACTGCATTAGCACAAGGTAAGACAACATTAACTGCTATCAGTAAGGAAAATCCATCGATCACAGCCACGCTGCCGATTCAAGTGACCGACAGCGCGGTGGTTAACGGTGGATTTGAAGAGACGATCATCGCTTCCGGCAGTGGCTGGAAAGATGATCTTCAGGCTGTGGGCTGGACGATGAAAAATGCCAGTGCCAACGGTGCGGGAAGTCTGAGCCAGGAACCTGGAACTTTTATTGAAGGGAATCAGTCGGCTAAATTAACCTATACCAATACAACTTCGCCGCGGTTTATCCAGTTTGTCACACCGGAAGGCGGCGTGCAGGAAGGCCATGAATATGAGCTGAGCTTTTGGATGAAAAATGACGCCAAGGTCAACGTTGCATTTCAACAAGCTTATACCTTGTCTCCGGAAAAGATGGCGGACTGGACGCCGACGGAAATTGCAGCAAATGAAACGGGGAAGTATTATTCGATTAAACTGAACGGACTGGCGGGGATTGAAGCGTTTAAGATTATCTTTTATCCGAATGCGAACACAGGTACTTTCTATCTGGACGACGTTCAGATTAAAGAGAATATCATCACTCTTGAAGGTTTGGAATTTCCACAGGAACGGATTACGCTTCAACTTAATCAACCGCAGGAAATTCCGCTGCGCTATCTGCCGTCTAACGCATCGGACAAAGCAGTCACGGTTAAAATTGCGGATGAATCCATTGCGAAAGTAAAGGATGACGGTGAAATTACAGGGTTGAAAACTGGCGAAACGCAGATTCAGGTCGTCAGTAAAAACCATCCTGAAATCAGCGCGGAAGCTCAATTGCGGGTCATTGATGGTTTTGCAATCGACTGCGGCAGCCTTCATCTTTCGCAGGGCCGAAGACTGTTGCTGCACTGTCTGAATGCGGAAGACGACTTGGTTGTGTGGACAAGCAGCAATCCGGATATTGCTTTTATCCACAATGGATTTCTGTTTGCCGAGCAGGCGGGGATCGTTGAAATCAGCGCGGAGTACGAAGGCATGCGTGATCAGATCACGTTAACCATCGAACCGGTTGTCGCAGATAAATATGATCAGATGCGGCACAATTACTCAGAACTGATCGGCGATCTGGATCCAGATTATACTGATCCCAATACACAGGCTTATATGTCCCATCTGTTTGACCAGGCAAAAGAATACTGGGATCTGATGAAGCCCAATTTAAATGAAGACGGATCAAAGAAACTGTGGCCTGACGAATATACCGGAGGAGTTGCCTCAAAACCTTATCTTCGTAATATCTATTTCCTGAAGATCATGGCGCAGGCTTTTCTGACAGAAGGTTCGCCGTATCAATATGACCGCGATTTGTATCAGGACATCATGAGCGCCATCGAATGGTGGATTAACTATGTCTATACGGGGCCGCAGGGAACTCCGAAACCCAAATATGTTATCGAAGGGGGAATGGGACCGGAAATTGAAGGCGGGACACAGCTGAATAATTTTGTTACTCTGATGTATGATTTTCTTACGCAGGAACAAATTGAAAAATATGCCGGCCGGGTCAATATCTTTATTCCGGATCCCGCCAAGAACGCCCAGCAGGGCGGCGCAAACATGACCGGATCAAACCGTTTGGATTTCTGTAAAAATCACATGGTTGCCAATGTAATTCTGAAAGATGAGGCGAAGATCCAGGAATCCATGAGCAAAGCGTTTGCCGCCAGTGGAAAAGTCATAGAAATTGTAAAAAGCGGCGATGGTTTTTACTATGACGGATCCACAATTTTCCATACCAATAAAGCTTATACCTCAGGTTATGGGCGTGCATTGATTGCCGCCAGCGGTTATTATCTGCATGTGCTGAACGGTATTGAAGATTATCAGGGCTTTGTGGAAGAAAAAGTAGATCTTTTGTCAGAGGTGATTGAAGTTAATTATGTTCCGGTGGTCTGGCAGGGATTATTATCCGACGTCACAGCCGGACGCGGAATTTCCCGTCAGCTGCAAAGTCAGGAAGTTCGCGGATTATCCTTTATTAACGGGATGACTTTGATTGCGAGAATGGCCAAAGAAGATCAGCGCATTCAGCTGCAGGGACATTTGAAATACTGGATTCAGGAGAATCCGCGCATTGTGACCAATCTGCTGGATCCGACGAGTAAAGAACCAAACTATCCATTCGTGAAGTTCTATCATGAGGTTACGGCAGATGAAACGATTACGCCGATTCGGATTACCGAGCAGACCTATGCGATGAACCGGATGGCAAAGTTTTTCCATAACCGTGAAGATTACTCATTCCAGATATCGATGTACAATCAGAGAATTTCCAATACGGAAGTTGGAAATAATGAGAATATGAAGGGCTTCCATCTGGGCGATGGATGGACCGTCTTGAATAATTCAGACCTTCATCAGTATCTTGACGATACCTGGGCTACGATCGACTGGAAACGCATTCCCGGGACTACCGTGGATACTCTTTCGATAGATAAGCTGCTGAACTTGGGGGATACAACATCGAAAGAAAACTGGGTTGGAGGCAGTGTCATCGACGAGCGTTACGGCGCAGCGGGAATGATTTTGAATAAATCAAATTCCATTCCGGCATCCAAAGGCATTCAAATGGATTTAACTGCGCGGAAATCCTGGTTTACCTTCGATCATGAAATTGTGGCGCTGGGCAGCGGAATTACGAGCAGTCAGGGGCGGAGTGTGGAAACGATTGTGGAAAATCGGAAAATTACACAGGACGATCGGCTTGTGATTGACGGCCGGGAAATTGCCCAGGGGGAAGGTGCGTTGATCGATCAACCTCATTACGCCCATCTGAGTGGCAGCACTCCGGGATCGGACCTTGGTTATTACTTTCCATCCCCAGCGGCTGTACATATTCAAAAGCAGGAACATTCCGGATATTGGAAAGATATCAACGCGATGAAGAACGGATTTACAGTTGATGAAACGTTAAAAACAGACGATTACGCTACGCTCTGGTTCGATCATGGTGTTGATCCTCAACAAGCGCAATATGCTTACGTTATACTCCCAGGAGCTTCTGAAGCAGAGACCAAAGCGTACGCGGAGAAGCCGCAGATTGAGATCATCGCACAGACTTCGGATGTTCATGCGGTATATCACCATGGGTTGAATATTCTGGCCATCAATAACTTCTCTGAGACGCCGGTTACCGTAAACGGGGTGACGGTCGATAAAGCCGGCAGTGTTATGATCCGGTTTTATGATGATGGAACAATAAGAATTGCGGCGATGTCGCCCTATAATGATGCCTCTCATGAAACGCTGACAGTTACGCTGGACCGCCCTCTGATTGAAGTTTTGCATCAGGACGCTAATGTCAAGAACACAGTCTTTGCCGACGGACAGTTCACGGCCCAGTTCCAGACGCGGGATAACGACAAGCCGCAGAATACGTGGACGCTTCAAATTCGCTCGGAAGCGGATAAACGGGAGCTGAAACTGGAAATCGCTAAGACTGAAGGATTGAAAGCTGGAAACTATACACGGGCCAGCTGGAATTCGCTGCAGGAGGCGCTTGCAGAGGCCGAGACGATTTTTGCGGATCGGGCAGCGAGTCAAACTCAGGTGGATTCCGTTGTAAAACGTTTGATAACGGCGGTGGGACAATTAGTTAAAGCTCCTGCTCAGCCAGACACGGATTCATCGGGTTCAGCCTCTGAAATTCATACGGAACCAATGCAAACGAAGCAGCCGGAGAACGCAAGGTTATCTCAGAACGGCACATTGTCGAAAGATAAGAATGCGCAGGAAAATGAGAAGCCGGATCAGCTGGCAACGGCTGTTCCAGAACCGTCGCCTGAAACCCGGCCGGATATTTCAACGCCGGAGGAAACGCCGAAGAGTGAGGCTGCGGAAAAAACGACAGGCGCCCTTGCCATTGTTAATCTTGTAATGATGATTCTGACAGTATTGGCCGCCGTTCTGGTTTATCTGAAACGAAAGCCGAAAGCAGCAGCGGGGTATCGCTGGGCTGGGCTGGCTATCGCTGGGCTTTCCATAGCGATTTTCTTCATCACAGAAAGGTTCGGAAGCTGGACCTTCGTTGATTCCTGGACCTGGCTGATGCTTTTGCCTGCAGTCCTTAGCGCAGGTTTGCTCTGGAGCGTCAGATCTAACGGAAGGGATCAAGAATAAGCTTTTTGGGCTTTAAAGGATCAGAACGCTATCTATTTAATTCAAAGAATAAAAAAAAGCACAGGTAGCGATATCTGCGCTTTTTTGGATCTAAGAAAAAGCTTATGAGAGCTGGAACTTCAGCGCTGCGGCATCGTGAAGGAAGACAGCGCGCGGTTCAGGAATTCGTTGAACGGCCGCATGCTTTCAGCCAGTCCTGTGATTTGATCGACCAGCTCCGACGGGGCCAGATTGCCATCCACAAGGCATTCCAGATACCATGACTTCATCTTCAAATAATCCGCCAGCGGATGATCGGCAGGAAACGGCTTAGGCACCCGTTTCAGACTTTCTCCCTTGATCGGCAGACAGACGGCGAATTCCGGGGCCTGGATCAGCGCGCTGAAAGCGTCAGCCTGATCGACAATCGCCTGGCGGACCAGCGCGGTCGCTTCCGCAAACTGAGAAGCAAACAAACCGCCCCCCACGATCAGGGTATCCGGTGTCAGCGCAAGGAACAAATCGCACGGAATCGGCTGAGGTCCCCAAGGGGAGAGATGAATCCGGAAGACTGGATTGTAAGGTGACTTATCGTTGGAAAACCGGGTGTCCCGGTTCAGACGGCTGATCCGGCGGGCAATGTCGATATCCAGCCGCCGCGGGTTGTTCATCGCCAGCTGTTCGTTGACCGCGCGGGCCAGATCTTCAAATTGTTTTCGTGCCAGCTTGTATTCTGCCTGATGCACGTGCATCCAGTTCAGGCTGTTGTTGCGGGCCAGATCGCCAAGAAACTGCTGCGTCAGGGCCAGATCAAAATTTAATTCTGACATACTTTCTCCATCCAGACGGAAGCGACCACATCCTGTAATGTCTGCCGCTTTTCTTCCGGCAGCGCATAGGCGGACAGGGTGTCAAACACCGTCATGTGTTCCTCAATTTTTTCCATCGCTTCTAAATGCTGATGTAAAACCTGCGGTTCGGCTGTCGGCAGCTTGGAATATTCCAGATTGTCCGGATCCAGCCGGCGCGTGCCGATCGCGAAGTCGATCCGGCAGGTGCAGCGGCAGCCGCCGGAAGCCAGGTAACAATACTGCGACATGAAGTCCGCCATTTTCCGGCGTGCGCGCGATAACCGCTGGCGGTAAGCTTCCGGCGTTAGATTCAGGATTTCCGCGGCCTGCCGGCTGTCGGCTTTAAACATCGTGCCTAGGATGAAGATGCAGCGGTCCTGCGGCTTCAGGCATTGAAGCATGACGTTGATGCACGACAATTTCAGTTCCCGGGCCAGAATCGGTTTATCTTCCCGCTGCGATTCTTTCTGAAATGCCTGAATATCCTGGGCGTAGGCCTCAAAGCTCAGCGGATGCGTTGCGAACATCGAACGCTTTTCATCGATCAGCCGGTTGACCGCAAGCCGGTAGACCCAGGTAGTCAAGGCACTTTCCCCGCGGAAGCCCGGCAGCTTTTCCAAAACCAGAAGCAGGATTTCCTGGGTCGCGTCTTCGGCGTCGGCCACGCTTCCAAGCATCCGCAGGGCCAGGTTAAAGACCGGTGTCTGCAGCTGTTGAACCAGTTCGGCTGCGGCCTGCGGCTTATGCGCCAGCACCTCCTCGATCAAAGCGGGGGATAGCGGTTGAGTTTGATTGCCCGTCTGAATTTCTCCTTTCAATGATTAGACGGATGGCAATCCTCCATGTGACATAGTTTTGCGATATTTTTGTAAAATTTTTAAATTGGCGGCCGCAGGCAAGCGGAGCTCAAGGCGGTGAACCTGCCCGGAGAAAGGATCCCGCTCTTAAAATCAGGATAACGAGGGGGGCGGCAAAAACGGAGAAACCAGGAAAAATGCGGCTTTGCGCCCTGCGCTTTTCTCTAGCTTAACCCCGCGCGTCTTGCTTACTTCCCGAAATTATTTTTTTGCCAGCACGCACAGCGTCGTTCCGTCTTTATCCAGCGCGCCGCCCGCCACATCGCCATAAAACGTAACGGAGCGAAAGCCGGCCGCAGTTAAATCCCGTTCTAATTCCGCGGCGGTAAATCCATGTTCCCAGACGTGATAGATTGTGTACGCGCCGGGCTTGATCGTGACATATTGATTACAATACGAAGCGTCCTGATCATAACGGTAAAACGCATGCAGGACCAAGGCCGGCTCCTCGCTCCAATAGCCCTGTTCCTCAACGAACCAACGCCGGCTTTCAGGCTTATCCTTATAGTTCAGCGGCGTGAACACATCGAACAGGAAAGCGCCGCCGGGAAGCAGGGAAGCGTAGATCTGTTTTAACAAGGCGGTACGGGCGGAAGGCGTCAGTACGCCGAAGTCACAATAAATCAAGGTGATCAAATGGAACGGACCGCCGAATTCAATCTGGGTGTAATCCCCCTGGCGATATTGGATCGCAAGGCCTTTCTCTGCCGCAGACTGCTTCGCGTAATCCAGCGAGCGGACGGAAAAATCAATTCCAGAAACTTGATACCCCTGACGGGCAAAGAGTTCCGCGTAAATTCCCGGACCGCAGCCTAAATCCAGAAGCCGGGGATACTGCTGAGGCGGCAGCTGGGATGCGATCCAGGCTGCGGATTGTCTGACGAAATCTTTCCGGCGTGTCGCGCCGTCCGACGCTTCGTCCAGATGAGCTTCGAGCATTTTCTGCGACAGATAAGGATCGGTCCAGATATTTGCCTGACTTTGTTGATATAAGGCGGGTTTGGTTTGGATCTGAGTGATTAAGTTTTTCATGAATTTTGTCCTTTCTTTCCGGATTTTAAACCGGCTCTGGCAATGAACTTGAGGCAATGAACTTGAAGGAAACGAGAAAAGATTTTTCATCAGGACTGCTTGGCGATTCAAGAAAATCGTCCTGAAAATCACGCGCCGAAAAAGTCTGTTTATGACAGACCTTCCGGATGGGAGCCCAACATGATCTATTCCTTTTCCACGTTTCCCGAGTTCCTGGTTCAGAGATGGGACGCCGGACAAAATCCACTCCTTTGCGAGCTTGTGCTTTTATTGTAACGGGAACGCCGCCGGATGGCAATCGCGATCATCCCGTTTTCCTCATTCTTCCAGCGCTCATTCCGGCTGTGAAGCCATCCTGCTTCTTCGGAAGAAGCGCCCGGGGAAAAGGCTTTTCGCGCTTTTTTCTGGTAAAATGGTGGAAGTTGAGCTATACTATGTACCGTAAGTCCCATTTCTTGATGCATAATAAAGTTATGACATCCTGACAGTGCGCCGAAGCACTGTTTTTGAATTAGGAATAGAAAGAGTGAACCATGAAATTTAATGAATTACCGATCCATCCGTCGATCTTAAAAAATTGTCAGCGGATGGGATATACGACGCCGACCAAGATTCAGCAGAAGGCGATCCCGCCGGTCTTGGAGGGCCGCGATCTGTTGGGACTGGCGCAGACCGGCACCGGCAAAACCGCGGCGTTCGCGCTGCCGATTCTCGATCAGCTGATGAAACAGCCGCAGAAAGGCAAGCGGGCGATCAAGGCGCTGGTGCTGACGCCGACTCGTGAGCTGGCGATCCAGATTGTGGATAACTTCCAGCTGTACGGCCAGGGCCTGCCGTTGAAGACCGTCGTGATTTTTGGCGGCGTCAAGCAGGGCGCGCAGGTTGATCAGCTGAAAAAGGGCGCGGATATTCTGATCGCGACGCCGGGCCGTCTGCTCGATCTGGTGGGTCAGCGTCTGTTGGATCTGAGCCAGATGGAAATCTTTGTGCTCGACGAAGCCGACCGGATGCTGGACATGGGTTTTATCCACGATGTAAAACGCGTCAGCGCATTGCTGGTGAACAAAAAGCAGACGCTGCTGTTCTCGGCGACGATGCCGAAGGAGATCGCCGGCCTGGCCGCTTCGCTGCTGAAGAATCCGGTCCGCGTGGAAGCGACGCCGGTATCCACGCCGATTGAGAAGATCGAACAACGTGTCTATTATGTGGAAAAAAGCGAAAAGAACGACCTGCTGCTGCGGGTCTTGAAGAAGGAGGAAGTCACCTCCGCGCTGGTCTTTACCCGGACTAAGCATGAAGCCGACCGTGTCGTCCGCTTTTTAACCAAGGGGCATGTCCAGGCGATGGCGATCCATGGCAATAAATCGCAGAACGCCCGGCAGAAGGCGCTGGCGGCGTTTAAGAACCATGAGATTCAGGTGCTGGTGGCGACCGACATCGCGGCCCGCGGCATCGATATTGAGAAGCTGTCCCACGTCATCAATTACAACATCCCAAATATCAGTGAAACGTATGTTCACCGGATCGGCCGGACAGCCCGGGCGGGGCAGGAAGGGATTGCGATCTCCTTCTGCCAGAATGATGAACGCGCTTATTTGAAGGATATTGAAAAACTGATCCGGTATACGATTCCGGTCGTCAAGGATCCTAAGGCTAAAACGACGGTTCAGCCTCAGGCGGCGGAGTCCAAAACAGAGGTTTCCCCGGTACAGGCGTCAACCAGTCCGGCGAATAAACCTGCCGGTCACCGGCCAGCACGTAGGCGCCGTCCTGCGCATGCGCAGAAGTCACGCGAAGCGGTGAAATAAGAAAGAAGAATCCGAGATCGAAAGCATTTCTGTTTTCGATCTTTTTTCTTGTTTCTTTTGTTCAGGGAAAGTTATGTCACAGCGAGGATTCGCGCCGGCCCGGGGACTTTCACCGCGAATTTCTCCTTTGCGGAGTTGGCATTTGAGCTTTTCCCCTTTACAATAAAGAGGAAGAAAATAAAGGTTAAAAACAAAGGGGGAATAGACGGATGATTCAGGCGGAACCGATCACAAAAACGACATGGCGGATAAGGGGCTGCGGCTGCGACTGTTATCTTTTGGACGGAGAGGTCCCGGCGCTGATCGACTGCGGCTGCGGGGAAGTGAAGATTCGTCAGTTCTGTGAAGCTTTAATTCATAAACCGGTCAGGACGGTGATCTGCACCCATGCGCATATCGATCACACGGGTCAATGCGGCCTGTTTGATCAAGTGTATATGACGGAAAGAACGGCGGCGTCCAGCCGCAATGCGATGGACGAAGATCCCGCAAAGCTGCATTTGGAGTATATGCCGGTATTTGTGCAGGACCATCAGATTCTTAAACTCGGACAACGGAGCTTGGAAATCCTGCTTTGCGATTGTCACGCCCCGGGCAACATCATGATTTTAGATTCCATGGAAAGAATCCTTTATGCCGGCGATGAACTGGACGCGGATCAGGTCCTGCTTCTGCCGGGCTTTGCGGAAAAAGCGGGGCAGTTTCACAGCGCGCCGGCGGCGACGGTGAGCGATTACCGGAGATTGTTGATCCAGCTTGATCTGCGGCGTGAAGAATTTGACTGGATCTGCACCGGTCATAACGGTTCACCGTTGAAACCGGAAGTCTTAACGGTCATGATCGAACTCTGCGACCGGATTCTGGCCGGAGAAGAAGGTTGCCTCGACTGCAGCTCCGCGACGTACAATGCCCGAGACCGGCATTTTCCCTATCCCCAAGCCCATTACCGGCGGGCGTCATGGAAAGGCTTTTCGTTAGTGTACTGCGCTGACAGCTTGACCGACAGAACGCAGAATTCCAGCGTCATTCCGGCCACGCCGCTGCATGCGATGTGCGAGCATAATGCGGCGATGGCGCAGGCCGTTTTACAGAAAAACATAAAATCCAATCGATAATGAGAGGAGGGAAGGCAGATGATCACAGCGGCGATCAGACGATGATCCGAACATCCGGGAAACGCTTCAGGCAGCCCTGATCACGGATATATAGGACCGCGGGTTTATGTTTGTCGCAGATACGCTGGAAGAAGCGGCAACGATGGCCGGCCTGGATCCGCAGGTGCTGCGGGCAACGGTCGATCAATACAACAGTTATGTCAAAGCCGGGGAAGATCCGGATTTCGGGCGGAAAGAATTCAACGGCAAGGTAGAAACCGGTCCATTTGTCATCAGTAAGCTGGAAATGCACTATCACCTGACCTTCGGCGGGTTGGTCATCGATACGGACGCGCATGTCCTTGATGAAGCAGGCCAGTCGATCTCCGGCTTGTATGCGGCAGGCGACGTCACCAGTGGTTATGAAGGCGCAACTCATCAGAGCGGAGACTGTCTGTCTGTGGTCGTTTATTATGGAAAGACGGCCGGCGTCAACGCGGCGCAGGGCAAATAACCGCGATTATCGGGAATCTGCGGATAGCCATGAAAGAGTCGGACTTTTGATGTCCGGCTTTTTTCTTTATTTGTGAATGAGAACTTTGGACAAACTTGTTATCCACAAGAACTGCTCCAGTCACCGCGGATGAAGAAGGCAGGGATGCATAGAATAGAAGAAATAAGTGTGTGATATGTATGAATATTGCATAAAATCAGAAAAATAAAAAGTTTTTGCATTTCAGTGCATAAAAATTATATATTCTGTGTTTTGTGCTATAATCATAATACAAGGAGGACGGCATCATGATTAACAACCGCGAACTGAGAAAAAGAGATTTATATTTAAAAAAACTGATTGCTTTTCAGGATACGGAACCGGTCAAGGTTATTACCGGAATCCGAAGATGCGGTAAATCCAGTCTGTTAAAACTAATGATCGAACACTTAAAAGAAACTGGAATTTCCGAAAAACAAATTGTGGAAATGAATTTTGAATCTTACGCGTATAGAAAAATGAACAGTGATGATTTTTATGAATATGTCAGACAGCGTGTTCTCCCTGATCAAAGAATGTATCTTTTTTTCGATGAAGTTCAGCGGATACCGGCTTGGGAAGAAGCAGTCAACGCCTTCCGGATCGATTTTAACTGCGATCTCTATCTTACCGGCTCTAACGCTTATTTGTTGTCTTCGGAGTATGCTACATATTTATCCGGCCGGTGTATAGAAATAAAGATGCTGCCGCTTTCGTTCAAGGAATTTCTGACTTTTTATGATTTTGAAATCAAAGAATCAATTAGTGCTCTGGGAGGAAAGCGAAAGCAGGCCTATGATAAAAATGGAGAACGATATGATCTGAGCGAAGTATTCAGCGCTTATGCACGATTTGGCGGAATGCCGGGGATTGCGGATGTAGGATTAGATCAGGAAAAGGCGTTAATTCTTCTTGACGGGATTTATTCAACGGTCATCGTTCGGGATATTCTGGATCGGGAAAATCGCCGCGGACAGAAACGAATCGCGGATCCAGTGCTGCTGAGAAAAATCGTGATGTTCCTCGCCGATAATATTGGCAGTAATATCTCGGTTTCGTCGATTGGCAACGTCCTTGTAAACGAGGGACTGTTAGAGGGAGAAAACCGGAAAAGCGCACCCAGCGCCCATACCGTCCAAATGTATGTTAATGCTTTATTAGAAGCCTATTTCTTTTATGATATCAAACGTTTTGATATAAAAGGAAAAGATTTTCTGCGGACATTGGGCAAATACTATATCGTCGATATTGGATTGCGGAATTATCTGCTGGGATTTCGCGGCCGTGACAGCGGTCATGTTTTAGAAAATATCGTGTATTTTGAATTGCTCCGCCGTGGTTTCGATGTTTCGATTGGAAAAGTGGATAACCTGGAGGTGGATTTTGTCGCCGTTCGGGCGGGGGATAAACAGTATATCCAAGTGACAGAGTCGATGACGGATGTAGCCGTCCGTGACCGGGAATTAGCTCCGCTGCAAAAAATCCATGATAATTATGAAAAGATAATTCTATCCCTGCATCCGGGACTGGACACTTCTTATGAGGGAATAAAATCGGTGAACGTTGTGGACTGGCTGATTGCGGATGAAGCCTAAGATATTCCTTGTAAAATAGGAAAAGCAAGAAAAACAGTAAATTAAAAACAGAGTTTTTCAACATGCCCAGGAGTTTCTGAACTCGTCATGACGGGATATGCTGATAGCTCTGTTTTTATTTTGATGGACTTTGGTTATTAAAGATCTTGCCGGTCTTTTTCCTCCGCCTTCTCAAGCTCCGCTTTGGCGTCAAGAATTCCCTGCTTCACCGCCCGCCGGATGAGTTCATAAACGAGGGTGAGCGCGAGCAGGAGAATGAAAAGCTGAAAGAGAATTCCCCACATTATCGGCTCAGGCTTCCTGCGGCTGATCGATCAACGGCTGGTCGTCCAGCGAGACCATTCCGGTTCTGCCTTCTGTTTCAAACAGGAGGATCGTATTTCTGCCTTTTTTCAATAACGGCGCCGGGATATACAGATAATGTGTCGGCCCCAGTTCCCAGAACCGCCCAAGATTTTCCCCGTTCAAAAACGCTGTGCCTTTGCCCCAGCCGTTCAGGTTCAGGAACGTATCCGCCGGTTCTTCAATGTCTACGGTAAATTGATAGAATGCCGGAACACCTTCCTGATAATCGCCGATGAAATCAACCTGATCGACATTGTTCAGCTCCAGGCAATACTGCTGCCAGCCGGTGTGGAAGTGCAGGTCCAGCATGAAGCCGCCTTTGATGCCCTTGCGCTGATGCGGAGAAACCAGACTTGCGCCGTAGTTGATGCGGCCGAGGTTTTCCACCAGAATGTCGATCACGTTGTCGGTCGGATGATCGAGCGTAAGCGGGATGTTGCTTCCCATCGTTTCCTTGTATTGCGTGGCGATCAATTTCTGGTTGACGAACACCTGAGCGCGGTCATCGCAATCCGCCAGCTTGGCTTTGGCCAGCTCGCGTGCTTTGCCGACATGCGCGCGGTACAGGATGTAGCCGTAGCCCTGTCCCAGTTTTTCCATCGGTTGAGGAATGTCGGTTTCGATCGGCTTTGCCAGGGAGGAAAGCGTATTAAATAAGGAAACTTGGTTTTCACAGCGCAGTTCGCCATAGCTTTTAAAGGTGATTGGCGTGGACAGCGGCACCGGGGTGATCGGATTATATTTGGCGATGACCTCGCGGAAGGCGGCGTATTTCTCTGCTTCCGTGCCCCACTCCGTCAGCGGAGCGGCATAGTCGTAAGAGGTGATCTGCGGATCCATGCCGTTGTGGTAGCTGCAGCCGTTATAAAATTCCGGATTGGTGCCGCCGTGGAACATGTAGATGTTGACGCTGCCCTGGCGCAGCATCGCGTCCAGCTCGCCCGCCGCCTCCTTTGCGTCGCGGGTTTTCAGCGGTGATCCCCAGTTGTTGAACCAGCCGATCCAGAATTCCATGCACATAAGCGGGCCATGGATGTCGTTGTCGCTCATGAACTGACGCAGCGCGCCGATCTGTTCGTCGGTGCGGGAGCCGAAGTTGGCGGTCGGCAGCACGCCTTCATTGAGTAAGGTTCCGGCGTCAAGCACTTCACGCCAGCCGCCGTCGGACGTGAACATCGGAACATCGCAGCCATGCTTTTCCATCAGACATTTGATCGCCTTGAGATATTGCTTGTCGTTGCCGAAGGAGCCGTATTCATTTTCAATCTGGCACATCAGTACCGGTCCGCCGTGGGTGAAAAACAACGGCCGGATCACCTTGAACAGCTCGGCGTAATAGGCGTCGACCGCGTCGAGATAGGGTTGATAGGTCGAACGCACGCGCATCGAATCATCCGCTAACAGCCATGCCGGCAGACCGCCGAATTCCCATTCTGCGCAGATGTACGGCGTCGGCCGTAAAATGACCCATAAGCCTAAAGCCTGGGCTTTCCGGACAAACCGCGCGATGTCCTTGCGCCCGCTGAAATCAAACTGGCCCTTTTTCGGTTCGTGGTAATTCCACGGAATGTAGGTTTCCACGCAGTTGCAGCCCATATTTTTTAACTTTTCCAGACGATCCTGCCAATACTCAGGAACAATCCGGAAGTAATGCAGCGCGCCGGAAATCAGCTTGACCGGCTGGCCGTCCAGCATAAAATCATCTTGAATCGTAAAGGTAGTCATGATCGGTTCCTCTTCTTTCTCTTTCCTTCATTGTAAAAAAGAAATCGTAAAAAATAAAGAAATTCTTCATTTTAGGCAGGCTTTTTCAAATTTTCCGCAATATTATAAGTGGGAGGTGAAATTATGCGCTGTCCGCGGTGTGGAAACGAGGATCCATCCTGGTTCTATCTTGGCAGCAAGGGCTGGTACTGCCGCCGCTGCGTCGGCTTTTCCCGGAGGCTGGCGTGCGAGGCGGAGGAACCGGCTGTGCCTGAGCTTAGTGAACCGCTGGATCCGCAGCTGCGGCTGGATTATCCCCTGACTCCGAATCAGAAGCAGATCTCCGATCAGCTGTGCGAATTGTCCGAAACCCACGACGTTCTGGTCGATGCGGTATGCGGCGCGGGAAAAACGGAAATTGTGATGGACTGTCTGCGTCGGCGGCTGCAGCGGGGACAGCGGGCGGCGGTCGCGGTCGCCCGGCGGCAGGTGGTGCTGGAGTTGGCGCGGCGGCTGGCGGACGCGTTTCCAAACCTGTCGGTGATCCCGGTTTGTCAGGGTTATACCAAGAAGACCGAAGCGGATCTGATCGTCTGTACGACCCACCAGCTCTACCGCTATCCCCACCGGTTCGATCTGTTGATCCTGGATGAACCGGACGCTTTTCCCTATAAGGGCGATCCGGTTCTGCATGGAATTGCGCGCACCAGCTGCCGCGGTCAGATCATTTACACGACGGCGACGCCGGATGCGGAGCTGCAGGGACGGGTGAAGGCGGGGACATTGAGGCAGCTCAAGCTCAACCGTCGTCCGCATGGTCATGATCTGACGGTGCCCCGGGTTTTGATCGGTCCTCAGTTTTTGTTGATCCTGCAGCTTTACCACTGGCTGAAAAACAAACAAAAGGCGGACAAGCAGGCGCTGATCTTTGTGCCGACGATTCGCGGCTGTCATCGTTTAAAAGTTCTGTTTTCACTGGAATTTTCCTGCGGTGAGCTGACCAGTCAGTCGCCGGATCAGGATGAAACGCTGCGGAAGCTCCGGGCAAAGGAACTGCAGTTCTGTTTTGCGACGACGGTGCTGGAACGGGGCGTGACGATCGCGGGCGTCGACGTGTGCGTGATGGACGCCGATCATGGCGTGTTCGACGAAGCTTCGCTGACCCAGATGATCGGCCGGGTCGGGCGCAGCTTTGCCTGTCCGGATGGCGACGGATTGTTTCTGTGCCGCAGGCGCAGCGAACAGGTCGAACGCTGTGTGAAACGTCTGGAGGAAGCCAATGCTGACGGCTGAGCGCTGCCTGTGGTGCGGCGGTCCGCTGCTAAATGGATGCACGATCCCCGAAATGATGTTCGCCGACGATTCGCTGTGCGGCGTCTGCCGCAGTCAGCTGACGCCTGTTTCCCATCCAGTGAAACTCGGCGGTCTGACCGTGCGGGGATTGGTTGTCTATGACGAGGCTTTTATGAAAATGCTTGTGCAGTACAAGGAATGCATGGACGAAGCACTGCAGGATGTTTTCCTTCAGCCCTGGCGTGATAGACTGCGCCGGCGGTACCGTCATTTCACGCTGGTGTCGATGCCCTCATCCCGCGCTAAACGGGAAAAACGCGGCTTTGATACGATTCCCCAGCTGTTTTCCGGACTGCGGCTGCCGATCGTGGAGCTGTTGGAAAAGACGGAGGATTACGTGCAGCAGGGCAGCGCCTTCCAGCGGCAGCAGGCTGCCTCCCACATCCGCCTCATTCCCGGTACCCCAATCCCGGATGGAAAACTGTTGTTGATCGACGACGTGCTCACCACCGGCAGTACGCTCAACGCTGCCCATGCATTGCTTCCTGCCGCCGATCAAGCGCTGGTGCTGGCCGTTAACCAACGTTTCCTGCCGCCTTCTTTCGCTCCGTTCCGTAAGCTCCGTTGTCAAAAAAGCGCGGAATAAGACGAAGGAAAAGATTTGAGTTTGCGGCCGATCCTCTCTATACTCAAAGTAGACGGGAGCGGCGGAATTCCAGCGGCGGAAACCAGCGAAAATCAGGATCAGTCGAAGCGGAATTCCCCGGGTTCAGCGAACGAAGGGGTGAAGCAGAAAAGCATCAAAACGACGGGCAGCGATCCCGGTTCCCGTCGAAGCGACATGGCGGAGAAGACCGCCGCGGATAAATAAAGAAGAAAGGGTTAGGTTTAAGGCAGATGCAAGGTAAAGTAAAGATGTTCAATAAGGAAAAAGGTTACGGCTTCATCAAGCTCAGCGACGGCCGCGATGTTTTTTTCCACTATTCCCAACTGGTGATGGACGGCTTCAAGACGATCGAGGAAAACGCCGAGGTGGAATTCGATCTGGTCGAAGGCGACCGGGGCTATCAGGCCCACAACGTCAAAAAACTGTAAAACAGCGATCAAAGGCCGGGTTTGACGGCCTTTTTCTTTGTGTTTTTCGCTCAATTACGATACAATAGGAGCGATGGAGGGACCACAATGGCAACTTTTTTGGACAAACTATTTAATTACGATAAAAAACGATTGAAAGAAATCGAGAAACGCGCTCACGAAGTCGATGCGCTGGCTTCCCAGATGGCAGGCTTGAGCGACGAGGAACTGAAAGCCAAGACCCCGGAATTTCAGGCTCGCTTGAAGAACGGCGAAACGCTGGACGACTTATTGCCGGAAGCGTTCGCGGTTGTGCGCGAAGCGGCCAAGCGGGTGATCGGCGAATATCCGTATCTCGTTCAGCTGATGGGCGGCATCGTTCTGCACGGCGGCGATATCGCGGAGATGAAAACCGGTGAAGGAAAAACATTAACCTCCGTATTGCCGGTCTATCTGAACGCACTGGACGGCCGCGGCGTACACGTTGTCACCGTCAACGAATACCTGGCCGGCCGTGACGCCGACTGGATGGGGCAGATTCACCGCTTCCTGGGCCTGACGGTCGGCCTGAACCTGCGTCAGCTCACCCCGGCGCAGAAGCGCGCGGCGTATAACTGCGACATCACCTACACGACCAACGCGGAAGTCGGATTCGACTATCTGCGCGATAACATGGTCACCCGCGTTGAGGACCGCGTCCTGCGTCCGCTGAATTTCGCGCTGGTCGATGAAGTCGACTCGATTCTGGTCGATGAATCACGGACGCCGTTGATCATCTCCGGTGGCCAGAAGCAGACGGCCAACCTGTATCTGCAAGCAGACCGCTTCGTCAAATCGCTGAAGGCGGACGAAGACTATGAGATCGACGTCAAAAGCAAGACGGTTCAGCTGACTGATTCCGGCGTAACCAAGGCGGAGAAAGCCTTCCGCGTCAAGAACCTGTACGAGCTGGATCACACCCAGCTGGTACATCATATTTCGCAGGCATTAAAAGCCAACTACATCATGATGAAGGATGTCGAGTACGTTGTGGACAACGACGAGATCGTCATCGTCGACCAGTTCACCGGCCGTCTGATGAAGGGCCGCGCGTATTCCGACGGTCTGCATCAGGCGATTGAAGCCAAGGAAGGCGTGTCGATCAAACAGGAAACGACGACGCTGGCAACGATCACCTACCAGAACTTCTTCCGTCTTTACAACAAGCTGGCCGGCATGACCGGTACGGCCAAGACCGAGGAAGAAGAATTCTTAAGCATTTACAACATGCGCGTCATGGAAATTCCGACCAACCGTCCGGTTGCCCGTATCGATTATCCGGACGCGATCTTCGGCACGAAGAAAGCCAAGTTTGAAGCGCTGGTCAACGAGGTCAGGGAATGCCATGAAAAGGGTCAGCCGGTGTTAGTCGGTACGATTGCCGTTGAAACCAGCGAATTCATCGCGAAGATGCTGAAAGACCAAAAAATTCCGCATGAAGTCTTAAACGCGAAGAACCATGCGCGTGAAGCGGAGATCATCAAAAAGGCAGGCCAGAAGGGTTCGGTGACGATCGCAACCAACATGGCCGGCCGTGGTACCGATATCAAGCTGGGCGAGGGTGTCCGCGAACTGGGCGGTCTGGCCGTCATCGGTTCGGAACGGCATGAATCCCGCCGTATTGATAATCAGCTACGCGGCCGTTCGGGCCGTCAGGGCGATCCGGGCTATTCCCGGTTCTATGTTTCCGTGCAGGACGACCTGATGGTGCGGTTCGGTTCGGAAAAAATGGAAAGCCTGTTCTCGCAACTGGGCGACGTTCCGATTGAATCCAAGGTTGTAACGAAATCCATCGGCAGCGCGCAGAAGCGGGTCGAAGGCGTGAACTTCGACGTTCGTAAAACACTGCTGGAATATGACGACGTTCTGCGTCAGCAGCGCGAAATCATCTATGAACAGCGCAACTTCATCCTGGATCATGACGACGTTCACAGCATCGTCAAGGATATGTTCGACCGCGTTGTCAGCAATCTGGTGGCGGCGCATACCGAGCATGACGGTAAGGAAGAGCATGTCAACACCGCGGAGCTGCTGGAATCGTTAGGCAAGATGGGCTTCCATGAAAGCCTGACGGAAACCGACCTGGAAGGCAAGAGCATTCCGGAGATCAGCGAGCTGTGCTGCAAGGCGGCCTGGGATGTGTATGAAAGCAAGATTGAGCCGATCAAGGTGCATGTGCTGCCGATTGAAAAGACGATGGTGCTGAAGGTCATCGACCGCAACTGGGTCGATCACATCGACACTATGAGCAAGCTGCGCGACGGGATTCATCTGCGTTCGTACGCGCAGTCCAATCCGCTGCAGGCGTATGTCTCCGAAGGCTATCAGCTGTTTGAGGACATGATGGCGCGGATTGCGCAGGAGGTCGTCACCTTCTGTCTGAATGTCAGAATTGTAATAGAGGAGCGAAAGAAATAACTATGGAATTGTATGAGATCCGTCAAGGCCTAACCGCTTCGGTAACGAAGTTAAAGCAGTTAGGCGACTCTCTTTGACTTAGCTGCGAAGCAAAAACAAATTGAAGAACTGGAAGCAAAGATGAACGAGGAGCATTTCTGGGATGATCCGAAAGCAGCCCAGAATGTGATCCGCCAGTGCAACGGAATGAAAGAGCTGGAAGCGAAGTACCATCAGATGGAACAGGCGCTGGCTTCGCTGCAGGAAACTGTCGACGAGCTGAACCAGAATTTCGACGAGGAATTGAAAGAGCTGCTGGACATGGAATATCAGGACACGCTCAATCAATTCGAGGATTTCGAGGTGATGGTGCTGCTTTCCCATCCGTATGACAAAAACAACGCGATCCTGGAGCTGCATCCGGGCGCTGGCGGAACGGAAAGTCAGGACTGGGCGAGCATGCTTTACCGGATGTACTGCCGCTGGGCGGAACGGAAGGGCTACAAGGTTACGCTGCTGGACTATCAGGAGGGCGAAGAAGCGGGCATCAAGTCCGTCAGTATCCTGATCGAAGGCGACATGGCCTATGGTTATCTGAAGGCGGAGAAGGGGGTGCACCGGCTGGTGCGGATTTCCCCGTTTGATTCCTCCGGACGCCGGCATACCTCATTTGCCTCGCTGGACGTCATGCCGCAGTTCTCCGACGAAATTGAAATCACGATTGATGAGAAAGATCTCGACGTCGTTACGATGCGGGCCAGCGGCGCCGGCGGCCAGCATATCAACAAGACCGACAGCGCCGTGCGGATGACGCATAAGCCGACCGGCATCGTTGTTTCCTGTCAGACTGAGCGCAGCCAGATCCAGAACCGCGAGCGCTGCATGAACATGTTGAAATCAAAGCTGTATCAGCGCATGATCGAGGAACAGGAAGCCAAGCTGGCGGCCATCCGCGGCGAACAGAAAAACATCGAATGGGGATCGCAGATCCGCTCATATGTCTTCTGTCCGTACACGATGGTCAAGGACCACCGCACAGGCTATGAAATGGGCAGCGTGCAGAACGTCATGGACGGCGATCTGGACGGGTTCATCTTCAGTTACCTGAAAAGTCAGATTCAGTAAAACAAGCAGGCGTTTTCCGCCAGTCGGAGAGCGCTTGTTTTTTTGTCGCTTCGAGCGCTGGTTTTCAGCTCCGCTGACAAGCTTCTATTTGTTCGAATAATCTTTACTTCTGCCTTGGTTGTCCGAGTTTCTGTACATTCTGTCACTTCAGCGCATTTCTGCCCGTATTCCCAAAAAATCTGGGGATGCTATAATGAGAGTTAAAGAAGAAGAAAGCCAGGGAGGGAAAATCATGAAGGGCTTACGAACAATTTTA
>QFCE01002764.1_pt1 | contig 69468 bp, 59 predicted proteins | sample 5346091 | NCBI WGS metagenome assembly QFCE01 (sample SAMN09062252, study PRJNA434731) | Human gut metagenome, whole genome shotgun sequencing project. | isolation source: stool timepoint A chromium assembly | host: Homo sapiens | collected 2015
CTCCCACGATTGATCTTCCGTTCCGTCATCGTCTCCTCACCGTCCTTTCCGGCATCGAAATTACCTCTGTACGGTTTCAGTTATAGCACGGGGAAGGGCGCGGCTCACGGAAATTACGCAAGCACAACCACGCAAAGGTTAGACGGTGGAAACTCAACCGCTCACCGCCGACGAGCGGCAGCGCTAGCGAGCGCCGCAAAGGCCGTATCTCTATTTCCAAAGCGTGACGGTGAAGCGGCCATCCGGCACCGTTGCCTCAAGGCTCATGCCCATGGCGCGGGCCAAATCGGCAGCGATGGCAAGCCCCAAGCCGCTGCCGCCGGTGCTGCGAGCGGCATCGCCCCGATAGAATCGCTCGAAGAGCCGCGAGACGTCCAAAGCCTCCAGCCCCTCGGCCTCATTGGAAATCGAGAGCGCAAAGCCACTGCACCCTGCCGTCGCGCCGTCGCATGCGAGGCGCGGCGTATCGGAGGGACGCGCGGGATCAACGGCTCGGTGCAGTTCGATGCGAGGCGCCCCACTGCCGTGGCGCAGGCAGTTTCCCAGCACGTTTTCCACGATGCGCGTCAACACTTCGCGATCGGCAAGCACTTCCACGGCCTCGTCGGCCGCCACCTCGGGCGTCCAGCCGCGTTCTACGAAAGAGGGGTACAGCTCGGCCAGGCACTCCCCCAACACGTCCGCCACATTCACCGGCTCACGAGCCAGCTCCCGATCGTCGCTTACGGCCTTGGCGTACTCGAAGAGCTGATCCACCAGCACCCGCATGACACCGAGCCGTTCGATAGCCGCCGCCACGCACTCGCCGCGCTCCTCGTCGCTTTCCGCCACGGCGTACAGTTGCAGGTAGCCTTGGGCACCGGCCAAGGGCGTGCGCACATCATGGGAGAACGTCGCCAGGTTCCGCTGCAGCTCGCGACGCTCCTCAGCCGCTTTAAGGCGAGCAGCATCAGCCTCGTCGATGAGCCCGTTGGCCTCCTGGGCCAAGGCCCGCGCCGCCCTCGTGGGAAACCGCAGCCGCACCCGCCGCAGATCGCGCCCGCGCACCGCCAGCGCGTCGGCCAACGCCCGCATCTGCCGCTCCGTAGCTGCCACATACCCCGCCAAGGCCACCGCCAACAAAAGGCAGAGCACTCCCAACCAGATCATAGGGCCCTCCTTTTCAACCTCACGATTTCCATCAGAGCCGTTTATGTCGCATGACCAAACCACACCCCGCCACAGCGACGGCAAGCCACGGTAGCAGCATCAACACATCGGTTGCCACAGGCGTAAAGCCCTCTGCACTCAATTGCCCTAGTTGCGCGGAGGGCAACGCCGAAACCACTGCGGCGATCGGTCCTTGAAACGCTGAGAGCCAGCCCGAAGCCAGCTGAAGGAGTGCGTCGGGGAGAGCACCCACCAAAAGGAAGAACGCAATAATTCCCAGCCCAGCCCGATTCGTCGCTGCCACCACGGCCAGCGCGGCCATAGCGTAGACAAGACTTATCACCACCAGCAAAAGGCCCCAGCGCAAAAAACGCCCACCGCTCAGCCCCACGCTCATCGCCGGATTGGGCAGAAGAGCCAACCATGCGACGAAAGAGGCAGCCGCAAGGAAGATCAAGGCAATCACTACAATGATCAAAACAGCACTTCCCACATACCGCCAGCGAAACCCAGGCATTACATCAAGCGAACGCACGCCCACATATCTAAAGTCGTCCCCGAAAAAGGCCGCAGACAGCATACCCACAAAAGCCAGCAGCAACTGGGGCACCCAAAACTGGCCCAGCACCGCCTCGACGTCCATCGTCATCCCTACGCCCTCGGGCGCTCCTCCGAGGGCGGGAAAATTCCGGTAGACCCCCTCACGCACCGATTGCTCGTCCACCTGAATCACAAACAGGAAAACCAGGACGCCGAACACTGCCAGTAGGCCCCAAAACGCCCGATTGCGAACCAGTCGATACCATTGCGCGCGGAATAGGTTAAGCATTTCCCTCGCCTCCTTTCACGGTGCACTCCGTCGAGCAACTTCGCACCGAACTGGTGCCGCCCATGAGCCCGATGAAGTAGTCCTCGATGTCGCGGGCATGGGTATACAGGCCGCTCACGGGCACCTCGGCCGCCAGCAGAACGCGACCCACTTCGTCAGCACCGACACCGGACAGGCGGATGGCGTCGTCGGGCATCATGGTGAATGCGGCATCCGGGAAAGCGCTCTCAAGCACCGCCAGAGCCCGGGGCGCTTCAGGAGTTTCCACGCACAGGTAGTCGCGACAGGCCTCTTCCACTTCCTCGGCGGTCATCTGGGCCACAAGCCGCCCCTCGCGCAAGATGCCGTAGCGATCCACCAGGCGCTCAAGCTGATCGAGCACGTGAGAACTGACGAGCACGGCGCATTCGCGCTGCGTGGCAAGATTCTCCAGGAGGCGACGCACAAGCCGCACCCCTTCGGGATCAAGGCCGTTGAAGGGCTCGTCCAAAAGCAGCACGTCCGGATGCCCGATGAGCGCGAGCGCCAGCCCTAAGCGCTGTTTCATGCCGAGAGAATAGCCCTTAGCGCGGTCGCGGCCCGCTTCCCGAAGCCCCACGGCCTCCATAACCTCAGCCACGGAGGCCTTCGGATCGGGAAGGCCCTGGGCGAGTGCCCGCACCATCACGTTCTCGAACCCTGTGAGCGCCGGGTTCACCGCCGGATGCTCGATGAGGCAGCCGATGCGCGCGCTTGTTTGGCAAGGACGCAGCGTCTCGCCGCACACCGCCACGGTGCCACCTGTAGGCGCAAGATAGCCGGCGATCAGCTTCAAGAGTGTCGATTTGCCCGCGCCGTTGCGCCCCACAAGCCCGTAGATATCCCCAGGCGCCAGAGCCAGGGACACATCGTCCACCGCTCGCTTTCCATGGAAGACGCGCGTGAGGTGCGCGCAATCGAGAGCCATCGCCCGCGCCGCAGGGGATTCTTCGCATTCAGCCATGGCTGCATCCTTTCCCTCGGAACTGCTCTTTGCCCTCTATCCTACGCGACGCGTTTGCAGAATCTTCCTGAAAAGTTCCAAGAAAGTGCCAAGATTTGAGCCTGCTTTGCAGCCATGCATCACGCACGTGGTGTGTCATGTCGAAACCCTCGAATTTCTCGCCAAGCTTCTGAACTGGCATTATAGAGGATATCCGCAGGTCATTAATAGTTTTTGGAAATGGCGAGAAATGCGAAGATTTCGACGTTCCGGAAGTCGCGCAGAGGCCTCAGATCACGTCGCGCAGTTTGAAGCCGACGCCCCAGACGGTCTCGATGTAGCGGTCGGTGCCGGTGGGACGCAACTTGGCGCGGAGGTTGCCGATGTGGGTGGAGACGGTCTTGTCCTCCAGGGCTGCTGCATCGCCGCCGGCAGCCTCGGATAGGGCGCGCTTGGTGTGCACGCGGCGCGGCGCGGCCATGAGCGCATGCAGGATATCGAACTCCGTGCGCGTGAGGCGCACTGGCTCGCCCGCTACCGTGAATGCGCGGGCGCCCTCGTCCAGCATCCAGCTACCAAAGCGGAGACACTCGTCGGGGCTCTGGGACGCGGCGTCAGAGCCTGTACCGCAGGCGATGCCACCCGAGGCCCGAGAAGCCGCCGGGGGCCCAGCGGCCCCGTCCGATGCAGAGGCGGAGGTGCGATTCCCAAAGTCGGCATCGCCGCCGTCTCCGCCAGCGCCGGAAGCACCTCCCCCACCAACCCGGCGTAGCACCGCCTCGCAGCGGGCGGCCAACTCTTCCAGATCGAAGGGCTTCACCAGGTAGTCGTCGGCACCAAGGCGCAAAAGATCGACCCGGTCGGCCACGGTGGCCCGCGCCGACAGCACGATGGCAGGCATTTCCCGCGCCCGAGCGGCGGCTACCACCTCCTCGCCCGGCGCCCCAGGCAGCATGAGATCGGTGATCAGCAGATCGAAGCGGCGCTCCCCTTCCAAATGCATGAGCCCCTCGGTGCCAGAGAACGCCGGCACACACTCGGCGCCCAGCTTGCCCAGATAGGAACAGACCACCTTGTTGATAGCCGCGTCGTCTTCCACGACCAGTATGCGCGCGCCGTCAATCATGGCGCCCTAGATGACCACGAGGTCGTGGGTGGAGTTGGTGAACACGTCGAAGCCGTCGTCGGTCACGACGCCGAAGTCCTCCAAGCGCATGCCGAACTTGCCCGGCAGGTAGATACCGGGCTCCACGGTAACGACGTTGCCGGCAACGAGCGGCCGCTCGTTGCGCGGGGCAAGCACCGGTTCCTCGTGGATGTCGATGCCCACGCCGTGACCGAGCCCGTGCCCCATGCGACCGCCGAAGCCGGCCGCCGCCAGCACCTCCTCGGCCCGCTCGTGGGCCTCTTTGCCCGTGACGCCGGGCCGAAGCATAGCTTCCACGGACTCGTTGGCCTCCCGCAGCGCGTCCCACGCCGCCCGCATCTCCGGGTCGGGCTCGCCGAGGAAGACCGTGCGCGTCATGTCCGAGCAGTAGCCGTAGGAGCGGGCACCGAAATCGAGCACGACGCACTGGCCGGCCTCCAGCATGGTGGCGCCGGGAATGGCGTGCGGGCTCGCGCCGTTGGGCCCAGTGGCCACGATGGAGGGGAACGCCAGGCCCTGGGCACCATGGCGCAGCATGAACTCCTCGAGCTCCAACTGCACTTGGCGTTCCATCATACCCGGGCGCATATAGCGAACGATGTGCTCGAAGGCGGCGTCGGTAATGGACTGGGCACCGCGCATCCGCGCGATCTCGTAGCGGTCCTTCACCGCGCGCAGGCCCACCACGACGCCATCGGTCTCCACGAAGGGCTCCTCCGCGTCGGCTTCGGCGAACGCCTTCTGCAAGCGGCGGTACTCGGCGAGCGAGACGCCGTCCTCGATGCCCAAAAGCGCATCGGCGGCCCCGGAGGGCCGGCCTCCCCACCGCTTGGCGGCAAACTGCGCGTGGGTCTCGCGCTCGGCGCTCACTTCCAAAGGCTTGTGATGCGCGGCGTTCTCGCAGGCCGTCACATAGCGCGAGTCGGTATGCAGCCACGCGTGATCGGGGCAGACATACAGAGCATGAGCCGCCTCCTCGTCGAAGACATCGTCGAAGGCGGTGAGCCACTGGATGTTCGACGTGTCGCGCACGAGAAACGCCCTCACGCCCAGCTCGGGAAACGTCTCGCGCAAGCGAGCCAGGTGCCGCTCGCAGGCCTTCGGGTCGTTCAGCTCGTCGAATACCGTCATGAATTCCTCCTGGTTCGTCCGGACGCCGGTGCGACGGGGCATCCCGTGCTCAAGCAATGGCTCGCTCGGCGGAACAGTTCACTGGACTGTTCCGTTCGCTGCGCAACCTGCGCGCGGGACGCCCCGTCGCACCGGCGTCCTACCCTATCGGGCTATTCGTTACCTTCGGCCACAGCGTTTTCCAGCAGAATATCCAGCGCGCGCAGGTAGCCCTCCTTGCCGAGGCCCTTCACCTGGGCGATGCAGGCCGGCGCGATCACCGACGTGCGGCGGAACTCCTCGCGCTTGCTGATATCCGAGATGTGGATCTCCACCACCGGCACGTCGATGCATTCCACCGCATCGTGCAGCGCGTAGGAGTAGTGCGTGTGCGCCCCGGGGTTGTACACGATACCGTCGTAGTTGCCATGGGCCGCATGCAGCCGATCGATGAGCGCGCCCTCATGGTTCGACTGAAAGCAGTCGACCTCGCAGCCATGCTCGGCCCCGTAGGCACGCACCATCTCCTCGATGGCCTCAAGCGTGTCCGTGCCATAAATAGCCGGATCACGCACCCCCAACATATTCAAGTTAGGCCCGTTCATGAGCAGTATCTTCTTCACCTTCGTCAACCTTTCCTCGATCGGCCGCAGAGGGCTCTCCGCAGACCTCTGATCGCCCCGCGGAGAACGCGATTGTTAAGAATCAGCTTCCACTTCAGCAGCAGCGATGCCGGGATGGTACCGACTGATGTGCGTCATCTTCGCTGATTCTGTTATCGCGTTCGCAGCGGGAAAAAGCGATCAGCGGGCTGCGGAGAGCCCTCTGCGGCCGATCACCGTCAACGTAACGAGTTCTTGGAAGCCTCCCACCGGCGCAGGTGCTCCAAAATCACCTCGTCGGGCACGGCCACCAGTTCCCAGTCGCCGATGTCGCGGGGCAGCACGAAGCGCACCTCGCCGGCACGGGTCTTCTTGTCGCGCTTCATGGCGGCAAGCATCTCATCGGCCGGCGCCGACCAGTCAAGCGCCGGCAGCCCGAGCCCGTCCAAAAGCTCGTCCTGGGCATCCACCAGCTCGGCCGACGTGCCCACCACATCCACGCCGAGGCGCGCCGCGAAGCGCATGCCCTCGGCCACGGCGGCCCCATGGGAGAACGTCCCATAGCCCGCGAGCGCCTCCACCGCATGCCCCAGGGTGTGCCCGTAGTTCAGGCACTCGCGCACCCCGCGGCTCTCCGTCTTGTCCTCGGCCACAATGTTGGCCTTGAACACCACCGACCGCGCGATGGCCTCGGTGACCACCACCGGATCGCGCGCCTCCAGGGCGGCGGCGTGATCCATCATCCAGAAGAAGAACTCGTCGGAATCGATCACCGACGCCTTGGCGATCTCGGCGCAGCCGCAGGCCCATTCGCGGTCGTCCAGCGTGGCGAGCACCGCCGTGGAGGCGCACACGTAGGCCGGCTGCTTGAACGTGCCCACGAGGTTCTTCCCCTCGGGAAGGTTCACGCCGGTCTTGCCGCCGACCGAGGAATCCACCATGGCCAGAAGCGAAGTGGGCACCTGCACAAACGGGATGCCCCGCATGTAGGTAGAGGCGACGAACCCGGCCAAGTCGCCCACGACGCCGCCGCCGAGGGCCACCATGGCGCAGTCGCGCGTGAGCCCGAGCGATGCCATGGCCGACCAGATCTCCCCGGCCACCGCGAGCGACTTCGAGTCCTCCCCCGCGGGCACGACGATATCGCTCACGCGGAAGCCCGCCGCCTTCAGCGACGACTTGGCCTCTTCCAGATACAGCGGCCCCACGTTGGAATCGGTGAGGACGAGCAGGTGCGGCGCCCGTCCCACGCCATCGAGCCGCCGCACCGACTCGCCGAGACCGGCGAGCACCGTGGCGCCGATGCGCACGTCGTAGGGCGTCTCACCGGGGATGTTGACCACTATCTTTGTTGCGGGCACAGGATTCCCTCCTTTTCCAAAATGCGCTGCACTTCCCGCGCGATGGCCGGCACCGATTTGCCGGCGGTGCTCACGCGCACGTCGGCCACCGCCTCGTACAGCGGCAGTCGCTCCTCGCAGCGGGCCCGGGCCGCTTCCAGGTTCTGGAACAAGGGCCGGGTGGACGTATCGCTGATGCGGCTGGCGGCCTCGTCGGCGGTCACTTCCAGATACACCACGAAGCCGGCCTCGCGGAAGACGTCGTGGTTGGCCGGCGTGACCACCACGCCGCCGCCGCAGGAGATGAGCAAAGGGTCGGGCTTAGCGCCCAGCTCGCGCAGCACGTCCGTCTCGATGGCGCGGAAGCCCTCCTCGCCGCCCTCGGCGAAGATCTCCTTCACCTTCTTGCCCTCGCGGCGCTCGATGTAGGTATCCATGTCCACCGAGGCCACGCCGCACGTGCGGGCGAGGCGCCGGGCCACCGACGTCTTGCCGGCGCCCATGAACCCGACGAAAAAGACCGGGCGGGTCAGTTCCATGCGTTCTGCCATCTTAGCGCCCCATGGTGCGCAGCCGCGCCTTGTAGGCCTTGATGTTCGCCTTGATATCGGCCATGCAGGTGTCGCCGAAAGCCTCCAAGTAGGCGTTGGCCAGCGCGAAGGCCACCTCGCCCTCGGCCACCACGGCCGCCGCCGGCACCGCGCACACGTCCGAGCGCTCTTTCGACGCCTCCTCCACGCAGAGCGTGTCCAGGTTCACCGTTTCCAGCGGCGTCATGAGCGTCGGGATGGGCTTCATGGCCGCCGTGATCACGAGCGGCATGCCCGTGGTCATGCCGCCTTCTAAGCCGCCGGCGTTGTTCGACGTGCGGCGGAACTCGCCGTCGGCGAGCACGATGGGGTCGTGCACCTGCGACCCAGGACGCGCAGCTGCCTGAAAACCGAGGCCGAATTCCACGCCCTTGATGGCGGGGATGGAAAAGAGCGCCGCGCCCAGCCGCGAGGTGAGCCGATCGGCGCCCGTGGCGTAAGTGCCGAGCCCCGGCGCAAGCCCGCAGACTACGATGCGGAAGGTGCCTCCCAAGCTCTCGCCGTCGGACTTCGCGCGGTCGATGGCCTTCTTCATGGCGATGGTCGCCTTCGCATCCGGGCAGCGCATCTCCGAAAGCTCGATGTCGAGCGGCTTGTGCTCGGCGGCATCGGCCATCGTCTCCTCGGGCATGGCCGCATCCCCCACCGACACCACGTACGACATCACTTCCACGCCGAGCGCCGCCAGAAACTCGCGCGCCACGCCGGCCGCGGCCACCCGGGCCGCCGTCTCCCGGGCGCTCGCGCGCTCCAGGATATTGCGGCAGTCATCGGTGTTCGTGCGCAGGGCGCCCACCAAGTCGGCATGCCCCGGCCGGGGCGTCACCTCGCGCACCAAGTCGCGCGGCGCCTCGCCGAAGGCGGCCATGCGCTCCGTCCAGTTCTCCCAATCGCGGTTGGCCACCTCAAGCGCGATGGGACTGCCGATGGTGCGACCGAAGCGGATGCCGCTCGTGACGCGCACCGTATCCTTCTCGATGGCCATGCGGCCGCCGCGCCCGTAGCCGGCCTGGCGGCGAGCCAGATCGGAGTTGATGTGATCGACGGACACGGGCAGGCCGGCCGGCACGCCCGTCACGATGGCCGTAAGATTCGGCCCGTGACTTTCTCCGGCAGTGATGTATTCCATAGACGCAGCTTTCTCGCAGGGCGCGCCGACAGAGGGCGCCCGAGACAGATCGGCACCCATTGTAGCGCACGCAGAGGCACCCGACCGTTTCGGGACGGTAAAGTGCGGGCGGAAGCGGCCCCTGAGCCCTCTTAGAACTCGGCGTTACCCACCGTGCGCGGGTGCGGGATAACGTCGCGGATATTGCTCACGCCCGTGAGGTACATCACGAGGCGCTCGAACCCGAGCCCGAAGCCCGCGTGCTGGCAGGTGCCGAAACGGCGCAAGTCCAGATACGCCCGGTACTGCTCGGCGTCCATGTCCAGCTCGGCGATGCGCCGCTCGAGCACTTCCAGGCGCTCCTCGCGCTGGGAGCCGCCCACGATTTCCCCGATGCCCGGCACGAGGCAGTCCATGGCGGCCACGGTGCGCCCGTCGTCGTTCAGGCGCATGTAGAAGGCCTTGATGCCGACGGGATAGTCGATCACGAACGTCGGGCGGCCGAAGTGTTCCTCGGTGAGGAACCGCTCGTGCTCGGTCTGCAAGTCGATGCCCCATTCAACGGGATACTCGAAGGCGCGCCCGGCCGCTTGCGCCGCGAGCAGGATATCGATGGCCTCGGTGTAGGTGACGCGCGCAAAGTCGGAGGAGGCCACATGATCCAGGCGCTCGAGTAGCCCCTTGTCGACGAACTTGTTCAACATGGCCAGCTCGTCGGGGCAGCGCTCCATCACGTCGCGGATGACGTACTTGAGCATGCTCTCGGCCAGTTCCATATCGTCCTCAAGGTCGGCGAAAGCAATCTCGGGCTCCACCATCCAGAACTCGGCGGCATGGCGCGCCGTGTTGGAATTCTCCGCGCGGAAAGTGGGGCCGAACGTGTACACATCCCCGAAGGCCATGGCGAAGTTCTCGGCGTTCAGCTGGCCGGACACGGTGAGCGAGGCGGCCTTGCCGAAGAAGTCGGCGCTCCAATCCACCTCGCCGGCCACAAGCGCGCCGTCCGAGGCCGCGGCAGCCTCCTCGCTCACGAGCGGTACCTGGGCCGGGTCGATGGTGGTCACGCGGAACATCTCGCCGGCCCCCTCGCAGTCGCTCGCCGTGATGATGGGCGTGTGCACGTAGACGAACCCGCGGTCTTGGAAGAAGCGGTGGATGGAGGCGGCGGCCATCGAGCGGATGCGGAACACGGCGCGGAACAGGTTCGTGCGCGGCCGCAGATGCTGCTGGGTGCGCAGGAACTCCGGCGTGGCGCGCTTCTTCTGCAGCGGGTAGTCGGGAGCCGAGGCGCCCTCGACGCGAATGCTCTCGGCGGCAAGCTCGAAGGGCTGCGGGGCGTCCGGCGTCAGCTTCAACACGCCTTCGCACACGAGAGCCGCCGACACGTTCTGGTGCGCAATCTCGTCGTAGTTTTCCAGCGTCGCGCGGTCCATGACCACTTGCAAGTCCTTGAAGCAACTGCCGTCGTTCAACGTGACGAAGCCGAAGTTCTTCATATCGCGGACTGACTTGACCCAACCGGCAACGGTGACGGTCTTCCCGGCGAAGGCGTCGGCATCGGCGTAGAGCTGGGCGATCTTAGTGCGGTTCATTATGGCGCGACCTTTCGAGCTAGGGTGTTTTCCATTGCCGCTATGATAGCAGGACAGCGCCGCGCCGCCTATGGGGCCAAAGGCATCTCGGCCGCCAAATCCCCGCGCGCCCGAGGGGCCTTAGGCGAGATTAAACCCGGCCGCCTGCGCCATAAGGGCGAACAGCTCGTCCTCGGGGATGTCGAGGGCCGCCTCGCCAGTGATGTCGCGCAGGATGCCCACCGTGACCACGGCCTGGCCGACGAGCATGCCGGCACCGTCGAAAAACCGGCACCCCGCCGCCCGGGCCGCCCGGGCCAGCGCCGTCTCGCCGTGGCCGTACACCACGTCGAACACCGTCTGGCCCGCGCTCAGAAGCGCCGTGTCGAAGGGGGCCAGATCGCCCGCCTTCATGCCGAGCGGCGTGGCGTCGATGATGATGTCCGCGCCCGCGATGGCCTGCCGCGACGTGGCGTAGCTGCCGAACTTGAAGCCCACCTGCTTGTACACCTCGGAAAAGCTCAGGTGCCCTTCCTTGAAGGCGGGCATGTCCACCACCCGTCCGACCATCGCCCCCAGCTCGTCGGCGTAGGTGCGCATGACGTTGCGGGCCTTGGCCTTGTCACGGCCGATGAGGATCACCTCATCCGGCCCCGCCTGGGCCACGGCGTGCAGGATGGAGAGGGAGGTCGGCCCCGTGCCGCAAACGACGACGGACGCGCCGCGAAAATCGACGCCGGCCCGTTCCAAATAGGCCACGCAGCCCTGGCCGTCGGTGTTGTAGGCGATAAGGGCCCCGTCCTTGTTCACGAGCACGTTGGCCCCGTGAGCGAGCTTGGCCGAGGCGGCCCGCACGTCGGCGGCAGCGAACGCCTCGGGCTTATAGGGCGTGGTGATGTTGATGGAAAGGAAGTCGCGAGCCGCAAGGAACGCCTCGGCCTCGGGCACCGTCGGCACATCCATGAGACCGTAATGCCAGGGCAGCCCCGCCTTCTTGTAGACGGCGTTGTACATGACCGGCGACTTCGAATGGCTCACCGGGTGCCCCAGCACATACAGCTTCTCGCTCACAGCGATTCCCTTCCCGTTTCGCGCGAGGCCCCTTCGACCCCGCGCTGCGCGCCCTGCCCGAAGCGGCGCGGGGCGCTTCCTTGTCCGCGGCGCGCCGCGGAACGGCTCGCCTCGCATTCCGCGATATTGATCGCCGGCTCCGGCTTGCGATCTCCCAAAATAGCCCGCTCGACGTTGCGCAGCAGCAGCGTGTGGGGCAGGTCCTGCTCGACCAACGGCTGCAGCATATAGGCCTTCATGCCCGTCAGATGGGCTCCCAGCACATCGGTCGCCAGCTGATCGCCAACAACGACCGTGTCGGCGGCGGCTCCCCCGATCTTCCGCCGGGCCGCGAGAAACGCCGGCGGCAGCGGCTTTAAGGCCTTGGCCACGATGGGCAGCTCCAGCTCGCCGGCGAACCGGTACACGTCGGCATGCCAGTTGTTCGAGAGCAGACAGAAGCTCACCCCGGCCTCCCGCGCCCGACCGAGCCACATCCCCACATCGCGCGGCACGCATCCCGTATCCCGGGCGCGCACGGTATTGTCGATGTCGAGCAGCACATGAGTCAGGCCGCACCCGAGCAAATCGCGCTCGATATCGATGGCGCTGATGCGCGAGAAATAGCGATCGGGGGTGAGAAGCGCCATGGGTCGCACCTGAAGACCAAAAGGGCGCCCTTAGGCGGCCGCGCCTTCACCGGCGGCAGCATCGCCCGACCCGTCGGCGCCACCAGCGTTGGAATTATCGGCGATGGCCTGCTGATGCTCCTCGTAGGTCTTGCTGAACGCCGCCTGCATGTTGCCGTCGGCATCGGGATAGAAGTAGAAGAACATGTCCTCGGTTTGGGTCGGCTCGCACACGGCGGTGAGGCTCTCGAGGCCCGGCGAGCAGATGGGCGTCGGAGGCAGGCCCGCATTCGCGTAGGTGCTGTAGGGCGTCTCGGCGTGCACCTCCTCGGCCGTGGGCTCGCGGCCCACCTCGTAGGCCGTGGTGGCGTCGGATTCCAGGTAGGGCCGATCGGAGGCGAGGCGGTTGTAGAACACCCCGGCCACATGATCGCGCACCTCCTGGTCGCCGGTGGACTCCTTGGCGACGATGGAGGCCAGGTTCACCGCCTGGTACAACGTGAGCCCCTGACCAGCCGGGTAGCTGTTGGCGAAGTCGCCGAAGATGCTGGCGGTCTCGGTGCCGAACTGGTCGAGCATCATGCGCACAATGGCCTCGGCATCCATGTCCTCGGTCACGGTGTAGGCCTTGGGGAACAGAAAGCCCTCCAACGAGTTCTCGCCGGCGCTTTCCAGAAACGCGTAGTCGGCCGCATAGGCGCTCGCGTTCTCGGAAGCGGCGAGGAAGGCCTCGGCGGTGATGCGGCCGCCCGTGGCGCTCGCCACCAGCTCGGACAGCTCCGCACGGGTGATGTCCTCGGGCACGGCGAGCGTGTCGCCCACCTGGGCGGGGCCGGCCATGATGGCGCGCACCAGCTCCTCGGGGGTGCTGCCGCCCTGGAAGGTGTAGGTGCTGGGAATGAGCGCCGAGGCGGCTTCCAGGCGCGTGACCTCGTCGGTGAACTCCCGCGAGCTGCCGATGAGGCGCGCGGCCACGAGCGCGTCGCCGATGGAGGAGGCGGTCTCCCCCTCCGTGATGGTCACCTCCGCCGACTGGCCAGGCGCGAGCAGTTCCACTTGCGAGCCGGCGCAACCGCGGAAGGCGAAGAAGCACACGGCCGCAATGACGACGACGGCCACGATGCCCAAGCAAATGAAGGGTGCCGGCGACTTCTTCGGCATGATGGCGCTCGTGTCGTAGGTGCGGAACTCCCGATCCCCCTTGGCGTGCGCCGCCCGGGCGGCGCGAGAGGAGTGGGACGAATAGGTGACCTTCTTGCCATGGAGAGCCAAGGTGCGGCCTTTCTCTACGAAACGGCCCGGCGATTAGCCCCGCGAATACCTCAAGCGCGGGCACGCTCGTCGAGCCAAGATTGCAAAAACAGACTTGCGGCTATCATATCAACCTTGCCGCGCATCTCCTTCTCAGTCAGACCCTTTTCACGCAAACTCCGCTTGGCCTCGGCCGAGCTGAGCCGTTCATCTGCGAAAACGTGGGGAATGCCGCAGGCGTCGCTGATGCGCGCGGCCTCCTTGCGAATGCGGGCCGCCTGGGGGCCCTCCTCGCCGGCGAGCGTGCGGGGCAGCCCGCAGACGAGCAGCTCCGGCTCCCAGTCCTCCAGAAGCCGGCGGAAGGGCTTGGCGCAACCGGTCACCTCGGCGGCGGGCATCACGCACACCGGACTTGCCACGCGCTCGCCCGGGTCGCTCACCGCCACCCCCACGCGCACTTCCCCGATATCCAGCGCCATCACGCGCACGGGCTACTTCACCTCCAGCAGTTTCTGGCGCAGCTCGGCTTCCATGCGGCGCATCTCCACCTCGGCCTCGGCGCGCTTGGCGCGGCCCTCGGCCTGGATCTTCATTACCTCATCGAAAGTCTGGATGAGGTTCTCGTTGGTGGCCTTCAACGTCTCGATGTCCACAATGCCGCGCTCGGACTCGCGGGCCACCTCCACGGTGGAAGCTTTCAACTTCTCGGCGTTCTTGCGCAGAAGCTCGTTGGTCATGTCGGTGACGGCCGACTGGGCTTTGAGCGCCGCCTCGTTGTTGGCGAGCCCCAGCGCCAGCAGCATCTGGCTCTTCCACAGAGGAATGGTGTTCACGAGCGTCGTCTGGATCTTCTCGATCATGAGCATCTCGTTGTTCTGCACAAGACGGATCTGCGGTGCCATCTGCATGGCCACAGTGCGGGACAAATCCAAGTCCGACAGCTTCTTCTCGAAGCGGTTACAGGCAGCGGCGAGTTTCTGCACCGCCTCGGCGTCCTCGGTGGAGCCGGAGGCCTGAGCCTTGGCGGACAGTTCGGCCAGCTCGCCCTCGCGCACCTCGGCCAGGCGCTGACGGCCGGCCAGAAGGTACATGGTCAGCTCCTTGAAGTAGGTGAGGTTCAGCTCGTAGAGCTTGTCGAGCGTAGCCGCGTCCTTCATGAGCTGCACCTGATGGCCCTCGAGGGTCTTGGCGATCTTGTCGACATTGGCCTCGGCGGTGTCGTAGCGGGCCTTGAGCGACGTGATCTTGTTCGCCGACTTCTTGAACAGGCCGAAGAAGCCCTTGTCATCGTCATCCACGTCGAAGTTCTTGAGCTCGGTCACTACCCCGGCGATAAGATCGCCCGCCTCACCCAAATCCTGGGTGCGCACCTTCGCGAGCGCCGTCTCCGAGAACGACGCCATCTTCTTCTGGGCGCCGGCGCCGAAGGTGAGCACCTGCTGGGAATTGGCGATGTCGATCTGCTGGGCGAAGGCGTCCACCTGGGCCAGCTCTTCGGCGGAAAGCGAGTCGGCGAGGCTGGGCGCGGCGGGCGGGTCCACCTCGATGATGGAGGCCTCGGCCACCTCGCCGTCGCTTACGGGATCGAGCGTGAGCGTCGGGGCGGGAATGTTCGTGAGATCGGTCAGTTCGTTGGTCATGGGGCATCCTTTCTAAGATGAGGCGAGTTAGTCGGTCAGGTCAAGCGGGAAAGCGCGAAGGCGGGAGCGCGGCTAAGGCCCTCTTCGGGCATTCGCGGCAGGCGCGCCCGAAATGCCGGAGGCGGCCATGCGCGACACAATCGTTTACGGCTTCACATCGAAGGGGCCTTCCGTGAGTCCCTCTTGGGCGAGCATGGCGTGCAGCACCGAGATGTCGGCGGACACATCGAGGGAGAGGTCTTGATACGTGTCGTCGAAGAGCTTCTCGAAAGCGCTGTGCAGCACCTCCAACGTATGCTCGATCTCGCTGCGCGAGCTGGAGATGTTCTCGCCTTGAATGGGCTCCTCCTCCAACCGGTCGTAGGCATCGAGCAGCTTCACCGTGGTGGGCAGGTAGTACGCGGTCAGGCGGTCGAGCCCGGCGATGACGGCCGGCTCTTCCTCGGCGCGGGCGAGAATGCGGCCCACCACGTCCTGAATGGCCGTAATGCGCTCGCTCACCGCGGCGTCGTCGATGGCGGCGTTCAGCTCGTCCATCTGGCGCACGTAGTCGCGGCCGCGGGCGACAAAGGCGCGCTGCTCGGGCGTCAGGCGCTCGGAGATATCCTGCTCGTGGGCCGCCCGCGCCGCCGCCTCAGCTGCCCGGGCCGCCTCGGCCGCCTCGCGCTCGGCGAGCGTCTGGCGCTGGCTCTGCTGGAACTGACGATACTGGTGGTAGGCGTTCTCAGTCACCATGAGGGTGGTGTTCTCGTCGTCGATGCGCCCCTCGGGGAGGTAGCCGCCCTTGATGAGCGTGCGCGAGGCGGCAAGGGCGGCCTTGGGGCTCACCTGCATGCGCGCGGCGAGGTCGTCGAAGCCAACGGCCTCGCGCTGGCCCACCGCCCGCTGGAGAGCCTTGAGCTTCGAGGCGCGCCGTAGGTTGCGGATGCCGAAGCCGAGCAACGTGGCGAAACCGGCCGTCAGAATGCCGAGGATCGCCGTCACGGCCACTTCGGGATTCCCGGCCACCGCCGGCGTCAGCGCCGAGACTAAGGCGGGAATGCCGAAAAAGACCATGCCCGCCCCGCCGGCCGCCGCCATGACGACCCCGGAGGCCGTCAGCCCCCACGACGAGCGGAAGCGCTTCTTCGCCTTGGCCAGCGGCGCCCACTGTTGGGCCTGCTGGGCCGCGGAGGTCACCGCCTGTTGAAAACCCTGGGGGACGCCACCTGTCGGCGCGCCCTGGGACGCCCCGTAGCCCGGATGCCCGTAACGCTGCTGCCCGTGGGCTTGCTGAGCCGCCCGGCGCTGCGCCTCTTCCTGGGCCTTGCGCGCCTTCTTCTCGCGCTTGCGCTTCTCCTGCAGCTCCTTATGGGCCTTCAGGTTCTTCTCGGGCGACTGCCCTAGCGCCTCGGCGGCCTCGTTCACCCCTTGGTCGACCATGCGGGCGAACTGCGAGAACGCTTTGTCAACCGACCGGCACATCTTCTGGAAATCCTTGGCCGACATGCCGGGAATGGGGCTGCCCGAAGGCCCGACCGACCAGGAACCGGCGCCCGGCGTATCCGGCGCCGGCTTCGCGCCCCGGGGACACCCCTTCGCATTCCCGTTGGCGCTGTCCCGCTGGGCGCTCCGCTGCTGTTCTTGGAAATCTTCGGGCATCTCGTAGACGTACTCGGGGCCGGGTTGCTGCGGCCCGGGTTGCTGCGGCGCGCCTTGCGGCCCGGGCCGCCGAGACGCACCGTAGGGTCTCCCCCAGCTGTCGTACGGCCCTCGACCGCCCGTTCCCGGACTCTGCGGATTCATGGAACAACCCCTAACGCGCCCGCGCAGCCAGCGGATCGCATCAAGGCCGCCGAACCGCGCATCTCTTGTTTCCCCGTCATCTTACCACGGCGTTTCCAGCCCCCTGCCCAACCGCACGGAATGCGCACCACCTTTAAGTTTCCGAAAACGAAGATCAGCCGAAGCGGAACAGCGCAAGAACGTCAATCGCCGCCCCGCGAATCCTGCCCAATACCGTGGCGCCCCAGTCGGTCGACGAACAAGAGCTTTTCTGCATGAGATCTCGAGTTATAAGCGTCAACGACAAGTAATAATTCCCATAATCTATCGTTATTCGATACATTATCGAGCAAATGCCGTTTGCAGAACGCCCCGGGACGCTTATAACTCGAGATCTCATGCAGAAACAGCCTCTGTCGACAACAAACAACGTGTCCCTTCGCCGTATGCTAAGGGAACCTTCATCAGCGTGAGCCTTCAAACGAACCAAGAAACGCAGAAAGGAACCCAGCAATGCTCAACGAACTCACGCCCAACGACACGTTCTGCGATTATTACCAGCAGTGGGTGGCCATGTACAAGGAGGGGGCCGTACGCGACGTCACGCTCAGCAAGTATCGGCTTACCTGTGCGTGGCTGCAACGGCTCATCCCCTTGCTGACCCTCGCGGAACTCAATCGTATTACTTATCAGAAGCTGCTGAACGACTACGCCGTCAGCCACGAGCGGCAGACGACGATGGACTTCCACCACCAGCTGAAGGGCGCTGTCCTCGATGCTGTCGACGAGGGTCTGGTGGAACGTGACCCAACGCGCAAGGCCATCATCAAGGGCAAATCCCCGCGCGCCAAAAAACAGAAGTACCTCAACCAATTCGAGTTGCACCGCCTTCTGAACGACCTCGACCTGGGACCCGAGGTGAGCTGGGACTGGCTCATCCTCCTCATTGCGAAGACAGGGCTGCGGTTCTCCGAGGCCGTTGCGCTGACACCCGATGACTTCGAGTTCAGCCGCCAGGTTGTTTCGGTTAACAAGACCTGGGACTACAAAACGGGAACAGGCTTTGTTCCCACCAAGAATCGCTCCTCCATGCGCAAGGTGCAGCTCGACTGGCAGCTGGTCATTCAGTTTTCCGAGCTCACCAAAAGGCTTCCCCACGATGCGCCGATCTTTGTGGAAGGGAAGGTCTACAACTCCACCGCGAACAGCGTGCTAGAACGCCATTGCAAGCGAGCCGGCGTGCCCGTCATCTCCGTGCATGGACTGCGCCACACCCACGCATCGCTGCTCCTGTTCGCCGGCGTCTCCATCGCCAGCGTCGCCAAGCGCCTCGGGCACGCCAGCATGAACACCACGCAGAAAACCTACCTGCACATCATTCAGGAACTCGAGAACCAAGATGTCGATCTCGTGATGCGCTCGATCTCCAGCCTCATCTAGTCGACAACCGCTCACGCTGATGAAGGGCGATGAGCGAGTCGAGCTTCTGGAAGAGCACTATCAGCTCATCCTGCTCCTTTTTCTCTGGGAGAGCAATTATGCGCTTCTTCCAGTCCTGGACGTCAAAAACAAGCTTCTCGATATCGACGCCGAAGGAGCTCAGGAAGTACTGCCGATACATGGGTATCGTTCGAGAGATAAGTGCCCAAAATTCAGTCGATATATCATCGTTTCCCTTGATGACTAGGTACTCATTTGAGACGATCGAACTGGACAAATGCGATGGAACCAGACCATTGCCTCCGTGCACGAGCTGGCGCTTCGAGATGACGAAGTCGCCCTCAAGAATTTCTTGGTAATTCTTGACCAGGATATCTTTACCAGCCATACGAGTGCGCTCTACGATACCCTCGTTTCGCCTCTTTACAGTTACGAGTTGGTACTCCTCGTCATCTTCCAAGTCGACGGCCCGAAACACGGTTTGCAAAACATCTCCGACCTTACGCTGTTCCCAAGTTGTTGCGAATCTCCTGCGGCCTCTTCGTATTTGAGATTTTTGCATCATTTCAGCAGGCATCCGCTAATGATTGGGAACAGCGTAGGTTGGGGGAATGTGGAACAACTTACGGAGGCCTATCCGGGAAAACAAAAGAGGACTTCGGTCACGGTGAAGCTAGATTCGTTCCGTATACGAATGTTTTCGAAAACCCGATCGCTGATACCAGCAGGCTTGAGCCTGTTGAGATAGACCCGAAACAGAATCAAGTTAGGCTCGGTGATGTTTTCTTCACGGTTTCATCTGAGACGCCCGAAGATGTGGGTATGTCTTCGGTATGGCTCTCTGACCAGCCAAATGTATATCTGAACAGTTTTTGTTTTGGATATAGACAAGATGAATCCTTCGACTCGGACTATCTCGCATACATGCTGAGATCGCAAGGCGTCAGGTATGACATCGCATTGCTGGCGCAGGGCATATCGCGCTTCAACATTTCGAAGAATAAGGTTATGGAGCTTGACGTTCCCTTCCCTGAAAAGGGCGAGCAAGAGCTGATAGGCACTTTCTTCCAGAAGCTCGACTCGCTCATCGCCCTTCATCAGCGTGAGCGAGTCGAATCGCATCTACAGGTCGAAACCACCTTCCAAGATGAATCTCCGCAAAAGATTGTCGGCACGCATACGCACCTTGAACGTGGGAATCGGAGCGCCCTCGATGGTCGAGAAGTACTCTCGCGCCCGTGTCGCGTCCACGCTGTCGATAAGCTTGTCGAACCGGCCAAACTCGTTAAGGTTTTCCTCATCCGCGCCAGCCACGAGCAACTCCGACAGAAGGGCCGCGTCCACTCCGAGCAAACTACTCGCCCGACCGATCTGGACGTCCTTGGCGTGACGCTGGTATTCCGTCACGTAATCGCGGAACGTCTTACCCGGATCAACATACACGTCCCCGCTTTGCACGTCATGAATGAACAGATTCGCATACTTCTGCTCTTCTTGGCTCAAACTGGCGAAACTCTTGTGTAGCGCCGCCAAAGCCGCCTCGGTCGCCTCGGCTTCTGAACCTTCCAAGTCGAGCTGCTTCAGCCACTTGGTGAAGTTGGCGTTCATATAGTCGGTATCGATCTTGGTGGTGTCAATTTCCATGAGATGCCCGCTGAGGTCGTAGGGAATGTCTGCCCCTCCCCTTTCACGCGTGTCGCCTCCGGCAAGCTCCTTGTAACGCTGAGCAAACGTCAAGTATGCCGTCTCGTCGCAGTGAGAGACGATCACCTCACGCAGCACGCTCTGCTCCGCATCGCACTCGTCCTCATAGGCACCTGCCGCCGTCGCCTCTTCCACGATGTCGTCGCCCGCAGGGAACTCGTACTCCAGCTCGTCCCACCGAAAACCCTGCACCTTCGCCGCCTCAAGCAGCGCGTTAAACGCCCGAAACAGCGTCGCAAACTTGCCGCGCGCCTCGGAGCTGTCCGGCAACTTCGAGAGATCGTCCACCCCGTTGTCCTCGAACAGGCCGACTATATCGTCGAACACCATGTTCATCTCGATCAGGTTCTCGCGCAGCTTGGGCACGAACAGGCCGAAGGGCTTGTCCCCCGAATAAAGACTGATGGCCTCCTCGATATTTTTACGCATAGTATGCGGCCGCCGGTAGTAGCGAATGGTGCCGTGAGGCTTCTCCGACTCGTTGAACAGGCGGTTCGTCCGGCTGAACGCCTGGATGATCATCTCGTAGCGCAGCATCTTGTCCAAATACAGCGTATTGATCCACTTCGAATCGAAACCGGTCAGCATCTGATCCACCACGATCAGGATGTTCACGCACTTTTCGGGTGTCTTCTCGATTCCCATGTAGGGCCGCTTGTGCGCCAATCGGTTGGAGACATCGGTCTTGAACGCGGGCCAAGTCGGCAGCGCGAATTCCCTGTCGAAGCGCTTGTTGTAGTCGTCGACAACCTCCTTCAGTGCATCCTCTTTGATGAGCGATCGGTCAATCTTCTCCTGCTCGTTGTCGATGGAGGGGTCAACGAGCACCGTCGTCACCAGCTCGGGCGCCATCTCCTTGAACAGCCGGTAGTAATCGATGGCCTCGGGGATGGAATGGGTGGCGAAGATTGCATGAAACTTGCCGAATCGGCTCAGGGTGGGCCAGTGCCTCTTGATGTCCGCCACCACTTGGCGCTGGTGCTCGGTCACATCGTGCTGGTCGGCCGTGCCGTACTGGCTCTCGGGCACCATGCTCTCAACGCCATGACAGCGGTTGCCTCTCTCGTCAAGGAAGGGCGCCATGGGCATTTCGTCCATAATCTGATAGTAGACGCGCTCGCGGCGCGGGTCGCCCACAACCTCTTCCACCGATTTCGCCTTCGCCTCGTCAAGAGCCACGGCCTGGCGCAGGTCGAACTCGGGATAGGTGGCCACGGGACACGTGTCGAACCCGAGCACATTGCCGTCGCGGATACCGTCGGCGATGCTGTATCGGTGCAGCTCATCGCCGAACACATCGGTGGTGGTGCTTAGCTTCTTGCGATTCTCCTCGTGGATAGGCGTGCCCGTGAAGCCGAACATCAGCGCTCCGGGGAACACCCGCTTGATGGTCTCCATGTTCTTTCCGAAGGTCGAGCGATGGCACTCGTCCACAATGAACACGATGCGCTTCTTGCGAATCGTCTCCAGATCGCGCGCACTCATGGCGTCTTCATCGATGTTGCCCATCTTCTGGATGGAAGTGACGATGAGCGTGTCGGAGGGGTCACCACTCTTCAGCTTCGCCTTCAGAACATCGGTGCTCTCCGTGGCCTGAACCGCCTCGGAATCATCGGCGAAAGAACGGTACTGCTCCAATGATTGGGTGCCGAGCTCGATGCGATCGACCAGAAATACCACTTTATCGGCATCCTTGGAATTGGCGATAAGCTGAGCACACTTGAAGCTGGTCATGGTCTTACCGCTGCCGGTGGTATGCCAAACAAAACCGCCCTTGAGACCCTTCGTCCCCCACAGCTTGTCGCGGTCGATTACCGTCACGCGGTCGGAAATGCGGCTAGCCGCGTAGTACTGGTAGCTGCGCATCACCTTGAGCACGCCGTCGGAATCATCCGCAACGGTGTAGTAGCCGATGAGCTGGTGGGCCATGGGAATGCTCAGCAGGTGCTTGACGACCTCGCTCCACTGATTTATGGGGTTATTGTTAAAGTCGGCCCAATGGAACTGGAACTTCTCGTTAAAGACGCCGTCGGGACCGGGATTGGCGAAGTACTTCGTCTCCTCGGGGTTCATGGCGACGAATATCTGCACCAGGGAGAACAGCCCTTCGAATACACCCTCGGCGGCGTATTTGCGAATCTGGCCGATGGCCTCCGATACTGGCACACCGCTCTTCTTCAGCTCGACGTGAAACAGGGGCATCCCGTTTATGAGCAGCATAAGGTCGCCACGGCGGTCGTGACCCAGCTTCGACTTCGAGGGGAACATCGGCTGCTGCGCGATCTGATAGCGGCTTTGGCCGCCGGCGATCTCGTCACGATGGAATATCTTGAGGGCCACTTCTTGACCGACATGCAGCCCGTCATCGGCATTATCGCGCGTGATGACGATCTCTTTGCCGTTGATGAGCTCGTTGATGGCCACCGGTGTGCGCTTCGCCCGGATCCTCTCGACGATCTGCTGCATTTCAGTGGGTGTCAGCGGCGCGCCATTCAGGCAGTCGCGGTGCTTGTTGTTATCGAAGAGGATGGATGCCCAGTTCTCCAACAACTGATGCTCGGTCGGACGCTTCAGCACGCCGCCGGCATCATCCCAGCCATAGGCCTTAAGCTTCTCGATAACCGCTTCCTCGAACGCCGCCTCTGTATCGAAAATCATCGAAGTCCCTCTCGCCCTTCCCTATTTGCTCAACCGCAGTAGATCACTGTTCAGCGGCGTATTCGGATCAGCTGGCGTCGCGATGCGGGAGAACATCGCCACCAAACCCGACAAGTCCATATCTTCGGCAGCCGCACGACTCGCCTCGTCGTTCTCCTCACCAGATACCTGGCACCAATCGAGGTCGTAGCCCGCATCATGGCAAAGGAGCGTCCAGAACAGTCTCTGGGTTCTCCCATTGCCCTCGCGAAAGGGGTGAATGAAATTGTAGTTGTCGAAATGGTAGGCAAGTCGCTGGGCAAATTCATCCTTCGACAAACCCTTGAGCATGTTGTCTTTCCGCAGCTCATGTTGGGCCCAGCCGAATCCCATGGTTATATTCGGCGACGGCAGGAAGTACTCGGATCCTTCGCGACTTTTGCGGATTTCGACCGTACGCGGCGCACCCGCCCAATCGTATATATCCTGAAACAGGAATCGATGGATAAAGAGAAAGTCCTCCATAGATCCCTTTGGCCGCAACGGCAGACTCTCCAGAAACTCATTGGTGCGGAGCGCCACAAGCTCTCCTTCGGCGTTGCGTAGCCCATCATAGCTCGTTGCGCCAATTAAGTTTCGAAGTATACCTGTATCACTATCCAGATAGGGATCGACAAACTCATGCGCCATGGGAAACGACTTCCTTGCGATTCGTCCACCGACGCTTCGTGCGCTTCATGAGCTCTTCGATGGATATCTCTCCAGCGACGTACTCGTCGGCATCCTCGCGAAATTCCGCAGACACGTACGCGCCCTCCATCTCTCCTGAATGGATGGCCTCTTTCATTGCCCGTTCACGATCCATTTTTTGCTTCCTTTCGTCAGCGTAAGTATTAAACAAACATCTTTTCAAGCATAGCCTTTTTCAGATTCTTCAAGATTTCCAGCTCACGCTGATGAAGGGCGATGAGCGAGTCGAGCTTGCGGAAGAGGGCGCCAATGGCTTTCTGTTCTTCCTCGCAGAGCGGGACGGAGAACTCCGTATTTGAAATATTTTGCCAATCGGCACGAGGCATTTTCGTCCCTGTTGATTCGTTTGCAACACGCTCAAACGCCGAAGTTCGGATAAGAGCAAATAAGAAACCTGGGTTAATGCCAGTCGGATTGAGCACCCAGAAATCTCCGAGCGCTACGCCTTCGAACTGGGGGTTTAACCAATTTCGCAAATAAGGTCGCAGCTTTCCGTAGAGCACATCACCCGACTCAAAAGCGATTCCGCCGCGTTTATCATGTTTCTCAGCCACGTCCTTATTGAGCATACCTTGCCCCGAAACGATATCCTCATACTCAACGCGCGGCAAAGCTGGATCATCGGCAAAACGGCTCCGCCTTTCTACCAATTCAAGGAACTTACTCTGTTCCCAAGGTTCAGTAAATCCTTCGAAGCGGATCTCGGGTACATCCTTGCCTTCTTTGGGAAACATCTTCTCAAGCAGTGATTGTTTTACCGTCTTTAGTTTGTCATGCTTACACTGATGAAGGGCGATGAGCGAGTCGAGCTTGCGGAAGAGGGCGCCAATGGCTTTCTGTTCTTCCTCGCAGAGCGGGACGGAGAACTCCGTATTTGAAATATTTTGCCAATCGGCACGAGGCATTTTCGTCCCTGTTGATTCGTTTGCAACACGCTCAAACGCCGAAGTTCGGATAAGAGCAAATAAGAAACCTGGGTTAATGCCAGTCGGATTGAGCACCCAGAAATCTCCGAGCGCTACGCCTTCGAACTGGGGGTTTAACCAATTTCGCAAATAAGGTCGCAGCTTTCCGTAGAGCACATCACCCGACTCAAAAGCGATTCCGCCGCGTTTATCATGTTTCTCAGCCACGTCCTTATTGAGCATACCTTGCCCCGAAACGATATCCTCATACTCAACGCGCGGCAAAGCTGGATCATCGGCAAAACGGCTCCGCCTTTCTACCAATTCAAGGAACTTACTCTGTTCCCAAGGGTCGTTGAATCCCTCGAAGCGGAGGGCGGGAACGAGGGCTCTTTCGGGCTTACGCTGCTCATCCATGCTACTCACCGCCCAGAAGCTTACGCAGTTCTGCGATACCGAGCATATCGAACCCGTCGCCCACGAGCTGACCGAGCATAGCATCGAGCTCCCTTTCAGCGTCGCTGATTTGCTCCGCCACATCGGCATAGGTGTCCTTGTATTTCTCCTCCAGAGCATTCACCTTTTTGATCAGGCGATCGACGGACGCCTGCGGTAGCGCATTCAGATCGTTCATGAGAGGCGCGACCCACTTGGCCTCAAGCAGCCCATACACCTGCTCGTCAGTCAAAGACTCAATGGCTTCGCGCGTCTTCTCTTCAAGCACCGACTCCTGAGCCTTTACCTCTTTCTTCAAACTCTTCAGCTTCTTCTGCAACGATGCCAACTCCGTCTGCTTCGCTGCGATTTCCTCCTCGGCCAAATCGCACGACTCATCGGAGTCGTCCTCTTCGGCATCCTCGCAGTGTAGCTCTTCTTTTATACTTTCACACTCCCCGTTCAAGCGGCTCATTTCATCCTGTAAGTCATGCAGCTGCGCAGCTTCTGTGCTCAGTAGGGCATTCTGGACAAGGGAGAACGGCAGAACATGGCCCTTCCAGCCGTCTTGCACCTCGACGTCTTTACCGCCCTTCTTTTTGAGCACGTACTCCGGATCGACTTTCCGCGCCGCATCGAAGCCTTCCGTTTGCAGCACTTCCAAATCAGCGGCAACAACATTCCATACATCGTCGAGTGCCTGGTAAGCGTCGTACTTATCGACCAGAGAGAACGGCTCCACAAGCCGGAACACCTCTTCGGCCACCGACGCCTCCGCGCTAGGCGCATCGACGTGCTCCCAACCGCCGATAAGCGTCGAGACGAGCTGCTGACGCAGCTCCGAAAACGCCGTCTGATACCGAGCGATGTAGCTCTTAACCGACTCGTTTTCCCGAACCAGAGCGGTCGTATCTTCGCATCTGGAACGAACACAATGAGCGTTTTCGGCCGCGAACAGCTCCTCGCGAAGCCCGGGAAGCGCCTCCCAATACTTGACGAGGGCGTCAATCTCCTGAATCGGAATGCCGCCGAACATGGATGCATACAGGTCCCACGATTCCGCAGGCTCGGAGGAATCCACATAGCGCGGGATGTTCAGGTTGTAGTCGTTGGCGCGGATCTCGTCCTTTTTCACGAGGCGCGAGTAGCCCTCGACCGTCTGACGCGCCGTGACGGTATCGACGATACGACGAATATCGGAAGAGCGCAGCTGGTTGTTCTTCCCAACTTTTTCGAAGTCCTTGGAAGCGTCGATGATAAGCACATCGCTCTCGTCTCGCTTCTGGCGCAGCACCATGATGATGGTGGGGATGCCCGTGCCGAAGAAGATGTTGGCCGGCAGCCCGATGATGGCGGCGATCTTGTCGTTCTCGATGAGGTTGCGACGAATCGCGCCCTCCTCTCCCCCTCGGAACAGGACACCGTGAGGCAAGACGATGCACATGATGCCCGAGGGCTTCAAATGGTATAGGTCGTGCAGCAGAAACGCGTAGTCCGCCTTCGAACGCGGAGCGACACCGTAGGCAAACCGAATATCGTTCTCCTTGCCTTCCGGCTCCCATCGCTGCGAATACGGAGGATTGGAAACCACCGCGTCCACGTAAAGCGGGTCGTAGGTACCCGACGGATCCGAATCGTCGAAATAAGGCCAGTCGTCTTCCAGGGTGTCGCCGTTGCGCACCGTGATGTTCGATGGCTTGATGCCCCGCATGATGAGGTTCATGCGGGTAAGGTTATAGGTAGACTGATTGAGCTCCTGAGCGTAGTAGGCGATGCCGTCCTCATCTCCCATGCGGCGCTTCACCGCGTCGCCGATGGTGATGAGCAGCGAACCGGAACCGCTCGTGGGGTCGTAGATGCGAATGTTATCCTGACTTTGTAGATGATGGGCCACGATATCGGCCATAAGCACCGACACCTCGTGGGGCGTGTAAAACTCGCCGGCCTTCTTGCCCGCGTTGGAGGCGAATTTTGAGATTAGATCCTCGTAGATGTAGCCCAGCACATCGTAATCCTGACGCGTGCTCATGGGAATGGTTTGAATGAGATGGATGAGGTCGCGCACGGCTTTCGTCTGCGAGCCGGTGTTGTCGCCAAGCTTGCTTAAGCCCGTCTGAAGGGTGATGAAGATGCCGTCGAACACTTGCTTGTAATGGGGACTCACGAGGCGGCTGAAGGCCGAGAGCGCTTCATACACCCGTGACACGGCGAAGTCGTTGCCGGCCCGGATCCAGGTGGAGAACAGGTTCTGATAGGAGATGAAGTAGCCGAGACGGTTCTGGGCATAGCCCACGGTCTCCTCATCCTCTTCCACCAGCTGTTCCAAATCGACGACCGTCATGCCCTCGCCCAGGAAGAACTGCTCCTCTTTCTCGGAGAGGTACTTGTAGAAGATAAAGCCGAGAATGAAGTCCTTGTACTCGCTCGCATCCACCTTGCCCCGCATGCGGTTGGCAGATTCCCAGATTTTCGCAGCAAGCTGTTGCTTGTTCATTCCGTTCCCTTTCGAATCTCAGCGCAGATCGATTCATTATAGCTAACGCTTGATTACAGCATGAGAATCAATTGGGGCAATGCTCCCAGACGACGCGGTTATACCGACATTTATACCGACATGACCGTCGTTCAACGAAATTCTCTCGAACACGCATAGCCGCATACCCCAAGGCGCAAAAAGAGGGGCGAGGCAAACCGCCACACCCCTCTCGTGATCGTTCTTCCGCGTCCCTACAGGATCATGTTGCGGGCGATCTCCAGTGCCTCGTCGATGCCGTCGGGGTTCTTGCCGCCGGCCTGGGCCATGGTGGGCTTGCCGCCGCCACCGCCCTGGATGGCCGGGCCCATGGCCTTGATGATGGCCCCGGCGTTGAAGCCCGCCGCCACGGCCTCGTCGGTGCCGGCGGCCATGAGTACGGGCTTGCCGTCGTTCACACCGGCCACCACCATGGCGCCGGGCGCGTCCATTCGGCTGCGCACGACGTCCCACATATTGCGCATCTGGCCGCCGTCGCGCACCTCGGTGCGCGCGATGATGACGGGATACCCCGCCGGCGCCTGCTGCACTTGGGAGAGCAACGTCGCGAACATATCGTCGCCGATCATGCTCTTGGCGCGCTTGGCCTTGGTGCGCATCTCCTTCAGGGCCTTCTGGTCGGCCGCCACGCGCTCGGACACGTCGAAGGGCGGCACGCGCAAGGTGGCCGCGGCCTCCTTCAGCTCGGCCTCCACCTTGTTCACATAGGCGAGCGCGCCGTAGCTCGTCACGGCCTCGATGCGGCGCACGTTGGCGCCCACCGACGACTCGCTCGTGATCTTCAAAAAGCCGATCTCGGCGGTGTTGTTCACATGGCAGCCGCCACACAGCTCACGGGAGAGGTCGCCCGCCTCCACCACGCGCACGACCTCACCGTACTTCTCGCCGAACAAGCCCGTCACGCCGGCGGCGCGGGCCTCTTCCAGCGACGTCTCGTAAATGGTGGTGGGCGTGGCGCTCATGATGTGCTCGTTGGCCTCGCGCTCCACCTCGGCCAGCTGCTCGGGCGTGCACGCCTCGAAATGGGTGAAGTCGAAGCGCAGGCGGTCGGGCCCCACGTAGGAGCCGGCCTGCTTCACGTGGTCGCCGAGCACGCGGCGCAGCGCGGCATGCAGGATGTGGGTGGCGGTGTGGTTGCGCTCGATGGCGGCGCGACGGTTCGCGTCCACGCGGGCCACGACGGTATCGCCCTCGGCAAGACCGGTCTCCTCGGCGCGCACCGCGTGCACGAACAGGCCCTTCTCGGGAGCCTTCGTGTCCAGCACGAAAATGCGTCCCTCGCCGTTCTCGATGATGCCGGTGTCCCCCACTTCTCCGCCCATCTCGGCGTAGAAGGGCGTGGCGGCCAGCACCACCTCGCCGGTCTGCCCCGGCGCCAGCGTTCCCACGCGCTCGCCATCGACGACGACGGCCAGCACGCGCGTCTCGGCGGCGGTGGCGTCATAGCCGATGAACTCCGTGGGGCCGAGCTCGTTCAAAAGATCGCTGTAGATGCCGCCGTAGGTGGACCAGGCCGCCTCGGCGTCCTTCGCGCCGGCGGCGCGGGCGCGCTCGCGCTGAGCCTCCATGGCAGCCTCGAAGGCCTCCATGTCCACTTTCACGCCGCGGCCCTCCGCGATCTCCTGGGTCACTTCCACGGGGAAGCCGTAGGTGTCGTGCAGGGTGAAGGCCTCCTCGCCGGAGAGCACGTCGCCCTCGAGCTTGCCGAGGGCCTCCTCCAGGTAGGCCTGGCCCTGGCGCAGGGTGGCGCCGAAGCGATCCTCCTCGGCCATGATGAGGCCGCGCTCAAGCTCGCGGTTCTCCACGATCTCGGGGTACACATCTCCCATGAGCCGCACGATCTCGTCCACGTACTCGTTGAGGAAGTGCCCCTCGATGCCGATGAGCTGGGCCTTCATGATGGCACGGCGCAGCAGGCGGCGCAGCACGTAGCCGCGGCCCTCGTTGCCCGGCAGGATGCCGTCGGCGATCATGAAGGTGACCGAGCGGGAGTGGTCGGCGATGATGCGCAGGGCCAGGTCGGTCTCGGCGTCCTCGCCGTAGGTCACGCCGGCCAGACGCTCGCCCACGGCCACCAGGCTGCGCAGCACGTCGGTCTCGTAGTTGGACTGCACGCCCTGCATGATGGCGGCCATGCGCTCGAGCCCCATGCCCGTGTCGATGTTCTTCTTGGGAAGGGGCGCCAAGGTGCCGTCCTCCTGGCCGTCGTACTGGGTGAACACGCAATTCCAGTACTCCAGGAACCGGTCGCAGTCGCAGCCCGGCGCGCAGTCGGGGCTGCCGCAGCCGAACTCGGGGCCCTGGTCGTAGTAGATCTCCGAGCAGGGGCCGCAGGGGCCGGTGGGCCCGGCGCGCCAGAAGTTGTCGTCCTCGCCGAGGCGCGAGATGTGGTCCTCGGGCACGCCCAGGTTCTTCCAAATCTCGATGGTCTCGTCGTCATCCTCGAACACCGTGAAGTACAAACGCTCCGGCGGCAGCCCCAGCACGTTCACGGAGAAATCGTAGGCCCAGGCGCACATCTCCTCTTTGAAGTACTCGCCGAAGGAGAAGTTGCCGAGCATCTCGAAGAAGCTCAGATGGCGGCCCGTGGTGCCGATGATGTCGATGTCGTTGGTGCGCACGCACTTCTGCACGGAGGTGGTGCCGATGTAGGGCGCCTCCAGCTGCTTCTGCTGCAGGAAGTAGGGCTTGAACTGCACCATGCCGGCGCTCGTCAGCAGAAGCGACGGGTCGTCGGGAATGAGCGAGGAGGAGGGCACGAGCTTGCAGCCCTTCTCCTGGAAGTAGTTCAGGTACTTCTCGCGAATCTCAGCGGTGGTCATGTAACGCATAGGTGTTCTATCCGTCCTTTACGGTCAACGAAAACAGTTGCAGCAGATTATAGCGCTCCTTGCGCGCTACTTTTTGGAAGACGACGTGTCATCATGGGAATGGCGCGCCGTCACCTTCCCATGGGCCTGCGAGCGCAGCTTCGGCAACTTGCGGCCGAACAGCGTCGCGTCGTCCAGCTTGATGGGCTTCATGGAGCCGGTGGTGACGCCCGGTGACGTGGCGTCCGACAGCGGGTTCACTTCCTCGTTGTCCGACGGCACGCCCTTGAAGAACACGCCGTCCTCGGCCACCAGGTGCCGGCCGGTCTTTTTCTCGAAGTAGTAGACGAACACCGATTTGGCCACGGCCACCAGCGGGATGGAGGCGAGCATACCCACGAGCGACCCCATAAGACCGCTCATGGCGCCGCCGAGGGCCGAGCCCACCATCAACGCGATAAGGGTGAGGGCCGGGTGGATGTCCACCGAGTTCGCCATGATCTTCGGCGAGACGAAGGTGTAGACGAGCTGCTGGATGACCACGGTGCCGGCCAGGGCGATAAGGGCCACCAGCGGGCTCACGAAGACGGCCGCGATGGCCGCGAGCGCACCTCCCAGCCACGGGCCAATGATGGGGATGATGTTCATCACACCGGTGATGAGGCCGAGCACGGCCGCGTTGGGCACGCCGACGACCTGGAACAGAATGCCGCAGCCCACGCCGATGACGGCGCACTGCAGAAGCGTTCCCTTGATGTAGCCGCCCATGACGCGGGTGAAGGTGGCGTGGAAGAACTCGGCGTCCTCGGCGTGCTTGGGGCCGATGAGCCGGCGCGTCTCGCGGCCCATGGCCGGCAGCTCCATGAGGATCCAGAAGGCGATGACGAGCGCGAACCCTAAGGCCATAAGGCCGTTGGCCAGCGTCGTGGAGAAGGCCACGATGCCGTTGGCGCTGCCCTGGGCGATGGAGGAGGCCCACGAGGCAGCAGACTTCTGCACCTCGCTGATGACGTTCTTCACCGTTTCGTCCTCGAGCATCGGGGCGTAGCGGGCGTACAGGTCGTTGCCCCAAGCGATGACCGCATCAACATAATGGGGCAGGTTGCTGACCAAGTCGTTGAACTGGGCGTTCAGGCCGAACATAGGCGAGAACAGAAGGAAGCCGATAAGGGCGAGCACGAGCGCCATGATGATGTAGGCGATCGTGGTACCCAAACCGCGGTTGACGTGGTGCTTCTCCAGCCCGTTCACAATGCCGCGCAGGCAGAAGACGATGATGACGGTCCAGATGAGGATGGCCACGGGCACCGACAGGATGTTCAGCAGGTAGACGATCGCCGCCAGAAGCAGGATGGCCGCCACCACGGCCCACAGGTCGAAAAAGCGCGTGCGGGCGCGGGCCTGCTTGGTGCGCGAGATGGCGTTGGCGGCAGCGGTGGCCGCGGCGGCCGCGCTGCGCGGGTTGTTGACGGAAGCGGGCGCGTCGGCTCCTCCCTGCGATTGAGACGCGTCGGTGCTCATGGGAATCTCCTCGGGTGCGAGCTACTGAACGGTGTAGGGGCTGTTCCCCACGGGGGCCGGCTCGGCCTGGGCCGCGGCGGCGTTGGGCGAGATGGCCGGCGAGGCAGCGGCTGCGGGGTCGGCAGGGGCCGTCGCGGCCGGCGCGTCGGTGTCGGTATCGGCGTTGGCGTTGGCCACGGCCGCATCGGCGATGGTGCCGGCGGTACCGGAGAGCTGGTCTTCAAAGTCGCGGGCACGTTCTTGGCTGGCTGCGTTGGCGGCCTTGACAGCGGCGCGGCGGTCTTTGCCCTCGGCGACGACGGCGCGGGCGGCATCCCCCATGGCCGAGACGGCATCGGCAACGGTCGCCCCGCGCTCGGGCGCACGGCCGGCCTTCGCGGCGGCACTGGCGTCAGCGGCCGCCCCCAGGCTCACGGACTCGTCGGAGGCGTAGCGCGGCTTGAACTTGCTGCGCAGCTTGCCCGTGAGCGAGTTCACCAAATCGATCGGGGCGCTCGTCACGGTATCCACGGCGCCGGCGGCCTTCGAGACGGAATCGGTGATCTGGGTCACGTCTTCCAGAATCTGGTCGACGCGCATAAGTTCCAAATTCGCCGCGTCCACCGTGAGCGACAGACGCTCCACCAGCGGATCGACGCGGCCCACGGCGGGCTTGGCCTCCTCGGCGATCTCGTTCACGCGGGTAAGCAGCGGGTCGATCTGATCGGTCACCAGGGCATCCACATGGGCGATGAGGGGGTCGACCTGGGCGGTGATCTTCTCCACGTTCTTCAGCGTGGGGGTGAGCTCCTTATGGGCGTCGTCGATGGTCGAGCGCGTCGAGCGGATGGTGAGCGCCAATTCCACGACGAACCATACGAGCACCGCGCCGACGAGCACGTAGACGACAGGCAGCGCGATGTCCACGATCCCTGCGAAATCCATGATGAGCCTCCTTATAATTCCGAAGACCTGACTATACCATTACTGGAGTCATTCTAATTAAGTTGCGCAGGGCCTCCACGGAACGCGTCCGCATAGTAGCCATTCCGTAAACGGAAGTTGACATCGTGTCACACGCGAGCGGCATCGCCGGCGGCACCCGTGCTGGGGCGCCCTCGACCGAACGTCACCCCAACACGATGCCTGGCTCGCTGCGCGGCGCCCGCAACGCGGCGGACGCAACACGCCGAGCCGCGACTCAACTCCCCTCACGATCGCGGGCGGCGGCGTCGGTGCGGTAAGCCTCCCAGCCGCGCTCGCCGGGTTGGTAGAAGCAGCCGCGCTCAAGGCCCTCGGGCAGATAGCGCTGATCGACCCAGCCGGCCGGGTAGCTGTGGGGGTACTTGTACTCGCCGTAGTTTTCCGAGCCGGGGCGATGACGATCGCGCAGGTAGTCGGGCACCTTGCGCACCGGGCCGTTGCGCACTTCGCGCAGCGCCGCATCGATCGCGGCCTCGGCGCTGTTGGACTTCGGCGCCAGCGCCAAGTAAATGGCGGCCTGGGCCAAGTTGATGCGGCACTCCGGGTAGCCGATGACCTCGGCAGCCCGGAAGGCGGCCTCGGCCACGAGCAGGGCCTGGGGGTCGGCGTTCCCGATATCCTCCGAGGCAGCGATGTACATGCGCCGGGCGATGAACTTCGGATCCTCTCCCCCGTCGATCATGCGGGCGAGCCAGTACACGGCGGCATCCGGATCGCTGCCCCGCATGCTCTTGATGAACGCGGAGATGATGTCGTAGTGCATGTCCTTGTTCTTGTCGTAGGGCAGCGCGCGGTGGGGCGTGGCGGCGCGCACCATGGCCTCGGTGATGGAAACGGGGGCCTCCTTCGTGCCCGGCGCCACCATACCAGCGGCCAACTCCAACGTTGTGAGCGCCCCGCGGCCGTCGCCGCCGGCCAGGGTGACGATGGCCGCGGTAGCGGCCTCCTCCAGAGCATAGCAGCCGGCCAGCCCCCGCACGTCTTCCACAGCGCGACCCACCAGCTCGGCGATCTCGTCGTCGGACAGCGAGTGCAGCTCCACGATGCGCGAGCGGGAGATGAGGGCTGAGTTCACTTCGAAAAAAGGGTTTTCCGTGGTGGCGCCCACGAGCACCACGAGCCGGTCTTCCACCGCATGCAGCAACGCGTCCTGCTGGCTGCGGTTGAAGCGGTGGATCTCGTCGACGAACAGGATGGTACGCAAGCCCCCCATGACGAGACGCTTCTCCGCCGCGTCGATTTCCCGGCGCAAGTCGGACACCGTGCCCCCGATAGCCGACACCTCCACGAAGGTGGCGCGGGTCGACTCCGCGATGACGTGAGCGAGCGACGTCTTGCCCGTGCCCGCCGGCCCGAAGAGGATGACCGAGCTTAAGGTGTCGTTCTCGATGGCCGCGCGCAGCCAGCTGCCCTCGCCCACGGCCTCCGCCTGCCCGACCACCTCGTCGAGCGTGCGCGGCCGCATGCGCACCGCCAGCGGCGCCACGTCCCGCTTCCGATCATTTTCCATAGCAGTAAACAAAGTATCCATAGCCCGTAATGGTACCACGGAGCCCGCCAAAATAATAGAACAAATGTTTTATCAATGCGAAATGCACGACAAAAAAGAAGCGGCCCGGCGGAGGGGGCCGCCGGGCCAGAAGGAGGGGGGATGCGACTCTCGCGGAGCCGCTTTCTGCTTTAAAGAGACAAAGCAGGCAAGTGATCGGAGGGGGTTGTCTCACTTGCTGACGTCAGTATAACAGCCACCCTTGAATTCCCTATGATGCACCCATGGTGAACTTGTGGATTCATAGGCTCATCGTTAAGTAATTCTTCACATTTTAGAAGAAACCTCATCAGCGGTAATACGACGGCGAGCCTGAGCGACGGCACCGTTGCTGGAGCGACATCAGCACCCTACCCCGCGCCGCCGAATGCCGAATCGTACCTATCCTTGACGACGCGCGAACAGCACGTTGTTCGTCTCGAGCCAGCTCTCCACGGTGCCCGTGTCGAAGCCGTCGGCCGGATCCACCACAAGCGCGTACATCTCCTCCTCGGCAAGCACCGCGTCCAGCGCGTCGGTGAGCTGAATCTCGCCGCCCACCCCCGGCTCCACATCGGCCAGCAGCTCCATCACGCGGGACGAGAGCAGGTAGCGGCCGAACACCGCCAGATTCGACGGCGCATCCTCTAGCGCCGGCTTTTCCACCAGCGAGTCCACCTTCCACACATTCTCGGCCACCGCCTCCCCGGCGATGACGCCGAAGCGGCTCACCTGGTCGTCGGGCACGGGCATGACCGCGATGACGCTGGCCCCGCCATGGGCGTCGGAGACCGCCTTCATAGCCGGCAGCATCTCATTGCCCGGCACGAGCACATCGCCGAGCAGCACGTAGAACGGCTCGTCGCCCGTCTTCTCTGCCGCGCAGCGCACGGCATGTCCCAGCCCCAGCGCCTCCTCCTGATACACGTAGCTGACCGGCAGGTTGCCGACATATTCCACCGCATCGGCATAGGCGTCCTTGCCGCGCTCGCGCAGAAGCGCCACCAGCTCCGGGTTCGGCGTGAAATGGTCCTCAATGGCCTTCTTCTCGCGGCTGTTGACGATCACGACCTCATCAGCGCCGGAAGCCAGACCCTCTTCCACCACATACTGGATGGCCGGACGATCCACCACCAGCAGCATTTCTTTGGGCTGGGCCTTGGTGGCCGGCAGAAAGCGGGTACCGAGCCCCGCCGCGGGAATGAGTGCCTTCATCGAGCGCCTTTCTCTTCGTTGTTCGCGTGCCGCCCATGATACTACAGATGCACGATGGCGGACCTTGCGTCGCCTTGCCGCACTCCAAAGCTACTCGATTGAGCAAAAAGACATAGTTCTCGTAGTCTCGTCCTCCCCTATCGCGCCGACCGCTAAACGCGACCTGGCGAAACTCTGGCTGAGATCTGGCGGGTGCCGTAGTTTTCCAACGCAAAGCTACGAGAAGTGGGGTATTTTGCTCAAAACGGGCATCTGCCGTTCGCGCCCGCATTGCGCGCGAGGTCGACTATACTAGGCACATGGACGAAACCTGCGCACATATTCTCGACCCCATCCCCGACGAGCAGTACCTGGAGGCCCGCGATGCCACCGGGGGCAAGCCGGCGGGCGTGCGCTTTCTGGCATTCAACACCATCATCGACATCGAAGCCTACGGCGAAGCGGCGGCGTGCCGAGCGGCCTTCGAGAAGGCCCGGGCGCTCTGCCGCCTCTACGAGCGCCTGTTCAGCCGCACGCTTCCCCACTCCGACATCGCACGCATAAACAGCGCGCACGGCCAGCCCGTGGCCATCGACCCTTTGACCTACGACCTGCTCGAGAGGGCGCTTTCCTACTGCGCGGAAAGCGAGGGCGCCTTCGACATCACCGTAGGCTCGGCGGTGCGCCTGTGGAATTTTCACGAGGGCACGGTGCCCGATGACGGTGCACTCGCCGAGGCGGTGCGCCACGTCGACTGGCACGCGCTCAGATTGCGGAAGACGCCGGCAGCCACAGCGGCCGAGAGCGACGCCGATGCCGCAACCGAGGCGGTGCCCGGGTTCGAGGCAGCGCCCGAACCCAAGGCCTGCTTCGCGCAGCTGGCCGACCCCGATGCCGCCGTGGACGCCGGCGGCATCGCCAAAGGATGGATCGCCGATGCACTCGTGGCGGCCATGGAGGCCCACGGGCTCTCGGGCATCATCGTGAACCTCGGCGGCAACGTGGCCGTGAGCGGCACCAAGCCCACAGGCGACCCTTGGCGCGTGGGCATCCGCGATCCGCGCGACCCCTCCCAGCTCATCGGCGCCGTGCCCCTGGTTGCGGGATCGGCCGTCACGAGTGGCGTCTACGAGCGCTGCTTCACCGCGCCCGACGGCACCTTCTACCACCATATCCTCGATCCGCGCACGGGACGCCCCGTCGAAACCGACGTGGCCGGCGTCACCGTCATCTGCGAGAAATCCATCGACGCGGAGGGCTTCTCTACCACCCTGCTCGCCCTCGGCCTCGAACGCGGACTCGCCCTCGCCCGTCGACACCCCGAAATTCTGCAGGCCTTCTTCATCGCCCCCGACGGCACTATCACCAACGCCCGCTGAGCGAGCTATGAAGTCTTTGTATCGGGGAGAAATCGTCGCCTCCTCGAACCGTCGGAGAACGCTAGACTAATCGTTGCATCGATGAACTAACTTTCCGGCAGCCGAAAGGACGTAATGGCCGAGGTCGCGAACAAATTCAACCTGGACTCCACGTACTTCGTGGCCTTCGAAATGGCCCATGAGGCCCTGCGCCGCGGGTTGGAGCAGGCGAGCGACCTGAACATCACCCAGTACCGCATTTTAACGAAGCTGATGCAGGCCTCGGCGCCCGTAAGCCAGGGGGAGCTCGGAAAGATTCTAGGCATGAAGCCCAATGTGGTGACCCAGGCCGTCGACGCCCTCGTCGCCCATGGGTACGCGACCCGCGAGGCTGGCACGACCGATGGCCGCACGCGGTTCCTCGCCGTCACCGACGACGGCGCCGAGCACGTCGCTGCCGTCAACCAGTCCCTGGTAGAGAGCTTGTACGCCACCTTCCCAACCCAAGATCCCACGTATCGCACCATTCTGGAAGCGGCGGTTGCCGCCGCAGCCCACATCGAACCCCCACTGCACGCCGGGCGCGCTCAGCGTTTCCCTGCCACGCGCTCGCTCGTATCCATCGAGCTCATCCGCGCCGAGACAGAGCGCACCCTGCGCGATGCCACGGGCGCGTCGCTCAACGAGTGCCGCATCGTCCAACGCCTCGGCGAGACGGATCATCCCGAACGCGTCGGAACCCTGGCAGAGCAGCTGATGATGTCGCCGGTGAACGCGGCGCGCGCCGTGGATCGCCTCGTGGGCCGCGGCTGGGCCAAACGCCTGAAGTCGCCTCACGACAAGAAGGCCGTGTACGTGGCCCTCACCGACGAGGGCGTTTACCAGGGATTTCTCATCAGCGCCACCGTGAACGAGCTGGCTGCCACCAAGCTGTGGGTGCGCCTGACTCCCGAGCAGAGGGACGCCATCGAGCGCGTGGGCCATGTGGTGGTGGCCGACCTGAACGCTCAGCGGCAAGCAAAGGAGCAGGCCGCCTACGACCTGCTCCGGGAAATCTAGGCGAGGCTCATCTTGTCCGCATAGACCTTCGCACCGAAGAGCATGGCCACATTTGCCACGACATCCGCCGCGAACCAGCCGCCCAGCGCCGGCAGGCTGATGCTCGCCGCGTTCAGGGCCGAGAACGTGCCGACCGTGAGCGCTGCGACGACGGCGCCGCACAACGCCACCGCCGCGATGAGCGAAAGCTCCAGGCTGTGCCCTGTGTGCCAGCGAGCCACGCAGGCGCACACCACCATGGAGGCCGCCCCCAGAAGCGTGCCGAGGAAAGCCGCGAACCCGATGACGCCGACGACGATGATCGGCAGCCCCGGCAGCTTCGAGGACATGGATCCCACCTGCACCGCCGACAGGATGCCGAGCACCACCACGACCAGACACGCCAGCGCCACGAGCGCCGTCGCCCAGCCCCAGAGAAACGCCGTCAGCGGGCGCGGGCGCACCGCGGGAGCGCCCGCATCGCCCTGCGCCCGCGAGGCCAGCGCGCCGTAGAGCACCGCGCCGGCCGTCGACACGCAAAGCGCGAGGCCAGCCGCGAACAGAAAGGCCACGAAGGCCGAGCCCGTGAGGATAGAGCAGATCACATCGAGCACCGGCACGCCCGAGGCCGAGATGTAGTCGAAGGCGAGCACGCCGGTGCCCCCGGCCACCGCAAGCCCGATGCGTCCCAGCAGCGCAATCACGAGCGCCATGGCATACAGCGCGAGAAACGGCCGCGCCATCGCTTTCATATCTTTCATAACGAACTCCTATCCGTACGCGCGCTCGCGCCCTTACGCCTGGCCGCCGTTGATCTCGTTCTCCACCGCAGAGGTGCCGCACAGATACCCGCCGCAGAAGGCGAGCCCCACGTCCCCCATGAGCGATCCCAGAATCGGGTCGCCGATGTAGCTGTTCTCGCCGCAAGCGCCCCCGGCGGTGTGCCAGCCGGCGTACAGGCCGGGGATCACGCGGCCGTCTGTGCCCACCACCTGCATCTGGTCGTTGATGAGCAGCCCCGCCTTCGTGCCGTACAGGTTGCCGCCGATGCGGCAGCCGTAGAAGGGCGGCTCCACGATTGGGTGCAGCCACTCGGCGGGCATGGGGTACAGAAAGTCGTCCTCGCCGCGCTCGCAGGCGTCGTTCCACTTCGCCACGGCCTCGGTGAGCACGCCCTCGGCGAGGCCCAAATCGCGCTCGAGCTCCTCCAGACTGTCGCGGCGCTTCAGCACGTCGGCGTCGATGGCGTCCTGCACGCCGTGGTGCCAGTCGCGGTAGTGCTCCGGCACCTTCTCGATCTGCTCCAGGTCGGGGGTCAGCAGCTTGCGGCAGTGCTCCTGGGCGAATCCCGCCAGGTGATCCTCGTAGTTCGCGTCGAAGATGATGTAGGAGCGGTGGCCCGGCGGCGTCATCTGGATGGTGGCCAAATCGCCCAAGGCGTAGATGGCGTTGGCGCCGTCCTCGGCCACACGGGAGTCCATGTAGCGCAGGCGGTTGCCGCAGCGGTCGATAGTCAGCCACGGCTGGCGCGAGAGCTGGGTCATGCCGTCGTAGAGGAACCGCGCCCAGGTGCCGCCCTCGGCCTGCCAGTCGACCCCGCCGTCGAAGGAGGCGGAGCTGTTGAACCCGGACACGTCGGCACCCACGCCCAGCCCCATGCGGAAGCACTCGCCGCGCTCCCCGGCCGTCAAGTAGCTGGAGGCGCAGCCCATGGCCGCCGTGGGGATGTACTTGTCCAAGAGCGCCTTGTTGTTGCAGAAGCCGCCCGCCGTGAGGATGACGGCGCGGTCGGCGCGGATGTAGCGCTCGGTCTCGTAGTCCTCGTTCACCACGACGCCCACGATGCGTCCGTCGTCGTCCTGCACGAGGGCCACAGCGGGGCTTTGGAAGTGGAAATCGACGCCGTGGGCGTAGCCGTAGTTGTACATGGCGTCGGTGGCGTCCTTCATCTTCAGCACGTGGTGGTCCAGCGTCGAGCGCTTCGGGGCCACGTACACCGGCACCTCGCCCAGACGCCAGTGCACGCCGCAGTCGGCCATCCAGTCCAGCGACTTGCCGCCCTCGCAGGCGAGCCGGTAGATGAGCTTCGGGTCGGCCGCGTAGTGGTACTCGTCCATGGCCCAATCGGTCAGCGCTTTGGGGTCGAAGGGATAGCTCGGGAAGGCGAACTTCTTCTCCTCCTGGCCCGAGTAGCCACCCAAAATGCCGCACATGCCGGCCTCCTGGGCGTTGCCGCCGGGAAGCCCCATGGCCTCCACGCAGATGACGTCGGCGCCCAGCTGAACCGCGCGGGCCGCCGCGTTCAGGCCACCGCCGCCGGCGCCCACCACGCAGATATCGCACTCATAGTCCCAGTTGGCAGGCACGGCCCGGGGAGGGATGGGCGTGGCGTCGTCGGCGGGGAACGAACTGGCGTTGTGCTCGCGGTAGGTGCCGTCGGCGGCGGTGGCGTTGGTAGCGGCGGAAGGCTCGGCGGTCACGGCCGCGGAGCCGTCGGCGGCCCAGTTGCCGCTGCGCACCTCGGCGGCCACGGCCGGCTCGGCGGCGGCAAGGCCCAGCATGGCAGCCCCGGCGGCGGCCACGGCCGAGCCGGTCAGGAAGTCGCGGCGGGAAAGGGCGCCAGCGCCCGTGGTGTTCTCGGCCATGGCTAGGCCTCCTTTCCAGTTAGGGCAGCGGTGGCGTCGGCATCGCTCGCTGCGGCGGCATCTCCGCCGCTCTGCGCTGCCGCGCCGCCAGTCGTCTCGGCGCCGGCGGCAATCTCCGCCTGGGCGAGCGCGTCGGCCACGGCCTGCTTCACCCCGGCGGTCGTAATGGTGGCCCCGGCGACAGCGTCGATGTCGGCGCCCTGGGCCGCCTCGATCATCTCGGCGTACAGCCCGTCGCGGATGGCCTCGTAGCCGCCGCGGCTCTGGCTCTCCCCTTCCTGGGTCGTCTCCAAGCAGGTGATGCGCCCGTCATCCAGAAGCAGCGTCACCGTAATGGCGCCCTCCATGCCGCGCCCGCGCCCGACATACACCCCGTCGGCGTAGGCACCCTCGGCCCGGGCCGCCCCATCGACCGCCACTTCGGCAGCCCAGGGATCGTCGGTGCGCAGGGCCAGCTGCTCCGCCGAGGCGGCGTCCTTCGACCCGGATCCCTCAAAGGACGCCCCGCAACCGGAAAGCCCCAGGGCGAGGGCGGCCGCGCTGCAGGCGATGGCCGTCGTTGTTCGCTTCATGTTCCCTCCTATCATTCGGCTGTGCGTTCCAATTATTTCTTCGTGAAAGTTTTCTTTTTCTTTCTTCAATGAACTTTATTTTGGGAATCTTAGCAGTATTTCCCCCGTTTATCAATGCTTTATTGACTCATTTACCAATTTCGTCAATTATTACCAACTTGCAAAATTATGGATATTGACTGAAGAGTTCTACACAGGTATGGTACTTCCCAGCATCAATTTGATGCCCCGCGCAGCCGGTGCGAGTGGGTCAGCGAGGCCTCTTGTGCTCCACCCGCGGCGGGCTTCGCGGCAAGGAAGGCACCGATCCTTAAAGGAGGGATCACCATGTTATTCGACGTGTACGGCCCGAACGCCGGCTTCCAATGGCTCGGCCTGGCGATGGTGCTCATCGCGCTCATCCTGCTGAACGAATTCGCCCGCCGCACCAAGGCCGGCGGCATCTTCATGTTCTTCGGCGTCTGCGGCGCCATGACCGTCTACTGCCTGGCCGTAGAGATCGGTGCGGCGTCCGGTGCCGAGTGGGCCGTGAACAACCCCACCCACACCGACATGAACAGCTGGTTCCACTACGCCAAGGTGTACGCCGCCACCGCCGGCTGCATCGGCTTCATGATGCTGAAGTACTCCTGGGGCAAGATCGGCCGCTCGCATTGGTTCAAGGCCTTCCCCTTCGTCATCGTGGCCATCAACATCCTCATCGCCGTGGTGAGCGACTTCGAGAGCGCCTTCCGCGCCTTCGGCACCACGTGGGTTTCCACCGAGGGCGTCACGCTCTACGGCGGCTGGCACAACGTGTTCAACGGCATCGCGGGCCTGCTCAACATCGCCTGCATGACCGGCTGGTTCGGCATCTATATCTCCAAGAAGCGTCAGGACATGCTGTGGCCTGACATGACCTGGGTGTTCATCATCGCCTACGATCTGTGGAACTTCTGCTATACCTACAACTGCCTGCCCACCCATTCCTGGTACTGCGGCATTGCCCTGCTGCTCGCGCCGACCATCGCCGGCCTCATCTGGAACAAGGGCGGCTGGATTCAGAACCGCGCCTTCACGCTTTCTATCTGGTGCATGTTCTGCCAGATGGTGCCGATGTTCGTGAACGACTCCGTCTTCGCCGTGCAGTCGGTGAACAACCCGGACGTGAACCTGGGCGTGTCCATCGTCGCGCTGGTGGCCAACATCGCCGCGCTGGCCTACATCGTCTACCGCGCCAAGAAGCTCGGCGTGAACCCGTACAAGCAGGAAGTGTTCGTGGGAACCAAGGACTTCCAGAAGGCCATGGAGCGCCGCGCCGACACCGCCTACCTGCTTGAGACCGAGCCCGCGAGCGCCACGGCCGCCGAGATCGCCGAGATGGTGGCCTACAACGAGCTGCCCGCGACCGGCACCCCCGGCTACGTCTACGTCGCCGTGGAGAAGGACGAGAAGTAGTCATTTGGTTGGCTAAGCTGGCATTCGACTAAGTGGCTGGCCGGGGTAACCAACCTGGCTGCGAAGGCTCGCGCAAGCCCATTTCCCAAAACAAGCTCATCCCGCAGAGGGGGGATCCGCAACGGCGCGGATCCCCCCTCTTCTTTTTCGCATGAATCCCCCTCCTTTTCATTTTCGCGAAGTGAATGCCAGTTGGGAGCAGAAATGGTCAATGCCCGATTCGGAAAATGCCAGTTGAGGGTAGAAATGGCCGGATAACCGCGATTTCTCGCGCCGCCTTTCGACCATTTCGGCCCCCAACTGGCATCTACGGCGCCCTTTTCGCGAATCACCCACGTCAGGACCTCTTCGCGAACCGCCTACAAATGCCGCAAGTTGACACGGTAGCGGCGCAGGCGCTCCTCACCAATGTCGGAGATGACGGCGTCGAGAGCCGCAAGGAGCCCCTCGCGCTGCTCGGGCAACCGACCGTGCAACATCACCGGGTTGGACGCCCCCAGCATGGCGAACTCCACGGGAATATCCAGCTGGGCGACCAGCTCCTTCACCTCCTCATATTTCTCCACCTCGGCCGCCTCGCGCCACCGCCCGGCCTCGATCTCCCGGTACAGCGCCGAACTCCGGTAGATGGTGAGCATATTCGCACCGATGAGCCAGGGGTTCGTCCGGTTGCAGACATCCGCCGTCGCCCGCGCCCCCGCCAGACCGCGCCCGGCGCCCGAGATACCCACCAGGTAGAAGAATGCGTAGGAGATCCCCGCAGCATCGAGCCGTGCACACTGTTTCGCGATGTCCTCGGCCCCGTAGCCCTTGTCCATGAACGCAAGGGCCTCCTCGTCACCGGTCTCGATGCCGATGGTGAGACCGTCGAACCCAGCCGCCGCGAGCTCGGCGAGCTCCTCGTCGGTCTTTGCCGCCACATCGGTCACGCGGGAGAAGCACCCGATGCTCTTGCATTGCGGGAAGTAGGTGCGAACAAGCGACGTGATCTTCCGCAAATGCAGCGCCTTCAGCCCGAAGGGGTTCGCTCCCGCAAGAAATATCCGACTCGCGCGGGCGCCGGGCAGCTCGAACAGGTGCTCTTCGGCTTTCCGAAGCGGATCGTGATACCACGTCTGCGCTTCCAGAAGATCCGCCTCGATGTCCTCCAAGGGCGACGGGCGAAACTTGAACGGCAGGTCCTCGTACAACGTGCAGAACTTGCACCGGTGATGCGTGCAGCCCGCCGTCGCCTCGATGATGAGCGAGTCCGCCTCGTAGGGCGGCCGCCAGATCGTTCCCGTGTAATGCATGGCACTCCTTTCTCTCATGCTTGGTGCGATTGGGAAAATCGTTGTCGACATTAAATCCTTCACTGACACGCCTTCAAGGCGCTCATCGTCGATTTCGCTCCCCACCCCATGCGCCATCGATTCCGCTCCCTGTCATCATGCTAGGATTGGTATTCGATTTGAAGTACTGTCTTTTTCTGAAGTAGAAGAGAGGAAGATCTATGGCGCGAAGGCAAGGCGAAGAGGTGGAGCGCTGCAAGTCCGTCTCCACCATCCAGCGCATGATCGGAGGAAAATGGAAGATCGAGATCCTCTTCTATATCGCCCTTAAAGACGTGCGGCATTTCGGGCAGCTCAGGCGCTGCATCGGGAACATATCCGAGTCCACCCTCTCCAAGCAGCTCAGGGAGCTGGTGGACGACGGCTTCCTTGTGCGCACCGATTTCGGCGAGGTGCCCCCGCGCGTGGAATACACCCTCACCTCTCAAGGTGAGAGCTTCGTGCCCATCCTCCTCTCCATGAAGCAGTGGGGCGAAAAAGAGCTGCGGCTTTAAGGCAGCGATTCGAATGGCCGCACTCGCTTTTTCGGGACTAGTCCTGCTTGCAACTTCTCAAAATTTTCGAGAAGTTGCAGCGCTATCTTCTCGAAAATCTTGAGAAGTCGCTTAACTGGGTTTTCACCGAGATGCCGAGGACGAGGCGCTCGAACTTCGGAATCCAACGTCCTGGAACTAGGGCAAGTACGGTCGGCATCAAATCCGCTGCCCCTATTCGACAACAATAGAGCCGATGATGAGGAACTCGCGATCCGGCTTCACCTTGAGACGGCTGCTGCCGCAATCGGGGCACGCAACCTGCTTCCATCCCCATATATCGGTGCCAAAAACCAGCAGGCAATCCTCGCATTGCAGCTTCAGAGGCACCTTAGCCATGATAAGGCGAGCCCTTCGGCGATAGTCCCCCGCGAGAGGAATTGAAAGCAGCTCTCCATGAGCTCGTCCACCACATCGCGCAGATCCCCCACGACCAGCGAAACCTCGATCACCCAACTTGCGTTGTTTTCCGCAGCATAGACGAGCACAGTATCTACCTCATTGGTGAGAATGGACATCTCGTGCATGGCGATCTCCTCCTCAAAGACCCCGACCGCCTTTATGAACGGGGCTTTTTACAGCCTCATTTATCTGTGTTCAAGGCGATCCTGGCGAAACAAGAAACAAGCAGCACGGCGAGCAATCTGCGACCCTCTTCCGAATTTATCTCGCTCGCACAGCCAGCTTATCGGCCAATCTCTTCCAGCTTGTCCAGAAGCTCCTGGCGACTGTGCACGTTAGCCTTTCCGTATATCCTACGCATATGAGTCTTTACTGTGTTGGGCGACAAAATGAACTTCTCGGCAATATAGGGAACACTGCGTCCCTCGGCGAAGAGTGCGAGAATCTCTTTCTCTCGTTCAGTGAGCCCGCAGTCATCCGCTAGACGCCTTACGTTATCGGGAACCACCGTCGAAAGCCCGTCCGGCACGCCACTCGGAACCGGAAAGTCCAGCACCCCCTCCGCCTTCACACCCTCACGAGAAGACGCCGATCGCACAGATCGGCCCTCCTCACCCCCGTCGAGACGAAACATCCGCATTAGGCCGATGACTGCCACAAGCTGCAGATAATTAAGACCGAGCATCACCGGATTGCCCGCTAAGCTTCCGTAGTCCCCCACTAGCACCCCGGCGGCCTCTCCTGCCGTAATGCCTACCTGCTCGGCGAACATGGCAACGGCGATCAAGAGGGCAGGGCATACCTGACCCCTCTGAATTTGCTGCGCCATAATAGTCCATACCAGAATATCGAAAGCCGCGTATCCAACGGGAATGCAGATGCGGGCAAAAAGCCGGATGTCCTCAGAGTACGCACCTACCGTCATTGCGAGAAGTCCCACCGCAATAAGGGACACGCATATACTGAACAAATGCTCTATCTTCTGCCCATGACTGGTGAAACTTACGAAGAAGAAGAGCAACGCCGTTACGTCCCGCATTCCTATAACGTCTGCCATACCCGGAACGCCACTGGAAGGGATCTGCGGGGAGAACTCGAAGCCGTACATGAGGCCGAAAACAGAGCAGAACACAAGGATAAACACAATAAAGGAGGGCCGTATGCCCAAAAGCCTCTCTTTCGCGCTCTTCCGCCCACAAGAGGAGTCGACCTCGGCGGTTGCCTCGACAGGAATGCGGAACGTCGCCTTGCCTTGCAGGCGAAACAAGACATAGTAGCCCGCAAAGGAGAGCAGGGGCATAAGACCCACCGACAAGGCCGCCGCCACAGGAAGAAGCCCCTCTAGAAGAAGATTGCCCGCAAGGCCCAAAGCCCATGCTCCCGAAATATGAGTGAGCGTCTTCTGAGTTCCCTGAGCTGTGGCCACGCGTCCCCATAGAATAATGAGGGGAGCCATAGCGCCCCCCACCAAGCAACAGCCCGCGAGACACACCGGTGTCGCCGAGCCCAGATAGCCTCCGGTCACAGCCACGCCGCCCACGACGCCTATTGCAGCGCAGACGGCAAACATCCTCCAACGCCAAAGTTCATCGTCGTTCCCGCGAACCAGGGCAACGACGATGAGGAGAAGGGCAACGCAGCTTGAGACAAGAATGACGAGCGGCGCCAGCCAAGCCAGCGCCTCATGCTCCGCAGAGCTTGCCGCATCCGGCAACAGCGTGTCGCCGAACATCGCGCGATCCATCCATATCCAGAAAAATGCAGCGCCGACAATGCTCGGCCACGACGCCGAACCCGTTAACGCTTTGATGCGCCTTAGCTTTTTCTTCGACTGCCCCATGATTCCCCTTCGGAAACGACCGCGAATGCTCAAGTGATCAGACTGCGGCATACCAAGGCGAATTCTAACATAGTCATCCAACGCATCTTGGCGATTCAATGCTCCCAACTGGCCTTTTTCCTCGTAATCCTTTTCGGGTGACATTTTCCGAACGGCGGCCAATTCACTATTTTGGGAGGTCGCCTCTCTCGTCAGCACAGGCCAATATGCTTACAGGCCGTACGAAGGCACGAAAAAGAAGCGGCCACAGACCCAAAGGAGGAACCTATGGAACAGAGGGAGCGGACAATGAAAAAGGGAGCAACGAAGGTAACCGCGATCGCCCTGGCGATCGCCGCCGTCATGGCACTTGCCCTTTGCGGCTGCGCTAGCCAAGGAGACACATCGAAAAGCGACATTCCCGCAGAGGATCGAACCAATGCCAAGCAGGTGATCATGGCCGCCGGCGACTTGTTCACCATGATGGACCTGGGCCTCACCGATGCCGACAGCCCCGCTACCATCTCCCAGAACGATCCCGCCTTCGCGAAGTTTTGGAGCGAGCTTCTCCAATACAAAAAGGTTGCCGACCTCGATGTGCAGAATGCCGAGATCGTCACCGACATCACCGCTGTCGAGGCTGCCACAGCACGCGAGGACAGCACTCAGACGAACTACCGCTACGCCATAAAGAGCGCCACCATGACCGTCAACGGCAAGACGATTACCTACGATGCCTCCAAGGGCTTCTCGGCATAACAGTCACACAGTATCCCGAAACATATAGAGGAGAACACTATGGAAAACCTGTCTCGTAGAAGCTTTCTCGCCTTGGGCACCCTCGGCGCCGCCAGCGCCGCCGCGGCCGGTCTTGCCGGCTGCGCTCCGCAGACCAAGGGCTCCGCATCGACCGATTTGGCCACTACCGGCAACCGCTCGTCGGAGCCCATCAACAGCTCGGGCATCGAGGTGAACCCCGATGAGGTCGTCGAGGTCATCGAGACCAACATCGTCATTGTAGGCGGCGGTCTTTCCGGACTTGCTGCCGCCGTGCAGGCCGCCGAGAACGGTGACGATTTCATTCTTCTTGAGGCCCAAGCCACGCTCGGCGGTAACGGCCAAGGCGTTGAGGGCACCTTCGCCGTGGACTCCCGTTTCCAGAAAGAGCAGAACATCCAAGTCGATCGCTCCATCATCATGCAGGAGGAGCTCGGAAAAACTCAATGGGTGGCCGATGGCCTGCTGTACAAGGATCTTTGCGACAACTCGGCGGCAAACATCGAATGGCTCGTCGATCAATGCGGTTGCGAGCTGGAAGGCACCATCGACAACTACCCCTTCGGCGTCAGCGTCGGCTCCGTTGACACCTTCCACTGGTGGAAGGACGGCGCGGCCTACGTGGGCTACGTGATGCCCATGCAGCAGAAGCTGCGCGATGCGGCGGCGGACATCCGTCTCAACAACCGCGCCCTGGAATTCAGCTATGACGAGAACGGCGCCATCAACGGCGTGTACGCCATCGACGCCTTCGGCGACTTGGTGCAGTACCAGGCCAAAGCCGTCATCGTGGCCACGGGCGGCTTCGCCGACGACGACCGCCGCATGACCAAATGGGGCTTCGATCTGACCACCCTCGAGCGCATCGGCACGCCGGGCCACTTCGGCGACGGCATCAACATGACTATCGCCGCCGGCGCCGAGGAGTTCAACGGCGTATGCTACTTGAAATACAACCGCATCAGCCATCAGGTGGAGAAGTTCGGCGCCTATTGGGGAGCTTTCGCTTTCGGCGGCCCCATGCTTTGGGTTAACCAGGACTGCGAGAGGTTCGTCGACGAAGGCTACGTTTTCCGTGTCGGCAACGCCATCACCCAGTCGGCAGCCGTCCACGGCCAGAATGGCGTGGCCTACAGCATTTTCGATCAGGCTATTTACGAGAAGCAGCTGGCCGACAATGCCGATGCCGCCGCGGAGTGGAAGGTGGACCTCGCCGAGCAGATGGAGGCCATCATCGCCGCCGGCGACGACGTCTGGCGGGCCGACACACTTGCCGAGGCGGCTGAAGCGGCAGGGTTAGATGCCGCTGCGCTGCAGGCGGCCGTCGACGAGTACAACGCGAAGTGCGCCGCCGGCAAGGACGACCTCTACGGCAAGGACGCCCAGTACCTCATCGCCATCCAACAGGGCCCCTTCTACATCGCGAAAATCCACGAGGCCATCGAGGGCCCGCTCGGCGGCGTGAAGACGAATCGCAAGTTCCAGCCCGTGCTGACCGATGGCGGCGTGCTCGATAACGTCTGGGTCATCGGCCTCGACGGCATCATGCTCTACCGCGACGTCTATCCCATCGATGTGCCCGGCAGCGCCAGCGCTGAATGCATCAACGGCGGTCGCTCGGCAGCCAACCAGGCCCACGAACTCGTGCAGGCCTAAGCACCCTTAAGAGACAATCCCCATCTCCCTCCCATCCGGCCCGAGCGACTCCCCTCCCCTCGCTCGGGCCGGATATTCCTGACCAAAGGAAACCTGTGCGCACTTGCGAAATGACTTAGCGAATGAAACTCCATTACGATCAAATTCCTCACCACCATAGTCCCTTTTTTCGTTTTCGCGAAGTAGATGCCAGTTGAGGGCAGAAATGGTCAATGCCAGAGTCGAAAAATGCCAGTTGAGGACAGAAATGGCCGGATAACCGCGATTTTTCGCCCTGCCTTTCGACCATTTCAGCCCTCAACTGGCATCTTCAGCGCCCTTTTCGCAAATCACCCACGTCGGCACCTTTTCGCGAACCTCCCACAGATGCCGCAAGTTGACACGGTAGCGGCGCAGGCGCTCCTCGCCGAAGTCGGAGATGACGGCATCAAGGGCCGCGAGGATTTGCTCGCGCTGCCCGGGCGGGTCCGACACTGCATTGGGAACATATCCGAGTCCACGCTTTCCAAGCAGCTCAGAGAGCTCGTCGACGACGGCTTTCTCACGCGCACCGACTTCGGCGAGGTGCCTCCGCGCGTGGAATACGCCCTCACCCCACAAGGCAAGAGCTTCGTGCCCATTCTCCTCGCCATGAAGCAGTGGGGCGAAAAGGAGCTGGGGCTTTAAAGCACCTATTGGCTTTCTCAAACCATCTACCGTGTTTTTCTCGGAGCCGTTACCATCAAGCAGCCTCTCAAAAATCTTGAGAAGCTGGCACCATAGCCTCTCAAGATTTTTGAGAGGCTATGGTGCCACTCTTGCAAGAACGGCTGAAAAATTTCACCTCGCGCTGCGAGACGGAACGGAGCGCAAAAAGCGGCCTGCCCGAGGAGCGACCACCTTGCGTGAGATCTCGGTTGCCGCCGGAAGGAAGAGGGAGGAAGGGCGGCTCCGAGGAAGGTTTCGAGCTTTGCTCTGTCACCATAATACGAGAAAGCCCGTCTAGGCGTATCACCTAAACGGGCTATATTGCGGAACACAGCAGCGGCCAATCGCCACTTGGAATCCGACCGCGCGCAGCAGATGCGGCACGGATCGCGAATCGCTACTCGTCCTTCGCCGCGCGGGCCTTCGCCTGCTGATCGGCGACGGCCTCCTCTAGAAGCGTGAGCTGCGCGGTCGCCTTCTTGGTACCGCGAAACACCATAAGCACGTACACGAGCAGGGCCACCCACAGAAGCGCGTAGGCCGCGATGATGTAGGGGGCGGAGGGCAGGATGGTGGAATAGATATCGGCAAGAATGGGATTCATGGCTCTCTCCTATCGTTCGTCGTCGAGGGTTTCCTTGAGCGCTTCGACGCGCTGGGTGAGGCGTACCTGGTTGAAACGCGTGCGGTACAGCACGAAACCCACGAGCATCATGCCGAGCGCGCACAGGCCCACGCACATACCCATCTCGGGGCTCATGCCGCCCTCGCGCAGTACCACCGGGTGGATGGACGACGGAATGAGGCGCGTGATCATGAAGCAGATGGGCACGTCAATCGTGGCAATGATAGCCACGACCGCAGCGAAGGTAGCGCGGCGCTCAGGCTCGTCCACGGAGCTTCGCAGCACGAAGTACGCGATCACGATGAGCATGAGGATGAGGTACGTGGTCAGCCGCGGCTCCCAGCTCCACCAGACGCCCCACTCGAAGCGGGTCCACATCTCGCCGGTGATCATGGTGAGCACCACGAACAGAAGCGCGATCTCCAGGCAAATGCGCGAGCAGGTGTCGAACCGCTGGTTCTTCGTCATGAGGAACCGCACGGCGTAGTAGCACCCGAAGCCGAGCGCAATGAACGACGTGATGGCCACGGGCATGTGGAAGTAGAAGATCTTCTGGGACAAGAGCATCTTCTGGGACACCATCACGTCCCCGATGAGCTCGGCTCCGTTTACCGCAGCACCCCCAACGGGAGCCACGTAGAAGAACGCCATGAGGAACCCGACGGTGGACAGCACCGCGGCCGCAATGAGCGCCGGCACCACCAGCTTGTCGGGCCACTGCCCCGCCTCGGGCAGCTTCAACTTCTTATCAGTCACTCAGTCCTCCTTTAGTTGACGACAAAATCGTAGAGAACCCACGAAGCGAGAATCATGATCACATCGTAGCCAGCGCCAAGCGCCAGCGACGTGAGAAACCCGTCGGCGAACACGTCTCCGCCCACGAGCGCGCACGTGGTGGCCGATACGCAGGCGTACAGAAGCGGGAAAATCACGGGCACGAACAAAAGCGCCAGCATGACGTCCTTGCCGCGGGTGGCCGCCGTGATGGTGGAGAGCATGGTGCCGATGCCGGCGATGCCGATGCTGCCCACGACGAGCGGCACCACGAGCAGCCAGCCCGTATCGGCCGGCGCCGCGAAACTGGAGAAGAATACCCAGTACAGCGGCACGGCGATCACTTCCACCAGCGCCAGGAACACCAAATTCGACGTCGCCTTGGCCAGAAAGATCACCCCGCGGTCGAGCGGGGCCAGAAGCAGGCCTTCCAAGCAGCCGTTCTCCGTCTCCTTGGAAAACGAGCGGTTCAGACCCAGAAGCGAGGTGAACACCACGAGCGCCCACAGAAGGCCACCGGAAACCTCGAGGAACTCGGATCCCGGGCGGGCGAAGGAGAGCGCAACGCCGAACACCACGATGACGAGGAAGGCGTAGATGCCCATGGACACGATCATGTCCTTGGTGCGGAACTCCGCCTTCAGGTCTTTCGCGAGCAGCGTTTTGTACTGCGTCCACGTGCTGGGGGCCTTGCAGATGCAGCTACGCGTCCCTCCGCGATCAGCCGCGCGGTACTCCGATTCGCTCAGACAGTCCTCGCTTTGGGAATGCCCTTCGGGCATTCCTGGTCGCGTGTCGGCGCTGCGAGCAGAGCGAGCAAGTACCCTTGGGGTAAACTGCGCTCGGTCGGAACACCCCACGTCTAATCGCTGCTCTTCCTCAGCCATCTAGCTCACCCCCATCCCTACCGTCGTGCGGTACAAATCGGCGAACTCGTCGGGGCTCATCTGGTCCTTCTCTCTGAAATGAACCACGCGGCCGCGAGCGAGCACGAGCACGTGGCTCGCAAGCGCCAGGCCCTTGTCCAAGTCGTGGCTCACCATGACGAACGTGCGACCCTCGCGCACCGAGGCGATCAGCTCGTCGAAAATGTGCATGGCATGGGGGTCGAGCCCCGAGTAGGGCTCGTCGAGCAGCACTACCGACGGGTCGTTCACGAGCGCCCGGGCGATGGAGACGCGCTGGGTCATGCCGCGCGAGAACGTGCGCACCCGATCGAGCCGGCGATGTTTGAGCCCCACGGCATCGAGAAGCTCTATCACGCGGTGCTCAGGGTCGGCCACGCCGTAGAGCTTCGCGTACAGAAGCAAGTTCTCCTCGGCGGTGAGGTCGGGGTAGAGCATCGGGTTGTGCGAGATGAGCCCGATGGCCTCGCGCACGCGCTCGGGCTCCTCCTTCACGTCGATGCCCGCGAGCGTCACCGTTCCCTCCGTGGGCCGCGACAGCGTGGCGAGCATGCGCAGAAGCGTGGTCTTGCCCGCGCCGTTGGGCCCGAACACCGAGAGGAACGCGCCCTCAGGCAGCGCGAACGACACGTCGTCGACGGCCTTGCGGCCGCCGAACGACTTCGTCAGGTGATCGACGGTAAGCGCCGTTTCCACGGGACTACTCCCCCGCCTTCGCGCCGGCGTTAGCGGCGTCGGCATCAGCATCTGCGGTATCACCGGACGCCTCGGCCACTGCCGTCGCGTCCGCATCGGCCGCCGCGTCGCCCTCGGCATCTTCCACGAGCGACACCTCCTCGGACACCGTCTCCTCGACGACGCTCTTGCGGGGCGCCGCGTCGCGCGAGGCCTTCCCGCGCTCCTTCGGCTCGGCCTCCGCCAGCTCGGCAGCGGGCACATCGCCCACGGCCGGGCCGCCGCGACGGCGCTCGGCGCGTTTGGCGAACAGCGGGATCAGACACCCCACCATGAGCAGGGCGAAGCCCACCCACACGAACGAGATGAGCGGGTTCACGCGCACATCCATGGAGAAGTCGCCCTCGTCGTTCACGCCGCGATACACCACGAACAAATCCTCCAGCGGGAACCCGATGACGCTCGCCTCCAGCTTCTGCTGCTGGGTGGCGCTCACCAGCTGCACGGCCGGATTCACCGTGCCCACGAACTGGCCGTCCTTCGTCACGTCGAAGGTGAGCGCGTAGCGCACGTTGCCGTTGCCGAGCTCATCGATGGAGTTGCCCGTATAGGTGAGCTGGAAGTCCTGGATGTCGAAGGTCTCGGAAACCGAATCGCTCTCCTCGTCGTAGGGCAGATACCCCGTGATCTCGGTCACGTACATGGACGAGCCGATGAGGCCCACCAGAATGATGGCCATGGCCCCGTGGGCCACCGAGCCGCCGAACAGGGCCAGGCGGCGGCGCAGCTTGGCGCCATCGACCCGTTTGAGCGAGCGGACGGCCATGAACAGCGCGTTGAAGAACAGAAGGCTCGCCACGGCGAAGCCCACCACGGCCAGGCCGTTGTAGTAGATGGGGTTGCCCTGCTCCAGCAGGCCCGAGGCCTGGGTGCCGCCCATGTCGATCATGGCCTGGTAGCTGGGCAGAAGGTATGTGGCGAAATAGATCATGAGCACGATGAACAGCACGAGCGCGCACAGCGCCGGCACGCGGGCACTTCGCCAGAACGCCTTCTTGTCGGTGCGGCGCCAGCCCAGAAGCGGGCAGATGGCGAGCACGGCCAGATAGGCAATGCCCAAGGGCCGGGCGATGGCGTTGTAGGTGCCGGCCGACAGGGACTGGCCGCCGAAGGGCAGCCAGCTCGGCAGGGCCGAGGACACCGTCATGTAGGCCAGAAGCACGGCGAACACGATCATGATGAGGTTGTTTACGTAGTAAGCCGCTTCCTTCGACATCATGGACTCGATGTCGTCATCGGCCGCATCCGTCGCGCCGAAGCTCTTGCGGCGCACGATAAGGCCCACGATGCCGGCCAGAAGCGAGCAGATGATGAGCGCGCCGAACATGACGAGCGAAACCGGATCGCCCTCGAAGGCATGCACCGACTGCACGAGGCCCGAACGGGTGATGAAGGTGCCCAGCACCACGAAGCAGAAGGTGAGGCACGCGCAGAACACGCTCCAGCGCTTGAAGGCGCCGCGCTGGCGGTACACCGTGAACGAGTGGATGAGCGCCACGCCCACGAGCCACGGGAGCAAACTGGCGTTCTCCACCGGATCCCAGCCCCAGTAGCCGCCCCAGCCAAGCACCACGTAGGCCCACACGGCGCCCAGCCCGATGCCGATGCCGAGCAGAAGCCACGAGAACATGAGATAAGGCGTCGAGCGGTTCACCCATTCCGTGGAATCGTCGTTGACGATGAGCGCCGCGATGGCGTAGGCGAACGGAATGGTAAGACCCGCATAGCCGATGAACAGCGTCGGCGGGTGAATCGCCATGGCCCAATGCTCCAGAAGCGCGTTCATGGAGCGGGCCGAGGCCATGGCCGACAGCGTGCCGTCGCCAGTGAAGTAGCGCGCGTCGGTCGCGATGAAGGGCATGTTGCCCTCGGAGAACAGCAGCACCGACACGAAGGCCGTCAGCACGAACGAGGAGATGGCGAGCGCGCCGTTATCGAGCGGGCGCGCATTCTTGCGCGTGGCGAACACGAGCACCGCGTTGAACACGGCAATGAGCCATGCCCAGAACAGAAGCGAGCCCTGGCGCCCCGCCCAAAGACCGGCGAGCTTGTAGAGCCACGCCTCGGGGGCCGTGGAGGTGGAGCGGTTGTCCAACACGTACTGGATGGTGTTGTCGCCCGAGAAGAAGCACCACACGAGCACGGCGCAGCACACCGTGAGCGCCACCGCCGTGAGCACCGCGGCCACCCGTCCGCCCCAGGCGAAGGTGTCGGAGTGCTCGAAGGAGCGCTTCTTGTAAAGGATATGGGCCACGCCCAGGCACAGCACCGAGATGACGCAGCCGGCGAAGGCCACCAGCAGGCCGAGAAGTCCGATCATCGACATGGGCTAGCCCTCCAGTGCGACATCGGTGGCCGCGAACTTGCCGTCGGCGCCGAGGGAGCCCGTGAGCACCACAGCGCAACCGTCGGCGATCCCGTCGGAAAGCGCGCCCTCGAAGACGACCGGCATCGAGTCGCCGGTCTCCGCGTCGACGAGGATGAAGCGGTCGCCCTGACCCGCGGCCTTAAGCGATCCGGCGCCGACCGAGCCGGCCACCTTCACGACGTTGCCGTAGACGCTCTCGCCGTAGCCGAGCAGCTGTTCCACCGTAAGGGCGCTGTCGGCGTTCTCATACTTCGAGGGGCACTTCGTCACCAGCTCGGAGCACTCCAGCACGCCCGCATCGTTGATCTTGCCCGTGCAGATGGCGGTCACGTCGTTGCCGAACGTGGACGAGGCGGCGCCGTCGTAGCGCACCTCAAGCTGCGTGGCGGGATCGCCCTCAGGGTCGTAAATCTTGAAAGTGAGCACGTCATTGCTCGTGGAGAAGGAATCCTGCACCACGTTGCCCGACACTTGCACCTTCTGGCCCGCCTGGGGATTCTCGGCGGCCTCCGCGATGCTCATGGTCGTGGCGGCGGTGTTGCCTCCCACGAATGCGAGCACCAAGATAAGCACGATGACGATGACGCCGGAAACGGCGATCATCCTCTTCTTCATCTTCGCGTTCATAGTCCTCCTGTTTCTAAGGTACCAAAGCGGTGTGGACCTGCCTCCCCGAAGGCCCGAAAAAATACCAACGGCCAGTATCGCCCAAGCTTTCGAAGGCGGCTAGGATAATTCCGGCGAAACCAGCAGATCAGCGCAATCGCCATACTTTCGCAATAAGGGGGGTTGCTTAGAATTGCGGAAACGCCTCGCGCCATCAACCTGCGCCTGCTCGCCCCTCGCATGAGAAGACCAACCACGAACGAGGGCGCGCACCGCGGGTGGGTGCGCGCCTTCGGGGAGGATGCCGGCAGGGCGGTCCGGCACGATTGTCGAGCGGTGCGCCCCATCGCCGCAGGGGCGAGGGAGCGCGACGCGCTTTCTAATAGGTCATGTTCAGCAGGGTGTAGCCGGCCTTCAGCTCGTCCTCGCACTTGTCGAGGTTCTCCTGGGCCAGACCCGGGTTGTGGGCGCCCTCGGAGTTCTCCACCATCACGTAGTCCCAGTAGAACTGTGCATGGCGGTGGATCTGGCGAGCCTGCTCCAGAGTGGCCTCGTCCAGGGAGTCCTTCTGCTCGGCCAGGGTCTTGATGTAGGCGTCCAGCTTGGCCGCCAGCTCGTGCTCGCGGTCGGTGGTCTCCTTCTGCCACTGGACGATCTGCCCAGGCAGGTCGGCATGGCAGCCCTCGCACTTCTCCATGATGGCCGGATCCTCGGTGGGGTTCACCAGGTTGTGGGAGCTGTACTCGGTGCCGTCCTCGGCCTTGGCGGGGGCCATGTGGCAGTCGGCGCAGGTGTAGCCCTGCTTGGCCATGGAGGACTGCGCGCCGCCGTAGATAGTCTCGAACTCGGGGTGCTGGGCCTTCAGCATGGGGGCGCCGGTCTCGGTGTGCTCCCAATCCTTGAAGCCCATCTCGTCGTAGTAGGCGAGAATGGCCTCGGCGGTCATGCCCTCGAGCCCCGTGTAGGGATTCGTGGTGGCCTTGGTCTCGGGGGCGAAGTAGTACTCGTTGTGGCACTGGCCGCACACCTGGGAATCGGTGGAGACCTTATCCACATCGGAACCCATGGAATTCACGAAGAACTTCTGGGTGACCGTGGTCTTCGTCGGGTCGTTCTCATGGCAGTTGTAGCAGCTGATGGGCTCGGTCATCTGCATGAGCACCTCGGCGAAGGGCTTCTGGTAGGCCGAATCGCCCTCGGAGTTCACCATGGCGGTGTACTGGGGCGTCTTGCAGGTGATGCAGTTGGCCAGCGTGTTCTCGTTCACGCGGGGCGTCTCGGCCACGGACTGCAGGCTGTAGGGATGCCCCGCCGCCTCGTCGTAGCCCTTGGCGAAGCCGTAGCCGGCGTACATGGTCACCAGCTCCGGGTACTCGGTCAGGTAGTCCTGCTTGCCCTGGGGGCTGTTGGACTCGTTGGCCATATAGGTTTGGTACTCGTTGGGGTAGATGTCCTTCCAAGATTCCGCCACCACGACGCCGAAGGAATCGGGCTCGGGGGTCTCGGCGGGAGCCGCGGCCGCGGGGGCATCGCTTTCTCCCCCGGACGGTGCCGCCGCCGGTTCCTGGGCGGCCGGCGCGCAGGCGGCCAGCGCCGCGACGAGCGCCACGGTACCTGCCGCGACGGCCGCCGTCTTGAACGTCGATCGTTTCATGGTCCCTCCTTTTAATCGCTTGTCTCACGGGCGGCCGCGCCCTGGACGGCCGCAACGATAGCCCAAGCTTACGCCGTGAATCCCGCCACCGAAAAGGGACAGTTTCGCTCATATTCATGGGGACAGCAACAGCAGAGGAAGGGGACGGTTACACCTTGCTTACATTTCTTCTCGGGAAGGGACGTCCGGCGAGCCGATTCCCCCGGCTGCAACCGTCACTGCGACATCAACGTCTTTGCGACTTCCCGCCGATCCGTTTTCGGTACCCTTTTGGGAACGGCGGGGGCGCCCAAAGCGGAAGCGCAGGGCGGAAGTAGGGCACACGTCAACGCAGGCGCCACAGGCCATGCAGTCGCCGGCGCGCACGATCGTATCCTCCCCCACCAGCGCCGGCGCGAGGATCTCGGGATCGGCGAGGCAAACGTGGGTGCACTTGTCGCAGTGGATGCAGGCGTCGTGATCAATGGCGACGTTCACCTGCCCCGCGCGCCCGAGCACTTGGAAGGTGCCGCCCAAGGGGCACAGCGCCCGGCACCACAGACGGCGGCTGACAAGCAGCTCAGCAATGACGATGGCCAAAAGCGTGCCCGCACCGGCGAAGCCCCCGAACACGAGGCCCTTGTTCACCGCGCCGATGGGCGAGATCAGCTCGAAAGTCGGGAAGCCCACGAGGGCCGACAGCAGCACCACTGCCGCCGCCACGCCGATCTTCGCGCGCCGCGGCACCGTGCGCTCGGGCACTTCAATGCCGAGCCGTCGACGAGCCGCATCCACGCCCTCGCCGACGAGGTTCACCGGGCACACCCAGCCGCAAAAGGCGCGCCCGCGCACGAGCCCGTAGACCACAACGATAAGCAGAGCGCCCGTAAGCGCCGATGCCGCCAGCAAGCCGCGCGACGCCGCCATCGCTTCCACGGCGCCCAACGGGTCGAACAACGGCACGCCGGCAACGCTCGAGGAGGACAGGCTGCCGAAGAACACGCCTTCAGCCGGCGTCGTCACTTCCCCGTCGCCGCCCGCGAACAGCCCCGCCAGCCCCCATCCGGCCAGCAGCGGCGGCAAGCAGAACAGCACCAGCATGCAACCCTGCACCACCCGCCGCACAACCGTTATCTTTCCCATAGACCGAGTCACAGGTCATTCCTCCCAACCAAGGCAATGATCAAAGGAGATACGGGGTGCCTTGACCGAGCGAGTTCCGCAGCGAACGAAACAGCCCAGTGGGCTGTTTCGCCGAGCGAGGACTGTCTGAGCGAATCAAGGTACCCCGTAGCTCCGCTTTTGGGCGACTTTCTACCCGAGTGTCTCATCCTCAAAGTTGACGTACACGAGATTCACGTTCAGCACCCCTGGAATCTGAATGAACCGGCTCGAAATCTCGTGCGAGGCGCCGGTGGAGGAAGCCTCGATGGTGACGACGATCTTGTACCCGTTCACCTCGTGCACCTCCACCCCCTCCATAGCCGCCAGGGCCCGCGCCACCGCATCCACCGATTCCGGCCGCGCCTCCACCACCAGCGAGGAGATGACCACCTTCTCGTCTTCCATGACCTACTCCTGGGCCACCGGATGGCAGGTAATGCACTCGGCGCGAGGGCCGTCGATCTCATGGGTGGACGCATCCCCGCCCACGTAGTGGTCGGCAGGCAGCGGCGTGGCGGCCGCCAGGAACACCTCCACCTCGTCGCTGCCGCCGTGGCAGCCGAAGCAGCCGGCTGCGCCCAGGCTCTCGTAGCGGCCCTCGTGGCTCGCCGTCATGAGCGGCGGCTCCCCGGGATTGTAGGTGGCACCGGTGTCGGCCATCTCTTGGGCGCACCCGGCCAGCGCCGCGGCCCCCAGCACGCCGGTCAGCACGGCGGCGCAGATCATCTTCGACTTCTTCATGGTCCGCATGGGTACCCCTCCTTAAATCTTCTCGATGGAAACGCAGGTCTTCTTGAAATCGGGCTCTTTCGAAAGCGGGCAGTAGGTGTCCTGCACCACGAGGTTGATCAGCGTCTCCTCCGCGAAGAACGGCGCGAACACCATGCCCGCGGGCGGACGGGTGCGGCCGGCCGTGGACACCGTGATGTCGCAGGTGCCGAAACGCGAGGTGAGGCGCACGCGATCGCCGTCGGTCACGCCGAGGCGCTCGCAGTCGGCCGGGTTCATGTCCAGCAGCGCCTCGGGCAGCGCGCGATTGAGCTCGGGCACGCGGCGGGTCATCGATCCGGTGTGCCAGTGCTCCAGCAGACGGCCCGTGCAGAACCAGAACGGATACTCGTCGCTGGGTTCCTCCGCCGGCGGCTCGTAGGGACGGAACACCGCCGAGGGCTTCTTGTCGGCGGATTTGTAGAAGCTCACGCCGCCGGCCTTGTCGTGCTCGCCGTAGGTTTCCACGCCGTACTCATCGAAGCCGTCCTCCTGGGGGCCGTCGCAGAAGCGCCACAGCGTCGGCAGCCACTTCCCGTCCACCTCGCGCACGGGCCAGGTGAGGCCATGGTTGTAGATGTACTCCTCGTAGGGGGCCAGCTGCTTGGCCTCCATCTTCAGCTTCGCCTCGGCGTTGATGGCCTCGGCGTCCGGGTTCAGGCTCGGGTTGCTGAAGGTGCGGTACTCCTCCCAGATGCTCGAGCACACCTCGCGGTCGGTACCCTTGAAAGCGCCGGCCTCGGCGTCGTACCAGGCGCCGAACAGGTGGTCGAAGGCGTCCTCGCCGCCGATCTGCTCGCCGGCCAGCACGCGCTTGGCCACTTCCATGAGCATCCAGAGATCCCACTTGGCCTCGCCCGGGGCGTCCACGGCCTTCTCGAACACGGCCGTGCGGCGCTCGCCGTTGCCGAAGGCGCCCTCGCGCTCGACCCACATGGCCGCCGGCAGCACCACGTCGGCGTACTGGCAGGACAGCGTCGGGTACACCTCGGACACGCAGATGAAGGCGTCGTTGATGCCCGTGAGGTCGCCGCGTCCGAGGAAGCGAGTGAGGTTGGGCATCGACACGGCCCAGTTGTTGTGGGCGCTCCAGAGGAAATCGATACCGCCCTTGGAAAGCTCGCGGAACATCTTCACCGTGTGGTAGCCGGGTTTCTCGATGGCGTCCAGGTATCCGTTGGGCAAGTCCCAGATGGCCTCGGTGTAGCGGCGGTGATCCGGGTTCTTCACCACCAGGTCGGCGGGAAGGCGGTGCGAGAAGGTGCCCACCTCGCGGGCCGTTCCGCAGGCCGTGGGCTGACCGGTCAGCGAGAAGGCGCCGTCGCCGGGACGGGCGTAGCGACCGGTGAGCAAGTGGATGTTGTAAATGCAGTGGTTCATCCAGGTGCCGCGGTTGTGCTGGTTCACGCCCATGGTCCAAAGCGAGAGCACCTTGCGGCTCTTGTCGGCGAACACCTCGGCCAGCTCCTGGATATCCTCGGCCGGCACGCCGGAAAGCTCGGAGGCGTACTCCAGGGTGTAGGGGGCCAGACGCGCGGCGAAGGCTTCGAAAGTGATGGGCTCCACATTGTCGACGGCCTGGCCGATGTCGCTCTTGTCGTAGCCGTCGTCGGTGGCGTTGCCGATGTTCTCGGTGCCCTGCTTGAACTGCACGTGGTCGGCCACGAAGTCGTGGTCGTACTTGTCGTTCACGATGAGGTAGTTCGCGATGGCGTTGGCGATGGCGATGTCGCTGCCCGGGCGGAAGGTGAGCACCTTGTCGGCCGAGGCCGAGGTGCGAGTGGTCATGGTGGTCACGTCGTAGTGGCGCACGGCCTCGTCGGCGAGCTTGCGGGCCGTCAGGCGCGAGTACAGCATGGGATGGGCCTCGGCCATGTTGGCGCCCCAGGTGACGAAGACGTCGGTCTCGTCGATGTCGGCGTAGCAGCCGGCCGGCTCGTCGGTCTGGAAGACGTTCATGAAGCCCACGACGGCCGAGGCCATGCACAGACGCGCGTTGGGGTCGATGTTGTTGGAGAGCAGGCCCGCCTTCCAGAACTTCGCCGTGCAGTAGCCCTCCACGATGGGCTGCTGGCCGCTTCCCCAGAACGCCAGGCGGCTCTTGTCGGCCTTCCACGTGTCGCGGAGCTTGCCCGCCACCAGATCGAGCGCCTCGTCCCAGGTGGCCTCGCGCAGGCCGTCGGGCGTGCCCTTGGTGGACTTGTCGTCGCGGATGAGTGGGGTGGTCAGGCGATCCTCGCCGTACAGCGCGCCGGCCAAGTAGTAGCCCTTCACGCAGTTCAGGCCACGGCTCGAGCCGTTCTCCGGGTCGCCCGTGACCGAGATCACCTTGCCGTCCTTGGCCTCCACGATGACGCCGCAGCCGCAGCCGCAGAAGCGGCAGACGCCCACGGTCTTGGTGGTGTCGCCGCCCGTCGCCGCGGCGTCGTCGCCGGTGCCGGCCAGCGACGAGGAGCAGCCGCCCATGGTGCCGGCGGCGGCCGCCGAGGCCAGGGCCACGGCCGTGGTCTTCACGAAGTTCCGTCGAGTCAGTTCCATAGTTCCTCCCTTATGGTTCGGGGGCCGCACCCGGCCCCGGGTTCCTGAAATACGCCGCCCGCGCCGCCGACCGCGTCGGCCGGCATCGCGGCACCGGTCGTCACGCGCTGCTGTGGCGCCGGTCGTCACGCCTCGCCGTTGCGCCGGGCCGTGTAGGCCGCCTCGTCGGCGCCCGTGGGCACCACCACAATGGCCGGCGCCGGGTCGCTCACCGGGCAGCGCTGCTCGCACAGGCCGCAACCGGCGCAATCCTCGTCGATCACCTGGGGCGCGAACACCGCGTGAATGGCATCCCCCTCGCGGGGGCGGTAGTCGATGCGGATGGCCTCGTCGATGAGCGGGCAGGCCCGGTAGCACACCTCGCAGCGCATGCCCTGGAACGACAGGCAGGTGTCCTCGTTGATAACGGCCACCCCCATGGCGGCAGCCTTGCGCTCGGCTGGCATCTCCAGAGCTCCCGTGGGGCACCCCGCGGCGCAGGGGAAGTCCCGGCAGAGGCGACAGGCCTGGGCCCGGGCGTTCAGAAACGGCGTGGAAGCCTCCCGGCCAGCATTCAGCGGAGCGGCGTGGATGGCCTGGTAGGGGCAGGCCTCCAGGCAGCGCCCGCACCGCACGCAGCGGGCCGCGAAGCGGGCCGGCTCGCCGGCGCCGGGCGGCCGCAGCAGCGGCAGCGGCGACGGCGCGGCAGCGTAGGCGGTGCCGGCGACGAACACGCCGGCCGCCGCGAGGGCGGCAACGGCCGAAAGACGCATGGCGGATCCTCTCCCTTCCCCTTGCGCGATGACGGGCGGCGCGGGGGCGCAACTGCGGCCCGCACCGAAGTTCGGCGCACAGTCTACGATGGGGACGGCCCGCCCGCGAAGGGACAGTTCCCCGCTAATTCATGGGGACGGTTGAAAAACTTCCCAGGGGACGCCTCCACCAACCGTCCACATTTGCTAAGCTTCTGAGTCAGGAAAAGAAAGCGAGGCCCCATGCACCTGGACGAGCACAGCGACATCCCCTTCTACCAGCAGCTCTTCGATCAGCTGCGGGCCGATATCGAGGACGGCACGCGGCCCGCAGGGGCGAAGCTCCCCTCCATCCGGGGGCTCGCCGGCGATCTCGGCTGCGCCCGCAACACCGTGGAGCAGGCCTACCACCTGCTCACCCAGGAGGGCTACGTGGAAAGCCGGCCGGGCAGCGGGTACGTGGTGCAGAACGTGGCCTACCTGCAGCCCACGGCCGCCTCCCCCGCCTGCGCCGTGCTGCTGGGGTCGCCGGCGCGGCGGGCCCGCTACGACTTCACCTACGGCAACCTGGAGCCGGGCACCTTCCCCGCCCTGGCCTGGCGCACCATCACCGACGACGTGCTGCTGTCGGTGGAAAGCGCCGGCTGCGACGCCTACAACGACCCCTTCGGCGAGGAGGCCCTGCGCGTGGCCATCGCCTGGCGCATCGCCACCCAACGCGACATCGACTGCACCCCGAGCCAGGTCATCGTCCAGGGCGGCACCCAGACGAGCGTGCAGAACCTGCTGGCCCTGTTCGACGGCGCCGCGGACACCGTGGCCATGGAGGACCCGGGCTACGACGGGGTGCGCTCGGTCATCGAGCGGGCCCGCTTCGCCATCGCACCGTGCCGGGTGACGGAGGGCTACGACGCGTTCCTGGAAGATTTGGAGGCCTCGGGGGCGCGGCTCGTGTACCTGACGCCGTCGAGCCAGTTCCCCACCTGCCGCATCATGCCCACGGACATACGCGAGCGCGTGCTCGATTGGGCCGAGCGCACCGACGCCTACATCCTGGAGGACGACTACTGCCGCGACTTCCGCTACCGGGAGCGGTCGCTGCCGCCCCTGGCCTCCATGGACACCCGCGGGCGCGTCATCTACATGGGCACGTTCTCGAAGTCGCTCTCGCCAGCTTTGCGCATGAACTACCTGGTGCTGCCGGAGCCCTTGCTGGCCCGCTGGCGCGAGCTGTTCGCCAACTCCTACTCGCCGGTGCCGTGGCTGAACCAGAAGGTGCTGGCCCGCTTCATGACCGACGGCTCGTGGGACAGGCACCTGCGCCGAGTACAGGCGAAGAACCGCCGCAAGTACGACGCCCTCACCGCCGCGTTGCGGGAGTGCATGGGCGAGCGCGTGGAAGTGCTGGAGTGCGGCACCGGCCTGCACCTCTTGGTGCGCGTGCGCGACGGCCGCGGCCAGGACGAGCTCATCGCGGCGGCCGCGGCGGCCGACGTGGCCGTGTACCCCACGAAGAAGTACTGGGCCGACCCCGCCCACCGCCCCGGCGGCATCGTGCTCGTCGGCTTCAGTTCCATCCGCGAGGAAGACATCCGCCCCGGCATCGAGGCTTTGGCCCGCGCCTGGTTCGGGTAGGGCCCGCAAGGCGGCGGCCCGGATCGTCCATGCGTATGAGTTTCAGGTAATGGAACCAGCTGAGGCAAAATCTTCTTCCCGTAGCTGAGGCGAGGGGACTCGCCGATTCCGTAAACGCTGTTTCCGAAATCTCGTCGCAGGAAGCCAGCTGCCTCTCTTCCCCGCGCTCAATCGCTTGGCATCGGGAACGTTTCAAGTTGGGGCCTTTCTCGGGAGGCCGCGCCGGCATTCCTACAATGGAGTTCGACTGGGCATACATCGAACGCGAGGAATGACACCATGGGCGCGAATGCGGGCGAACACACGTCGGACGGGGCCGTGCACGGCCGTCGGCTGGCGTTCATATTCACGGGGCTTCTGCTGGCGATGTTCGTGAACTCGCTGTCCGAGACCATCGCCGCCACGGCGCTACCCACCATCGTGGGCGATTTGGGTGGCGTGGAGATGATGCAATGGATTTCCACCGCCTACATCCTCGTGAGCACCGTGGTCATGCCCGTCTACGGCAAGATCAGCGACCTGTACAACCGCAAGTATGTCATCATGGTGGCCCTGGCGCTGTACGCCCTGGGCAAGGCGGTGTGCGGCATGGCCGTGAACATGGAGATGCTCATCTGCGGTCGCTGCCTGTCGGGCCTGGGCGGAGGCGGCCTGGGCATTCTGGCCTACGCCATCATCTCGGATGTGGTGCCCCCGCGCAAGCTGGGCGCCTACATGGGCATCATGGGCGCCGTGTTCACCACCTCCAACGTGCTGGGCCCCGTGCTCGGCGGCTGGTTCGTGCAGGTGCCGGGCTGGCGGTGGATCTTCTGGTTCACCATTCCGCTCGCGGGCCTCGCCCTGGCGGCCCTCGGCGTGTTCCTTCCCCGGCGCACCGCCCAGAAGAAACGCGCCGTCATCGACTATGCGGGCGCGGCGCTGTTGGGCCTGTCCGTCACCGCGCTCGTGCTGGCGAGCGCCTGGGGCGGCGCCCTGTACGCCTGGGACAGTTGGGAGATCATCGGCCTGTTCGCTCTGTGCGTCGCCTCGGCCGTGGCCTTCGTGCTGGTGGAGCGCCGGGCCACCGAACCGGTCATGCCGCTGACGCTCTTCCGGAACCGTAACTTCGTGCTCTGCGCCGTCACGAGCCTCATCATCGACGTGGCGTTCATGGGCACGGTCACCTACCTGCCCACCTACTTCCAAATCGTCGACGAGATGAGCCCTGAGCTCGCGGGCCTCATGGACGTGCCCATGAGCATCGGCATCTTCATCACGTCCACGGCCAGTGGCTTCATCGCGGCCCGCACGGGGAAGTACAAGTGGATGCTCGTCGCCTCGAGCGCCATCGCCGCCGTGGGCTTCTTCCTCATGTCTACCCTGCAGGTGCACGAGGCGTTCTGGCTGCCGCTCGTGTTCCTGTTCATCTTGGGCTTCGGTATCGGCTTCGGCATGCAGATTCTCACGTTAGTGGTGCAAAACGAGTTTCCCCACGCCATGGTGGGCGCGGCCACGGCGGCCTACAACTTCTTCAGCGAGATCGGCTCGGTGCTGGGGGCGTCGCTCATCGGCACCCTGTTCACCTCGCGCCTGACCGCCGCGCTTTCCGCCACGCTTCCGGCCACCGACAACATCTCCGTGGCCCACATCACCCCGGCTCTCATGGACAAGCTGCCCGCCTCCGCCCAAGCTGTCATCGCCCAAGGCTATTCCGACGCGCTCGTGCCCCTGTTTTTGTGGTTCGTGCCCATGGTGGCCGCCACGGTGGCGATGATGGCCCTCGTCAAGCAGCACCCCCTCGCCACAACCATCAACCACGGCGGCACGAAGCCCTTGCGACGACCCAGCTCGAGCAGGCAGGACACTAACCGTCCCCTTCCTCCCGATTCACCAACTCGATAAGTTCTTGTTTTGCATGCACGCCCAGCTTCGCGTAAATGCGCTTGGTGTGGGACTGCACGGTGCCGGGCGCCACGAAGAGTTTCTCGGCAATGGCCTTGCTCGAGTAGCCGAGGGATATATAGTAGAGAATCTCCCCCTCGCGCCGAGTGAGGTCGTGTTGTTCCGCGAGAACATCGCAGGCTTCCCTGCGCCCCTCCTTTTCCGCAGCGGGACGCGCAGCCGACAAGGGCCGCGCCGCTTTCACCATGAAAAGGGTCAGAAACGCGACGATGGCCAGAGCCAGTACCGCGGCAATGACCAGCGACGCCGGGCCGAGCAGCGTGCCGGCGTCGAGGGCGTGGCCGGCGGTGGCGAGGGGAAGCAGCACGTAGGCGAACGTCGTCGGCAGCCAGAAGAGCGCCAGCAGATACACGGCCGCCGTGCGCACCAGATTCGACCCCTTCAAAAACGCGCTCACGAACATGGCGACGAGCAGAAGGACATCGAACACGCGGATGAGCGCCAGCACCACGCCGGCGGCCGCGGAGAAATCGCCGTGGGTAAGCGAAGAGAAGCTCACAGCCACAAGCCCCAAGAACAGCACCGCGAAAAGCCCGTTGCCGAACAGGCACACCGCACGCAGGTACCGCGATGCCTTCGAAGACGTCGCGAGCATGAGCACGCTGAGCGCGAACAGGAGCAAAAACGTCACCCCGCGGGACAGCGGCGCATCGCCCAAATATTCCAGCGCCGGATCGGCCACATAGAGCAGACCGTGCACGAGCACCGTCGCGAAAAAGATGACGTAGAAGAAGCGCCACCCGTTTCCATAGAGGTCGGCGTCGCACGGGGAAGGAACTTCTCCCCCGTCCGCCGCGGCAGACGCGGGGACGGCCAAAAGCCCGAAGCAAAGCTGGGCGATGCCGCTCAAGCTGAGACCGGCCACGGCGATAAACGCGTAGAAGGGCGCAGGCGCCGAGTACGCGAATGCCACATGGCCGCAGAGCGCCGCCAAAACCACGAGTGCCAGAACTGCCTTCAAGCCCTCCCGTCGCGCAAGAACGCCGAGCATGAGGAACATCCGGGCTCCGAGGGCCACCAGACCGAGGGCGTAACAGCCGGCGCCCAAAGCACCCCATATCAGCGCCGCATCGGAACCCACTGAGGGAGCAAACCAAAGCATCACCGTACCGCCTGTTGCCACGACGGACGCCGCGGCGGCAACGCTGAGGGGGCGAAGAATTCGCCCAATGCGTTCGCAGCCCACGATGCAGCCAATCAGCCCAGCGGCAAAAATCAGGGAGAAAAGGGCGAAAACGACGAACTGCTGCGCCCCGAATCCGGAGAACAACGTCGTGTGGTAGAGGTTGTGCTGCAAGTACGGAACGGTGAAGAGCACGCTGAAGAAGCACGCCGCCATCCGCCGCACGCTGTCAAGCGATGGGATCCGCTTTTTCGTTCCTTCGCGCATCGCCCCTCCCCCATCCTGCGACGAATGCCGCATATCGCCTGATCATCTTCATATTTGCCCAATTTTTGGGCAAAGCATCCATGGAGCCAATGCTCGAAATTACCCTAAAACGGGAGTTTCGCCCGAAGCATTTTCCCTCCATGATCGAGCCACTGCATGGTAGCAAATTCTCCGCATCCATGCAGCGAAGGAGAACCTATCGGAAGGGAGATTATCATGGCAATGGCACAGAGCCGCCGGTCCTTCGTGAAGACCGCGGGAACGACGCTTCTCGTTGCGGGGCTGACGGGCATGGGCCTGGCAGGTTGCAGCTCGAAAGGCGGCGCCTCCGAGAGCGCACCAGCCGCAGACGGCGACTTCGCCTGGGACGAGGAAACCGACGTGCTCGTCGTGGGCGCGGGCCTGGCCGGCGTGGCCGCGGCCGTCACCGTGGGCAAGGAGAGCCCCGATGCCTCGTGCCTGCTCATCGAGAAGGGCACAAGCCCCCTCGGCAACGGCAACAGCCCGTTTTCCAGCGGCTGGTTCATGTACACGAGCGCCGACCGCGAGCAAGCGGCCCTCGACTATCTGAAGGAGCTGCGCCACAGCGACACGGGCACGCCCGACGACGTGCTCGCCGCCTTCGCGACCGAACTGACCCGCAATCTCGATTGGATCAAGGAGCTCGGCGCCGCCGACACCGACCTGACCATCGTCCCCGGCACCACCGACTACGCCTGCTTCCCCGAATACCCCGAGCTGGAGCATTCCGCGGCCATCGACTACGCCGCATTCACCGCCGAGGACAGCAAGTGGGACCACGTCACCAAGTTCATGAACGAGGTGGTGGGCGGCCTGCCTTCCGTCACGCTGAAGACCGAGTGCCCGCTCGTGGCCCTGGTGCAAGATCCGACCACCAAAGCGGTGCTCGGCGGCATCTACAACGACGGCAAGAACGACGTGCGCGTAAAGGCGAACAAGGGCGTCATCATGACCTGCGGCGGCTTCGAGAGCAACCCCGATATGATGGCCAACTATTTCTCCCAGCCCACGGTGACTCCCATCGCCGCCCAAGAGAACACCGGCGACGGCCACCGCATCTGCGCCCTGCTGAACGTCGCCGAGTGGCACATGAATTCCGGCGCCGGCTTCTGGAACACCATCCGCAAGCTCGACGATTCGGGATGGGGCAAGTACAACGGCTCGGGCAGCCCGCTCAAGAACCTCGGCATTACCGTAGGCGACAACGGACGGCGCTTCTACATGGATTGGGACGCCTGCTGCACCTTCGATTGGGACCAGTTCTACGCGGGCGTGCCCATGAACGCCGCGGTGGGTTCGCGCCACGGCCACATGCAGTTCGGCGGCAACTGGCACCTTTTGCCCATGCCCGAAATCAGCTGGTTCGTCTGCGACCAGGCCGCCATGGACGCCGGCGCCTACGCCTTCCAAGGCACCGACCCGGTCGCCGAGGGCTTCGGCTACAAGGCCGACACGCTGGAGGATCTGGCAGCCCAGGCGAACCTGCCCGTCGACGAGTTCGTCGAAACCGTGACCGTGTGGAACGGCTACTGCGAGAACGGCAAGGACCTCTCCTTCTTCCGGCCGCCGAGCACGCTGACCCCGGTGAAGACCCCGCCGTTCTACATCATGATGCAGCGGCCGCAGATGCTGAACACCGACGGCGGCCCCGTGCGCAACGCCAAGGGCGAGATCATCGACATCGAGGGCAACGTCATTCCGCACCTCTATTCCGCCGGCGAGTTCGGCTCGGTGTGGTCGGGCCATTACCAGGGCGCCGGCAACCTGGGCGAGTGCCTGGCCTTCGGCCGCATCGCCGCCCGCAGCGCGCTCGCCAACGAGTAGACCGCTCGACCCGCGGTCGACTGCGCCCGCGGGCACCCGCATCGCGCCATTCCCCCAGCCCCGCCGACCCCTCCCCCGGCGGGGCTTTTCATCGGGGATGGCTTGCGCAAAGCAGGGAGAGCATGGAGCCGGCCCCGTTCGCAACCTTACGCCGCATACCCGCAGAGGGGAAACGGAAATCATCCCGAGAAATTTGGCAAAAACTCAAGTTAGTAGGGTGGGGATTTGAGAAAACGCTCGTCTGCCGACCCTTATTGCCCCCAGGTTGCCGTTTCGGAAGGTGCCGACGCTTCGCAAACCCTACCAAACTCGTTTTTTTGCGAAAATCAGCTTGAGATTTTTGAAAGTGCCCGCAAACTGAGTAGTAACCCTCTCCGGTACCAACAATCAGCAG